>Ga0068714_10005330_pt1 | contig 13724 bp, 10 predicted proteins | sample MTBNYHSulfiMetaG_FD_62988 | JGI IMG/M metagenome (GOLD analysis project Ga0068714, IMG submission 62988) | Enrichment culture microbial communities from rom New York Harbor, USA that are MTBE-degrading - MTBE-NYH (New York Harbor Sulfidogenic)... | ecosystem: Environmental > Aquatic > Marine >... | reverse complement strand
CGACCCGTGCTGAGGAGGCCTCAATCGAACGCGTTGGAGGTGTCGGCGCGATGGCCGCGATCCGTGAATGGTGCGCAAAATGCTTCCGTGGAGAGCCAGCCTTCATCGGCAGCAGGGTGCTCCAGGCGCCGGAGTTCCACTTCATTCGGACCCATGCCCAGATGAACCAAAAGGCCATAGAAAAGGCCACCCCGCCAGGTCTGCCAGAGCGACTTGACCAACTTCCCGATTTAGTTGGAAACCTGAATCGATGCCCTTTTATGATTGAAGGCCTATGCTGGTGGTCGTCTCAGGATGCCGGCGCCCGGATTCAGATCAATGCAAATCACCTCTTTGTGGATCAGAACCGAGCTATTGCATATACTAGCAGAACACAGGATGGCGAAGGCGCCTACCTACATGCGGACGTTAATGATTACTTCCTTATTCCGTCTGAGCAACTATGGGAGCGTGCCAACATCCGCGGCCAGCAGGTTGCCACATCCACCCTGATAGCCTCACCACGTATCGAGGTTGGCGTGGACTTTCGTAATGTCCGTGATGGCGTAACACACAAAGCCTTGCGCAGTGCCTCATCATTTCAACAAAAAGTCGGTCGGGTGGGGCGAGAGGACGGTTCGGACTCGGTGATCGTGACCTTTCTCGCCCACAGGGCCACGGATACCCATTTTGCACATCATCCTGCAAGGTTGATCGACGCACAGCATCTCGATCCAATACCACTCAAAGCCGACAACCCAGACGTCGTCAAGTCAGCTCTTTTCGCGGCCGCCCTCGATTTTGTAGCGACCAGGCCTGTGGGCGCAATCCCTAATAGCGGGGAACGTTTGAACATCATCGGTACCGGCGGGACAGCAGAACCACCCTGGGAGACAAAGGTGCAATCAGTATTCGAGTATCTTGTCTCCAATAGGATGCTAGCATGCGGTTACATGGCAGATGCTATTGGGAACATAACTTCGGCAGACCCTAACGAAGCTCTCGACACGGTCCTCTTAATGCTCCGCTGCCTCACGCTTGAACTTCAGGGGGCCTTCCACGTCGCAGGTTCAGCGGCGCACTGGATATACACCAACACTGCCCCCCAAGCGGTACCAGTCTTCGACTCTTTGCTCAAGCAGATCGAGGAATTTCGTGCCGATGCGCGCAAGTTCGTTTTTTATGAAGCGGTCTCAGCATCTATGGAAAACATCTTGGCGGAATTCGAGAAACCGTCCCCTTCAGCTATGGCACTGAAGGCCGGGACCGATGACCTTATACAGAAGGTAACGGCTTTGACTCCACCGGACTACTCACTCTTTGCAGTAATCGGAAAAGCGCAAGCCCTTAAGGACGCAGTCGGTATCATGAACCTTGCTGGAAGTTTCTCGGACGTTCAATTCGGCTATGAACTTGTGCGATCCTTCGAGCAAAGCGGCGCTCCCGCAACCCGTGTAATGTCGCTTCACTACTTTCACAGCCTTCTTACCACGCTTGCACCATTCCGCAGTTTTTATCCTTTTGGGATGGCTCGCACCCAGTTCCAGCACATTAATGCCAAAAACGTCACAGTCATACTGCCTCCGGATGGAGTTCGAGAAGCCGAGTCCATCGGTACGGCACTCTACGAACTCCTACCCGGATCCTGGAACTACCGCTGGGTCAAACCCAGAAAGTCTCCTTGCGGCCACATCGAACAACTCGGAGGCTCCAATGCGTTCTATGCCAACCTCGACAACCTGGAAGCGACTGGGGCTGTATTCGAACCCACAAGCGCTGTACTCACTTCCGCAGATATTCCTTCAGAAATGCCACAGTTTGGGCCCGGTGATACACTTCCAGTCTACCGACCACGTGTGCTTCAAATGCGCTGGTCCCATTATCAGCCAATGATCGACCGGATGACCTGCCTCGTCGCTGACAACGACGAGGCTCCCGCCATGAAAGATCCCGCCTCACCTCAGTGTTCGACGCTACCACGGGCATTCCCCGTCACCTGGCATCGTGTCAGCGGTTGTGCCCAGCGCATTTCTGTGCGCAGTCCTGAGGGCCCCTCGGCCGGGGTAGGTATTCACGAATACCCGGCGCTGTGCCGATGGCTTTTCGAGGATGTGAACTTCTCCACAGACATGAAGACCGACACCTTCGTGTATGCGATAGATCGGACGTACGGAGTTGGAACTATAGAGAGTCCCCGTCTCTACTACCGAAAAGGGTCGCCTCATCAGTGGGCCGCACTCGGAGATCAGTCATCCCGGACGGATGGTTTAATATTTCGCCTCAAAGCCACAGCGCTCGACCCCGTTATTCAGCAGACTGCTGGTACTGCCGGCTTCTTGCACGGCGAATTGCTGATTCGTACCATCCGACGCTTTCTTTTCCGAGAAACCGGCGCCGACCCGTTCCAGGCAGACATGCTGCGGAAGATCGTCCTATCGCAGGTCCTTGACGCTGGTGGGACACTCACCACTATTGAAACGGCGGACATCCAACAAGCCCTCGCGGCAATTGACCAAAAGCGCTTCGATACGCTCAAGGATCGACTAGTCGACGGGTTGGTTGCAGGCACTTCAGGCAATGAGCGTATTCTCCTCCAACGCCGATACATTGACTGGTACGACCGGGCATATCCCCGCATCGCTGCAGCGCGCGCCGCCGCACCCCGCTTCGACAACACTCTTCTGCAGGACACAGCCAACGACATCCTGGTTCATAGCTTCGCGGTCCTTATTAAAAGTGCTGTGTCATCGCTCGTCGGCGCCTCCGATGGCGACCTTAGTTACTTCTATAGTCCGTCGAGGCGCGAGGTGTACCTTTTTGACACGGTCGAAGGTGGCAACGGCTATGCAGAGACCGCTCGACGGTTTCTTCACATACCGCCACTTCAACGACTGCTGCATTCCCGCAGCCACAGACGGCACTCCCTTCCCGACGTAGACGGCTTTCAGTTGCTCGATGAGGTGATCGGTGACTGCCCAGGACAACTCACTACACACGTGGTGTTTGAGGCCATACGACAGGGCATCACCGACGTAGCGAATCTGTCCTTTCACTCCTCCGTCTCTGCGGATCTGCAGGCGCGGGTGCGGCATGAGTTCAACGGTATCTCGGGTTCGGCGGACGTTATCGCTGCATTGGTGGATAGGTGGCCTGTCCTCTTCAAATCGTGGCAGGATCTGCTTTGGATCCAGGTGCTCCCGGAATGCTTCGTCTCCTCGCTCGTATTAACCGGTGTCGTTTCCGGTCTTGAAGACCTGCGTACTCGAACCCACCTTTGCGTTTCAGGTTGTATCGAGTGCGTTGACAACGGAGACGCTTCGGTGCATGGAGCGTTGGCGTCCACAGAGCACGTCAGTCGGGGACTCCTCGACGTGCTTCGAGCGCATGCGATAAGCAACGAAAGAGCATCATATCTTGACATCCCGGCAGGGCACTCCATTGGGAATGCACTACAGCAGGGCATTGGACAACCCGTACTTGATGCAAATGGAAACCCGGTAACGGTGCAGATCGATGAAGGCGGGACATCGCGACAGATCATTCTGACCAAAGTTCTGTCGACGGTTTCCTCAGCACACGGTGTCTCACCAGTCGCAACTTTACTGCGGCAGGTGGCCCCAGGGCATTTTGAGGTAGCCGTTCCGTTCGTAGCCGCCTACCGCGACGAAAGGCCTCTTCCATGAGCGCCGTAGATGGATTTCTCGCGCCGGTTATCACGGAAATTCTCCTGACTGGGTTGGCACGTCTACGCGCTGAGGGTCCAGGAGCGCACCTATATCTCGGTTCGCCGTGGCTATCCGACTTCCCTCTCTTTCCCGGCGTTTTCGCCGGTTCCTTTCCGTATCTTCTTCCCGATGCGAAACCCAGTGATGTCGCTACCATTACTGAAGTTGTGGTTACCTGGATCGCATATGGAGGAAAAGTTACGGTCCAGGTGCAGAACTATGACAAGACAGATTGGCCTAAAAAGGACAACTCACATCGTAACCAGCAAGAACTTTCCCTCCTGGTTCGATGTCTGGATGCAGGCGCTGAGGTCCTTTTCGGCAAGTGCTTCCATTCCAAATTCATCGTCTGCCCCAATATTGTAGTTAGCGGCTCGGCCAACATGACGTATTCTGGATTTTATCGAAACTCGGAACATCTGCACGTCTATCGGGCGCAGTTGACCGCGCAGGACTACGAGACAGAACGCGCTGCCTGTTTGAACCACATCGCAACGGCTTCCAACCTTGGAATTTGCCTGCCGCCTTCTATGCTCACAGGGCGCCTACTGATTGAGAACGTGTCAGTTTTACGAAGGCACATTGAGCACTAAGATAGCTGTCCGTCCACGAATATGCATTTTATCCTATAAAAACCAAATAGGTAATTAGATTCAATATTGTTTTCTAAAAGGTTTTAATTATCAAAAATAGTTTCTCTTTTCAGTTGCTAATTCGATGGACTTTTAGTACAAAATCAAAAATATTTAGGAGTTGAGGCGGGTCGATGAATATTGTTTTAATCACTACATGTTCAAATAGAAAACGTAAACCAATTCCAGATATGCTCAAGGCACGAAATCTTCCCATTGGGAATTTCGATTCTGTTCTTAGAGAATGGAGCAACCGTTTACTCTTCGAACATACGAAATATCCTGTTGATACATTATACTGTGGGCGTGGTTTCATTGAAATGGAAAGATTATCAAAAAAATTTAAGGCACCCTTATATGTGATTTCATCAGGTTTGGGATTGCTGTTCAGTAGTGACCCCATTCCATCATATAATTTGACCATCAAGACAGGAAGTTCTGACTCGATTCTTAATAAAGTAGTCGGCAATCAGTTTGATCTGGGTAAATGGTGGACCGGGATAAATTTCAGAAACAATCCAAATCCTGTCACCAATTTGATTAGATCAATGAAAAATCAAATCGTTATCTTCGCCATTAGTTCGACATATTGGCCTTTGATCGAAAAAGATTTGGCTAATTTAAGGAAGTCAGAATTGAAAAATGTTCGTATAACCGGCATTCCTGCATCATGTCTGCCAGAACCCATGAAAGCAAATGTGTTACCATATGATCAACGATTTGACGGACCTGATTCACCGATACCAGGAACTAAAAGCGATTACGCCCAAAGAACTTGTGTGCACTATCTAAAATTCGTTTTGCCAAACACGAGATTAGCAAATGACAGAGAACATGTTCGACGCTTAATGGAAAAACTACAGCCTCGAATAATTATAAGACGCCAAAGACAAAATGATGAACAAATAATCACTCATTTAACTAAGAAAATGAAATGTGAGATATCGATCACATCTGCTCAGATGCTGAGATATTTACGAGACGATATAGAAATTTCTTGTGAACAAAGACGTTTTTCTAGGTTGTACAAAATTGCTTGGAGTCGTTTAAATGAAGGCAAGGAAAACAATCAAGCTTAGAGCACTGAGAACCTTTCAGGGCGAAGGAATGGAACTATATGCGTTTTTCATTCCTGGCGCTAAATTGCTGGAAATAGCCAAAATAAGTAGGATTTCTAGAGATGACCAAAAGCAATTAAAAGGATTTCAAAGGAAGGAAATAAAAACTCATGTTAATCGGATTACCGAATACCTTGACAGAGGAAACGTTCTTTTTCCGAATGCAATTATCTTGGCAATGACATCTGAATTTAACTTTAAGCTTTCAAAAGGTAGAAAACCTTGGGGAATGGTTGATAGCGGGGAAATAGGTATTCTTGAAATGCCCATCCCGAAAAATGATGAACCGGTTGCGTGGATTGTCGATGGGCAGCAACGATCCATAGCACTGTCAAAAAGCAAAAATTCAAGCGTACCGGTACCAGTTATTGCGTTTGTCAGCGACAATATTGAAGTGCAACGTGAACAGTTTATCCTCGTCAATAAGGCCCGTCCGTTGCCCACCAGATTAATCAACGAATTGTTACCCACTGTTCAACCTTTTAATTTGCCAAGAGATCTTGCACCTCGCCGCATCCCGAGCGAATTATGCAACCTTCTAAATTCAGACCGAAATTCGCCCTTATATGGATTAATCAAAAGGGTTTCAACAGATGACAATAACCTAGGAGTAATAAATGACACCTCTTTGATCAAAGTCATGAAGCATAGCATTAGAAGTCCACTAGGGGCGCTTTCTCCATTTAAAGGGAACGAAATGGAGGAACCAAATATCGGCAAAATGTATAACACCATGATCCTATTCTGGACATCTGTCAGTCGGACTTTTCCAGAAGCATGGGGATTGCAACCAACCAAAAGTCGGTTGATGCACTCTGCCGGTATTGAGGCGATGGGTTTTTTAATGGATCGAATTATGAGCAGAGCCTCAAGCATGCAAGATCCCCAAATGCATATCGATGCCTCTTTGTCAGCAATAGCCCCTTATTGTCGCTGGACACATGGGACGTGGGAATCAATAGGATTGAAGTGGAATCAAATACAGAATACCACTAAGCACATCCGTTTACTGGCAGATACCCTAATTCAATTAGACTATAAATTTATTAACGATCGATGAAATTTATATTTGCTGATAGTTTAGACTATATTGATCCCAACTACGATTTCATTCATGACCAGAATGCAAAAGGCAGAAGGCCATATTGGGACGATGTTTTTCCACATGAATTCATGGATAAACCCCCATATGATGGTATATTAATATCCCGTGCAGTAGTTGGGAATCATGTTTCTTCAGGCAAATATACTGAGGCTCAAGCCATGCGCTTTAAACGCGAAGGCGCGCGTGCGTTTTTGCGTTATTCAGTTAAGGACTTTCCGGATAGTGCTCTGTTTGGAGATTGCGGTGCTTTTCAATACCACAAATTAGAAAATCCTCCATACACTCCAGAAGAGATGCTCGATTTTTATGAGGATGGAGGCTTCACTCATGGGTGTTCGGTCGACCACATTATTTTCGATTTTGATCCAGCGTACGATGATGGCAAAGCAGTCCCTATTGAAAACAAAAGAAGACGCGATATTACCCTTGGAAATGCTGAAAAATTTCTGAAGCTTTCCAAACCTATGTTGAAACGCTTTAAACCGATTGGCGTTGTTCAGGGATGGTCTCCATTAAGCATGGCAGATGCAACCAGGCAGTTAGTTGGCATGGGATATGACTATATTGCTTTGGGTGGATTGGTTCCTATGAATGCCAAATCTATACATTTGGTCCTACAAGCTATTCAGGAGAAAGTTCGTCCTGATATCAAAATCCATATTCTTGGATTTGCTAAACCGAATCAAATCGATGAGTTTAGAAAATACAAGATTGCCAGTTTTGATACGACCTCCCCAATGATTAGGGCATTTAAAGATTCTAGTCAGAATTACTGGCTTGCTGGTGACGATAATGGCTTGGATTTTTACATGGCAATCAAAATTCCACAGGCCTATGAGAACACTGGCTTGAAAAACATGGTTAAAATGGGGCGGTTAAAACAGGAAACGCTTGTTGCATTGGAATCAGCAACCCTTGATGCAGTACGCAGTTATGCACACGGCAAAGTCCACATAGATGAAACCCTTGATATTCTAATGCAGTATTCAAAATTAGTTTTAGCTAGACCATCCGATACTGAAGAAACTTTAAATAAAAAAGTTGAGAAATTATCTACAGGTTATAGAAGAACCTTGGCCTGCCGCCCATGGGAGAAATGTAAATGTAGAGTTTGCAGAGAGGCGGGCATTGAGGTTTTGATCTTTAGAGCGAGCAACAGGAATAAGCGTCGGGGAATACATAATATTGGTGTTTTTAATGCTTATTTAAAAAGGAAAAATTAAAATCTATATGGACAATAAATATACCTACAAAGCAATATTTCCGAAGCAGGCCGAAGGTATTACTGTATTTTCATTCGTTGCCTCCGCATCCGACATCAATAAGATCGCAAGAATAGAACGCGCTTCGAGAGATGAAAATGGCTCATTGAGCGGTTTTCAACGGCCTCAAATATTAAACCATATAAAAGAGATTAAAAACTATCTTAATAAACCCGACGCCATCTTGCCCAATTCAATCGTGGTAGCATTCACAAAAGGTATAGAGATAGAATCGAAAAATGGCTTTGGCTCTGTCAGCATTGATATCTCAAACGGTCCTCCAGGATGGATAGTTGACGGTCAACAGCGTTACTCGGCCCTACTGCAAATTGAGAAGAAATTTGATTTTTTTGTCTCCGCGTTTGTTTGCGCCAGTGAGGAGGAATTAAACAAACAGTTCATTCTTATTAATAATACGAAACCGCTACCAAAGTCTTTAATTTATGAACTTTTACCGAAAGTAAGGGATTTGCCGGATCGCCTTTCTTCTCGATCAACTGCAGCCGAGATTGTTGAATTACTAAATTTTCGTGCAGATTCATGTTTAAAAGGGATGATCAAACAACAGACAAACCCCTTGGGCATAATTTCTGATACATCAATCCAAAAGGTAATTATAAACTCGCTTAGCGACGGAGCTTTGCGCTTGTTATATAATTGCGATAATTTTCAGGAGAAAGCCTTTAATCTTATAAATGGCTTCTACTCTGCCGTGTCCAAAGTTTTCCCAGAATCATGGCAAGGACATAAGCCAAAAACTTCGCGTCTGGTTCATGGTGCTGGCATTATAAGCATGGGCTATGTTATGGAATACTTATTTAACCTTGGAGCTAGAACAGAAGAGGACTTTATCCCAGGTCTCCAAAGCATTAAAAATCAAACCGCCTGGACTTCAGGTAACTGGAATTTCGCCGTTGATGATTGCCGAAAATGGAACTCAATTCAGCATGTGCCCAGGGATATCCTGCAATTATCAAATTTCTTAACAGCAGAATTAAAAAAGCAGTATGACAGATTAAAAAAGGACGATCTTGGATGTTTTTTGGCCAGGTAAATAAGGGAACTCTCTCCTAACTGTTCCAGCACAACGTCATAATAGAGAATGTAGTGATAGTAGCGGTGCACATTCGTTTTCCATTCTCGTTTTTCTATTTATTAAATTAAGTGGGATTTGGTTTCAAAATCAGCCATGGTGAACTTTTTGTCAGGCTTTAATTTTTTTCACCGACTGAGGAGGAATCAGGATCAATATTTTCAACAGCCGGCTACTATTAAAAAATCAATTTTCATTATTAAGGAACATTTTACTTATATATCTTATAGACGATCTCTCCTGTTTAACGAAATTCCATATGGAAAAAATCATTCCAATTCCTAAAATAAGAATGTCATATCGCTCGTACCATTTATGCTGCCATTTAATTTGTTTTACCTCTGGGAAAAAGCACAAATAACATCCTATAAATAGTAATGTCAGAAATGCGATTAGGCAAATTCTATAAAAGCTTATCCAACCCTTTTTCGGAATTTTATATTCAAGTGGGATTAGTTGCCCGTAGTCTTGACTGCTTAAAAATTCTCTCTCCACAGCCGTATAGAATATCAGATTGCGCCTATGCCACTGATTAAAATCGATGGTGACATTAATAGCCCAAAAAATTATGACAAATACCAATGCATTTCCTAAATTGTTTGGAAGATACTGCTGATAAATCGCAAACCATATGGAACCAACAAGCGTGATGGGACCAAGCAACTTCCAAATTCCGTCCATGGATTGGCGTGCGTTATTCCATAGAATCTTATACCATTCTATCAGAAACGCTTCCCTGGACTTATTATCTTCTTGCACCACTTTTCTCACCGTTAAAAATATTAGAATAATGAAGATGTTGCTGATCCCTGCCCGCTATTCTTAACGACATTTTTTTTCAACCACAATACAATAGCATAGATAAAAGGAGTGTCCAATACGGCAATTAGACATTTTATGATCCACTGCCCAAAAATTATCGGCCAGATTGGCATTTGGTCATAGAAAGCAATACTGATAAATATGAGTGAGTCCAAGAACTGGGAAACCACTGTAGAGAGATTATTGCGTAACCAGAGATGACGGCTGTTGGTCACTCTTTTCCAAAGGTGAAAAGCCCAGACATCATGGTATTGACTGATTAGATAGGCAATAAAGGAAGCGATGATGATTCTGGAAGTGCTCCCCAGGACTGACTCAAAGCCAGTTTCATTCATCCAAAATGGGGCTTTGGGCCATATTAGACTGAGTTGTATAAAAAAAAGAACACATACAAGAGCTATGAATCCACCGAGTACTGTCTGTTTGGCGCGCTCTTTGCCCCAAATTTCACTGATTACATCAGTGCAAACAAAGGTGATGGAATAGGCCAAAACACCGGCTGGTACAAAAAGGCCAAACACCGCGATGATCTTATTTGCCAGTACTGAGGCGATGGTGATGCACCCAATAAAAATGCTGAGCAAAATGATAAACGACTTCTCATTGTTTTTGGATGCCTCCATCAACTGGTGACCTTATTCCTTTTTTTCGCTTATTCCTTTCGACAAGGGCATATGCGTTATGGTTATGGATACTTTCGAAATTTTTAGATTGGACCGAAAACCAATCAATTTTGTCATCGTCCATCAAATCACTAGCAATGATTCTAACGATATCCTCTACAAAGCGTGGGTTTTCATAGGCTCGTTCGCATACATACTTTTCATCAGGCCGTTTGAGAAGTGCGTATAGATCACTACTCGCTGACTCCTCCACGAGTGTGACAATATCCTCGATCCACACAAAATCGTTGAACCGCACTTTGACAACCACTTCACTGCGTTGATTATGGGCAGCCGTTGCGCTGATCTCTTTTGAACAGGGGCATAGGTTCATGACCGGCACCGCCACCTCAAGAATGAAGTCTTCACCATTGCCATAGGTATAAGTGCCAATGAAGCGGCAATCATATCCCATCAGACTAAGCGCCTTGGAAACCGGGGCTTCTTTTTCAATAAAGTATTTAAAACCTACTTCCATATGGGCTGATTTGGCTTCCAGGTTGCGGGCCATTTCTTTGAGGATGTCGCTCATATTACGGATGGTGATCTCCCCACGATACTGATTCAGAATTTCGATGAACCGGCTCATGTGGGTTCCCTTAAAATGATGGGGAAGGTCCACATACATATTGACCAGCGCGGTTGTGGTCTGGCGATTGTTCCTTTTGTCCAGCACTTCGATAGGATAACTGACATCGGACACGCCAACTTTGTTGATGTCGATGCCACTCATGCCGGGTTGGTTCTGGATATCCATCATGGATGTCGTCCTTATTAGGCGTAGTTCGTCGGGTCCAGTATTCCGGCTTCTGCAAAACCCTTTCTTCGGAGCAGACAACTATCACAGTGCCCGCAAGCCAATCCTTGATCTGTTGGATCGTAGCAACTAAGCGTCATCCCATAATCGATCCCCAGTTCAGAGCCTCTTTGAATAATTTGGGCTTTGGTGAGCTGGATGAGCGGGGTGTGAATACTTATTGATGTGGAACCTTGAACGCTTGCCTTTGTGGCCAGGTTGGCCATGCGCTCAAACGCCTCAATGAACTCGGGCCTGCAATCCGGGTATCCGCTATAATCCACGGCATTGACCCCGATGAAGATATCGTTGGCCCAAAGCACTTCTGCCCATCCCAGGGCATATGATAAAAAAATAGTGTTGCGCGCCGGAACATAGGTAACGGGGATATCGCCGGCCATGTCGGCCTCATCGCGGTCCTTGGGCACATCGATCTCGTCCGTCAGGGCTGACCCGCCGATCAATCTTAAATCGATATCCAAGACCAGATGCTTCCTGGCACACAAGGCAGTTGCCACCTTTCGGGCTGCATCCAATTCGAGCGAGTGGCGCTGACCATAACTGAAGCTCAGGCTATATACTTCAAAGCCTTCGGATTTGGCAATGGCCATGGCTGTGGTCGAATCGATCCCGCCGCTGGAAAGGATCACGGCTTTCTTACTGTCTGTCATTCGGGCTATTCCTCCCAGTAAAAAGCGCCGGCACCGGGTGTTTCACACACCTTTATTTTGGAAACCCGAATGTGGCTCGAATTCAGCCTCTTGCCGATTTCCTTATATAAAAATTCAGCGATGTTTTCAGAAGTCGGATTGATGTGCTTAAAAGTGGATAGTTCATTCAGGCAAAAATGATCCAACCCATTGAGCACATCCTTGACAGCAACCTTGATATCCCTAAAATCAACGCCTATGCCGATATCATTCAATTTTCGACACTGGACATAAACTTCAACAATCCAGTTATGCCCATGCATCCTTGCACAATCTCCCTCATATCCTTCAAGGGCATGAGCCGCTGAAAAATGCGTTTTTACATAAACCTCGTGTACGCCCGCCATATCTCATTATCCTCATTGTATTGATGTAAGTCAGGTAGCGCCCATTGTTATCATCAGCATAGGTTCAAGGCAATTCCAATATGCCGCGGCTTGGACAAAGAATACAGCTACTCAGATGATGCAAAAATTTGAAGAACTGTTCGGCAGCAGAACAAGTCTGCCCAATTTTGCATCATTTTATATACTTAGTCCCGACTTGGTCCCCGTGAGTGTTTTTGTTCGATTTGAAAGAGTGTGTCAATTCAACCTGCGGGGGTAACATGAAGGGTGATTTACTAAGATGGTTTTAAAACTAAGCTCCCCTGGGATATCCATTTAGAGACCCTGGGTAAGGGTATAATGACGCATATTCTAAACCCCAGATACCTCTTTAATATCATAAAGATTTACGGCCTCGATAATAGCCACAACGATCATGAATTCGTTTTCAAAACGAAAAATCGAGTCTGCCGACAAGGGCGCCTCAAATCTGCAGATCACAGAACGGAACCGCATGTCTTTTTCATATCTGAGGGGTTTTGGTGAGACACTGGCCGACCAACCACAAAGATCGACCATTGCGCCATTGCAGCCAGCAACTCGACCGTATACCGTTTGTGACCACAACCATCGTCTGATTCAAGTTGAACGCTTTCTGCACCTTTAGCAATTTGAACGGGAAAATACGCAGGATACTGCGTATTTTTTGAATTCTAACCTATTGCGACGAATTTATCGGCAGAACCATACATAACCAATCAATTTCTTGACATAATTCCACCAACAGATCTATCCTGTCTGTAATCCCAACTCTCAATCTCCCACTCAGACAATAATCAGGACAGCCGCAGAGCGAATGAACAAGCTTGAACTGATTCGGGCATTAAAGGACGCCTTCGACCTGTCCAAAACTGAAGCAAAGGTCAGGGAATGCACATTTTAAAAGGCTTTTTCATCATCCATCAGGAGAATACAAATAATGCATAATTTTAATGAAATAGACAATGAGCTTATGTCGGATTCTTTGAGAATGCATCAGGAGGTCAAAAAATTTTGCAATAATAATAAAGAATTGAATGAATTTTTAAATCTCTGCCTCACAGTTGGTTGGGCAATCATATCCAAGATAATTGATTTCCACAAAAATGATAGCAAACTTCTTTGGCCATCCCTTATGCTTCAGACACTATTCGGATATTTTAGGAATTCATTGATTTTAATAATTTCGAAAAATTTAGATGAAGGACTAGCAATTTTAAGAATGGCTGCCGAACTTACACGGGATATAAAATGTATTTTTGAAGAACCTAATCTTCACAATTTATGGTTAAAACGCAATGATGACTCCTCAAAAATATCCGTATACAGAAAAAAATTCAAATTTTCTGATTCCGTTGGTGGTAAAGCCGCACATAAGGCCTATATCATTGCATGCAGATATGGTACTCATGGCCATCTTACCAACCAGATTTTAAGTAAAATAGAAAAGACTTC
>Ga0068714_10005328_pt1 | contig 13725 bp, 12 predicted proteins | sample MTBNYHSulfiMetaG_FD_62988 | JGI IMG/M metagenome (GOLD analysis project Ga0068714, IMG submission 62988) | Enrichment culture microbial communities from rom New York Harbor, USA that are MTBE-degrading - MTBE-NYH (New York Harbor Sulfidogenic)... | ecosystem: Environmental > Aquatic > Marine >... | reverse complement strand
GGGCAGATAACCATAGGTCTTGATGACACGAGGTAGCTGTACAAATTCGGTGGGAGTGACCGGAGTCAGCAGGCTCTCGGCTGTGGTTGCCAGGTGGGAGGATATCATGGGTAGAATGGCCAGGAAAGGAAGGAGTATGCTGGCGGCTAATCCCAGGCTGTGCTTGAAGTTACCTTTCAGATTGAGTAGGATATAGGGAGCGAGCACGATGATAGGGCAAAATGCTGATGGGGCATGGGTGGCCAGCAGGAAACAGGTGAAGAGGAAGAGTATCAGGTAAGACCAGATGGTCCTGTAATTGAAGGCTAGAAAGAGGTACAGGGGGGTGAAGAGAAGGCCGGTGGTCAGCGGGACAAGGAAGCCAGGTCCCAGTATGCCGACCGTGGTTGGTATCAGGCAGGTGAAGAAGGCAGCTTCCCAGCCAAATCCCTCTCTCTGTGCCAGGATATAGACGGCCAGGACGGTTATCATGAAGATAATGCTGGGGAAGAACCTGAAGATGTCCATCCAGTCAATACCACTGATACTCTGGAAAACACCCCAGAACAAATGGAAGCCAGTTTCCAGGTTGTTCTGGAGGACAATTGTTTTCTGCCCCATGAGGGGCTCGATAAAAGTGGTATCGCCGGCTTGTAGCATTGCCTTTGAGTAAGCCAGGTGCTTCCACTCGTCAACGTGTATGGCGTACAGGTAGTTTTGATGCGGAATGAAAGCGATGTAAAAAGCCAGCCCCAACAGGGCTAATAGCATGAAATATTCAAATTTAAGAAGGCTGCGAATATTAAATGAACTCATTTACTGTCCTGATTGATAAATTTTGGAGAGGAAGATAGAGTTTGGACTGGTTATCTCCAATTAGGGATTTTGCTGGCTTTGTGTTTCCCCTCCTTGAGCATGTACCTGTACTCAGGGCGATACTTGGTTTCATACTGGTCCTCTTTATCCCCGGCTTCGCCTGGACTCTGGTCTTTTTCAGGCAGATAAGAGTTCTGGAAAGGGTTGTTCTTTCCTTCGCACTGTCCATGGCTATCGTAACATTAAGTGCTCTCTTCGTAAACAAATTAATTGGAGCCAGGATTAACGGATTTAACTCCGTCCTGATTATTATTGTGGTTACTATTTTACCTGTAGCTATCTATTATCTCAACAGGTTGATAAAAGGGAAAAGGACCAATGATGCCTAGTTTATCGCTTATCGGTCATCATGGCAAATGACTATGTCGGTCACTGAAATCTATAAATTAAATCGCAAACCAGTCTTTTGAGGATAATGCTTATATTCGGGCACATAGGGATTACGGCCGGAGTGGTCAAAGTGTGTGATATTCTGACACCTGTGAATAAGCGGGGTAATGATGGTAGGTCTGAATCATCAACAGACTTCAGTGTAGCTAGTGCCCAGGAAAGATTAGCCTCTCCTCACTTAGGAGATAGGGTTAAGAAACAAATAAGCTCGATTGATTACCGCCTGGTATTAATTGGCTCACTTTTACCTGATATTATTGATAAGCCGTTATGGTTTCTGTTTAACAGGCTTGCCGGGGAGGCTTCATTCAGTGGGAGGGATTATGCCCACACTTTATTGTTTAATCTGGCTTTGCTTATCGGTGGCCTGGTTTTGCTTAGATGGAGAAAGTCATGGCTGTTAATTCTCTCGCTATGTAGCTTTGGTCACCTGGTCCTTGACCAGCTCTGGCACAGCCCGGCGATATTACTATGGCCTTTACTGGGGCCTCTGGCTAAAGAGGAGACGGCTGGCTGGTGGTCTAACATAGTGCAGGAGCTGTTTTCACAACCGCAGGTATATATTCCTGAAATTATCGGGTTGATAATCATACTGTTATTTACCTATCAGGCAGTAGTGAGGAAGAGTATCATTAATTTTATCAGGAGTGGGGCCATCAGTTAGTTGGGTATTTGTAGCCATATTTAATGGGCTAACACTGGTTGTTGAAGGAGTGTATGCCTCATTATTCCCGGGGGGAGAAGCAAAAGAATGTATGACGTAGCTGTCATCGGTGGTGGACCGGCCGGAAGCCAGGTAGCATATAGGCTGGCCGGAATGGGGTATGGGGTGGTGGTGATGGACAGGAAGGAGAGCCTGGACGAAGCGGTTTGCTGCACTGGCATTATCAGTGAGGAGTGCGTTAGCTCCTTTGACATTGAAGAGGGTGTTATTTTTCGATGGGTAAACGGTGCCCGGGTCTTCTCGCCTTCGGGGAAGCAGCTTGACCTGTGGCGTTCCAGGCCCCCGGCCTGTATCGTCGACCGTCCCGCTTTGAATATGGCTTTAGCCCGAAGAGCACAGAGCAGGGGAGCTGATTACGTACTGAATAGCCAGGTTAAGGGCGTAGAAGTCCAGGTTGATAGAGTTACCGTCGAGGTAGAGTCTGAAGGGGGAGATAGTTTTCTTGAAGCCAGGGCTGGAGTTATCGCTGCTGGCTTTGGCTCAAAACTGACTGATGGGTTAGGTTTAGGTAAGGCTGGCGATTTTGTCATGGGAGCCCAGACAGAGGTAGAGACTGCAGGGGTAAACGAAGTTGAGGTCTATCTGGGTGAAGAGATTGCGCCTGGCTTCTTCGCCTGGCTGGTGCCGACATTACCTCATCGGGCACTGGTCGGGCTGCTTTCCCGCCGCAACCCGGGGTACTATCTTAAAAAGTTGATGTCGTCACTGCGGGCGCAGGGGAAAATAGCTTCAGTTGAGGCTAAGTTACATTACGGAGGGGTTCCGCTCAAGCCGCTGGTCAGGACCTGCCATGATAGGCTGATGGTAGTGGGTACTGCTGCCGGACAGGTAAAGCCGACCACAGGCGGGGGTATCTATTACGGCCTGCTGTGTGCTGACATGGCCGCGGATACTTTACTTCGAGCTCTGGAGAGTGATACTCTATCGGCCAGAAATCTGGCTGGTTACGAAAGAAGATGGAAAAGAAAACTGGGGCAGGAGTTGAGGGTGGGCTACTGGTCTCGCAAATTCTACGAGCGCCTGAGCGACCGTCAGATTGACAGAGCATTTGACATAATAAAGTCAAATGCCATCGATGGAGCCCTGCTTCAGGACGATGAATTGTCTTTTGACTGGCATAGTGCCGTGGTGTTAAGGTTGATAGGGCATAGGGCCTTGTCTCGAGCCCTTGAAACAATTAAGCCTCCCTTTTCTTTTGGTGGCAGGGTTTGAAAGAAACATGATAATCTTTGTGGCAGGTATCCGGTAATATGGACGGGGTTAATCAAAGTCTGAATCTCGGCGATGCCGCCAGTCTTTTTCTGGCTGGCCTGCCATCTGAGGAAAAGAGTTCGAGCCAGCAGGAGATATACAGGTTCATTCGCTGGTTTGGCTGGGAACGTTCTTTGACCGGGCTGACTCCAGCCGAGGTAGATAATTATGCCGAACAATTATCGCTATCGGACACTGATTACGCCAGAAAGCTCGGACTGACGCGTAACTTTCTGGCTTACGCTAAAAAGCAGGGGTGGAGTGAGACTAACCTGGCTGTTCATCTTAAGGCGAGAAAGGGGAAAGCCAGGCCGCGTGCTATGCCTAAACAGGAGATGAAGGAGGCTGTTCCTTTGACCCGTCAGGGTTATGCTGAACTGCAAGCCGAGCTGGCGGCTCTTCAGAGTAAGCGCCTTGAGATTATTGAAGAGATACGCCGCGCTGCGGCTGATAAGGACTTTCGTGAGAATGCGCCGCTACAGGCAGCCAGAGAGCAGCATGGTCAGTTAGCCGGGCGTATCAGGGAGGTGGAGGAGACTCTGAAATCGGCCACCGTTATTGGCGATGAAAATAAGACTAATCTGAAAGTAAATGTTGGCAATAACATTGTCCTCCGTGACCTTGACTCTGGCGAAGAGTTGCGCTACATAGTGGTCAGCCCCAGTGAGGTTGACCCGGCTAAAGGCAAAATTTCCAGTGCTTCGCCTATCGGTCGGGCTGTGCTTGGTAAGGAGCAGGGAGTAGTTGTCGAGGTGGCCGTGCCCGCCGGTAAGTTACGCTATCAAATCGAGCAGATTGAGCCATCGTTCTAAATTGCCGTTTGGGAATTATTGACAGGGGTAAAAGATTAGTTATATTATTCGTTACTTCTTATCTGGCTGATTTGGTATGCCTGCATTCAGTTTCTACTGGTATCACGGGAATGAAACAAAAGTCACAGACAATGATTATCCCCTGAAATAGAATAGGCTGAAAACTCTTTTGATAAGAGTATTGATACTGAAAGGAGGAAATCAGCAATGGTGACTGAAGCGGATAAGACTTTGAAGGCGGTTCAAACCGCCATCCAGATGGAAATCGATGGTAAAGAATACTATCTGAAAGCCAGTCAAGAAAGTAGTAACGAGCTGGGCAAAAAGTTGCTGCAAACGTTGGCCGCTGAAGAAGATATCCATCGGCAGAAGTTTGAGCAGATATACGAGAGTATTCGTCAGAAGAAGGTCTGGCCGGCAGTCCGTCTTGAGGGTGATAAAGGTCGGGGGGTGAGGACTGTTTTTGCCCGGGGGATTAAGGAACTGGGTTCAAAGGTGGGGGTGCTGGCTGCGGAGATTGACGCAGTGCAAAAAGCCATGGAAATGGAAAATAAGACCTACGATTTCTACAAGAGCCAGGGTAAAAATGCCACTTATCAAGCTGAGAAGGACTTTTACGAAAGTCTGGCGGCACAGGAGAGGCAGCACCACCAGGTTCTTCAGGACTATCACGATTACCTCAAGGACCCGGCTGGTTATTTTGTCAAGAAGGAACACCCCTCTCTGGACGGTGGCTAAATTTAGCATAAGGGAAGGTGAGAGGTATGGAGAATATGCTGGAAATCAGGCAACTTTCAGTGGCGGTGGAGGGTAAAGAGATTCTCCACGATATAAACCTGAATATCGGGCAGGGTGAAACGAACGTCCTCTTTGGCCCTAACGGCAGTGGGAAAACCACCTTACTCATGACAATCATGGGTTTTCCCAAGTACCGGGTAACCAGGGGTAGTATCTTTTTTGAAGGGCAGGATATAACAGAGCTACCTCTGGACGAGAGGGCCAGGCTGGGAATAGGTATGTCCTTTCAGCGTCCTCCAGTAGTCAGGGGGGTGAAAACAAGGGACATGGTAGCTGCCTGTCTAAAAGGGCGTGGTGATGGTGATATGGTTTCAAGATTGGCGGAGAGAACTGACCTGGCCGATTTTCTCGAGCGAGAAATAAATTACGGATTCTCAGGAGGGGAGATTAAGCGCTCCGAGCTAATGCAGCTGCTGGCGCAGAAGCCAAAACTTACCCTGCTGGACGAACCGGAATCCGGGGTTGACCTGGAGAATATAGCTCTCATCGGCGAACTGATAAACGAGCTGCTGGAGAAGGACTGTCCCATGCGCGAGCGAAGCTGCATAGGGCTTATTATCACTCATACAGGTCACATTCTGGATTATGTTAATGCCCGTACGGGCTATATTATGCTTGACGGACGGATAGGCTGTATGGGTGACCCTCATGAGATTCTGGCCACTATTAAGGAGAAGGGTTATGAGGAGTGTGCCAGGTGCACCCTGAGAGGAGTGCGTAATGACTGAAGTAAAATCATCTAAAACATTGAAAGAGCGGGCTAAAGCGGCTGTGGCCAAGCCAGCTACTATTGGCGAGGATATAGATTTAAATACTTATACCGATTCTGCCGAGGAGCAACCGTACCAGGATGACCCATCAAAGCTGCCGGCTAAAGCTAAAGCGCAGATGCTGGAAGCGGGGGTTGTCCTTGATGATGTCAGCCAGAGGTCGGGTACCTATATCCAGATGGATAACGCGCCAGTTCATAGTTCCATCAGGCAAGAAGGTATAGAAGTAATGGCGGTAAGCCAGGCTTTGCAGAAGTACGATTGGATGGCAGATTACTGGTGGCAGGCGGTAGCAGTAGATACGGATAAATACACAGCTAACGTTGAGCTGGGCCAAAACGATGGTTACTTTATTAGAGCCCTGCCTGGTTATAAAACCGAGTTCCCTGTTCAGGCCTGTCTTTACCTTTCCAAGGCCCGGCTGGCTCAGAATGTGCATAATATCATCATTGCCGAAGAAGGCTCTGAATTGCATATTATCACTGGTTGTACTACTGCGTCCAAGGATGAACCTGGATTGCACATGGGTGTCTCTGAGTTCTATATCAAGCGTGGAGCCAAGGTTACCTTTACCATGATACATAGCTGGAATCCGGAGATAGCGGTTCGTCCGCGTACTGTGGCAATCGTGGAAGAGGATGGCCTGTTCCTTAGCAATTATGTGCTCATGAAACCGGTGCGCTCGCTGCAAATGTATCCCGCGGCCAGGTGTTTAGGGGAAAATGCTACCGTTAGATATAATAGCGTTTTAGTAGCTCCTGAGGGGTCGTCATTAGATATTGGCTCCCGTGTTATTCTCAACGCAAAGGGTGCCAGGACAGAAATAATATCGCGAGCTATTACTACCGGTGGTAACATCATTGCCCGGGGTTATATCGAAGGCAATGCCCCCGAGGTTAAAGGTCATCTGGAGTGCCGGGGGCTGATTTTGGAAGGGAAGGGTACCATTCACGCTATCCCCGAGCTTAAAGGAACATTGGCTGGTATTGACCTGTCCCATGAAGCTGCTGTCGGTAAGATTGCTGAAGAGGAGGTAGAGTATCTCATGGCCCGTGGGCTGACCCGGGCTGAGGCTACGGCTACCATCGTCAGGGGTTTTATCAGGGTGGATATTGAAGGACTACCATCCCTGCTCAGCGCTGAATTACAGAGGGCTATTGAAGCCAGCGAAGAGGATATCATGTAAGTCCCGTTCTCTGGCAAGTTTTGAGGAACAATGATAATTGGGGGTGAATAATGGATAAGAACAAAATTGTTGAATTGCTAAATCAGGATCTTGAGGGCGAGCATGCGGCTATCATTCAGTATCTGGCTCATGCCTACGCTATGGGTGAAGGTGAGATGGCCTGTGAGATTGAGGCCATCACCCGGGAGGAAATGCGTCATCTGGACTGGCTGGCTGAGACCATTGTGGAACTGGGTGGTGTCCCCACTCTGAAGCGGGGGGAAATGCGGATGGGAGGGGATACAGTTTCTGCCTGGATGGAGAACGATGTGCTTCAGGAAGAGGATGGCATTAAGATGTACCGGGAGCATATTAAACTCATTGATGACCCTAAAATCAATAGGTTGCTAAAGCGTATCCTGTCCGATGAAGAGTCGCACCGCGGGGATTTTGAGCATTTCGTTGAGAAGGCCCGGCGTGAAGGAGCCAAGGACCTGAGGGGTACCAGCGCTGACCAGGTGGCCCAGACTCTTAACTGGGGTATTGAGCACGAGTATACCGTTGTCCTTCAATATATGTTCCAGTCCTATTTAACCGATAACAATGAGGCAAAGGAAGAACTGCAGGACCAGGCGATAAATGAGATGCAGCACCTCGGCTGGCTGGCCGAAAAGATGGTTGGTCATGGTGGTAATCCTCGAATTGAGCACACCGAGGTTGAACTGCCCGACAGGACGGCTGATATGCTCCGGGCTGATATCAAGATTGAGCAAGTGGTGGCTGATACTTATGACCGTGCGGCTAAGGAGGTTTCAGACCCTGGCCTGAAGGAGCTCTTTATTCGGCTCAGGGACCACGAGTTATATCATGTGGATGTGTTTAGCGACGTGCTCAGCGAAGAGGAATAGTGGCATTATGGCCCAAGCGTTAAAACGTGGTGATTAATGAAGAGAGGCTACCTCATCGGTAGCCTCCTTTTTAGCTGGCTAAATAGGCCTGCTCTTTTTCCAGAGTCACAAAAATAGTCTTTCTGGGCCTGTCTTTTAGCTTTGGTATGGCGCCAGCTTTCTTAAGTAGAGTGGGACTGGTGTCGCCCGATAAAGGTGTTTCAGCAACTCTTTCTATTTCTGAGATTTCTCCCAGCTTGTGCAGGATGTCCCCAAGTGTGATAACGTTGTTTAAGAGCATGGTGATGGCGGTACCCTCCCGCCATGAGCCGACCACTTGTAACACGCGTGACTGAAGTTTGTCCTCCACCTGACTGGCGAATCTCATCAACTGGTTAGCCTCAACCGGTGGTGGAATAATCAATTGTAATTCTTCTAACAGCGTATCAGGGTTACTTTGTCCCGATGGAGGGTCACTCTTTCCTGCCTTAAACTTTGTTCTGGTACTGATGCCCTGGCTAATTACAACCTTACCATCATAAACCTGCCTGATGGCTTCGGCCAGTTCGTGGCGCTTGATATCCTTGAGGAGGTAACCTTTGGCTCCTGCTTCCATGGCTTCATTCAGGTATTCGTCATATAAGGTTAGCATGATGACTTTACAGGCAGGGAACTTTTGCATTATCTGTCGGGTAAGCTCGATTCCGTCCACACCAGGCATCTTGATATCGGAAAGTACTATGTCTGGTGATAGCAACTCCACCTGAAGTAGAGCTTCATCACTGTTGGCGCCCTGACCGACGAGCTCCATGTCTTTTTCATCTCCGAGCATACGTCGTATACCTTCGCGCACAACATCGTGGTCATCAACAACAAGAATCTGGATTTCTTTCTCCATCTCATCCCCTCTTTCCTCATGGCCTTCGCCACTGATGGTGCAAAGTCAACATAATATACTCTATCCTTTAAGTAGGGGCTTGGAAAGTTCCAAAAGAATAACTCTGCGAGCCAAAAGGTATTAATTTTCCGAGCTAAAGGTACGCCGGCGTAAAGATATTTCTGTGTAGCCAGCGGTTGTGAAGCCCTGTCTTCTTAAGAAAAGGCTGCTGAGTTCCTAAATCAGATTTTTCTTGTAGGCTTCGGCCACTGCTTCGGAACGGTTGTGAACGTCTAGTTTTTCAAAGATGAGACGTACGCTTCTCTTGATGGAAGCTTCGCTCAGGAAAAGCTGGCTTGCCATCTCTTTGGTGGTTATGCCATCAGCAATCAGGCGGAGGATAAGCAGCTCTCGTTCTCCCAGGTAGGGATTTTGTGTGTTAGGTGAAGTGGTGAGCCAGGCAAATTGCTCCTGACTGAGGGACAGGTTTAGTGGTGCCCGCCCCTGTATTACAGATCGAATAGCTTTCACCAGTTCCTCGCGCTTGATATCCTTGAGGAGATAACCCTTAGCCCCGGCATCGACAGCCTGAGGCAGGTATTCATCATAGAGTGTTAGCATGATGACATTGCAGGAGGGCTGCTTTTCTGATATCCGGCGGGTGAGTTCAATTCCATCCACATCTGACATTTTGATGTCCATCAGAATAACCTCTGGGGAAAGTAGTTCCACCTTATTGAGTGCGTCTTTAGCATCGCCTGCCTCACCCACAACCTTTAAGTCTGATTCAAGCTCAAGCATACGCCTCAGCCCCTCTCGCACTACTTGATGGTCGTCCACTAAAAGTATGCGTATCATGTCCATTTAACTTTCCTTTCCTTGTTGCTGAATTGGAAGGATAAAGGTTACCGTAGTTCCCACTCCTTCCCTTGTCTTTATTGTCATATTCCCTCCCAGCATCTCAGCTCTTTGTTTCATGCCCAGCAACCCCATACGCCCCACGGATATGGCGTTTTCCAGTGTTTGCTGCAGGTCAAAGCCTTGGCCATTATCGCGAACCTCAACCAGGAGTTTGTCTTTCTGAAATTGCAGGCGAAGATTTACTTTGCTCGCCTGAGCATGCTTGCGGATATTAGAAAGAGTTTCCTGGGTAACCCGGTAAACAGCTATTTCCATGCTTGATGGCAACCGGAATGGTTCACCTACCAGCCTAAACTCACAATCCAGGCCTTCGGTCTTTAATTCTTCAAGGCTTCGCCTCAAGGCATGGGTAAGTCCCAGCTCATCCAGAGCTGGCGGACGCAGGCCAACCACCACCCGGCGCAGTTCCTTCAGGCTTTTGGTAACTGTGTGTTCCATGTCAGCCAGTTCAATACGTGCCTTCTCGTCTCCGTTAAGAATCTTGTCAAAGGTCTGGAGACGATATGAGGCACCAACCAGCCATTGAGCTACGCTATCGTGGAGGTCAATGGAAATTCGATTGCGTTCTTCCTCCTGGGCTAAGACTACCTGTGCCAGCAGCTGCTCTACCTGAAGCTGTTGTGCTTTGAGGCTGTCGAGCATACTGGCATTTTCGACCACGATACCTGCTTCATTGGCCATGGTCATGAGCAGGGCTGTTTCTTCCTCAGTGTAGGGGGAATCAGATTGCTTCCTGCCCAGTGTCAGGATGCCGATCAATTTGCCCCTGCTCCTTATCGGACAGAACAGCTCTATTCCCAGGGCATTAAGAGCTGTCCTCTCCACTTCCCATAGACCTTTGAATTGGGGGAGGATATCAATGAGTCTGCGCGGAAGCACTTTGCCTTCAGCAGCTAGCCACGTCACAACGGGGTTATTATTGGTCAGCTTCAATCTGGGGTGCGGGTCGTCATCGTTATTATTGAACTGCTGGGCAAACCTGGTATTGAAATCACCGCTGCCAATCTCAGGGAAGAGCAGGGCTGCCTGTTTAGCATGCATGGCCGTTATGATCGGGTCTAATATGCTTTGCGCTAACTCGCCCAGGTCAAGGACATTACTTACCTTGTTGGAGAAGTTGAGCAGCATCTGCCGGTAGTCGTAGGTCTGGCGGTAGAAAAGCCGGTCTATCCGTTCCTGCAGGAAATTCCTTAAGGGGTTAAAGACTATAGCTATAATAATAGCCAGTGAAGCAGCCAGCGCCAGGCTGTAGCCTATCCACTCGTGGAAGAGCGTTTGCAGGGCAAAAATCAGTAGCAGATATGTCGCTGTAATCAGCATGGTCAGTGCTGAATATACCAGGCCCTTGCGCAGGATGACTTTAATATCAAGCAGCTGGTACTTCAATATCGCGTAAGTAATGAGGAGACCGTTAAGTATGCCGCCAACATAGTCTATGGGGTATTTCAGCAGAGGAGCAATGAGGTCAGTGAAGCCGAAGAAGATAAATGTCCAGATACCGATGAGGAGGTATATAATACGGTTGCGAGCTACGGGGTCGGTTAGAGTGCGGTAATATCGTGCCAGGTGAATTATGGCCCCCATGGCGAAGGGGAGGGCGACGACGGCTACCAGGTGCATGTTAATCGTGTTTTCACCGTAGTCGAGGTATAAGCTTCCTTCGGCAAAATAGGCGTCTTTTAAGATGTAGCCGAAGGCAGTCAGCACGGTGATAACTATCAGAGTACTATAGCCCAGGTAGACCAACGGGGTAAGATGCTGGCTGGTAAAGCGCCGGGTGAAGTGGTAGTAGAATATCATCCCTGACATACCGCTAATCACTAACATTTTGCCCCAGAAGTATGTTTGCTCATGGGGCAGTTCAAGGTGGGCCATGGCCGAACTGAAGCTCCAGGCGGCTCCGGCCAGGAGGTACATGGCAAAGACTATCCGCATTCTAGTCGGGTGACGCAGGGCAATGCCTGCCAGCACCCCGTAAATTGCGGCACAAATTAGCGGGATTAGTACAAAGATGCTCAATTAATTTTTCCCTATCTATGACCTATTTAGAATCTACCATGTAACTATAAAGATAGGCATAAAGATACTAAAGGTCTCATAAAAGTTTCGTAAAGGTTTCATAAAGATTGGATTGAACGAGATAATAGGACTGATAGTGTGGGACCTTGAAAACAATAGAACAGTATCAGGAGGGTGATAATGAATATGAGGCGCAACCTCCTGATACCGGCCGTATTAACGTTCGGTGTCCTTCTCCGTACCTTCCTCCCTTCCCGTTAAATTGTCATTGAAGAGGCCCAATCGGTTAGATAACTTTAGCTAATTGTACTTTTTTGAGGCTAGCTTCTGAAGTATCCGAAGGATAAATTTGTGAACCAAAGGTATCAATTTTGTCAGGGAGGGGATGCATAGTTAGAGAGACGTTGCTTTAGAAATGAATAGCGTAAGGCCGTCAAAGTGACAATCGTCACATTAACGGCCTTGGCTGGCTTTTATCGATTACTGTTTAGACGTGTGAGAAGCAGCTCTATTCGAGTGCTATCAGGTGTTAAGTCTTCTGGCAGGTACTGCTTCCCGGACTGGTTCTGGGACTTCCGCCAGTAGAGTATCTAGCATGGCATCAGAAAGGTTCATGTGCGGCGGCTTCAGGTGGGCTAAATCAGCACCGGCCTGTTGCTGTCTCAACATGTACTGCGCGAATGTACCGCTGGGGAGCAGAGTTACTTTCAGTGGCTTCAGCCCGAGCATGCTTTCCAGATTGGCGTAGTCGGCGTCCACTTTGCAGAGTTGCTCGTGTATGGCTGAAGTAACCTGATTTTTGTCTATATTTTTGCTTTCTTTAAGCTCCAGGTACAGGTGTATTATTGGCTTTCCCTCGCTTTCGTCTTTCCGTATCGACCAGTCGGCATAAGGCAGCCTGGAGGTCTCAATAGCCTGCCAGACTGTCTTTTCAGTCAGCCGGGTAAAGCCGGCGATATCAATAAGCCCGTCAATCCGCCCGATAAATGTCATTTGAGGGAGGTCTATGTTCAGTTCTTCATTACGGAGTGAGGTTATCCTAATCACATCGCCGACTACGTACCGTACAAAGGGTCCGCCCATTAAATTGGTGAACAGCAGCACGTAGTTCTCACCCGCTTTCACTTCATTCATCAGGAGAGTTTTAGGCATGTGATCGGGGTCTGCTTGCCATTCGAGGTATTCTGGCTCGGGGAGGAACTCCCAAAGATTTGTGTGAGGATAAAAGACCATGTCTTTACGGTCCCAGGTCTGTATGGCGATGATATTGGCCTCAGTACAACCGTATACATCCAGCGGGGTACAGCCCCACATCTCCTTGACCTTTTCCCGGTATATTGAGGAATCCGTGCCCATAGCGATCACCCCTTTGAGTGACCACACGTCTTTGGGCATAAGCGGACGGTGGGCCAGCTTGCTCTTTATCACTGCTTTTACCAGTTTCATCAATGTCCTGGGTCTGGAGAGCAAGCTTGAAATATTCTTGGTGCCTGCCCCGTTACCGAATTGCTCGCCTACGGCGACCAGTATACTGGAGAGACCAAAAAACATGTCCAGCCCTTCGTGTAATGCCAGCTTGAAGCCCTCCTTCACACGCTCCTGAAATTGCATTTGCTCGGCTTCGATTACGGGTGGGAGAAAATCGAAGGGGAATACTTCCTGCCCCCTGACTGCCCAGATGCCTGAGGCGTAAGGCCTGGGTGCCAGATTATAAATGACCTTGTCGTGTTCCTCCAGGGCAATATGTCCCCTTTTCTTAGCCGTACATAGAATCATTACCCCCAGCATGGTGTCTCCCAGATCCTGGTACATTCTCTCGGAGAGGGGTACCCATTTACAGGGATACTCACCTGACCTGCCTGAAGTGCGCTGCCAGGCGAAGGGCTTTTCCGGCAGGACGTCTTCTCTCTGTTCCGGGAGGTAAGGGGCATAGTCTTTATAAGTAGTTAGCGGTATCCGCTGCTGGAATTCCCGTGTGTTACGGGGTTTTATGCCACCCAGCAATATGCGACCAAGCTCACACTTGTTTAACAGGTCGATTTGCTCTGTCAATAGCCGTTCTTGAACGGCCATAAACTCTTCAATGTTGAGGTCAAGAAAACCGCAGCACTTCTGCCACAGTTCTTCAGTCCGGCCCTGCTGTATTAGTTCAATTGCGCTTACCATAATGTACCTCCTGTAAGTGCACCTGTCCCAAAACCAGGCCTTTTTATCGTTTGATGTGGCTAAGCTTGACTCATTTTGTGTAATTCCTTG
>Ga0068714_10005327_pt1 | contig 13725 bp, 12 predicted proteins | sample MTBNYHSulfiMetaG_FD_62988 | JGI IMG/M metagenome (GOLD analysis project Ga0068714, IMG submission 62988) | Enrichment culture microbial communities from rom New York Harbor, USA that are MTBE-degrading - MTBE-NYH (New York Harbor Sulfidogenic)... | ecosystem: Environmental > Aquatic > Marine >... | reverse complement strand
GCCCGCAGCGGCGAGCCGGCGCGTGAGCCGCACGTAGTCGTATCCGAACTCGTAGGAATACTGCACGCTCTCCCTATAGTAGCCGCGACTGCGATAGAAGTCCTCGGCCCTGCTCCCTTCGACGGCCCGCAGAACCACGCGCGTGCACCCCCGTTCTTTCGCCTCCTGCTCGAATCTTTGCAGCATCAGCGAGCCCGCACCCAGCCCGCGCTGTCCCCGGCCTACGATCAACTCGTCGGCTGAAGCCACGCCGCCGACGAAGTGCCCCTTGAGCACGGCAGCAACGCGGCGGCGGCGGCGCAGGACGAGGACGATCGGCTCGGCCAGCCATTCCACCGGCCGGCCGAAGGTCTCCTCGTCCGCGGCCGGCCACTCCAGGCGCAGAAAGCGCGAGACTTCCTTGTCGTCGCCGCGGGCTACAGTCAGGTCGACCGCGTTGCGACGCAGCAGATGATGGCCCGGCGCCTGCAACGACTCGCGTGCGACGTCGTCCCCGGCGCCGAGCGTGGAACCCCTCAGCGCAGCCCGACGAGAAAGGTCGTCGACGTCGACAAGCAGGGCGATCCTGCCTCCTCCCCGCTCTCCGCCGCCTTGGGCGGATTCTCGATGGTGGCTCTCCAGTCCCTCCGCGGCATCCGCGCGGTCGTACGCGCGCAGAAAAAGGCCCACCACGGCAGGCAGCGGCCGGGAAGATCCATCCTCCACTTTCACGGCGCAGCCGACGGCAGCCCTCATGCGTGGCCCGGGAGCAAGACCGGACAGAAGTCCCAGGCCCTCGACACCCTCGGCGCCTCCTTTGGCCACCAAACGACCTGGTGCGGCCCGCATCGCCTGGATGTCCAGCAAGGCGTCGCCGGCCACGAGATCGGGGTGGGCCAACATCGCGTCGCGCACCCGCAGGAGAGCCGGCGTGAACCCTGCGGCCAGCGATGCGTAGAGCCAGGCCGCCTCATCGAGGTTCACCCTTACAACCGGCACCCCGCATCCGTCGATGCCGGCAAAGAGCGGAACGCCGAGGGGATCGCCGCCGCCCGCCCCTTCAGGGGCCTGTCGGCCGGCGCGGTGCATGAGGAGAGACCTGATGGCTCGCGCCACCTCCTGCTGAACGGGATGCTGGACCCGCTCGTAGCCCTCAGAAGAGGCGCCCAGATGACGGGCGAGCAGCAGCATGCCTGCGTGCGTTCCCGAGCACGGGTGCTCAAGTGAGCCGCATACCAGAGCGGAGGGGGGCAGGCCCAATCGCCCGAGGAGAACGGCTACCACTCTCACATGTTCGGGCCGGCCGGCGTGCGAGGCACAGATGACCGCCACTTCCTCGTCGGAGAGGGAGCAGGCGTCCGCCGCTCCGCTCGCCACCACCGCGGCCGCCTGAAACGGTTTCGCCGCCGAACGCAACTGCACCGCTACCCGCGGGTCTCCCACCCCTCCAATGAGCGCGCCCCCGGCGTCCACCACCGCTATCGCCCCCCGATGCAGGGACTCGATCGCGGCGCCCCGCATAAAGGCGGCCACCGGCTCGAAGCAGGGATCGGTCCCGGCGGCCTCTCGCGGCTCGAGGCCGCCATGGGCTCCGCCAGACCAGGGCTCGTATCCCAACGGACGTACTCTTAGGGCGCCGGTTCCAGGGCGGCCCGTGCCTCCCCGAGATCTTCCGCCCGCACCATGATGTCCTGCTGGCCGCTCCCGTCCACCGTCAGTCCATAGACCACCGACAGCGCCTCGTGCCGGATGAAGGCATCGATGCCGGCGCTGCGGAGCTTGGCGACGATGATCTCGGCCTCCACGGGGTCGTACACGGTAACGAGCAACACGGGGCCGCCGTGCTCGACCCCCGGACCGCCGGGCTCAGAGACCGAGGTCATCGGCCACCTCCTGCATTGCTTCCAGGCCGATGCCGAGAAACTCGTCCAGCTCCAGGTCGAGCTCCGTACAGGTCATGATGTCTTCTCGTCGCGCTCCTTTGGCGAACGATGGCTCCTTGAAGCGCTTCTTCAAACTCTTGAGCGCCACCAGCTCCAACCGTTTCTCCGGGCGGATGAGCGCCGCCGCCGTTATCAACCCGGTGAGGGGGTCGCAGGCGAAGAGCGCGCGGTCCATTGGGCAACGGATGCACGAACCGTTGGCGGAGTTGTGCGCCAGAATGGCCTGCAAAACCTCCTCGTCCGCAAGGCCGGCTTCGCGCAGCCATTGCACGGTCGTGGTCCCATGGACCTCCATCTTGTCGGCCGTCTCTTCGACGTCCAGATCGTGAAGCAAACCGGCCAGCCGCCAGCCGCTCTCGTCACCCCCGAGGCGGCGGGCAAGCGCGCCCATGATGGCTTCCGTGGCGAGCATGTGGCTGACAAGGTTCTCGTTCTTGACCCTCTCCCGCACCAATTGCAGCGCCTGCTCCCGGTTCATTCGTCCTCCGTTTCCCACAGGATCGTTGCCATCCTGGTGGCCTTTCGCACGGTACGTGCCTCCCAGCTACTATGTCCGGCCACGGCCAGTGCCTCCCACTCGGCGGCCGATACCCAACGCCACTCACTCGCTCCGCCCGGCTCGGGACGCACCTCGTCGGGATCGCTCTGCGGACGGCACGTCATACTGACCACCAGCAGCCGCTCGCCCTTGTGGAACGTCAGGTACGAGTAGCAGGGGCCGCCCACCTCGACGATCAGTCCGGTCTCCTCTTCCACTTCGCGCTTGACGGCCATGGCCAGATCCTCATCCGCCTCCATGCGGCCACCCGGCGGGTCCCAGGCATCGTAGGGCTCGGTTCGGTGGAAGAGGAGCCAGGTGGCCACCGGGCCGTCGTTCCTGCGGATTAGACCCGCCACCGCCACGCGCACGTACGGTGCCCGCGGATCGGCGGCCGGTCCCGCCCGCTCGGCTTTGCCGCCATCCGCGCAGATCTGCTTGGACCCCATGCGCCTACGCCCCCGGGCGGCGTGCGCGTAGAAGCCGCGCCGCGATCTCGCCCGCTGTTCTGACCGCTGCCGCGTCGACGTCGAGGTGGGTAACGAAACGAACGCGGGTAGGCGCTGCCGCCCCACACAGCACGCCGTTCTCCTTGAGGACGGTCACCACCTGTTCCGCGGTCATGCCGAGACCGGCGACTTCGACAATGACGATGTTGGTCTGCACCGGATGGATGATATGCAGCCCGGGCACCTCGCGAAGGTAGCCGGCCAGCACGGCAGCGTTTTCGTGGTCTTGCACCAAGCGATCGAAGTTGTGCTCCAGACCGTAAAGCGCCCCCGCGGCCAGGATGCCGGCTTGCCTCATAGCCCCACCGAAGCGCTTGCGATTGTTGCGCGCTTCTTCCACGAACGCCCGGGTGCCGGCGAGGGCCGACCCCACCGGAGCTCCCAGACCCTTGGAAAAGCATACCGAGACCGAGTCAGCCGCGGCCGCGTAGGCAGGCAGGGGGATGCCGGTGGCCTTGTGCGCGTTCCAGATCCGGGCCCCGTCGAGATGGACGCCGATTCCCCGCGAACGGGCGACAGCCGCAACCGCCTCCATCTGCTCGAGCGGCCAGATGGTGCCTCCACAGCGATTGTGGGTGTTTTCCATCTCAAGCGCTCCGGTGCGGGCGAAGTGTTCTCCGGCCGGCCGGATTGCCCGTTCGACGGCCTCAACCGGCAAGGCGCCGAGAGCCCCGGCGATGGGCCGGAGTTGCAGCGCCGAGAGAGCCGCCGCCGAGCCGCCTTCGTAGTGCAGCACGTGCGCGTCTTCGTGGACTATCACTTCGTCACCCATGCGGGTGAGGGTCCGCAGACAGAGCTGGTTGCTCATGGTGCCGGAGGGAACGAACAGAGCCGCCTCCTTGCCCAGCATGTCGGCGACCTTTTCTTGCAGAGAGTTGATGGTGGGATCTTCGCGGTAGACGTCGTCCCCCACCGGCGCCGCGGCCATGGCCCGGCGCATCGCTTCGCCCGGCCTGGTGACCGTGTCGCTTCGCAGATCGATGGGCCAGGTTGGGTGGGTCATTCGTACTCCCTAGCGAGGCGTGGAGTCGGGCAGCCCACCGTCCACCGGAATGGTGGCGCCTGTGGTGGGCGTCTGTCGGGTGGCGAAGAAGAGCACTGCATTGGCCACGTGAGCCGCCGTGACCTGAGCCTTGAGCAGGTTCCGATCACGGTAGTAGGCCTCAAGCCCGGCTTCGTCCAGCCCGCGAGCCTTCATCCGATCAGGACCGACTTCAGCCCACAGGCCCGACCGGCAGGTGCCGTGGCCGAAGACCGCATCCGGTGCCACCATGTTCACCCGCACATCGTCGCCGGCCAATTCCAGGCTGGCAATCCTTGCCAGTTGATGCGCGGCCGCCTTGGTAGAGCTGTACGCTCCGAAATTCGCTCCGGGAGCAAAGACGTTCTTGGTGGAGATGAGGACTATGTCCCCACCGGTTCCCTGCCGCTTGAACAGGCGCGCGGCCTCCGCCAGCACCAGCAGTGTGCCCTCCACGTTGACCTGCTCGAGCTTGCGGTACCGGTCGAGAGACAGATCGGTGAGCGGAGCGACCATGGCCACGCCCGCGTTGGGGACGACCAAATCGATCCCGCCCCAGGCTAAAGCCACCTCGTTGAACGCCGCTGCCACCGAGGCAGGGTCGGTGACGTCGAGCGGCACGCCCAGTATCCTACCGGGGAATCCGGCATGCATCGTGCGCACCAGGGTCTGCAGGGGATCTCCGGGCAGATCGGTGGCCGCCACCAGACAGCCCGTCTCAAGAAGCCCCTGGCAGATGCCGGTGCCGATAGCGCCGGCGGCCCCGGTAACCAGCGCGACGTGCCCCCGGAGCGCCTCGCCGGCAGCCGCGCCGAGCTTCGCGTGCTGCAGAGTGCGGTACTCCATCCGGAACAACTCCTCTTCCGGCAGCCCCTGGTAGCGCGCGCCGGCGGCAGCGACACCTGTCTTCACGGCAATGGTGCGCCCTGTGATGTCACGCGTGATCATGGCTTCCCGAAGGTCGGGCCCGGCGCAGAGCGCCCCCACACCCGGGACGAGCACCACTCGGGGCCGGGAGTCGAATGCCTCCATCCCTGCCGGCATGGCAGCCGCCTGCCGGGCTACGTAGGCTTCGTACTCACGGCAGTAACTGCCAACCGCCGATTCCAGTTGGGCGCGAAGAAGATCCGGGGCGTCGTAGTTGAGATCTTCCACCCACAGGGGAAATGGTTTGGTGCGGATCAGATGATCGCTGGTGAGCGGCGGCGTGACCAGGGTGTCGCGGGCACCGGAAGCGCTCAACGCAGCCAGAATGGCCGGCTCTGTGAGGGATTGCAGCACCACCCGCCGGTAGGGACGGTCGCAGTCGCCGGTCCGGCAGGCCAACAGCCCGCGCACAACCGGCATGACCAGCGCAAGCCGTGACTCGTGCTCATCCCGGGTCCGGACTTGGGTTGCGGCTTCGGCGGCCGGAAGCGCGGCCTCGGCCACGGGCGGCGCCGGGCGTGCGCTGGATACAGCCCTGCGCTCCGCCAGGAAGGTCTCTGCCCGCGAGACCAACTCGACCATCGTCTCGTACGACTCCCGGGCGGACGCGCCCCAGGTCACGATACCGTGGTGGGCCCACACCATCCCCCGCACCCCGGGGCGCCCCTCCAGCGTCGTAGCCGCGGCCAGGGCCAGCTTGAAGCCCGGCGTGACGTAGGGCAGTACCGCCACGTCTTCACCCAGAGCGCGCCCGGCCACCTCCACGCCGCCCTCTTGGTCGGTGAGCGCCAGTATGGCGTCGGCGTGCGTGTGGTCTACGTACACCCCCGGCAGCAAGGCGTGGACCAGGGCCTCTATAGACGGAGTCGGGCTGTCGGCCCGGAGCAGATGGGTGCGCAGTTGATCGACCATAGACTCGTCATCCAGATCAGTCAGCACCCGCAGACGGCGCAGGTACTCGAGGTCGAGCCCCGGATGGCCGGCCGGTTCGATGGCCGCCATGTCGGTCCCCGACGCCTTGACGAAGATGGCCGGTACCGTCTCGCCCAGAACGTTCGTCCACGGGCACTTGACTGAGGAATTGCCGCCTCCATGAAGGACCAAGGCCGGGTCGGCACCCAGCAGGCGCGTCGAGTAGGTGCGGAGCGCAAGCGGCTCGCCCCACTCATCGCCATACCGGGCTACAAACCCGGCGGCTTCCTCGTCCGACCACCTCGAGCGCATGAAGCCTCCTCGCGTTTCTTCAGACTGCGGAGCGCCCCCGGACGGCATCCAGCACGAACCGGGCATTGGCCGCGGCCGCCCGGCCGTCAAACACGGCGCTGCCGGTGACGATCAGATCCGGCCCGGCGGCCGCGACGTCAGAGATGTTGTCCCGCGTGATCCCGCCGTCGACGCAGACGAGGATGTCTCTCCTCGCGGCTGCGATCATTTCCTTCACCCGAGCCACCCGAGAGAAGGTCGTGGGGGCCAGCGTCTGCCCGCTCCAACCGGGATCGATGCCCAACAGGACGATCATCTCTGCTTCAGCCAGCAGGGAGGGCGCCAGGAATTCAAGGGGCGTCCCCGGACGCAGAGCCAGTCCCCGGACGATCCCGCGGCCGGATCCCGCACTGTGTTCCATGCCTCCCAGCCGCTGTAGCACCCGGTGGATGTGGACCGCGGCTTCCACGTGCACGGTGATGATGTCCGCCCCGGCAGCCACGTATTCGGCCAGCTTGTCGAGCGGTTCGCACACCATCAGATGTACGTCCTTGAGGAGCGGCGTACGCAGGCCCTTCACGTAAGTTGGACCGACGGTCATCTGCGGGCAGAAACACCCGTCCATCACATCGACGTGAACAAGGCCCACGCCGGCCTCCTCCAGCAGCCGGAGTTCTGAGCCCAGGTCCATGAGATCGGCCGTTAGGGTCCCCACGCTCACCGTGGGGCACAGCGACCGCAGGCGGGCAAGCGTATCCGCCGCTCCTCCGGCGCCATTCGCCGAGCGTCCGCTTGCTGAAGCGTCGCTCACGTGCGCCTACCTGCTTTCGTGCTTGAGGGTCTGGAAAAGGTCGTAGGCATCTGCCGGCTTCATAAGCTCGTGCACCACCTTGCCGACCGCCTGGATCATCGCCAGGGGAGCATCCGACTGGAAAATGTTGCGGCCCATGTCCACGCCGGAGGCGCCTTCGCTCACGGCCTTGTAGGCCATGGTGAGGGCATCGAGTTCGGGGAGTTTCTTCCCTCCGGCCATCACGACAGGCACCGGACAGGAAGCGGTCACCGTCGTGAAATCCTCTTCCACGTAGTAGGTCTTGACGAAGTGTGCCCCCAGTTCCGCGGCGATCCGGCAGGCCAGCCTGAAGTAGCGGGCATCGCGGACCATGTCCTTGCCCACGGCGGTCACACCCAGTACCGGGATACCGTAGCGGTTGCCCATGTCAACCAGGCGGGTAAGGTTGTGAATGGACTGGGTCTCGTGCTCCCCGCCGATGAACACCTGCACGGCCATGGCTGCCACGTTGAGACGCACCGCGTCCTCGATGTCCATGGCCAAATGTTCGTTGGAGAGCTCCTTGAGAATGCTGGGCCCGCCGCTGGCCCGAACGACGATGCCCTTGCCATGTGACGAGGGAATCGAGGTGCGCAGGATCCCCCGGGTGAGCATGAGAGCGTCGGCGTAGGGAGCCAGAGGCACGATATTGACGTCCACGCGCTCCAGGCCCGAGGTGGGACCCTGGAAGTAGCCGTGATCGACCGCCAGCATGACGGTGCGCCCGGACAGAGGGTTGAAGATCCGCGCCAACCTGTTCTGCATGCCCCAATCGAGAGCCCCGCAACCTTTCAGGAAGAAGGCTTCGTTCCGCTGCGGCACGTCGACGAAGTAGTTCTTGGATTCCTTGAGACTGTCGATATCTGGCATGGAGTGCTCTCCGCTTACGCTCGCGAGGGACGGACGGTGTGATTCTACCAGAGGGGCGGTGCGGCCCAGAGGAAACTCGGTTTGGACGAAACCCGTCCTCTTGCCATAATGCAGGGGAGCACGCATGAAATCCCCCCGACCCGGGAACGGCACACAGGGATGAGCAGCTTGGACTATGTGAGATGTCACGAATGCCAGGTTCTGAACGAGGCCGAGGCCCTGTTCTGCAGTCGCTGCGGGGCCTCGCTCGATGGACGGGTGTACGGAGACGTCAGGATCGGGCGCCGGCGGGTCACCGGCGCCGGAGTCGCCATGGGGTTGGCGCTCTTTCTCATCCTGCTCACCACGGTGTTTGTTCTCGGGGTTATCGTCTACCGGGTGATGCAGCCATCGGAGCAGGTGGACCCCCTGGCCGGAGTGCCCGGGACCACAGCCACGACCGGCACTACAGTTCCGGCAGGCTCCACCGGCACGACCAACGGCGCGCCCACCACCGTGGCCGCCATGCTCATCCGCCCTCGGGCCGCCTCGGCCTCGTCGGTGCTCAAGGCAACGGCTTCCAACAATTACCGGGCTACCAACCTGCTCGACGGCGATCTGACCACCGCCTGGAATGAAGGCGCCGACGGTTCCGGCATCGGTGAGTGGGTCCGCTTCGAGTTCTTGGGTCCGGTCCTTCTCAGCCGGATCGAGATCGCCAACGGCTACCAAAAGGATGACGACCGCTTCGACGGGAACATCCGGATCAGGTCGTTGGAAGTGGAGTATTCCAGCGGCATCGTTCAACTCGTCGATCTGCTCGATACCAAGGAGATGCAGACGGTGATGCCGACCCGCAAGGCAGTGGAATGGGTCAAGCTGACCATCGTGTCCGTCTATCCGGGCTACGAATGGGAAGACGCGGCTCTGTCCGAAGTACGCATGTACGGACTGTCCGCCCAGGAATAGGGGAGCGCCGCTCCCCGTCGCACCGCGTCATTGCCGTATTTCTCCCGAATGGCGTCCAGCTTGAGGTCCAATTCTCGCAACAACGGTAGCTCCTGGTCGAAAAGGTCATCCTGCCAAGCCCGAGGTACCAAATTACTGAGCCCCACCCCCACCAGCCGCAGGTGGTAGCGCCGGCGCCGGCCTTGCCGAAACAGGCTCAGAACCTCCTCGAAGAACGCCTCGTCCACGTCCAGGGGCCGGGGTAGGGTGTGGGAGCAGGTATGGGTGACGAAGTCGGAGTAACGGATCTTGACCGTCACCGTACGGGCCTCCAACCGTTTACCGCGCAGTCGACGGCAGACGTCCTCGGTGAGCGACACCAGCGTCGACTCCAGCAGGCCGACATCGGCGACGTCTTCTTCAAACGTATGCTCCCGGGATATGGATTTGACCTCTTCCCGCGGAGTGACCCGGCGCAGATCTTCCCCTCGAGCCCGGTGAGCCAGCAGCTCCCCCCACTCCCCGAAGGAGAGGCGCAACAGATGCGGGGGGACTTGGACCAGATCGCCCACAATCGTCACGCCCCGGTCGCGTAGCTGCTCCAAGAGGGCCGGGCCCACACCGGGAAGCCTCTCCACCGGCAGGGGTGCCAGGAACTCGGCCTCCCGACCCGGTGGAACCACGGTAAAGCCGGCGGGCTTGCGATAGTCGGAGGCTACTTTGGCCACCAGCTTGTTAGTGGCAAGACCCACGGAAATGCTCAGGTGGAGCTCTTCTTGCACTCTCTGTTGGATCAGCCGCGCCGTCCGTACCGGCGGTCCGAACAGCCGCTCGGTGCCGGTGAGATCGATATAGGCCTCGTCGAGGCTCATCTGCTCCACCAGAGGAGAGTAACCGTCCAGCATGGCCATGAGACGGCGGGAATATTCCCGATAGAGTCGATGGTGCCCGGTGAGATACACCCCCTGGGGGCAGAGACGTCTGGCAGTGCGAAGAGGCATGGCCGAGTGCACTCCGTACCGCCGGGCCACATAGTTGGCTGTGGATACCACTCCCCGTTCGCCGCCGCCTACGATCACAGGCCTGCCTCGCAGTGAGGGATCCCGATTTTCCTCCACCGCGGCGAAGAAGGCGTCGAAATCAAGGTGGGCTATGGCCCGATGAGCGGCACGCAACTCCATAGCCACCAGGATAAACGAACATATGTTCGATGGCAAGAGGCGACCGGCGCCCGGTCACCCGGCTATCTCCTCGGCGAGGGCCTCGTAGCCAGGCCGGCCCATCAGGGCGTAGGTCATCTTCTTGCCCAGTTCCACGCCCGGCTGATCGAATGCGTCGACGTCGTACAGCTCGCCGGCGATGGCAGTCGCCATCTCCAACAGATAGAAGAGGCCACCCAGCGCGAACGCGTCCACGCGAGGGAGGGTGATGGTGAGGGATGGCCGCCCGCTCTTGGACAATGCCCACGCTGTGGATCTCTGCTCCGCCCATAGCAGTTCCGCCAAGGTGTGACCGCCCAGGTAGGCCAGAGCTTCCGCCTCCGGCCCCGGCGCCGGGATGGCGACCGTCGTGGCGAACTCACCCACGCCCAGGAAGGTGAGTACTTTGTCATCCGGACCCTCCACGTATAGCTGGAGTTGGGAATGCTGATCGGTAACCCCCAGCGCCTTCACGGGGAGGGGACCGGTGTTGACCATCCTTCCACGGCGATCGACCGCCTTCCCAAGGCTCTCCGCCCACAGCTGCGCGTACCAGTCGGACACGTGGCGGAGGCGAGCCGAGTAGGGCATCATCACGCTTACCCGGCGTCCGAGCGCCGTATCCTGCAGGAAGTGGACACCTGCGTACGCGGAGGCAGGATTGTCCCAGCCCTGAGCGCCGGCCGTCCACTCGGCCATATCCCGGGCGCCCGCCAAGAGCCCCATCACATCCATCCCTGTCAGCGCGGCCGGCAGCAGCCCGACCGCGCTCAGCACCGAGAAGCGCCCCCCCACGCCCGCAGGAAGATCGAACATGGGTACGCCCAAGCTTGCTCCGATCTTCCGAAGCGTGCCGGCGGTCGGGTCGGTGGTGAAAACCAGGTGTTCCTTCAGGGCCACAGCGCCCACCGCGGCCTCCAGACGCTGCCGGGCGACCAGGTACCCGGCCATAGACTCGCCCGTAGTCCCCGACTTGGAGATGACGTTGACCAAGGTGCGCCCGAGTTCCAGGCGGTCGAGGAGGGCGGCCGTTTCGTCGGGGTCCACGTTGTCGAGGATGTAGAGCCAAGGTCGCCGTCCCCGCTCGGCCGGCTCGAGCTCGTTGTAGTAGAAAGGCAGCAGCGCGGTGGCAAGAGCGGTGGTACCCAGGGCGGACCCGCCGATACCGATGACCAGCAGGGACTCATAGCGGCCCGCGTTGCGGTCGGCGAACTCGAGAAGGGGGCCCGGGTCTTGGCAAGGTAGGTCCATCCAGCCCAACATGCCGTTGCCGGCTGCGTCCAGAACGGTCGCGCGCGCTTTCTCCAGCCGAGGCGTCAGCCCCGCGAGCATCTCCGGGGTAAGCCCGCGTCCGCCCCCAACCGCCGCCTGCAGGCACCGCCCGATATCCAATGTGAGTCTATCCACAGCGCTCCTCCCGTTGTCCGGCGCGTTCTGGCCTGCGGTTCGGTTCACAATCCCCGCTCGATTCTATATGCTGGCCCCGCGACCCGATAGTGCCCACCGCCAGATTGGCAGAGACTGCGTGACAAAGCAGACCGGCAGACGCGACACCCAACGAGTACTCCTGCCGCGCATCGGCGCCCAGATATCCACCGCAGGCGGGTTCGCCCCCGTGCCGGCTAGGGCAGCGGCCATCGGCGCCGAGGTGGTACAGGTTTTCAACTCCAATTCCCGAACCTGGCGAACCATCGCTCGCGATCCCGAGGAGTTGGCCGCTCTCACCGCCGGTCTCGGACGGCTTCACGCGCCGCTCTTCTTCCATACGATCTACCTGATCAATCTTGCCTCCCCAGACGAGGCACTGCGCAGGCGCTCCGGCCACGCGGTGGCCGAGGCCCTGGCGCTGGGTGCCCTCGTTCAAGCCGCCGGCGTAGTCACGCATGTGGGCTCTCACCGGGGCGAAGGTCTACAGAAGGCCATCGGATGGGTGGCGGAAACGATCGATGCGGCGATCGCCGGCGCGGAGGAGTCCCTGTCCGGAGAGTGCTCCGGCCCCGTTCTTCCGCCGCTCCTTCTGGAGACAGGCGCCGGCTCGGGACAGACGGTGGGAGGGCGCTTGGAGGAGCTGGCTACCCTGTTGGCCTCACTTCCGCCGCAATCGGGGTTGTGCCTCGACACCGCCCACATGTTCGCGGCCGGATATCCGATACACGAGGCCAAGGGGCTGGAAGAGGTCGTCGCCGAACTGCGCGACCGCGACTTGCTCCGGCGCGTGGGGCTCATCCACCTCAACGATTCTCTGACCCGCTACGATTCAAGGCACGACCGGCACGCAAACCCCGGAGAAGGCTACATCGGCTACGACGCTCTGGCCAGGGTGGTCCGGCACCCCGCCCTTGCGCATATCCCTTTCGTGCTCGAGGTCCCGGGACCGGACGGCCGCGGGCCCGGCGCCGCTAACGTGACGCTGGTGAAGACAATGCGGGCGGGGGTTCCAAGCCCACCAACAGTGCCTGCTCCCGGCGCATGACGTCCAGCAGAGCCAGCGTAACGGGACCCGGCCTGCCGTCGCCTATGCGGTGCGTCCCGATGCGGACCACCGGCAGGATATCCTTGGTGGTGGAGGCAGTGAATACCTCGCATCCGGAGTCGGACGAAGAAATCACGTCGGCCAGCATGAAGGCGCGTTCCTCAACCGCGTAGCCGAGCCCGCGGGCAGTCTCGAGCACATGCCGGCGGGTGATCCCGGCCAGGATGCGGTTGTTCAGAGGATGCGTCCGCAGCACGCCGCCCAGCACAGCGAAGACGTTGGACGATCCCCCCTCGCGGACCACCCCGCCCGGGTCTAGGAAAAGGGCCTCATGCGCTCCGGCCTCGCGGGCTTCTTCCTTGGCCAAGACCGCCGCCAACAGGTTGGTCGACTTGATGTCGCAGCGTGCCCAGCGCTGGTCCTCCAACGGGTGAAGAACCGTCCCGGCCAGGATGTCGGCAACCGCGGGCGGGCGCTTGCTGCGCGCGTAGGCCAGCACGGTGGGGTGCGGAGGGTGGGGAAAGATGAACTCACGGGGAGCGACTCCTCGAGTCACCTGTATGTATACCATGCCGTCGCGCACCCCCGAGCGCTCCACAAGCTCCGGAAGCACGGCCGCGAGCCGGTGGCTCGCAGCCGCCTCGGTCAGCCTCACCGCCGCCAGGCTGTACCGCAAACGTTCCAGGTGATCGTCCAAGTACACCAAGCGCCCATTCATCACCTTGATGACTTCGTACACGCCGTCGCTCAGTTGAAAACCACGATCTTCCACGTCCAGGCGCCCCTCCGAGAGAGGCATGAACGCGCCGTTCAGATACAGTACTTCAACGCTCATCTGATACCCTCAACTCCATGATTGCCTACCGCCAGGCCACCCCATCCGATGTCCCGCAGGTGCTTTCTCTCCTCGAGGAGATCATGACGCACCACGGAGTGGCTCCTCCCGAACCCGAGCGCCTCGTTGCCACCATTGCCACTATCCTTACCTCGACCGGCCATAACTTGATCGTCGCGGATGCGCACGACCGTCTCTTGGGCATGTGCGCACTCATCTTCTCCTACAGTACCTGGTCGGCTTCGCTGGTGTGCGAGCTTCAGGATGTCCTCGTCACGCGCGGCCACCGGCGCACCCGTGTGGGACGCGGCCTGCTGGAAGCCGCGGAAGAAGCTGCCCGGGCTCGTGGCTGCAGCCGCCTCTTCCTGTCGGCCGAGTCCTGGAACCTCGAGGCACACGCCTTCTACCGCAGTCTGGGTCTGGCCGAGAAGACCTGCCTCTACTTCGAGCGCGACCTGACCGGCCCGTC
>Ga0068714_10005326_pt1 | contig 13728 bp, 10 predicted proteins | sample MTBNYHSulfiMetaG_FD_62988 | JGI IMG/M metagenome (GOLD analysis project Ga0068714, IMG submission 62988) | Enrichment culture microbial communities from rom New York Harbor, USA that are MTBE-degrading - MTBE-NYH (New York Harbor Sulfidogenic)... | ecosystem: Environmental > Aquatic > Marine >... | reverse complement strand
GACGCCTTCGGACTCGCTCCATGTCAGCGGCAGGTCTGTCTCGGACGAGACACCACTGCCATCGCCGCGCCAGCCCGGCCAGTTGCCTGCCGCGGCCGACAGTACCATGGTTACCGTACACCATCCAACCACAAGACCGCTTCGTACGTGGCACGCGCTCATCGCATGTCTTCCTGTCGATCGGAGTTGTCTTTGAACAGAGCCAGACTCTCAGCCGTGACGTCGAGAACCGACAGGTCGCCGTAGATGACTCGGTAGGTCTCCGAACCCTCCGGGCGGTACCAGAAGATGGCCTTCTCCGCGTCGCCCAACTTCACGCCCTCGCCGGCGTACGTATAGCCGACCCCGTGGGCAAGAACGTGCAGAAACATGTATCCGCGCGCGAGTCGTGTACCAAGCTGCATGTGCTCCTCGGCTGACAGATCCAGTTGACCGAACTCCTGACTGATCGGAGCCTCCATAAGATCCTCGAGTCTCAACTGCTCCGGGAATCTGCCATCGAGAAGTAGTTTGGCCCACAGACGCAGCGTCTCGACGAAATCCTCTTCGCTGAAGTTGGTCATGTCGAATTCCATGCTGGCCACCGTATATCCGGCTGGCACCTCCATGCTGACCAGAGAATCGTCGACCGGCACATCGAACTCGATGTTCTTCATGATCATGAACGACTGGCCCTGCAACATCTCAATCCGCAACGGCAACCGGGTCTCTGGACCCGCCCAGATCGTCAACGTCAAATTCGGTTCGCTGACCTGAAACCCCACCGCCTTTCGGCCGTCAATCTCCCGCTGGGCAAGCTCCTTCACTCGTAGATCAGGACGCTCGTCCAAACGCACGACAATGTCTCGCACCAATCCCAGATAGCTCCTGGTCCCTTCCTGCAACGGCCCTTTGATGTCCACGTAGGCAGCGCCTTTGGTCTCGGGGTCGAACGTGAGCATCCTGCCGGCGTCCAGATCGAGGATCATGACATTGCTCATACCCGGAGACGTTCGACGAATGCGCGAGCCTTTCACGACGTCATGGATGATCGGCCCGTCTTCATCCTGGCCCACAATTGTGTCCATGATAACCGTTTGGGCGTTGAGGATGGGTCGGACGATCTCGGCAAAACTCACCGGGCCACCGCCAAACGGACTGATCCACAGCATCGCTACAACTATAGCCGCGACGCTGGCTACTCGTACAATCGGACTTTTCATGGCTAATCTCCATCTCTTCGGCTCGCACGGAGTCGATTGGCTTTGCGTTTTCTGCGCATACACTTTCGCAATCATTTCAAAGACAGCGTCGTCACGCGCTGACTTGGTGGTTACCTTGGCGCCGCCGAACAATGCCTGAATCTCATCTGCGGGTTTCATGGGCTACCTCACCATTGAGCACGGAGCGCAGCTTCTCCATGCCGTACCGACATCGGCCCTGAACCGTATTGACTGACGTGCTCTGTATCCGCGCGATCTGCCGGAACCCCATACCCGCCTCGAAACGCAAGGTAATGACCTCGCGTTGTTCCGGGGGCAGCTCTCTCATCGCTTCGCCAAGCTGCTGCATCTGCTCGTTCAGAACCGCCCATTGATCGGGTCGAGGGCCTGGACAGATCTGCACAATCGCTGGATCGAGTGGCGCCTCCTGGCCATGCCTGGCTTCACGTCTGAGCGTCCGCGTGCGATTCACCAGGCACGTGATCAGGTAGTTCCTCACGTTGCCGCGAATGCATATCCGGTCGTAGGATTGAGCCAGTCTTAGGAATACGTCCTGGACCACATCCTCCGCCCGGCAGACATCACCCGTCAGGATCACAGCCACTTTGAGCAGATCGCCTTTGTATCTGTCGTAGAGCTGACGCAACGCGTCGACATCGTCGCGCCGCAGCCTCCAGATGAGCAGCCTGTCGTTCCGCATCGGGCACCCTGAAACCATGAATCACGATTCCATGCCCTATTACACTCCCGACAAGGCTGTTTGCGTATGGCGGAAATGAAAAAAACGGGCCGCGTCCGTCTGGACCCGGCCCGTGTTCCCATAGCCCCTTCAGCCGACTACTGCGGCAGAGCCGCTTCCAGTCCGGCCAGCACCTCGGCTGTGACCGTCTGGGCGTGCAGGTCGCCGAAGATCACGCGGTACTGCCCGTCGGAGACCTTCCATCGCATCAGCGGCAGCCCCGCATCGCTCGGCGTAACCACGTCCCCGTGGTAAACCGGTTCGGCCCCCTGTCCGGCCAGCATCAGGGGGAACATGGTCAGCGTCATGAGCTTCGTAAAACGACCCTGGCTGACCCGCATGGCCGCCTCTCTGGAACCGGCGTTCTTCATCTCCTCGCGGAACTGCTGGACGGCCGGGCGATCACTCGTGTCCGGAGCGTCCGTCATCTGTTTGACAAGCTGCTGCAAAGCGCCATGATCGAGGGCTTCAGGATACCGCCCGGTGAAGTCCGCGGCGATGCGCAGCGCGTCGATCATGCCCTGGTCGCTGTAAGACGGCATCGGTGTGCCATCCATCTGGTCGGTCGTGAAGTCCGCGGGGATATCGGGCTCGAAATCACCGGCAACGACCGGAATGTCCCACTGATAGCCCTCCTGCACTGCGCTGATGTGTACGCCCTCGCGAATATCCATCTCCAATTCGTATCGCACCGGCAGCCAGGTCTCAACGTCCACCCACAGTCGGGCCGACAGATTCTCGGCGGTGTTCCCCAGATAAGTCGGATCGGTCGTCGCAAATCCCTGCGCCGTCACTCCGTCGATGACCTCTGTTCCGAGTTCGCTGTACTTGCAGGCCAGAAATCTCTTGATCATCTCACGCGGATCGCGATTGTCGATCTTCATATTCGCCAAGGTCGCGTCGTCCACTTCCCTGCGGCCATATTGTTTCTCCGTCAGGTTAAGGATGACAATGCTCTTCTTCTGGGGCAGAAGGTACGACAGTAGCCGCGTCTGGCGCCCATCGGCGACCGTCACCGTCGTCTGTTCGGTTCTCACGCCGTATGCGTTCGACGTGAGCACCGTAGCCTCCAGCGTCCGGTCACCTTGACTCTGATCGCGGGTGGTGGCGCTCTCCTTGTACAAATAGGCCTGAATCTGCTCCACCCTGGCGATGACCGCGGCCAGGGTGACCGATGTCGTGTTCCTCCACATGGAAAAGGCAAGCACGCACGCGACGACCACGACCGCCGCGGCGGCTACTCTTGTCATGGGACTTCTCATGAGAAACCTCCTTAGTCGCAGGCTCGCGCTCGCCTGAGCGGCGCTCTTGAGCCTGGCGCTCTGTTCGCGAATGATTCGGTTCATCACTTGATCTTCGAGGTCGCCTCGGGCGGCCTTGCCGTTGCGGGCCAGACGCCCCTGAAGGATCTCGAGCTCCCTCAGTTCCGCCTGGCACGACCGACAACTCTCCAGATGCTCGGCGAGTTGCCGTTCCTGGGCGTCATCCAGCAGTTGCTCGATGTGGAGAACGAGCTGTTCTTTACATTCTGCGCAGTTCATAGTTACACCTCATACACTTCGCGCCGCCGCTGCATCGCCTCTCGCAGCAGAGCGTAGGCCCTTGATAGCGTCTTGGTGACCGTGCCCAGAGGCATGTTGAGCTGGTCGGCGATCCCGGCACAGGACAGTTGGCCGTAGTAACGCAGCAGGATCACCTGTCGATAAGGCTCGGCCAGACCGGCGACGGCCGCCTCCAGGCCGTAATCCTCGGACAATTCCGGCGGCGACACTTCCTGCGAGGAGGTCCGGACCAACTCGCGCTGCCGCCTGACGCCCTCGGCTCGTTGCTGCTCCATCGCCACACGCTCGGCGATGCCCAGCAGCCAGGAAAAGAACTTCTCGGGCACCTTGAGCCTGCTCATGTTGAAGTAGGCCCTTACCAGTGTCTCCTGGGCGGCCTCCTCGGCGCGGTCCCTGCTGCCCAGCTTGCCGGCCAAGTGGGCCAGCAGGACCGGTTGATACCGCCGCACCAGATGGCGAAAGTCGTCTGGATGGCCATCCAGACAACGCTCCACGTAATAGCTGTCCTTTTCCATTTCCATCGCCAGTACCCTAAAAGACCGAGGTCCGATCCACGTTTTCACCATATAGTGAGACTCGTCTCGATCTTGCGACAAAAATCCCGAAAGACCACCCTTGCGTGGCCCGGACTTGAGAAGATGAGCCTGGACGCACCGTCGGCCGTGGGACCGAGGGAGGCACCAAGAGACCAGGCGGAAGAGGGCGAGAGAAAATGGAACGGGCCGGACGCATAGGCCCGGCCCGTGATTCACCGCGACGTTACACACACGACTCAGTCCGGCAGATCCTCCGGCGCGACGTCGGCGACGTGCAGGTTGGCGTAGATCACACGCCAGGTGGGTGAGCCTTCCGGACGATACCAGAAAATCGGCGTCTGCGGATCTCCGAACGGGACGTTCTGGCCCGCGTAGCGCCACGTGCCAGCCGGCAGCTTGCCGATGAACAGCATCCCGTCATACATCACCTGCTGCTGGTTGGTTTCGTAGCCCGGGGCCATCGGGCCGACGAACTTGCCCTCACGCGCCATCTGGAACGCGATCTTGGCGATCTCCGTACCGCTGACCGTCGGCAGGAAGGTGTGATCGACCGTCCAGTTCGACCAGAGGTGGAGCAATTCGATGAAGTCCTTTTCGTCGACCTCGTCGACGTTCGCCCGGAGGTCGACGCCCATGGGCTCGTATCCAGCCGGCGGATCGAGGCTGAAGAGCGAATCGTCCAACGGAACATCGACCTGGAAGTCGCTGAGGATCATGTTCATGCCGGGTGCTGCAGCAAATTCCATCTCGACGCGTGCCGGTTCACCGGTCTTCGGGTCCACCCACACCGTGGTGGTCGTATCGGTTTCGTGAACGCGGTAGCCCTCGAGGGTCCGCCCGTCGATCCGCTTGGGTCCCAGAGCCTCGTCGGCCTGATTCGGCAAGGCTCGGAGTTTCTCCAGCGAGACGTACGGCCCCCCATCGGGCTTGTCCTTATCCGGCATGTTGCTGAATTCGAAGGTCATGTACTTCTTCTGAAGGGGAATGAGGTTCAGACCTCTGACTGTGCCTCCGGAAGCATGCACGATCGTCACGAAACCATCGGCTGTGGAGGTTCGCATATACCCAGGCTCCTTGAAGGCGATTTCCGTGCGCACCGTGGGCATGCTGACAACGCCCGTCTGGTTAACGATGCTGAAGGTCAGCGTGTGGGCGTTATGCAGCAGGTCCACAACCTGGGCGTAAGCATTGGTCGCGCCACCGCCGATGAACGTATACAAACCGAAGGCCACCGCCACGGTAATCAAAGCCGCGACAGCCATTTTTGTAGCTCCACTTCTCATAACGAGTCTCCATATCGTCGCGCCGGATTGGAGTCCGAATCGCGGTTGTTCTGTCTGTTCTTGGGCCGCGGCCGACAGGACCTTGCGCCCCGCCGACTCGCACATTTGCCGATCGACCGATTGCTCACCCAAACAGGCCACGTGCGCCAGCAGTCGTTCCTGCCGCTCCAGGTCCTGCCGACATCGCGAGCATTCCGCTACATGGCGACGCACCTGTGAAGCCTGCGTCTCATCCAGCTCACCCAACACGAACGCCGGAAGAAGTCTGTTGATCTGTCTGTGGCGATTCATACTCCACCTTCCATTTAGCCATTCAGCCCAGGTAGGGCTTCAACTCGCGAGTGAGCTTCTTCAACGCCCGATGCAGATGGACGCGGACCGTCTGGCCCGAGCAGCCCAGGATCTGGGCCACGTCGGCTGTCGGCAGACCTTCCAGACGCAGCAGCACAAACGCATCCGCCTGGTGGGCCGGCAGCTTTGCCAGCGCCGCGCCCAGCTTCTGCTGAAGCTCATCGGCCTGCATGTGGTCGTCGGGCCGGCGGTCGTCCCAGTCCTGCCCGGCCGGAGCGTGCGGGTGACACCCGTTGGCCCGCCGCGCAAGCTCCAGCGCCTTTCGCACCGTCGCGCGGTACAGATACGCGGGCCAACAGGTGTGCCCGTTGTAGCTGGGCCAGCGACGCCAGATGGACAAGAACACCTCTTGGTGGACGTCGTTGGCCAGATTCACATCGCCCAGCACGCGCAGAGCCGTGTTGAGGACCTGCCGGCCGTACTCATGGACCAGATTTTCGAAGCTCTTGTCGGACAAAGCCGTACTGCCCTGCAAAACGATCGTTTCCAAGCCACAGCCTCCCGGCGCCGACGCCAGCAGAGTCGGGATCGAGATCTCTGCCCCTATAGAGCCGTCGCAACGCCCGGCCGTTTACAGGAAAATCGATAGCGATTCTACCACCAATTGCGGGGACGCCGAAACAGAAGGATCCTGCAGAGAAACCGCGTCGAGAGACCGCAATCTCGCAATTGTGCTTCTTGACACGTCCGTTGTCGCGTATACTACGGCATGATGGCGTTTCAATGCGAGGCGGAGACAGGACAAAGCGTACGGGGTAGACGGCAGTGGGCGCAGAAGACCACGCGATGACCGAGGGTTCGAGACAGGAGGCTGCCACCGATCGGCTTGGCCGCGACCGCAAAGGCCGCTCGCGAGATGCCATCGCGCCGCTGCGACCACTGTCTAAGTCACGTGGGTCGACGCTTCGTGAAAGCGAGAAGTACTATCGCACCCTATTCAACACGATGGCGGAGGGCTTTGCCCTCCACGAACTTCTCTATGACGCTGAGGGCCGACCCTGTGACTACCGGTTCCTCGAGGTCAATCCGGCCTTCGAACGACAGACTGGTCTCAAGGCAGCCGACCTCGTCGGCCGTACGGTCCGCGAGGTCCTGCCCGATGTCGAACCCATGTGGATCGAGCGGTATGGCCGGGTGGCCCTAACGGGAGAGCCCGAGCAGTTCGAAGCGCCCAGCGAGTCGCTCGGTCGCTACTTCGAAGTCCGCGCGTACCAGGCCGGGCCGGGACGTTTCGCTGCCGTCTTCACCGACATCACCGCGCGCCGACAGGCTGAACAGGCCGCACGCGAATTGGCGCTGTTTCCCCAACAGAACCCGTTCCCGGTGCTGCGCATCGCCGCAAATGGCACGCTGCTATACGCTAATCGCGGCGCGACCGGCCTTCTGAAGACGTGGAGATGCCGGGTGGGGCGCACCGTTCCGAGCAGGGTCCGGGAAGCGATCAAGCAAACACTCACGGCGGAACATCCGGGCGAAATCGAGGTCCAGTGCGGCGCGATCCTCCATTGCTTCACCGTCATTCCGATTCGAGAGGAAGGGTATGCCAACCTTTACGGGCGCGATATCACCGAACGCAAGGCCACTGAGGAGGCGCTGCGGGAAAGCGAGTCGCGCCTGAGACTGGCACAGGCCTCCGCGGGCGCAGGCCTCTGGGACTGGGACCTCTCCGCCAACAGACTCGAATGGTCTGACGAGCTATTCCATCTGTTTGGCCTGGATCCCGAGAAGGCGGAGGCCAATCTTGACTCCTGGACCAACGTGCTGCATCCGGAAGACAGGCACGTTGCCCGTCAGCAGATCAAGGAGGCCATCAACCAACACACGCCGCTCGACAGTGAATACCGGATCGTGCTTCCATCGGGCCAAGTACGATGGATCAATGCCCTCGGTAATACCATGTACGACCGTACCGACCAGCCCAGGCGGATGACCGGCATTTGTATCGACATTACCGAGCGCAAGCGCGCCGGGGAGACCGTACGGGACAGCGAGCGGCGGTTCCGTCAGGTGGCCGAGTCCTTGCCGCAACTCGTCTGGACGTGTCAGGCCGATGGTCCCTGTGATTACCTCAGCCCACAGTGGGTGGACTACACCGGCAAGCCGGAGGCCATTCAGCTCGGCTATGGCTGGCTGGAGCAACTTCACCCCGACGACCGTGATCGCGTCATCGCGACGTGGAAGGCAACAGCGGCCCGAGGCGATGATTTTCGGATCGAATTCCGCATCCGTCGTCACGATGGGGCGTACCGCTGGTTTCGCACGCTGGCGGTCCCGCTGCGCGACGAGGGCGGACGGATCGTCAGGTGGTTCGGTAGCAACACAGACATCCAGGACATCAAGGAGGCCGAGGCGGCGCTGCGCCAAAGCCGCGAAGACCTGGCCCGGGCCCAGGCGGTGGGCCGGATCGGCAGTTGGCGCCTGGACGTCCGGCGCAACGTCCTGACGTGGTCTGCCGAGAACCATCGCATCTTCGGCGTGCCCAAAGGCACACCGATGACCTACGAGACGTTTCTGGCGATCGTACACCCCGACGACCGTTCGTACGTCGACACGCAGTGGAACGCGGGCCTGCGGGGTGAACGCTACGATATCGAGCATCGCATCGTGGTCGACGGGCAGGTCAAGTGGGTACGAGAGAAGGCGTACCTGGAATTCGATGAGGAAGGGAAGCTGCTGGGCGGCTTTGGGATCACCCAGGAAATCACCGACCGCAGGGCGGCCCAGCAGGCCTTGAAGGAAGCGAACGAGCAGCTCCAGATGCAGGCCGAGGAGTTGGCTGCGGCCAACGAAGAGCTGCGCACACAGACCGAGGAATTGCAGAGACAGACGACGGAGCTACGCGAGAGTGAGCAACGGCTGCGCACGGCGTTGGAAGGCGGGCAGATGGGCCTCTGGGAATGGGACGTCGAGAACGACGTCGCCGTCTGGGACGAGCGGGTCTGCCAACTGTTGGGCGTCGAGAAACAGGAACCCATCCCCAGCGACGCCTTCTTCCGCCGCGTGCATCGCGACGATCAGGAGGCTCTACGTGCGCGGTTCGAAGAGGCCCTGGCCACGGGGGCGGACTTCCAGGCGGAATTCCGGGCGGTGCGCCCCAACGGAGAGATCGTCTGGCTGGCCTCGCACAGTGTCGTCCTCCGCGACGAGGAGAGATGCGGGGCTCGCATGCTCGGCATCATGTTCGACATCACCAAACGGAAACAGTTGGAGGAAGCCCTCCGCCGCCTCAATGACGAACTGGAGGAAGAGGTCCAGGCCCAGACAGAGGAACTGAAGAACACGATCGATCAGCTGGAGAAGGAGGTGGCGCGGCGCCGGCTGGCAGAGAAGAACCTCCGCGAACGGTCGCGGCTATTGGAAGGCTTCTTCCGGCACACGATCACGCCACTGGCGTTCATGGACCGGCAGTTCAACTTCGTCCAGGTCAACGACGCCTACGCCAATGCCGACGAAAGAGAACCGAAGGACTTCATCGGCCAGAACCATTTTGCGATGTACCCGAACGCAGAAAACCAGGCGGTTTTCGAAGAGGTGGTTCGGACGAAGCAACCCTACCACGCTCTGGCCAAGCCATTCCAGTTTGCCGAGCGCCCCGAACGTGGCGTCAGCTACTGGAACTGGCAACTGACCCCCCTGCTCGACGACGCGGGCGAGGTCCAATTCCTCGTGTTGAACCTCCAGGATGTAACGGCGCGCCAAGAAACAATGCGGGAACTGGAGAAACGGACCTCCCAGCTTCAGAGGCTGACAGCCGAGCTGTCGGAGGCCGAGGATCGAGAGCGTCGGCGCCTGGCCGAACTGCTTCACGATGACCTTCAGCAACTCCTGGTCGGGTCCAAACTGCGGCTCAATATCCTCGCCAGAAAGCTCAAAGGCACGCCGGAGATCCGTGAACTCGTCGACGAAACCACCAGCCTGATCGCTGAGTCCATTCAAAAATCGCGGGGACTGTCCCACGAACTCAGCCCGCCCGTACTGCATCACGGAGACCTTCGCGAAGTGCTCCAATGGCTCATCGAGCAGATCCATACGACATGCGGCCTGAAGGTCCGACTGTGGATCGGCGCGGGCGTAGACCTCCGTTCGCAGACGCTCAAGACCTTCGTCTACAAGGCCGTACGCGAGCTGCTCTTCAACGTCGTCAAACACGCCAACGTCAGACGGGCCGCGATCGTGGTCCAGCGGCAGGAGCAGTCCATACGCCTGGCGGTCTTGGACAAAGGGCGCGGATTCGAGGCGGAGCATCTGGACGTAGCCGGTCAGAATGGGTTCGGTCTTTTCAACATTCGCGAGCGCGTCCAGTTTCTCGGGGGCCTCCTGACGGTCCAGAGCGTCCCCGGCCGGGGCAGTCGCTTCGTTCTGACCATCCCGCTGAGCGTGCCGGACGAGACAGCCGGTCAGAAGACCGGCGCGCCGATCTTGTCGATCCCGTTCCGGCTGGCCACGCAGCCGGCCAGAGACACGTCCGCCGTCAGACAACGCTTCCGCATCCTGCTCGTGGACGACCACAAGGTCATGCGCGATGGACTGGCCGCCCTGCTGGAGGAAGAACCGGATATCGAGGTGGTGGGACAGGCCGGAAACGGACGGGACGCCATCACCTTGACGGGCCAACTGAAACCCGACGTCGTGGTCATGGACGTAGTCATGCCGATCATTGACGGAGAGGAGGCCACGCGTCAGATCAGGACCCAGTGGCCGCGCGTGCGGGTGGTGGCACTGTCGATGCTCGAAGAGGACGCAACCCGTGAGCGCATGCTCAAGGCCGGCGCCGAGGTCTTCCTCTCCAAGGCCGGTCCCTCCGAGGTGATCGCCGCTGCCATCCGTCGCTCTTCTTAGCCGCACCATCGGGTTCGGCGCGTCGACTCAGGGCCTTGTCCGCGCTACCGTCAGAACCTCACGCTGGTGTATTCGGCTGCGTCCTGCCCGACGCGCGAATCTGGTCCACAGTAATCCAGTATTGTGCCAACGCGGCGCGTCCTGTCTTCGTCAGGCAGTACTGCGTGTGTGGAATTCTGCCGACGATACTTTTCTTGACCTGGACGTACCTGTTCCGTTCGAGGCAGGTGATATGCGCAGAGAGGTTGCCCCGCGTCAGGCCCAGCATCCGGCACAGAGATGGGAAATCGGCCCACTGCACGCCGGACAGGGTCATCATGATCGCCAAGCGGGCCGGCTCGTGAATCACTCGGTCAACGGGCACCATCAGTACTTGGTGATCCCATACTGAGCCAGGCCCTCCCGGCCCGCCTCGGTCACATAATACTTCATGGCTCGGCCGCGACCCTCTTGGATGAGCCAGCCCTGCCTGACGCAATAATCCAGGAACGCACCGCCAATCGCAAACGGATTGACCGAGGTTCCTTTCTGGGCCGAGTCAGCGGCAATCTCCTTGTCGGGCGCCCGCTGAGCCTCATGCCACTTGCGGTCATCCTCCTCGCTGATCCCCAGATGCTCCATGAGCTGGCGATGCTCCTCAGGGGTCAGCCCCTTCCCGTCATGTTCGGCATGCCATCGGCGATGCTCTTCTTGCGTCATGGTCATGCCCATGTGCCGAATGAGTTTCTTCTTGCCCATAGCTACTTCCTTTCAAGAGCAGAGATTCCCGCCTGGTTCCATCGCCACCGGCCCGCGCGATGTGTGTTATGCAAACATGTTTGTGATGCACACTTTACTTTTCAACAGGAATCTCGCTACGGCTCCAGACGTTTGCGCTGTCGCCCTTCCGGCAACTGGCGAATCCGGTAGGATTCACTCACGAACTCTCCCCTTACGAGCCACCACGGAGACGACGCCGGCACCTGATCCTTCAGGACCGAAACAACGGATGGGGTGCCCCCTTGGTGACCAGCTAACCGAAACGCCTCGGCCGCCCCTGACCCGGGCGGACCGCCTTCCCTTGCGACGTACGCATGAGAGCATCCTGGCATGCACGTGGCAGCCCAGACGCCTCGGTGTTTGTGGATGGCAGACTGGTCTGTCGCAGCGATTGCAGAATGCCCCCACTGCTGGGAAACCATCCCCCGGCTCTTCGCGCGTGAGGCTGTCACGCACGGCCCTCTGCGCCTGAAATAGGCACGGCCCTGGAATCTGCACAGGCACCGCGCGACTCGCAACGCAACGAGGAACCTTTTTTTTGACGCCGCATCGGTCCAGGGGTACACTCTGCGGGACAGGGTTCTGGCACAGAGGGGACAATGAACTATCAGTTTGCGTCAGAGAGCGTTTCGCAGCACATCGTCAAGTACGGCGTGGATATCCGGCCGGCCATCTCGCCTGAGCAGGACCGCACGAAGCTCCAGGACTACGGCAATTGGCTCGTCGAACAGTTCCCCGACGTCTTCGAGACGCTGCTATCGGGCCCGCGCGAGCTGCGGGTCCAGCGGACCTTCATCCTGCCCAACACCAAGCGGGTGGAGCTGCCCACCTTCGTGCTGACTCCTCGCGGTCCGGTCTTCACCTTTCCCGAGCGGCTCTTCATCGACCGGCCGCACGAGCTGAGCATTCCCGACAAGGACAAGATCTTCCGCAAGGCATTCGACGAGCTACGGACGCGTTTCGGCGAGCGGACTGTCCCACGGGTGGGCGTCGTCCATGAGTTCGTGTTCGACACAGGCTACGTCCCCTCGCTCGACGTCGTCGCCAGCAGCCTCAAACACGACCTGTGGCGGCAGAAGGCAAAGAGCCTGCGCATCTTCATGGAGGCCCCGGCGGAGGGCAAGAATGTCAACATAGAGATCCGCCCGACGTACCTTCAGCGCGCGGTCCGACGGAACGAGGTGGTGCCGGCCGAGGACATGAAGTACGGGATCATCGTGAACGTCGATATCAACAACCAGCAGATCGCCGCAGACCTGACGAAGGCGGAAGTCAATGACATCCTCGTCTTCGCCAGCGATTACGTTCCGGATGAGCTGATTCGGTTCCTGAACAACGAATACTGAGACACCGCTACGCCTGCGTCGGTTGGTGCAGAGCCTGCCGGATGATTTTAGCCCGCAGGGCATCGCGATGGGCCGCATCGAGCGATTTGCCGTAGTTCAGTTGCAGGTGTGCCGGAAGGGTCAGCATGAACAGGCGGTTGATCGTGCGGATGGACAGGCCCCGGTCGGGGTCGGCCCCTTCGCTCTGACTCTTCAGCGCGCAGAGCCGGTCGATCGCTGGCGTCGAGGCCTGCATGTGCTCTCGCATGTTCAGTCCGAGCCGCAGATGGCTCAGCAGAGACAAGGCCTCCTGCGAGCTGATCAGGTTGGCATTCTGAAGCAGCGCCGTGGCCCGCGCGATCTTGTCGTCGAGGATGTCCACCTGTTTGACTAGCAGTTGCCGGCGCGCGATCTTCTCGTACTCCACCATCTCCGGGATGATCGAACTCTCGAAATTGGACACGATCGCCCGCTCGCTGACGCCCAGCGTGACCTGGTTTGAGATCTGGTACAGATCGCTCGTCGCCTCGCTGCCCTCGCCGAAGAGCCCTCGCACCGCCAGGTTCATGTCCTTGGCGGCCGCGAGAAACTTCTCGATCTGCCCGGTCATCTTCAACGCGGGCATGTGAAGCATCACGGAGACCCGAATCCCGGTGCCGAGGTTCGTCGGGCAGGCGGTCAGATAGCCCAAACGCGGGTTGAATGCGTAGTCCACCTGCTTCTCAATGTCGTCGTCGATCCGGTCGATCTGCTCGACACACGCAGAGAGCTGACAGCCGGGCTTGAGCACCTGGAGACGCAGGTGATCCTCCTCGTTGATCATGGCGGTGAAGAACTCCCGCCGCGCGATGACCACTCCACGCGGGCCTTTGGCCATCGCATGGTGCCGGCTGATCAGATGACGCTCGACCAGGAAGCTCCGGCTCAGCGCCGGCGCCTGGTCCACGCTGAAATAGAAGACTTCATCGCCCAGGTCCAGCGACATCAAAACCGCCTTGAGCTGCTCGAGGATCTTGGATTTCTCCTCGACCGAGCAACTGTGCAGGAACTTGTGGCCCGCCAGGTTTCGCGCCAGGCGAATCCGCGACGAAACGACAATGTCCGCCAACGGACCGGAACCACTGAACCAGTC
>Ga0068714_10005324_pt1 | contig 13728 bp, 12 predicted proteins | sample MTBNYHSulfiMetaG_FD_62988 | JGI IMG/M metagenome (GOLD analysis project Ga0068714, IMG submission 62988) | Enrichment culture microbial communities from rom New York Harbor, USA that are MTBE-degrading - MTBE-NYH (New York Harbor Sulfidogenic)... | ecosystem: Environmental > Aquatic > Marine >... | reverse complement strand
CCCCATCCAGGGCGCCAAAGGAGTTATGAGAATATGGATGGAACAAGAGAGATATATACCATCGAAGAAGGCAAAGCGAGCCTCCGGGAGTACGTCATCCCCGCCACGAACAAGCATCTTTTTGAGGTCAAGAGCCTTGGGAAAACACTGTATGAGGGTGAATCCTACCAGCAAGCCAAATCCCTGTACCAGGAACTGATTGAGAAAAGGACGGAACCGTCCGAGAAGACGATGGACGTTGTGACCCTGCGCCCGAAACGAAGACTCGTAAGGCTCCGCACAGCCTATGCTGAAGCTTCATAGAGGATGGCAAATGGGGTCCGTGTCCGGGAACAGTGGATTTGAGAGCATGCAGAACTTAATTGTCGACTTATCAATTCCCGCAGGTTTATCTTACGGTGGTTCAGCGAAAAAATCCCGCCCCCCTGCATATGGGCTTTCATATGGAGTAATTGCCTGTGCTCATCAAAACCTTTCTTGCCTAAAGTCGTTATGAAGATTAGCGTATTCTTGGGAGAATATTCTGCAGAGAGCCTCAAAACGGACCAGGAACTTCCATTTTGATTGAGGCGAGGCTACGGCAAAGCTCAATAAGTCTTGAAGGGTATAATCTCCTCCCTTCAGTGGAATACGATTCGCATGCCCACTGTGGTGAAGGGGCAACGTTCCTTGAAGTGTTGGCGCAGGAGATGCTGGGCCGCCGCGCCGGTGCAATGCAGCGGCACAAGCAATCCGATATTGTATTTGTCAATCTCAGCGATAATTCTCTCTAAGGTATCTTGTGGGGCAAAATTGAGATGAAACCCTCCGATGAGCGCATGAATCGGTTCCTCTGGGAACAGGGCCGAGGCTGCTCGAATAGTGTTTATCAATCCTGCGTGGCAGCAACCGGTGATGATTACCAAGCCTGCTCCTTCAAGGCGGATAAAAAGGGAAAGGTCATCTTCGAATTGGTCTGCAATCCAATCATCCCCTTCCTTTCTGACTGCAGCATTAAAAAGGGGGTCCGGACCGCTCCCCCTCGGTATGAAGCCGCTGATCCAAGTTCCGGGTCCCATTTGCCAGGGTCTTTCAGCGCTAAGGACGGCCCTCGACATGAGGGCTTCAACCTCCTCCTGAATGAAAGACCAAGGGCCGGCCATGGAGCCGTCCGGTTGACGGATGCCACGAGATCCGAAAGCCCGGGGATGAGCAACTAGAGGTGCGGGGACCCCTCTCTGCTCAAGAAGGCGGGTCAAGCCTCCGTAATGATCAATATGACCATGACTGAGGACGAGGTAATCAGCTCTGTGTGGATCTATTTCAAGGATTTCCAGATTGCGGTGCAGAGCCAGTCCTCCCCGCCCGAAATCATACAGGATTCGACAGGAATCACCGTCTGGGCCTTCAACCTCGACCCACAAGGATACACCCTGTTCTGCAAGCAAAGATGATTCGCGCCCCGGGCGGGGGTAATGGATCGGATGGCGGTCATGAAGAAAAATATCGATGACATTATCCACTAAAATAGTGATGGAGAGTCGCGAAGCCTTGGGGATATCGCTTTTCATCATACTACTCTCTTAGCCAACGCCCTAGAATCGTTATCGATCGATACGAAACCAGTTGTTAACTCTAGCTTTTACCAAGGCCAGGGCTTTGATGCATTCACATCAGACCGCCAGTGCCGGCTATTAAGCAACTCTTCCGGGAGATCCTTCCTGTCATCCGGTGTCCGGAGGTTTTTCACGAGATTTGAAGGCCGCCAGAATTCATGCTGGAAAGGAAGTCCGGTCCCGACAACCGACATGCCGATATCCTCAAGAAAACCATGTAAAAAACCTACCGTTCCACCGAATGTTTTTCGTTCTACTTGAGCCAGCCCTTTGCCCTATAATATTTTTCTGCGCCCGGATGTATGGGAACACCGATGTCGCGGGGCATCATTTCCCTCTTGCCCAAAGCCATGGCCTTCACAATGCTGCTATACTTTTCGAAATTGTTATCGATAGTTTGCACGATAGCGTTGGCAATTTCATCTGGCATATCTTCTCTGGCAATCACAACTACAGGCGCGGAAACACCCGATATTTCAGTTTCCACTCCAGGGTAGGCTCCCTTGGGAAGGGTATATTCTTCCAAGCCTTTGTGGTTTGTTATCAGGTGCTTAATTTTTTCCTGAGACAAGGGAAGCAGCCTGATTTTTCTCTGACTGCTTGCGCTGACGATCGGAGGCCCTGGATAAGCCATGGCCCCATAAAAAATGGAATCAATATGTCCATCGATAAACTGCTGACCGGCTTCAGCAAAGCTCAGATATTTGACATCAAAATCATCCAGCGACATACCATGGGCTTCAATTACGTACCTTGAAACAACCGCAATAGCAGAGCCTTTAGGCCCTGGCGTAATCCTTTTGCCTCTTAGGCTCAGAATATCGGTGAATGGGGCGTCGCTCCAGACGACTATCTGGGTGGGCTCCGGAAATAATACAGCCAGGTGTCTTATGTTTTGCAGTTTGCCCTGAGCTTTAAAATCCTCCTTGCCTTCCCAAGCTTCGGCAGCAGTGTTCGAAAAGGAGAAGGCCACATTGATTTTTCCTGAATCCACGGCCACGACATTCGCGGCCCCGCCTATGGGCATGGTGGATCCTTTCAAGCCGGGCTTGCTCTTTACGATGTCCTCGACCATGGCCGTTCCTAACGCTTGCCATACACCACCGGCAGGGGCAGTGCCCCACTTTATATCATAGGCGATTACCGCGCTTATGCCGCCTGAAATAATGGTGAGGAAGGCTCCCAAAAAACACACCAAAAGAAAAGCTCGCATACTCCGGAACATGTGTTCACCTCCTGTAATTTGAATGGTTGTTTGCCGCACGTCCATGGGCAGAGGGGTTGCTGGTATCCTCTGCACATTGCCTCTTTCCTTTTTTCAAGATTCTTCCCTGTCCAGCCGCCCATTTATCAGCCGCGGCGTTTCTACCTCTTCGGTTTTGCTATCCCTTCAGTTGAATCATCCTTTGCGCATCCTTCTTTGGCTATAGAACAGAACAGTCACATAAAGAGCCAAGAGAAGCCCACCCACCAGGCTGATCCTTTTGTCCGGCATTATCAAAGCAATGCCAAGAAAAGCGGCCAGGAGTCTTTCTACCCATCTCAGGTTTCGGAGAAAAAACCCTACACCGCTCATAGCAAAACAGGCGGCACCCAAACACGCAGTAAGGAAGTCAACAATGATTTTCAATGCCGGCCCTTGAAGCAGGAGTGACTGGTCGTAGGCGAACATAAAGGGAACAACAAAGGCGACTGCACCTGTGCGAGTGGCGACCCACCCCGTTTTCCAACCATCGGAACCCGCAATGGCTGCCGCCGTAAACGCTGCTGCAGCCACGGGCGGGGATATCAAGGAAAGGCATGCAAAATAGAAAGCAAACAAGTGTGCAGCGTTCTCCGCCAAGCCCATCGCCGTCAGAGCTGGGACTACCGTGGCAACCTGGACGATATACGCAGGGGTGGTGGGCATGCCCGCGCCGAGGATCAGTGAGATGACCATTGCCATGAAAAGGGCAGGAAGCAAGTGCCCACCTGAAAGGTCGATAAACGCAGTTCCAAGTCTGGCACCCAATCCTGTCAGGTCTACAGCACCGACAATGATTCCAGCCACAGCGGTGGAGACAATAATAATAAGGAGTCCTTTGCAGCCATCTTCCAGCGCGGCCATCAGGCCGGGGAGACCCATACGGGTGGTTGAGCGGAGCTGGCTAAAGACGATTGCCGAAATGACGCCCCATCCTCCGGCCAATCGGGGCGTGTAGCCGGCCACCAGAATATAGATCAGAATACACAGCGGAATCAGCATGTGGCCGTAATTCTTGATGGTTTCCTTTGCAGTAATGTCGGGTTCAATGCCTGGCAGTTTGAGTCTTCTTGCTTCAAGATCAACGGTGATGAAAACCGAAAGGAAGAAAAGCAATGCCGGCAGCAAGGCATAATAGATGATGGTGGAATACGGTATCCCGCTGAAAGCGGCCATGACAAACGCGGCCGCTCCCATCACCGGCGGCATGAGCTGTCCGCCTGTGGAGGCCACGGCCTCAACAGCACCTGCGAATTCTGGTCTGTAGCCGGCCCTTTTCATCATGGGGATGGTGACAACACCGGTGGTTGCCACGTTCGCTGCGCCACTGCCAGTGACGGTCCCCATGAGGGCGCTGGCCATAACGGCAACCTTGGCAGGACCTCCTACCATGGATCCGGCAATGGCCATGGCGAGATTGCTGAAAAGAAGCGCCCCGCCGCTATGCAGTAGGATAGAGCCAAAAATAACGAACAGGGCGATTTCAGTGGCTGAGACACCCAAAGGAATGCCGTAAATCCCGCCAAGGGAGAGGTAGTTGAAATCGATGATATCCATCCAGGTTACGGAGGATGTATGGAAAATCCCGCCCAGGTATGGCCCGACAAAAGGATAGAACAGAAAAACCAAGGCAATGATGAAGAGGCCCTTGTTGAACAGACGCCGCGTCGCTTCGAGAACGATGAAAATGATCCCTATGCCTAAAACGATCTCATACCAGAAGAGGTCTGTAATGAGCGGAAAGCGCTCTCCCACAAGCCAGTCGTAGCGGGCGATTTGGTAGCCGGTGGCAGCAATCACCAAGAAAATTGCAATCCAATCGAGCCAGGAAGGACTCGCGAGCCTTTTCCGTTTGGCCAGGCCGGGTCGAATAAGAAAAAGGAAGAGGAGTCCCAAACCCAGGTGAATACTTCGCTGCAAGAGCGAGTCCAGTGCACCGAAGAGAGAGGTATATATCTGGAAAAAAGCCAGTGTTTGGGCTGTGAGCGCAGATATTTTCTGCTCCCAGGTTTTCTGTTGCCAGTATTCCTTCCAGGTGGTTTTCTTCATTTGGGTTTCTCGACGCCGAGAAGTGCCACAAATTGGTCGCTAGGATTCTGATCTCCTCCCACCCCTTTGCTGCTCGGAGAGTATCCGCCAGACTTCCTCCATGGAAATAGGGTTTTTAAAAAGATGTTCCCCTATTGCGCTTGCAACGGCGTTATGGATGGCAGGGGCTGTGGGCAGCAAAGAAGGCTCACCCACTCCTTTTGCGCCGTAGGGCCCCGTAGGTTCAGGGCATTCTACGGCTGAAACGTAAAATTCAGGGACTTCCATTGAGGATGGAATCAAGTAGGCGCGGAAACCCGGATTCAGGATCCTTCCCTCTATTACGATGACATCTTCCAGCAGTCCGTATCCCAAACCCATCATGGCGCCGCCATGGATCTGCCCATAAACGTGCGCTGGATGGATCACCTGCCCGACATCATGCGAGGCTATAATTCTTAAGACGCTCACTTGACCGGTTTCCCGGTCCACCGAGACCTGAGCTGCGTGTGCAGCGAAAGCGTAAGTGGCGTAAGGGGCGCCAAGCCCAGTTTTTTTATCCATAGGGGTGGTCGGTGGATCGAAGATCCCTTCAACCTCAAGCCTTTCCCCAAGCGAGGTGTCAACCGCCTCGCGAAAGGAGATTCTTCTTTCCCCTGAATGAAAGCATCCCCCCTCAAAACCTACATCCGTAAGTCCCCACGTATGAGCCACTCTCTCTCCGACACGCAGGGCGAGTAGGTTAGAGGCTTCAGCTACGGCTCGACCTACGACGTACGTAATCCGGCTTGCCGTCGAGGTTCCGCTGTTGGGCGTGGTGAGTGTATCTGCGGATAGGAGGTCGAAGTCGCCAGGAGAGAGTCCTAAACTTTCTGAAGCAATTTGAAGCAGAGTAGTAAAAGCTCCCTGTCCGCCATCACCGACCCCCACGCAGAGCTGCACTTTTTTCCCAGGTGCGACCGACATTCGGGCAACGCCCGGATTGGGCAGCCCTGTCAAACCAATGCCGTAATGGGTTATCGCCAGTCCCCACCCCGTCATGTACTGAGGATCTGTCTCTCTGGGATGTGCCGGCAAAGTCTTCTGGATCTTTTCGATTTCACTCAGGCAATCTTTCAATCCAACGGAGGTTTCCAGCTTTTGTCCGGAAGGGTTTTCCTCTCCCTCCTGCAGACAGTTGATCCTACGAATCTCGATGGGTTCTTTGCCGACGGCCTTTGCAACCAGGTCCATCTGGGTTTCATAGGCAATGGCCACTTGCGGTACGCCGAAACCCCGCATAGATCCGCAAACCGGGTTATTGGTATAGACAAGGCGCCCTCTCACGTACAGATTGCGGACCCCGTAGGGACCCATAGCGTGGACGATTCCCCGCGCCATGATTGAAGGGCCGTACGAGGCATATGCCCCGGTATCAACAAGGATATCCACCTTGACCGCTTCCAGATGCCCCGCCCTATCGACGCCTGTTGTCATCTGAATGATATAGGGATGCCTTTTGGTCGAAACCTCAAAAGATTCCTGGCGCTCATACACCATCTGCGCGGGGGAGCCCGTCAGGCGAGTGACAATGGCTGCATAGTATCCGGGAGAAAGGCCTTGCTTGTCTCCGAAATAGCCGCCGATGGGCGCGCAGATCACACGAATGTCTTTGCGATTCATGCCGAGAACCTTCGCCAGTTCATCCTGCTCAAAATGGGCATGTTTCGTGGGGAGCTTAACCGTCAACATCTCCCCGTCCATGTATGCGATGCCGGCCTCGGGTTCAAGGTAGGAATGCTCTATTCTCTGGGTGCGGTAGGTATTGCTTATGACGTGAGCGCATCTTGAGAGAGCAGCTTCCACATCCCCCTTGATCATCTTTTTTTCTAAAAGCAGATTGCCGGATTCATGAATAAGAGGTGCATCAGGTCGAAGAGCTTCTTCAGGGTCGAAAACAGCAGGCAGGTCGCGGTAACGTATGCGAACCAATCCTTTGGCCCTATTTGCCGCGCGCAAGCTCTTCGCAGCAATGAGTACGATGGGATCGCCGACTCTTCGAACCCTTTCAGAGCACAGCACCGACTCGTCTTTGATTCTGGTTCCTGTGGCGTTGGCTCCCGGGAGATCATGGGCGGTCCAGACTCCAACGACTCCTGGGATATCCCTAGCCAATGACAAATCGATTTCAAAGATCTCCGCGTGGGGCCGGTCCGACCGGACCACCTTCACGTACAGCAGATCGGGAAGAAATTCATCGCCGGCATATACTGTCCGTCCCGTAACCTTCTCCCTGCCGTCCACCTTAATTACAGATTGCCCGATGGTTCTGTAAGGTTTCATCTTTCCCTTTTCCGAAACGGTCGATAGATCATCTCCTTGCTCAAGCCTCCGGCTAATCTGGCAACTGCGGATGCAGAGGCTCCGCCGGCAAAAACATGTGGGCTGTCTTCCTTGCGGAAGTAGACGTCACAGAATGGGCAATGCAACTCCAAATCCAGGGAATACAGAAGCATGTCGGCATAATATCCTTTCCCGCAAGCCGGACAAGTGATATTGAAAATGTCCATTATCATCCCTCCAGGTATTCCAAGACGTTTATTTGCTTTCTTATTTGTTCCGGCACCTCCCCCCTTCGGGGAAAGGGTCGATCAAGGGGCAAGGTAGCATCGATAATCATGCCTGAAGACTTGATCTCATGTCGAAGGGAGGGATCGAGAACTTGCCCCTGTAAATTCTTGAGGATGGTCACATCTTGGTCCGCCTGGATACGGGAAGACAGTGCCCACATGACTTCACTCTTGTTTTCCGGATCCACGTCGGAGTCCACGACAATGACATGCTTGATGAAGTTGCTCGCCGACATGGCGGCCATGGCGGCCCTCATAGGCTCTCCCTCTGTCTTCTTGTTAAGGCTCATTATCAAATTGAAGGGCCCACCGGATCCGACCCAGCAAGTCTTTACAATACCAGGCACGGCCTGTTTGGCCCTGGCATAAATGGAAGCCTCAATAGGGAGATGAGCGTTCATATGCTCGGTTTTACATGGGAAAATGTCGATGATCGTGGGAGTTTTCCTGCCATATACCGCCAGGATCTCCACGACCCAGGACAACCTCTGGGGTCCGGTATAGCCTGTGAACTCGCCGAAGGGCCCTTCGACACAGCGGCGGCGGGCAAGTATCTTGCCTTCAAGAACGATTTCCGCATCGGCTGGAATCCAGAAATCCTCCCCCCAGCTCTCAGATGGAATCAAGCGAAGAGCGTTCCCCATAACGCCGCCGGTGGCTGCATATTCATCCACATCAAGGGGTACCAACATCGCACCCGAGAGGTGAAACGCCGGGTGATGGCCCAGAACCACGGCTATGGGCAAATCTTTTCCTTCCGCCTCCTGGGCGGCAAAGTATGACCAAAGATGACGAGGTGACATATAGATGGCCAGGTGCTTTTCATCCAGATATTGCATCCTGTTCCAAGAGACATTGTATCTGCCCTGCATATTCCTGCTGACCACCACGGGAGTGAAATACGGTCCCCCATCCAATTCGGTGTGGCGAACAAGCGGCAGGCGACTTAAATCCACACGATCTCCTTTATGGACAAAGGCACGGACCGGCGCCCGGTTTAATTGAATTCCTTCCGGCGCAAAGCTTTTAGAGGATTTTCTTAGGATAAGGTCAAGCAACTCCATGCGCTCACCGGAGTTGATCCCCAGGGCCAGACCGATTTTGCGGAACGTCCCGAAGGTGTTGCTCAATAGCCGGCAACTTGTCGCACGCCCTTTAATGTCGGTGACTTTCTCAAAAAGCACCGCCGGGAAGCGGCCTTCACGTTCCAGTGCATCAACGATCACTGCCGACTCGAATTGCGCAGGGTTGACTTCCCTGGTCACTTGGGCCAATTCATCAGGCGCCTCGCTCGACAGCAAATCCAACCATGACGTAAGATCTCTGCTCATTTCTCCAGTGCCTTCATCTTTTTGGCCGCCAATTGCACCGCCTCGAATATTTGAAGATATCCTGTGCAGCGGCACATGTTTCCGGACAAAGCCATCCTTATTTCCTCGCTTTTTGGTTCGGGATTCTTTTCCAAGAGATGGCGAGAACTCATAAGTATCCCCGCGGTGCAGTAACCGCATTGAACTGCTCCTGTTTCTAGAAAAGCCTCCTGCAAGGGATGCAGTTGCCCACCATTTTCCATCCCTTCCACGGTCTCCACAGACAGCCCCTGGCATTTGAGGGCAGGTGTCAGGCATGAAACCACAGGTACCCCCTCGATCAGAACCGTGCAGGCGCCACATTCTCCTTCTTCACATCCCTTTTTGGTTCCCCTCAAGAAGAGTTGATCCCGAAGCACTTCAAGAAGACTGGCATCAGGTTCTACTTCAAGGAAATGCATTTTGCCGTTTACTTTTATTTCCAGCTTGGCTGTATCATTCATGGGTACGTCTCCTATACGAAGCCTGCACCAGGGCACGACGAACAATGACCGAAACCATGGCCTGACGGAACTCCCGGGACCCGCGCAGCAGGCTGTCGCGAGGTCGGGTCTCCTGTGCCGCCATGTCCGCTGCCTGCTGAAAAACCTCGAGCGTCAAAGGCCTGCCTTCCAGAAAAGATTCAGTTTTGAGAGCCCGAAAAGGCTTTGGTGATACCGGCCCGATGGCAATGCGACCGAGTGCAACTGAATCATCGTCATTCAATTCAAGGCAAACCCCGGTGTTTACGACCGGCAGCGTGAGCGTCCCCCGTGAGGAAAGCCTCTCAAAGGCATTCAACATTCGTTTCTTGGGTAGCGTTATGCTGATGGCGGTGATGATATCTCTTGTGCTATCCACACAACACAAACCAAGTCCCGCGTACAGATCAATCAGGCTCATTTCACGTGCGCCTGCGAAGCCAGCCACGGTCACCGAAGTATCGAAAGCATGGAGGGCAAGAGCGGCATCAGCGCCGGGTTGGGCAGAGACGATATTTCCTACCAAGGTGCCCATGTTGCGTATCTGGGGCGACCCGATCTGACTGCAAGCGCATGAAAGAGCCGGAAGGTATTGTTTGAGGAGAGCTGATTCCGATGCCTGCGCATGAGTGCACAAAGCGCCAATGTGAATCGTGTCGCCTTCCTTTGTTATTTGCGACAAGCCCGGAATGCGGCTGATATCCACCAGCATTTTCGCCTTGTGTTGCCTGCGCCTTTGCTGAAGAACCAGATCCGTGCCGCCGGCAAGGATACGCGCGGCCCCTTGTTTCTCTTCTAAAATCCCCAGCGCTTCTCGTAAACTTCCCGGCAAAAAGTATGCTTCCCAGTCCATCATAGATTCCTAATTCACCCTCGGCAGATCATGGTGACGGTTGAACGCCCGAAATAGCCGTTCACCTTTCCCATGAATGAGCCATTTCCTTGACATGCTCTTCCATCAGACATCGGGCCAGATTCTGGTCTGAAGCCAGTACAGCCTCATATATCCTTTTATGGGTATCGTTACATTTGTACCTGTGCTCTTTGGAGAGACGGAAGTCTTTGACCGTTCGATACAGCAGCCCCATCAAGCTTTTTACCAGAAGAAGAAGAACCACATTTCCCGAAGCCTCCGCAAGACTGATATGAAAGGCCATATCCGTGATACTTCGGTCTCTTCCGCTGGATATGTTGTTTTCGTAGTAATCGATGGATTTCTTGATTCTCGCTTGCGATTGGGGATCCGCCTTTTTGGCGGCAAGCCACGCAATCGCAGGTTCTATGCACAATCTTGCTTCAGTGAGATCTTCAATGGTCGCTTTGCCGAACCTCAGCAGAAGTGACAACACCTCGCTGAAAGAATCCGGGTTGGGCTCTGAGATGAAAATGCCGCCACCAGCGCCTCTCTTGATTGTTAAAAGGCCGCTCTTCTGCAGACTGAACAAGGCCTCTCTCACGGGCACTTGGCTCACGCCGAATCGTTGCGCAAGCTCTTTCTCCGTTGGCAGCTTATCCCCTACGTTGAGGGAGGCGTCGAAGAGGATCTCCTTAATCGAGTCCGCTACCTCATCGGAGATCCGCTTTCTTTGTTTGGGAGCCATGGAGCGCATGTCCATTTCATTCATGTCTTTTGGAAAGCCTTTAGGCGTCACAGAATGCCATTGATGGGAGCCCATGTTTCTCTGTTCCTTTTAAAACGGAGGGGCATGGAACTTTAAGGCTTGAATTATAACTTTATATGTTATATGTCAAGAAAAAAATGGCGGCAAAAATTTTCGGTTTTGCTCCGGCCGTTGAGGTAGAAATTCAGACCAAATTCTGCGAACACCAGACGAGCGAGCTAAAAGGAGGTTGAATCCATGTTTTCCGACACTATCGAGGAAAGAATTCTGAGGCACATCCATACCGATGAATTGGTTGAATTGGCGGTTGCTCTTGGAAACATTTACAGTCCTACCGGCTGTGAGACTGAAATCGCCTCATTTATCCATCAGTGGATGGAGGAAAACAAATTCGAGCCCAGATTGGTAGGCGCCACCGAAGGTCGCGCCAATGTCCTCGGCCGATATAAAGGAACAGGAGGAGGCCCTGTTTTTGCTTTCAACAGCCACATGGACATTACAATGGGAAAGAATGAAATGTGGCGGCTCAAGACACCTGAGCAGAGGATTTATTACGAGGCATGGCTTGATGGCAATGAAATCTGTGGCAACGGCGTCGTAAACGACAAGGGTCCGATGGCGGCTTGGATGATCGCGGCAAAGGCGATATGCAAGAGTGGCATCGAGCTGAAGGGCGACATCCTCTTATGTGCCGTAGTAGGAGAAATCGGTTTCGAACCTGTGGATGAATTTGAAGGCCCAAAATACATAGGCAAGGAGTTTGGTTCCAGGTACCTCTTGAACCATGGCGGGACTGCCGATTGTGCCATAGTGGCAGAGGCCACCGGTTTCAAAGCAGGATGGGTTGAAGCCGGCAAGGCCTTCTACAAGGTCACCCTTTACGGGGGGCCTTCAAAGTACACACCGTATGTGGATCATGCAGAGCAGGAGAGGAGTGCAAATGCAATTGTAAGGGTGGCGAAGTTCATTCCTGCTCTTGAGCAGTGGGCACTCACATACGAGACCCGGAATAGAAAAACTTTTAAAGGAGGCAGTGTTATCCCAAAAGCAAGTATCGGAGCCGTCCGAGGAGGTCTTCCCTATCAAATTACCCGACCGCCTGAACTCTGCAGTCTTTACCTAGATGTCCGTTTGGTGCCAGACGCAAATCCTCTGGACATCCGGGAAGAGCTCCTAGAGCTCCTATCTGAAAACGATCAGAGTGGGGAGGTGGAATTATACCTTCACCGGCCGGGCTTCGAATGCAAGGGGGTCGATCAACTGCTCCAGGATGTTGGGAGGGCGTATCGTTTTGTGAATGGTTGTGATCTAAGTTTTCCACCTGACCCGCCGATTACCAGCATGTGGAGAGATACCAATGTGTATGCCGAGTTCGGCATCCCTTCCATCACTTTCGGCCCAGGAGGGGGTGGAGGGTCGGGAACGAATCGACTCAGCGTAAACGATTTGATTGAAGCTGCAAAAGTCTACGCGCTAGCGGCGTACTACGTCTGCCGGCGCACCCGCTCTAGTAGGGCTGGATAATCGCCCGGTAAATGTATGGGATACCCGGCGTCGGTTCAATGAGTATTTGGGAGTCATTAGATTCATTTCTTTCCACATACTTTGCCCGATTTAAAGCTCACACTATGAGATGGGTAAGCAAAAAACCAACCACTTCATCGCACCTTTCATGCGAGAATCCCATCGTCTTTATGATCTTGCCGGGCTTGCTGGAGAGGTACCTCAAATTCCAAGCCGGGATAGGACCGCTGTGATTTCAAGGGAGCGGAGACACCTCAAGGCGATGATCTGAGCTGAGGAGAGGTTTTTAGGGAATGGTGACAGGCTGCAATCGCTCGCTTCGGGGGGGCTGGCAAGCAATAGACTGGCAACACTATCATGAAATCTGAGCAGGGATAAGTTGAATGCGTGGTGAGGGATGCCATAATCATCTTGGCGCTCCTGAAAACAGGATTAGCGGTTCTGCAGAACTCATCCTGACGTCCCGGGGCAATGACATGTTTTCCGGAACTTGGACCCGTGGTCACCCCCCACCAATAAAACATTTGCCACACAAGGATTTCATTTGACAACTTCCCGTCTTTGTGATGACAGTTCTTGCCAACATTACTGGTCTTTGTTGCAGATCCCGACTTCCTTAATCTCTGATCCTATAGAAAGATCAGACTTTTCAACGGAGGGCAGATCCATGAAAAGAATAGTCCTGTCGGTCATTTTCGTCCTCCTCGTGGGGGCCACTGCCTCCACAGTGTACGGTGAGTCACCCATCATCATCACCCCATCGAATTGGTACACCGGGTTTCTGGAAAACGGAACTTCAAAATCCACATCTTTCGCGGTTCAAAACGGGGGCCCTGTAGATCTTATGATCCGTAATATTAGCCTTAAGACGACCAGTTCCTCCTTTTCCATTGTGCCGGCAACGCCTCTGCCGGCAACGCTCTCACCGGCTGGGGAAATACAGGTCGAAATCACCTTTACAGCGTCAGGCCATGGGGTTCACCAAGCTACCATTGAGGTGGACTATATCAAGGCTGTGCCGTAGCAGTGTCGTGGACCGGAAGGAAGTCGCCGTCTTGACCAGCGGTATAGAGCTTTTAAGCTAATGCCTGGGAAATATGCGGTTAATCCTGCAGGGGCACCCCTTCAAAACGCGGGGCAAGACGGCGTTGTTTAGAGTAGGCAAGAGCAGTCGCTATCAGGGCTGCGAGCGCAGTCACCGACACCGTTTTAATACCCCTATGGCCTAAAGACTGGCTTCCCGTGATGGCGTTTTTTTTCTCTTCGGTGCGGACTC
>Ga0068714_10005322_pt1 | contig 13732 bp, 14 predicted proteins | sample MTBNYHSulfiMetaG_FD_62988 | JGI IMG/M metagenome (GOLD analysis project Ga0068714, IMG submission 62988) | Enrichment culture microbial communities from rom New York Harbor, USA that are MTBE-degrading - MTBE-NYH (New York Harbor Sulfidogenic)... | ecosystem: Environmental > Aquatic > Marine >... | reverse complement strand
GACCAGGTGGCCGAGCCCTTGATCCAGCACCGGGGGACGCCGCCCAGGGAGGCCCGGCAGGAGGCCCGGGAGGCGCTTCTGCGGATGGGACTCCAACCCGATCAGGTTCGCCGATACCCCCACGAGCTCAGCGGCGGGCAGATTCAGCGGGGTCTCTTGGCCATGGCCCTGATTCTCGATCCGCCGGTCCTGGTCCTGGACGAACCCACGGCCGCCCTGGACGCGGTGGCCAAGGCCTTTATCTCCCGAGTGATCGGGTCCCTGAAGAGGCAGCGCAAAAGCATCCTCCTCATAACCCACGACCTGGACCTGGCCCGGGGCCTGGCCGACCAAATGGCCGTGCTTTATCTGGGCCAGATCATGGAGGTTCTGCCGGCCGGGGAGATGTTCCACCAGCCCGGCCATCCCTACACCCTGGCCCTGGCCCGGTCCTACCCCGGGCTGGACGCCTGCCGGGAGTTGGGCGGCATCCGGGGCGACGCCTTCTACCGCTTCGTCCACGCCCACGCCCAGGAGGGCGGGCCAGATCATCAACACAGCCACGTGGCCGCTCCGGGAGCATGGCACCGGGACGGCCACGCCCCGGCCAGGGGCTGCCTCTTTCTGCCCCGCTGCACCCAGGCCAGGGAGGAGTGCGGCCGGGAGGCGGTTCCCCAGACCCGGGCGGGCGGTCACCTGGTCCGCTGCTTGAGGGGCGGAATCGTGGACCTGCTCGGCCTCAAGGGGGTGGCCAAGTCCTACGGCTCCACCCCGGCCCTGCGGCCCGTGGATCTGGACCTCAAGGCCGGAGAGGTGTTCTGCCTGGTGGGCGAGACCGGTTCGGGAAAGACCACCCTGGCCATGATCGCGGCCGGGGCCATGGATCCGGACCAGGGCCGGCGGTTCTACGACGGCCGGGACATGGACGCGCTGCTCAAGCGGGATCACCGGACCCTGGCCTCCAAGATCGGGATGATCCACCAGAACCCGGCCGAGGCGGTCAGCCACCGCCTCTCCGTCCTGGATATCGTGGCCGAGCCCCTCAGAATTCAACGCCGGGACCTTTCCCAGGCCGGGATCGAGGAGCGGGTCAAAAAGGCCCTGACCGATGTTCATCTCTCCGCTTCCCCGGAGTTTTTGAAGCGCTACCCCCACGAGCTGAACATGGGGGCCATCCAACGCATCTGCCTGGCCCGGGCACTGGTTCACGACCCGGTCCTGCTGGTGGCCGACGAGCCGACCAGCGCCCTGGATCCCAGCGTTCAGGCCAAGGTTTTGAAGATCCTCCTCGACCTGCAGATCGAAAAAGGCCTGACCATGCTCTTCGTGACCCACGACCTGGGCCTGGCCCGGAAGGTGGCCGATCGGATAGGGGTCATGCTCAAGGGCCAGATGGTGGAGGTCGGGCCCGCGGCCCGCCTCATCAACAGCCCCGGCCACCCCTACACCAGGCTCCTGCTGGACAGCGCCCGGGGACGGGCGCCTTCCGCCGCCGACCCCAACCCGGCCCCCTTCCCCCTCAACAGCGGCTGCCTTTTTGGCGACAGATGCCGGCGAAAGACCGAGGAGTGCCGCCTCAAGTCGCCGGGGCCGCTCAACCCGGACGGGGGAAGGCATCTGGTCTGGTGTCATGATCCCTTGAACGGCGACCCCGGCCAGGGGAGAGGGGAAAACCTCGAGGTTGACCTTTCGGAGAAGGTAAAAGACTGCATCGCCCCCAGGAGGTGAACATGAGCGAATCCATAGGCCCTGACCTGGTGGAGGCGACCGTCGCCTTTCACGGTCATTGGTGCCCTGGGCTGGCCCTGGGAATCCGGGCCTCGGAGCTGGCCCTGCGGGACTTCGGCAAGGCCGGCGACGAGGAGATCGTGGCCGTGGTGGAGACCGACATGTGCGGGGTGGACGCCATCCAGTTCTTGACCGGCTGCACCTTTGGCAAGGGCAATCTGATTCACCGCGATTACGGCAAGAAGGCCATCTCCGAGCGGATCATGGAATCCGGCCTGGAGGGCCTGTTCGAGGTCAAGGAGCCCATCTGGGAGATTCCCCGCAAGGCCAGAATCCTGTCCAGTCTGGTCTGCCAGAGCTGCGGCGAACCGGCCATGGAGTCCCGGACCCGCCGCCTCCGGGAGCGGACCCTCTGCATCCCCTGTTTCGAGAGGTTGGACATGCAGTTATAACCACAGGCCGCCTGCAGGACCCCTGGCCTGAGCTCCGGAGGGACCGGCGGGAGGGTCTCCGGAGCCGGCCCGGACCCCCCTGAAAAGCACTTGAAGACCTCCCCCGGGGGGGTGGCCCGCTCCTCAGGGATCGGGCTTCAGGCCGGCGGGGTGGACCCGGTCCGCGGCCCAGGACAGGGCCTCGGCCCTGGTCCTGATCCGGCCGGCCAGCCTGAGCTCCTCTATTCCTTCCAAAAGCTGTCCGATCAAGGGCCCCGGGTCGAGGCCCAAAGCCTCCATGAGCTCGTTTCCCCTGACCAGGGGGGCCTGGACCTGGACCTGGAGGGTCTGTCGGGTCTTGAGGAGCCCCTCCCAGAGGTCCAGGAGCTTGGCCTCGGCCTGGGGGTCCTTTTCCGGGCCCCGGGTGGCCAGGGAGTCGGCCAGGCAGAGCAGGCCCAGCTCCTCCAGAAAGCCTTCCGCGGACAGGACCAGGCGGCGCAGGGCCCGGGGGCTTGGGCGGGGGACCCGGAGGAGGGACAGCGGCCGCATGTGGGCCTTGATCAAAAGGGCCACCGGCCGGCTCAACCACCGGGGCAGGCGGAGCCTCCCGGCCGCGACCAGCCACAGCTCGGCCGAGCGCTTGTCGTGGCCGGGGAAGGAGAGGCGGCCGTCGGCCTTGATCGTGGCCGTCTCCCGCTTGCCCGCGTCGTGGAAGAGGGCGGCCAGCTTGACCGCCACCCGGCGCCGATCCTCGGTCCTGGTTCTGCCCAGGCCCTCCCAGTCCGGCTCGGAGCCGTGAAGCAGGTCCTCGGCCATCTCCAGGCAGAGGAGGGTGTGCTCCAGACCTCCCAGGTGGTGAAACCGGTTCTGGGAAACATCCCTCAGACCCTCCACCTCGGGCAGGACCAGGGCCAGGAGGCCGTCCGCGGCCATGAGCCTGATCCGGGGGGAGGAGTCCCGGGCGGCCAGGAGCCGGTAGAGCTCGGCCCCGATCCGCTCTCCGGCCACCCGGCCCAGGGAAGGGCCGGCCGCGGACATGGCCCGGCGGGTCTCCGGAGGCAGGGACAGCCCCAACTCGGCGGACAGCCTATAGCCCCTGAGAACCCTTAAGGGATCGTCCTCCATGACCCCCGGCCCGGCCGGGACCAGGCGGCCGGCGGCCAGGTCGGCCAGGCCGCCGGTGGGGTCGATGACCTCCGGGAGTGGGCCGGGCCCATCCTCCAGGAGCGAGCTCAAGTCCAGGGCCAGGGCGTTGAGGGTGAAATCCCTGGCGGCCAGGTCGGCCGAAAGGGTCGGCCTCCTGAAGGAGGCTAGGTCCACCGAGAGATCCGGCCAGACCAGGCGGACGGTCTCCTCCGGCTCGGAGAGGACCACCAGCCTGGCCCCGGCGGCCTCGGCCCATTGCCGGCCCAGGTCCAGGGCTCCGCTCTCCACGGCCAGGTCCAGGTCCAGGGTCCCCTCCCGGTCCTCTCCGATCCTCTCCAGGAGAAGATCCCTGAGGAAGCCCCCCACCAAAAAGAGGCGGCCCGGACCGGCCAGCTCCACGGCCCTGGCCAGCTCCCTCCGCCGGCCCAGGAAGCCCTTGAGCCGGGCCAGTCGTTGATCGGGCTTGGGGGCGCCGGAGCTCATGAGACCGCCTGGCCGAAAAGTAAAGGAGGGTCGAGGCTGCCCTCGACCCTTATTTTAAGGATGGCTTGTTGAGGCCGGTCAGATGGAGTCGAGCTGGTCCCGAACGGTGTAGAGGAGGACGAAGTTCTGCTCCAGGTCGTCCACCAGGGCCTTCAGCTTCTCCTGGGGCATCTCCCTGATCCGGATGAAGACGTTGCGCGAGTCCTCCTCATCCGAGTCCAGGGCGGAGAGGATGGAGACCATGGACCCGCCGTGGTTGCGGATCATGTTGGCCACCTGGCCGATGGCCCCGGGCCGGTCGGGCAGGGCGAAAGCGAACTGGATCCCGCCCCGGTAGATGCCGGTGATGGAGATGAGGACCTTGAAGACGTCGTTCATGGTCAGGATGCCCACCACCCGGCCGTCACTGTTGATCACCGGCAGACCGCTGATGTTGTGCTCCAGCATCTTCACCGCGGCCAGCTCCACCGTCTCGTCGGGGCCGATGGTGATCAGGTCGCGGCTCATGATGTCCTTGACCTTCAGCTCGGAGAGAAGGTAGTAGAGCTCGTGAACGTCAAGGGTGGTCGCCTTGGAGGGGGAGGCATCCTTGAGGTCCCGGTCGGTGACAATCCCCACCAGCTTGCCGTTGTCGATGATCGGCAGGCGCCGGATGTGGTTCTCCTTCATGATCTGGGAGGCCTTCATCACCGAGGTCTCTTCGTCGATGGAGATCACGTCGGTCGACATCCATCCTTTGACCAGCATCCAGTCCTCCTTTGATCCTTAACCCGAGCCGGGATGGCGGATGTTTCAGCCCGGAGATTGGTCATTCTCACATATCCTATCCGGGATTGGCAAGAGGGAATTGACCCCCCTCCAAGTTGACAAAAGGGCCCGCCGGCCCTAATATCCAGCCATGATAAAAAGAGTTATGAACATTATCATGGCCGCCGGGGTGATCTTCTGGCTGGCCGCGGGCGGGGCAAAGGCTTGGGCCGAGGCCGCCCCTAATCTGGAGCTGACCACGGTCAAGGGCGAGTTGCTCAAGCTGGCCGACTACAAGGGCAAGGTGGTCCTTCTCAACTTCTTCGGAAGCTGGTGCGGGCCCTGCCGGAAGGAGGCCCCGGAGCTGGTCAAGCTCCAGCGAAAGATGCAGTCCGAGGGTCTCCAGATAATCGGTCTGGCCGTCTCCTCCCCCCTCAAGGACGTGGAGGAGTTTATCGCCAAGTATGAGATCAACTACCCGGTGGCCCTCTACGGGGAGAAGGAGCTCAAGTCCTACGGCGGTGTCCGGGCCGTTCCGACCACCTTTTTCGTGGACAAGAACGGAGAGATGGCCGGCGGGGTGGAAGGCCTGGTTCCGGCCAAGACCCTGGAGGAGAAGATCAGGGAGCTTCTTTCCGCCGGCTGATCCGAGAAGCAGTTTTAAAAACTTCCCCTCCGGCCCGATCCCGGCGTCAGGCCTGAAAAGCAAATCCTGAAAATATTTCCGTATATTCCTGCGGTTGTCTTCACGACCCTTCTTTAACCATAAAATTTAACCCATAACCTTGATCCGTCCCGGGCCGGCCTGGCCCACCCGGCCGATGACCGCGGCCAGAACCCCCCGGCCTTCCAGCCCCTTGACCAGAGCGGGCAGGTCTCCCCGGTCCACGGCCATCAGCAGGCCGCCCGAGGTCTGGGCGTCGGCCAGGACGTTGACCAGGAAGGGGTCCACGCCCTCCTGGACGAAGACCGACTTGGAGCAGAAGCTCTGGTTGACGTGGCTTCCGGCCGGAACCAAGCCCATCCTGGCCAGGTCCAGAACCCCATCGATGAGGGGCACCGCAGCCGAATCGATGATCAGCTCCACCTTCGAGGCAACGGCCATCTCCAGGCCGTGACCCAGGAGGCCGAAGCCGGTCACGTCGGTGGCCGCCCGGACCCCGACCTCCAGCATGGCCTCCGCCGCCCGGTCATTGAGGGCGATCATGACCTCGGTCATCCTTCGCTCTTGTTCCGGGCTCAGCAGCCGCCCCTTTAGGGCGGTGGAGAGGATCCCCGTTCCCAGGGGCTTGGTCAGGACCAGGGCCTGGTCCGGGCTGGCCGCGGCATTGGTCACGATCCGGTCGGGGTGGGCCACCCCCAGGACCGAAAGCCCGTACTTGATCTCCTGGTCCTTCAGGGAATGGCCCCCTACCAGGAGGGCCCCAGCCTCCCTGATCTTCTCCAGGCCCCCCTGGAGAATGGCCAGGAGGATCTCCGGGTCCTGGTCCGGGGCGGGGAAGCAGACCACGTTCATGGCCGTAAGGGGCCGGCCCCCCATGGCGTAGACGTCGGACAGGGCGTTGGCCGCGGCCACCCGCCCGAAGTCGGCCGGATCGTTGACCATGGGGGTGAAGAAGTCCACCGTCTGGATCAGGGCGATCTCCTCGGTGAGCTTGTAGACCCCGGCGTCGTCGGAGCCCTCCCGGCCCACCAGGAGCCTCGGGTCCGATTGGAGAGGCAGCTTAGAGAGCACTTGGGCCAGGTCCCCCGGCCCCAGCTTGGCCGCTCAGCCGGCCGCCCGGACCGTTTCCGAGAGCCTGGTCTTAAACTCGGTCATGACCGTCCTCGCAATTAATGAGCCGGACCAGCTTCCGCCCTCCCGGCGAGAGGGACCGGCCCGATCTGGTGATCAAGAAAAACTCGCGGCTCAGGCTGAGCCCCTGGACCTCCACCTCCGCCAACCGGCCGGCGGCGAAGTCCTCCTCCACCGCTATCCGGGAGAGGATGGAGGCCCCCAGGTTGGCCAGGAGCCCCTGGCGGACGGCCTCGGTGGACCCCAGCTCGGCCGCGACCTTCAGATCCGAGAGCTTCAGCCCCAGGCCGGCCAGGGCTCTGGCGGTGCTGATCCTGGTTCCCGAGCCGGGCTCCCTGAGGATGAAGGGCGACTCCCCCAACCGCTCCTTGTCGATGACCCCCTCCCGGGCCCAGGGATGGTCCCCGGCCACGGCCAGGACCATCTCATCCTTCCAGCAGGTGGACTGGTTGAGACGCCGGTTTTCCAGCCGGGCCCCGGTCAGCCCCAGCTCAACCTCGCCAGTCTCCACCAGGTCGGCCACCCCGGTGGTGTCGCTCAGCCTCAAGCAGACCTTGAGCTCCGGGTAGAGGGCTCTCATCTGGGAGAGGAACCCGGGCAGGAGGTAGTTGCCGGGGATGGTCGAGGCTCCGACCATCAGCTGGCCCCGGACCCGGTTCTCCATGGCGGCCACGGCCTCCACCGCCTCGTCCCTGAGGGCCAGAAGGCGACGGGCGTAGCCGTAGAGGACCTCGGCCGCCTTGGTGGGGGCCACCCCCCGGCCCAGCCGGTCGAAGAGCTTGGCCCCCACCTCCTCCTCCAGCTTCCTCAGATGACCGCTGATGGTGGGCTGGGAAAGGTAGACCGCTTCGGCCGAGCGGGAGAGGCTCCGAAGCTCGTAGATCTTGGCAAAGACGGCCAGACGGTGAAGATCCATATGAATATCCCGATGGGAGTTATTGATTGGGCCGATTATACCCGGCGGTCCGCTCCGGGGCAAGGATCAGGATCGAGGGTCCTTTCTCAAGGCTCCCTCCCCGATTATGTTTACTACCCGAGGGACAAGAGAATAGAGACGGCTTCAAGGTCTTCAATCGGGTTCGAGATCAAGGAAGGCGAAGAAGCCCAACCAGAGGAAGATATAGAAATATTTCGAGGATTGCGTTTCGAGCCTGACCTAGAGACCGGGCCTGGGGGGAGGGCTTGAAGCCGTCTCTAAACGGGGGTCAGGGTGTACTTGATGACCTGGTGGTGGGGGTGGTAGGACAGCTTGGCCTTCTTCAGGTTGGGCAGGCCCAGGTCCTGCTCGCGGTTGATGAACTCCACCCCGGACCAGGCCTCTTGGGCGAAGCGCTGGTTGATGGCCGCGTACAGGCCGTCTATCCCGGGGTTGGCCTTCTCGATATGGATCACCGCCGTCCGGGGGTTGAGCCTCTCCCCCAGGGAGAAGGCCTCGACCCGGTCCCGGAGGCGGATCAGGCCGCCCGCAAATCCCAGCTCCGGGAAGTGGGTCAGGGCCTCGAAGACGGCCCGGTCCTCGTCCACGAGCTCCGGGTCGGCCTGACAGTCCCTGATCCGGCACCAGGTCTCCTGGAGGTCCAAGAGCGAGCCCGCCGACTCCTGGGTGAGCTCCGCGTACTCGAAGGGCTGGTTTCTGAGGAAGCGGTGGAGGTGACCCCTTTTCTTCTCGTACTTTCGGCCCTTGAGCTCGATCAGGTCCCGGGCCAGGTAGACGTAGTCGCTGTTGGCCGGGTCCTCCTGGATCAGGAAGCGCTCCGGGCGGGGCAAGCGCTCCACGAACTCCCCCTCCACCCGGCGGATGGAGGGCGCGCCGGTCAGCCCCTCCAGGTCCCGGACCAGCCCCTCCAGGGCCAGGCTTGGATCACCCGAGCCCACCGGCCGGAGGGCAAAGGGCTCCTGGTCCGGGGGGTGGCAGATCAGAAGCAGAAATCCGCCCTCGACCCGCCACAGGGGACGGTAGTGGTGGCGCCAGATGAAGAGGTTGGTGAAGGTCAGCTCGGAGGAGAGGGGAGGGTCGGCGGCCAGATAGCGGCCGATCTCCTCCCGGTGGCCGAGGGCCAGCTCCCGGTAGCCGGCCGGTGGCAATGGCAGGGTGGAACTCATGAGGGACCATTCTATCACCGGGTCCGCTCAAGACAAGCGCCCAGGTCCCAGGCCGCCTTGACTTTAGACCCCCCGGGAGGCACCATCTTCCCACGGCGCCCGGCCCGGTCTTGACGACCGGAATCGACCGGCCGCCACAGCCGACCGTCCCGGCCCTTTGAGCCGGCCAAGGCCGAGCCCGCCTGGGTCCGGCGCTCGGCCTCTGATAGCGACCTGATATCACGGGAAATGCCGATGTTCTTGACCCTGGGGGTCCTGGCCGGGCTGATCGCCGGCAGCTTCTTCAACACCGTGGCCGATCGTCTGCCCCGGGGCCAGTCGCTGGTTGGCCCTCGCTCCTCCTGCCCGGGCTGCGGGAGGAGGCTCTCCTGGTGGGAGCTGGTCCCGGTGGTGAGCTTTGTCGTGCTCCGGGGAAGCTGCCGGACCTGCGGCCGGTCCATCGGCTGGCGGATTCCGACCGTGGAGCTGATCTGCGGCGGGGTCGGTCTTGCCTCGGTCCTCCGCCTGGGACCCACCTGGCAGGCGGCCTTGAGCCTGGTCGTGGGCGGTCTTCTGGTTTCGCTGGCGGCCATCGACCTGGAGACCAGGCTCCTGCCCGATCGTCTGACCTGGCCCCTGATGGGCTCGGGCCTGATCCACTCCTGGGTCTGGGGAACCGGGCTGAAGTGGTCCCTGGCCGGTTTTTTAATCTGCGGCGGGTTGCTGTGGGTGGTGGGTTTCGGCTACCAGAGGCTGACCGGGAGGGTCGGCCTGGGCGGCGGTGACCCCAAGCTGGCCGCCGGGTTGGGGGCCTGGCTGGGCCCGGAGATCGGCCTGGCGGCCGTGGTCTGGGGGGCCGGGGCGGGCGCCGCGGCCGGTTTGGGCCTGGTGGCCCTGGGCCGGGCCGGGCTGAAGACGGCCCTGCCCTTCGGGCCCTTTCTGGCTTTGAGCGGGGTGGCCTGGCTGCTCATCAGACCCCCCTTCGGATAAAGGAGGACCGACCATGCCTAAAGACAAGGACTGCCTCTTCTGCAAGATAGCGGCCGGCGAGATCCCCTCGACCAAGGTCTTTGAGGACCAGACCGTCCTGGCCTTCATGGACATCAACCCCTTGAGTCAAGGTCACCTCCTGGTCATTCCCAAGGAGCACTTTCCCACCGTCTACGAGATCGAACCCCAGGCCCTGACCGCGGTCTTCCAGACCGCCCGGAGGCTGGCCCAGGCCCTTAAAAAGGCCCTGGACATGCCGGGGCTGAACCTGATCCAGTCCAACGGCCGGGCGGCCAGCCAGGTCATCGACCATTTCCATCTCCACCTCATCCCCCGCTGGCCGGGCGACGCCCTGGCCCAGGCCATGGCCTGGGAGCTGAAGCCGGGGAAGATGGAGGAGATCGGGGCCACGGCGGAGAGGATCAAAAATGAGCTCTGAGTCGGTAAAAGGCCCCTGAATCGATCCCAAACCCTTCAATCGGGTCTGAGATCAAGGAAGGCGAAGAAGCACAACCGCAAGAAAATATGAGCATATTTCGAGGGTTGCGCTTCAAGCCTGATGCTTTAGCTCCGGGTCCGAGGGGAGGGTTTGGAACCGATCCTAATGCATCCTTCGGATCCTCACCTCTATCTCCGGGGTGTTCTTGAGAAGCTCCGTTAGCTTGTCGGGATCGGTCTGGCCGTAGTGGTAGGGGTAGAGGATCTTGGGCTGGAAGGATCTGGCCGCCTCGGCGGCCATCTCCGGGGTCATGGTGTAGGGCAGGTTCATGGGCAGAAAGGCCACATCGATCCCCTTGAGGTTCTTCATCTCAGGGATGTTCTCCGTGTCCCCGGCCAGATAGACCTTCTTGTCCCCCAGGGTGAGCACGTAGCCGTTGCCTTCGCCCTTGGGGTGGAAGGGTTTCCCCGGCTCGCGCATGTGGACCAGGTTGTAGGCCGGCACGGCCTCGATCTTTATCCCGCCCACCTCCTTGGTCTCGCCGTTGGCCATGACAAGGCCGCCTTTGACCTTCTCGGCGCACATCTTGGTCAGGATCACCTCGGTCCGGTCGGTTCTGACCTGGTCCACGGCGGCCGGATCCAGATGGTCCCCGTGGTCGTGGGTGATGAGGACCAGATCGGCCTTGGGCAGGGTGGAGTAGTCAGCCAGCTTGGACCAGGGGTCGACATGGATGACCCGGCCATCGAAGCCCAGCATCAGGGTGCCGTGGCCGATGAAGGTGATCTCCAACTCGCCTTGGGAGGTTTGGATCCGGTCCACCTGGAACCCGGTCTCCGCCACGGCCAGAATGCCTGAGCCCAGGCCGAGCCAGGCCCAGAGGGCCAATCCGGCCACCAAGAATAATCTGGTCATGAACCACCTCCTGGAAAGGTTTGTCGCTGCCACGGCCCCCCTGCCGGCCAAGATGATTCACCGGTCGAGTCGGCTGCGGAGGCAAGGGCGAGACCTGGAACCTGGAGTCACTCTAACGCATCTTTTTCGGAACGCAACCGATCCAGTCGGACCGGCTTGTTAATGGGCTGAAGCCCGGTAAGGTTGAACCCACCCTGGCTCGAGCCAAGGATCATTACCGGGGGGCAGGCCCCTTCCTGGAGACAAGATTCTGGATCTATCGGTTCTTTTTACCGGTACTTCCTGAAATATTCGGGTCACAGGAGGGAGTTCAGGAAATCGCGCACCGCGTCCTTGATCAGGGCCAGGGTGGCCGGCTGGGGGTCGTGGTCTCCGTCGGGGGTCCCGAAGCCGTGGTCGGCCCCGGGGGCGATGGCCACCCTGGGCCGGTGAGCCATCTCGGCCGCGAGCCCGCCCAGGAGGTCCGGATCACAGAGCTGGTCATGCTCGCCCTGGATAAAGAGGACCGGGTTTTCCAGGCGGCGAAGGGGTCCGTCCCGGAGCTGGTCCGGCCGGCCCGGGGGATGGAGGGGAAAGCCCAGAAAGACCAGGCCCCGGGCCGGGAGCCCCGAAAGAACCGCCTCCACCGCCGTCCTGGCCCCCAGGGACTTGCCGGCCATGACCAGGCGCTCCGGCTCCAGACCCAGCCGGGTCAGGGCGTACCCGGCCGCAGCGGCGTGAACCAAGGCCAGAACCTCCAAGGGTTCGGGCTCCTCCCGGCCATGCTGGCGGTAGGGGAAGTTGAAGCGCATGGCTCCCAGCCCGGCCTGAACCGCGCCGGCGGCCGCGGCAATGAGGCTGGGATGGTCAAGGTCGTTGATCCGGCCATGGGCCAGGACCAGGACGCCTCTGGGCTGGGCCGGGGAGGTCAGGGCGGTGAGAAGGTCGTGACCGGCCAGGGAGACCGTCTTTCGAACCTGGCCCATGGGTCCGCCCCCCGCCGGATCAGGCCTCCGGCAGGGCCCGGGAGGACTCCACCTGACAGCCCTGCAGGCTCAACCGCTGGGAAAGCCAGGCGAAAAGCTCCTGGGGCAGGTAACAGATCCGGGTGTAGCGGAGGGCGGGGTTGACAAACCTCAGCTCCACCATCCCGTCCTGGATGGGAATGGCCGCGAAGCGCCCCACGCCGCGGGAGGCGGACAGCTCATTTTCCAGGGATTTTATTATTTTGTAAAGAAACAGGGCCCGCCGGTTGAGGCTCCGGGAGAAGTCCTCGTAGGCCCGGTTCCGGCTGGCCTCCTCCGGGCTGCGGAGAAGCTGAAGGGCTTGGCCGACAATCTCGTGAGGGACGTTCAAACCGACCTCATGGGGGGATTGGTCCTTCTGGTCCTTCAATCGTCAGGCATGGGGACCGGGCTGTCAAGTGGTTTGTCGGAGTTTGATCCGACCCTGGATCTCCCAGGGTACAAGCCCCAGCGGCTCCAGAATGGCGGCCAGGGGCCGGCCCAGGACCAGGTCCAGCTCCTCCTTGCCCAGATGCCCCTGGTTTACGGCGAAAAGGCGGATGTGGAGGTCAAAGGCGACCATCTCCTCCAACCCGGCCAGGCTGGTTGAATCCCCGCCCAGGGCCGCCTGGGCCAGGGGGACCAGGGTCCGGGAGGGGCAGCGCTTCTGGTGGGCCAGGGCGTAGTCCAGCTTCCTTTTCTCCCCGGCCAGGGCCAGGCCCCGGTGGAGAAAGGGGCCCTTGAACGCCTCCTTCTCCCCGGTCTCCTCCCAGCAGGCCTGGACCCGGCACTGGGCCGGACGGTGGTCGTATATCCCGCAGCCATTCCCTGACAGGAAGAGGCAGACCCCGCCCGGCTCCAGGGGCTTGATGAGCTCCTCCCGGGCCAGGTCCGGCCGGTCCCGGCGGGGATCCAGGATCGGCTCCCCGGCCCGGATGGTGTAGACCCTGCCCTCCAGGGGTCCTCCCCTCCGGACCAGATCGGCCTCGGAGGCCAGGAGGGCCGGGGAGCCGGTCCGGCAGCAGTCGCCGCAGCGCAGGCAAAAAGGCCGGGTGGCATAGGCGGCCCGGGTGAGCCTGGTTAGAATCTCCTCCCAGGCGGCCCTCCGTCCCTCCCGGTCCAGGTCCTCCCAGCCCGCGGCCAGGCCGGCCAGCCAGGGGTCGGCGGCCGTCTCCCGGGCCAGGTCGGCGGTTACCGAGTCCAAGTGGGCCTGGGAGCCCACCGCGGCCAGGATCCGGGACAGGACCCGGGGCCGGAAGGCCTCCAGGCCCGGCCAGGGTCCGGAGAGAACCTCCTCCACCTCGGCCTGGTCCAGGTCCAGCCTGGTTTTTATCCGGTTCACGAGGCCGACCAGCGACTCAACCGGGCCGGCCGGTCTCGGCGGCCACCCAGTCCAGGTAGGCCCGGGAGCCGCCTTCCACGGCCAGGGCCACCACCTCGGCCACGTCGTAGGGGTGGAGGTCCTGGACCCGGGAGGTGAGGGCCTCCAGGAGCTCCCGGCGGGTCTTGATGATCAGGAGGAGCTCCTGGTCATCCTCCACCCGGCCCTGCCAGCGGTAGATGGACCGGAGCCCCGGGACCAGGTTGACGCAGGCGGCCAGCCTCTCCTGGACCAGAGTCCTGGCGATGGTCAGACCAACCTCCTCTTCCGGCACGGTGACCAGGACCACTGTTATCTCGGTCATGGAACCCCCAGTTGTTGGGCCCGATTCTAACCCGGGGTCCAAGCCGGGGCAAGGGAGGGAGAGCCTTCTTGACAGGGCCGTCGGAGGGGGGTCTATTATCATTTCACCCTGAAAAATACCTGCCGGCGTTTTCAGGGGTTTAGCCTTTGCCCGGTTCGCGGGGCAGGCGGACCCCCCTGGACCTGAAGGCGGTCCGCGGCACCCGGACAGGGCTCGCACCACCTCACGGGTGAGACGATAATCGCGACCCTCCGGGGGACGATCGGAGCCCAGGGAGATCGACTTGAGCTGAAAGGGAGTCCTGATGAGCGGAATTACCGATGTACCCG
>Ga0068714_10005320_pt1 | contig 13734 bp, 15 predicted proteins | sample MTBNYHSulfiMetaG_FD_62988 | JGI IMG/M metagenome (GOLD analysis project Ga0068714, IMG submission 62988) | Enrichment culture microbial communities from rom New York Harbor, USA that are MTBE-degrading - MTBE-NYH (New York Harbor Sulfidogenic)... | ecosystem: Environmental > Aquatic > Marine >... | reverse complement strand
TGCTTGGAGTAGGCAGAAAATGGACACCGAATACTCCGGGTGTGGAGGGGATTGGTGTAGAGGGAAAGGTCCAGGGATATAGCCTCACGCTTCTCATTCCCGCAGACCACATCTCCTACTACTACGGGAATAGGGGGTGTGCAGGCGGATACCTCTGTCAGGATCCGGTGGCAAAGAAATTCAAACAACTTGCCCATGGCATCAAAGGCCCTGGCATCTTCTTCCGGCACCGGCCGTCCTCTTTTGGGCGAGGGGTGGCTATAGTCATATTTCAGCGTCTCTTCCACATGCCCCAGGGATGCCAGGCTGTCAAAAGCAGGGCTATCTTTGCTGACAAGTACGTCAAAATTATAGCCCTGACCGGTAGTAACAGCCAGGGGTGCGAGTCCATAAGACTTAAAGACATCTAAAATGCCCTGATACACCGGCTCCATAAGCATGAAGGCCCGCTTCGGGGCAAGATAAGGCTCTCCCGGAAATGACTTGGAAAAATACTCGACATCGAGAACGCCGAGGGCATTTTCCCGATCCCATATTGAGCGGTGGATGTCAAGGCCGTTATCCAGGGTCCAACCCAGCCTGAAAGGCTTCATGGAGGCATGATCGCGGTGATTTGTCTCGAGGAGTCTGTGTCCGTAGGCAGATATGTACTCTGTTGTAGCAGTACAGAGCAGTTCCTTTAATTCTATGGAATCGGCCAGAGGGTGGGAAAAATCAATACACGTAGTCAGGTCAGTAGGCAGCTCAGGGGAGACACCTAAAAATTCCAGTATACGTGTCAAGATAGCTGGATTACGGTAGTAATGTATGATATCCATGGTTGAGACGTATCAATATCCGGCGGCATTTTTTCTAGTTAATTCCTATCCAAAAACTCAGGATACGGATGGAGCAGTCAGCAATCAGCAATCAGCGTTCAGCTTAATGGGTTGTTTATCTTAGATTTTTGCTGACGGCTGAAAGCTGACCGCTGCAAGCGTGAATCCGGAAGCGGTGGTTTCCGGATGAAACTATTTCTCTTCCCACAGATACGCATACCTTCGTGTGTCTTCCGCAATGCGGCGGGCCTTTTTCACAATATCGTCGTATATAAGCCGGGCCGCTTCCAGCATCTCTATGTAATTCCGCTGATAGATTTCGAGCATAATGAGTACATCCTGCCGTCGTTCTATGTTGTAACGAAGGAGGCGGTTGATGACCTTGGGCAGGTTCATCTCCACCTGTGGGTTATAAGCATATACAGGCTCATCCAGCCTCAGTTTATGCAAAAACGGGCTTTCTCCCGGACGAAGACCGGGTATCTCATGAGTAAGGTGCTTCCAGCATCCGCCCAAGTGATAGAGAAAAATATCGCCGTCAGACAGACCGGCCCCGGCGGTAAAGATATGTTCCATGGCATAATCGAGATAGTCAGTACATGATGCCTCTAAGATACGAAAGTTGGGGATAAGATGTTCGAATCTGGCCTTGTTTTCCAGTATCAGGGCACGGGAACGCCAGAAGTGGGAGACGTCAAAGCAGAGTTTAAGATTGGGAAGAAACTCCCGGCAGGTCTTGAAGATACTAACCATCTCTTCCGGTGTGGACGGGAACTTCGGGAATTCAAGATTTTCTATAATGGGGATAAAGCTAAAGCCGGATTGCTTATAAAAATCCGCCCAGCCCTGAAAAGCCTTTAAGGCCACGGCAATCTGTTCGCTGCGATTCCAGTCCCAGTAATCCTTGCTTTGCGCCAGATGAAATACAAAATAGTCAGCAGATATAAGGTGCGCAAACAGCATGCCTTGTTGGGTGCTCTCTATCGTCTCCAATTTTTTGTGGATATCCTCAGAAAGGATGTCCATATCACGTATGGACTGGTGCACCCCAAAGATGTGGCCCGGTCGGCGCATGGCCTCAATAATCCCGGCATAAGGCCCTTCGGACGCCCCTTGTTCCGCGGCCCGGCCCAGTTTGAGCCATCTGTTATCCTCATCCGCTACATAGGAAAAATCCCCTTTTTTCTTAAGCCAGGGCATTTCCGGCTGTAATTCAAAAAAAAGTTCTTCTGTTTCAAATTTATCCTGGTAGCGCTGAAAGAATTCCGAGAGATCCTCGGGAAGCCGCATAGTCTCTCGGTGGTAGAAGCCGGCATCGCTCAGGGCCAGGCCTACTTTGATATGGGGGAGATTTTTGGGTAGGTTGGCGGACATTTCAAAAATCTTTCACCGCAAAGACGCAGAGATAAAAAATTGAAGCTCCTCGCAGCAAGCTGCGGGAAATCTCCGTATGCAAGGTAAAATGCATTGTATTCGCTCGTTAACCCCGCTGCAAGCAGCGGAGAATGCGCTCGCTATGCATGTTCAAATTTAATATGTATCCTCTGCGTCCAGCTAAACTTTTTCTTTGACTAACTTGCGCACGTTTTTGGGGAAATAATCGAGGCCTTTCTGCTTTATCAACTGCTTGAGTTCAGAGTCGCTCCGATTAGTTTGCCAAAACTGGTTGAGTTTTTCTGTTTTTCCTAATTCGCCCAAGGTCTTCAGATACAGGAGCCTGGCCGTCCCATGCATGGAATGCATACGCTTTATGTATTGATACGTCTCGGCGTATTGTCCTTGTCCGGCGCGATTCCGGGCCAGATGATAGAAGACAAGGTCGTCATGCCCGAGGTCTAAAGCCAGTTCCAGGGCAGCAAACTCCTTGTCCGGCTGTTCAATTTCCCGGTAGCGGTCAGCTATATCCAGGTAATCTTGAATCGTTCCTTCATCTTTCCGAATCCGTTCCAGGGCCGGGATCAATTCCTCAGGGACCTCATTTTCTTCCTCGCCATCAAAAAGAGTCTTATAGACCAAGAGTTCCGTGCGCATAGTTCACCTCATCCAGGACAAGATTCGAACTTATAATTTTATTTTATAACTACTCAGGTTCAAAGTTCCAAGGTTCACAGTTCAAGGTTAGAGAGCGACGAAAAATATGAAAAGCGCAAAGTAGCCAACCGTGAACCTGACAACCGGAGTACTTACTTTATTTTTAGCATGGAATGAGTATAAAGGAAAGCTACAAACTGAAAGCTGAACGCTGAGGGCCGAACGCTTATATTTAGAATGGAGGCGGCGACCGGATTTGAACCGGTGAATAACGGTTTTGCAGACCGCTGCCTTGCCACTTGGCTACGCCGCCGGGGGGGTCTCATGTTTCGAATTTAGGATTTATTTCTAACACATGGGTAGGGGTTTGACAAGGGTAAAGTAGGTGAACAGCTACGGAGAAAGGCCGTTAGGATGATTACAGTTAGGATGATTAGAGTTGAAAAATAAGGGGGGGTCACCTATAATGCCACTGATCTTCTGGCAGGTTTAGTGGAGGCAGGGAAGTTTATGTATTGGCCGGATATAATTATACTCGCAATTATAGCTTTTTTTACCGTCAAAAGTGCGATTCGCGGCATTATAAGAGAAATTTCTTCGGTTGTAGCCCTGTTAGCCGGTTTCGTCCTTGCCAGCGCTTACTATATAAGGCTGGGAAATCTTCTCTCCGGGTTGATTACAAATGCCGGCATCAGGCATCTGTTAAGTTTCGCAGGCATCTTCCTCCTGGTCTATCTGATATTCATCCTGCTCGGTATGGCCGGCAAAAAGATAATGAAGATCTCATTACTGGGCTGGTTTGACCGTACGGCCGGCGCGCTCCTGGGGTTTGTCAAGGGGATATTTATCGTCTGCTTGATATTGATACTGATTACCGTCTTTCTTCCCCAAAAGGGCCTTTTTATACAGAAATCGAAATCATATAGGTATCTGAAACGTCCCATGGAGATAATGCTTTGCCTGGTTCCCCATACCCTGAAGGAAAGCTTTCGCGAAAAGCAAGAAGCCTTGTTTAAGTCATTCGATACCAAAGAAAAACAGAAAAAGGGGATAAAGGATACCCCCCCGGCCAATAAGAAATAACCCGCTCATCCCCAATGCGCGATAATAAAAAAATCAAAGAAAACTTTTTCAGATTAGTCCAGATCATGGATCGGCTCCGTGCCCCGGAAGGCTGCCCCTGGGACCGGAAACAATCCGCAGAGACAGTAAAAAACTATCTCCTGGAAGAGACTTATGAAGTGATAGCGGCGGTTGAGGACGATAACTCCGATCAGGTCTGTGAAGAACTGGGCGACCTGCTCTTTCTTATCATATTCTTATCTTTGATGTATGAAGAACCGGAAGCCTTTAACATAAACGATGTGATGGAATCTATTGCAGCCAAGCTAATCCGTCGGCATCCCCATGTATTCGGCGCCGAAAGGGTTGCCGGTGCCGAAGAAGTCAGAGACCGGTGGCATAAGATCAAGCGGGAGGAGGCCAGGCAGCGAGGTGAGAATGGGTCATTTTTTGCTTCGGTGCCCCGTAATCTTCCTGCATTGCTTCGCGCCCAGCGTATCGGCGCCCGGGCCGCCCGGACCGGTTTTGACTGGGAGAATGCGGACAGCGTTTGGGAAAAACTGGATGAAGAACTGTCGGAGCTAAAAGAGGCCTGCAATAGAAATAACCCGGCGCACATCAGGGATGAAATGGGCGATGTCCTTTTTACCCTTGTTAATTTAAGCAGACATCTCCATATAAATGCGGAAGAGGCCCTGCGGCTTACGGTAGATAGATTTATCAGGCGATTTGATGAGATGCGGGGCACACTGGAAAAAGATGGCCGGCCGCTGGAAGAATTCACCCTGGAGGAGATGGATGCCGTCTGGGAAAAGGTCAAGGATAGTGTATAGCGAATAGCGTTTGGGGTATAGTGTGTGTCCACTTGCTACCCGCTATTCGCTATACACTGCCTTCTTGGTCCAAACAGGGCCGTGCCGATACGCACTATAGTAGCCCCTTCCTCTATGGCTACCTCAAAATCCCCGGTCATACCCATAGATAGCTCTTCAAGGCGGATGTTGGAAATATTCCTGACCTGGATTTCCTCCCCCAGCTCCTTAAGACGGCGGAAATAAGGCCGCGCCTTTTCCGGGTCGGCAAAGAAAGGAGGCATAGTCATAAGCCCGCGCACAGAAAGATTGGGCAGCATGGCTATCTTCTCCAGAAAAGGCAAAAGGGCATCCGGTGTAATTCCGCCCTTGTTTTCTTCTCCACTCAAATTGACTTCGATCAGAACGGGCATAATCCGGGGAACGGCCGCCGCCCGCCGGTTAAGCTCCATGGCCAGGTCTTCGTTATCCAGAGAGTGGATGAGGTCAAAAAGCCGGACTGCATACCTGGCCTTGTTGGTCTGCAGGCGGCCGATGAAATGCCAGGATACCCCAAGACCGACCTCTTCGATCTTGGTCCGTGCCTCCTGGACATAATTTTCTCCGAAAAGTTTAAGTCCGTGAGAAACAGCCTCCCTTATCCTGGCCGCCGACACAGACTTGGTAGCCGCCAGCAGCTTAACAGTAGATGGGTCGCGCCCGGCCCGGCAGGCCGCTCCGGAAATCTTCTTTTGGACAACGTCAATATTTTCTGAAAGCATATCTTCCTTTATCCTACACGCTATACGCTAAACGCTACAAGCTGCACGCTACCCTGGGCCGGATTATATCCACGGCCTGCATGGCCCCGATTAATTCAGATAAAGGCAGCCCGACCACATTGGTATATGATCCCTCTATCTTCTCTACCATGAAGGCGCCGATACCCTGGACGGCATAGGCACCGGCCTTGTCCATAGGTTCTCCCGTGACTACATAACTTGCAACCTCGGCCGTAGTCAATCTCTTTATCTTTACGCGGCTCTGAACCGCCTTTTTATATGCTGCGCCTTTCTCGTGGTGCAACAGGCAGAAGGCCGTGATAACCTCGTGCCAGCGGCCGGAAAGGCGGTCCAGCATGGAAATCGCCTCTTTCTCAGTCTTTGGTTTGCCCAGGACTTCATGGCCTATAATGACAATAGTGTCCGCAGCCACCACCCAGCTCCGGGGATGACTACAGGAAACAGCCCGGGCCTTGGCCTCTGCCATTTCCAAGGCATAGCGGGCCGGGTCGCCATCCACAAATGGGGCCTCTTCGACGTGGCTGACTACCACCTCAAACTTAATCCCTAAAGTCCGCAAAAACTTCTGACGCCGGGGCGAACCCGAGGCCAGAATCACCGGGCCGGTAGTTTGAAAAGGACCTGGGCGTTTTTTCGTGTCCATTGGGCGACCTCTACGAGGGGACATCCCTTAATATCAGCTATCTTTTGGCCTACATGGATAACATAGGCCGGCTCATTTCGTTTCCCTCGATAGGGTACCGGCGCCAGAAATGGGGCGTCGGTTTCAATGAGCAAACGATCCATAGGGACATTATTTACCACATCTTGCAAGATGGTAGCCTTGGGAAAAGTAACAACACCGGCGATGGAGATATAGAAGCCCATATCCAGACACTTCCCGGCAAGGGTATAATCACCTGAGAAACAGTGGAATACACCGCCCACATCTTCTGCTTTTTCTTCCCTCAAGATACGGATGGTCTCATCATGGGCATCACGGTCATGGATAATCAGCGGCAGCTTTAACTCCCTTGCCAATTGTATCTGCTGCCTGAAACATATCTCCTGCTCCCGCCGCGGGGAATATTCCTTGAAAAAATCAAGCCCTATCTCACCAATGGCCACTACACGCGGATTTTTAGTCAGATGTCTTAGATCGTCGTAAGTCTCGTCGGTTACCCCTTTCGCGTCATGGGGGTGTATGCCTGTAGCGGCAAATACGCCTTCATACTGTTCGGCAATAGCCACGGCCTGCCGGGAGCTGGGGAGATTAATACCAATGGTAATTATCTGTCTGACCCGGGCCGCATGGGCCCTGGAGACTACCTGTGCCCGGTCTGAGGCAGAATCATACATGTCCAGGTGGGCGTGGGTGTCGATATACATGCGCCTTAATCCCCCATGATCCGCAAGGCTACAATGCCCAGCTCGTATAAGGCATAAAGAGGCACGGCCATAAGCATCATGTTAAACACATCGGGCGTAGGGGTGGCGACAGCCGCCACAATGGTGACTATAAATATAGCGTAGCGGCGGGAGCGCTGAAAAAATCCGGCTCCACAGAGTCCGATTCTGCCACAGAAGGCCATGCCTAAAGGCAACTCAAACATGGTCCCAAAGGCCAGAATAAAGACAAAACAGAAGGTAAGAAAGCGGTCGAGGGAAATAGCCGCCTTAACGTGCGCGGTCTGATAACCAAGGAGGAACTTGACACCAAAGGGAAGGGTAATAAAATAGCAAAAGGCGGCCCCGGCATAGAATAAAAGGATGCCTGTAAGCACAAATAACAGTCCTGTTTTCCTGGTCAGCCCATAAGGTTTAGCTACAGCGCGCCAGAGCATTACCATAATAAAGGGGACGAGCGCAAAGATACTGATGGCGAAGGAAAGTTTAATCAACGCCATAAAAGGCTCAGAAACTGAAAAAAAAGCCAGTTCTTGATGGAGGTGGCCCTGGAGGGCGGCTAGTATCCGGCCGGAAAGAAAATAAGCGCCTATGGTAGCAGCCACTAGGGCCGTAATTATCCACAGGATGCTGCGGCGCAATACAGTTAAAAATTGTAGTAACTTTTCTTGTTCCATCAGGCCTATGCCGTTAGCCGCAGAGGAAAAAATGAAAATCTGGAAATCAAGAAATCAGAAACAAAAGATTTTTTCATGAGTTCCTGAGTTCCAAATTTTATTCTTTTTGCAGTCTTTGCGCCTTTGCGTGAAAATATGCCCCCTGCGAACGGTTTTATTTGTATTAGAGGTGCTTACGAATAAAATTGACGGCGTTTTTAAATAATATAAGCCCCTGGCCTTCTTCAGGCAGTTTCTCCCGTGTCCAGCGAGGATGGTTGGTATAATGCAGATAGGCCTCAGGATGGGGCATAAGCCCGAAGAGTCTCCCGGTAGGATCGCAAATACCGGCGATGGCATCTGTGGAACCATTAGGATTCCAGGGGTATTCCATGGTCGGCTCATCACCCTCTGCCCGTGTATATTGGAGAACCACCAACCCTTCTGTATGTAATCTTTCTAATACAGAGGCGTCCCGGGTAATGAATTTCCCCTCGCCATGACGTACCGGTAAGTAGAGGCGGTCAACGCCCTTTGTAAGCACGCAAGGAGAATGGCTATTCACCCGTAGATAGGCCCAGCGATCTTCAAAGCGGCCGGAGTCATTATTGGTCAACGTTACCTCGCGTTCCGTATAGCGGCCGTCAAAGCCGGGCAGAAGGCCCAGCTTGACCATCAACTGGAAACCATTGCAAACGCCGAAGACAAGCTTGCCCGCGTTAATAAAACGAAGCAGTTGTTCCAGGAGGCGTTCTCCGCTGCCCCGGACCGTGGCATAGCGAAAACGATTGGCGCCGGCCTGGGCGGCGCCGAGATCATCTCCATCCAGGAACCCGCCGGGCAGATTCAAAAAATGGTAGTCATCAAGGCGCTTGATACCATAAATAAGATCACTGATATGAACAATGTCAACTTCGTCCGCACCGGCCAAACGGCAGGCATGGGCCATCTCCATCTCGCAATTTGTGCCATTGCCGGAAATAACAATAGAACGCACTTTTTTTACCATCTGTCCTCCAAAGCGAGGCCATTATAGTCCAAGGGGGTAAAAAATCAAGCTATTCAAGCGTGGACTTTCCCCACATTTTTATGGAAGCCATTGTTCCTGAGCGTAACTTGCTGGAGCAGTGGGGCACCCTTCGAGGGCGAGCAGGAAGGGGAAAACCAGCCCTTTAGAGGCTGGAAGGGGCAACCCTTCCCCACCTGCGAGTCCCGAAAGGGTCACTGCGCAAGCCGTGAAGCGAAGGAATAACGGCTTCCTTTTAGTTCACCCCAGAGCATGCGAAGGGCACGGCGTCACGCTGACAGCTATCAGCCGTCAGCGGCCGGTTTCCGGGTGGCGTATGAAATCTTAAATCTCTACGAGGAGGACATGGATGTAACGAGGATCGATGGGGGTGTGAATATCAAGAAATCCCATGTCTTCTTCTATGCGTTTATGGCAGGCTTCAAGATAGCGGGTAATACGCCCCCGCTCTTCGGGTGCAGGAGAAAAAAACGGCCCCAGCAGGGTCTTTTCCATCTCTTCTTTTATATCTGGTGAGAGCTTTCGCCCCTTTTCTTTGCTGCCTTCCGCCCAAAGTCTGGGGAAAAGGGTGTGGAGTTCCTCAACCGTAAGGGGCCAAAGACGCGGAGTATTACTTAATAGCTTCTGGGACACGACAGTAAACAGTATTACACTCCAGGTGAGGTCTATGGCCATCTGAATATTGCATGTAGCCAGGGGAAGGTCTTTTATCAGGCCATAATCGGTAAAGCGTTCTTTCATCAACCTGCCGATGAGTCCTGCCTCTTCCAGCCTTTCCTTAGTCTCTTCCACCTCACGGAGCGCACCAAAGTCACGATAATCATCGTCTCTATCCATTCTGTCTTCGCCAAAGGGGTCGTAATAGAGCGGATGCCTCCGTAATACCCCGGCCAGAAACCATCGCCAGGGTTCATCCGCCGGAGAAAGATCCTTCTCTATGTAGCCCTTATTTATCATAGATATTGCCTTCTTCTTCAGGGCTATAGCCTGCGCATAGCCGAAGCGAAATATCTCGGTTAGGGGCATGGCCTCAAGGAGTTGCCGGGCCTGTTCGGGTTGCCCCTGGCTGATATATTCCAGGCCGATATTAAGGTAGCGGGAGGCCTTCTGGATCCCCCGCCTAATATCCTTCATCTCATCAAAGTCAAGCACATCGGCCATGACCACATGGTTGCATACATGGGCCCACTCGCGCTTGATGCGGTCCAGAAGCTCCTGATCTCCTATGAGTTCAAGGACCTTTAGTAGAAAAGTAGGCCGTTCGGAGACAGTCAGTGGATATACAGGAGCCGGAGTTTTGGACTCCATATCTGATTCGATGAGATGTGGAGATGCAGCCGGTTTTACCCGGGAAGGGTCAGGTATGGAAGACGGTTTGTATATATCCAGGGCCTCGTGAAAGGTGGGGACACCATGCTCTGCCAGCCTGGCCTGCCGCCATTTATAGGCATCTTCTTCACTCTCCACTTCAACGTCCCAGATCATGGATTCCATGAGATCAAAGTAAAGCTTTGGATTTATCTCCCGGGCAATCGCTGCGATCCTGCCCAACGTTTCCTGAACGCCGGGCTTCTTAAAGCGAATAAAGTAATAATTATCCACGGTAAAGGGTGGGAAGGCGTCGATTTCTTCAAGCCTGTCTTCCTCCATGCCGACCTTAAAGGCGCCGGCAAAATATTTAAACAGACTCACCAGTAAGGCAAATTCCACGGTATTAAGCCACGCGGCTACCTTGTCCTCGCTGCAGGCAAAGAGGAGGCGCAGCCACTCAAAAATCTTATCGGGCCTAAGGCGGTCTTTTTGCCACCAATCGATATCCAGGATGAGGTGCAGTTGCTCAGGAGTGGTCAGACTAATGAGCGGGAGGGCATCTGTGGTCCCTATCTCTTTTATTGTAAAAAATAACTCTTCCGGCGGGAAAAGGGCCACGACCTCTTCTGGATGGCTTGTCAGTAATACCAGGGCCTGTCTTTCCTTTGCGGAGGCGCGCATTATAAAGCCAATCCGATCCGGCAAGGGTAACCGATCCAGAAAACGGCCTGCTTCGCCGGTCTCCAGTTTCAATAAGTCACCCGGTGATTTTTCCGTGTATGAATTCTCTTCCATAATAATCTAAAGCCGTTTCAGGCCGTTAGCCCTCAGCAATCAGTAAAAAATCCAAATCTCAAATCTGAAATTAAGAATGTTGGGGGCGGAATGCTTATAATTTCAATAGGTGACATCGAAGGCATTCTTGATAAGTTCAAACTGCGGCTGGCCACCTGCAAATTGGATGGCCACCACGTCGAAGCGGGCTCGTTGTCTGAAAAGACCGTTCTTATTTATAAACGCCAGAGCCGTCCTGGACAACTGCCTTTTTTTGTGGGCAGTAATAGCCTCCTTGGGATCTCCATACCTAAGGGAGCCACGGGATTTAACCTCTATGAACACCAGCGCCCCATCTTCTTCCGCAATAATGTCCACCTCTCCCATGCTGTCTCGGTAGTTTCTGGCCAAAATAACATATCCGGTTTTTTTGAGGAATGTTACGGCCAAGTCCTCTCCTTTTTTGCCGGCGAGTATCTTATCCAACCACATACTCCTTTACACCGCGAAAGCTCCGCCGGTGTATGGGGCAGCAGCCATGTTTCTTAATGGCCTGGCGGTGTTCTCTGGTGCCATAGCCCTTGTTCCGGCCAAAGTTATACACCGGATATTGCTCATGGTACTTATCCATAAGCGCATCCCGATATACCTTGGCAATGATGGAGGCCGCAGCAATAGAGACGCTTCGGGAATCCCCCTGGGCTATGGTTTTTTGGGGAATGGCGGCGGGCATAGGTACAATGCCGTCCACCAGGAGATAATCCGGTCTGGGATGGAGCTGAGCCACGGCTATTTGCATAGCCTTAAGCGTGGCTTGAAGGATATTAATCTGATCGATCTCTTCTGACTCTACGGCGCCGATGCCTATAGATATGGCCTGGCTACGGATAAGATCATCGCAACTGGCTCGCTGGCGGGCGGAAAGGACTTTAGAGTCATCTATCCCCGTAAACTCACCGGTAGGGGGCAGAATAACAGCGGCAGCCACCACCGGTCCTGCCAGTGGTCCCCGCCCGACCTCATCTACCCCGGCTACAAACCGCACACCTTGAAAGTGAAGTTTTCTCTCCCAGAATAGACGTCCGCCTCCTTCGAATTCGGGCGAGGCAAGCTCCCACATAACTATCCCTACCTCTTTTCCTTAATGCGAGCCGCCTTTCCGGACAATTTGCGGAGATAGTAAAGTTTTGCCCGGCGTACCTGGCCGTGAGAGATGACCTCAATACGATCAATACGTGGTGAATGTAAAAGGAAAGTCCTCTCTACTCCAACGCCATAGGAAACCTTCCGCACAGTAAAGGTAGTATCAGCAAGGCCCCCGCGCATACGGATAACTATCCCCTCAAAGACCTGAATGCGCTCTTTTTCTTCGCCTTCTTTTATCTTGACGTGGACCTTTACTTTATCCCCTGGTCTAAAATCAGGCAGATCGCCCCGCATCTGTTCACGTTCAATCAGTTCCATTACATCCATAAAGTACCTCCCTATCCTCTGTCACCCAAAAATCTATCTACTATAATAGCCGCAGCGCTGCGCACAGAAAGGTGATTGTAGGTTGCGCATTTTTGCACCGGCTTTAAGACATAATCGGCTTGTTCTATTACCTCTCCGGCTAATCCCCAGGCCGTGCCAAAAATCAACAATAGCGGGCGATCACCCGCTAACAGCCTCCGCGCCTCTTCTATACCAAGCGCCAGCCCTCTTTCCCTGGCGCCTGTAGCCAGGACAATGGGTTCCTTGCCGGTTCCGGCCTGAATAATTTCCCGGGCCTGTTTGATGGAATCGCTAACCCGTACCAAATTAAGGGCATTTACCCGGTCCTTATTGTACACGCCACCCCAGCCGAAAAGCCAATGTTCAAGTATCCGCCCTATAAAGGCCTGTTGTTCTTTGACCGGGGTTATAACATGGAAGGCTCCCAGATCATAAGTCTTCGCCAGCCGCGCCAAATCGTGTAAGTCTAAATTAGTTACGGCTGAGGCAATAACAGCGCCCTTTTTATTATAAACAGGATAGTGGACAAGCGCTATGTCCACCCGAACCTTATTTTGCATCAGCCAGCCTTCAGTTTGCGCTCTCTTTCAATCTCTTCCAGCAAACGGCGGTCCTCAACAGGAAGGGCGGCGGTCTTCAACATATCCGGCCTCTTGAGCAGAGTATGCTTCAGGGCCTCTTTGCGGCGCCAGAGAGCGATCTTTTCATGATCCCCGGACAATAAAACAGACGGAACCTCCAATCCCTGCCATACCTGCGGCCTGGTAAACTGGGGATACTTCAGGAGGCCGTCCATAAAAGAGTCTCTGGCCGCCGAATCCGGCGAACCCAGTACACCCGGCAACAGCCGGGTTATCGATTCAATGATCACCAGGGCGGCTAATTCTCCCCCGGAAAGGACATAGTCGCCGATGGATATCTCGTCATCTACAAAATGAAGAAGCCGTTCATCAACGCCTTCATAACGCCCACAAATAATGAATAGGTGACTATGCGCGCTCATTTCTCCGGCTACGGCCTGTGTATAAAGCCGGCCTTGCGGGCTGAGCAGAACCACCCGGGTTCCGGCATCTTCAGTCTTAATGGCCCGGATGGCCCGGTAGATCGGTTCGGGCTTCATCACCATCCCCTCACCACCGCCATAAGGACGATCATCCGTAACCTGATGTTTGTCTGTGGTGTAATCCCGCAGATTTATAACTCTGACGGTGACCTTGCCTTCCTTGACGGCCTTGCCCAGAATACCTTCGGCCAGGACTGAAGACGGCAGTTGTGGGAATATGGTCAAGATATCAAATATCATTCATATTCAACAAATCTTCCAGCAGGCGGATCGTCATGATCTTGTTCGTCAGGTCTATATTAACCACTACGTCCTCGATAGCCGGGATAAGATGTTCTTTTGGTCCATTTTCGACTACATAGACGTCATTACTGCCGGTCGGAAAAATAGCCTTTATCTTTCCCAGGGCAGACCCATCTTCTAATCGGACCGTTAACCCTATAATCTGGTGCCAGTAGTATTCGTCAGCCGGTAACTCTTCAAGCCACTTTTTTGGACAATAGACCGCTGAATCAATA
>Ga0068714_10005314_pt1 | contig 13742 bp, 13 predicted proteins | sample MTBNYHSulfiMetaG_FD_62988 | JGI IMG/M metagenome (GOLD analysis project Ga0068714, IMG submission 62988) | Enrichment culture microbial communities from rom New York Harbor, USA that are MTBE-degrading - MTBE-NYH (New York Harbor Sulfidogenic)... | ecosystem: Environmental > Aquatic > Marine >... | reverse complement strand
CATCATGGAGAAGCGAAGCAGCACTCTCCGTCTGACCCGCTCCTTCGAGAATGGTGGCTGCGCACGAGCACAAAACAGATAACCTCTCGGCCGAAAATGTTTTTTTTGCACGGGCAAGCAGGAACTCCTTGAACAATGGATGATATTGATACATCGTTTCTTCAAGAAAACGCTTCTCCGTGAAGTAATTGTTTCTGCTTAAAGTGGAGAGGATGCCACCTGCATTGGATAATCCAGTGAGCTCGTCAGCCATTTTGGCAGTCATCTTGGGTAGAAAGGCTGTTTTAAGAAAAAAATCTTGGAGTCCCTTATCCGTCTTATCAAAGAGTTCCCTCCCGAGGTAGTCTATAATCTCCTGCGGGGTCAACTTTCCAAAGAGTTTAGGCTCAAACCCCCTTCTCACACCCTCTAACATCAGGATCAACCCAGCCGCCCATCCATCTGTGATTTCATTCAAATATTTCACTGTCTTTCTTGACAGCCTCTGCTTCGATCGAAGCCGGACCATTCTAACCGATTCCTCAAAAGTCAATCGGAGTTCGTCCCATCCCATAACCTCCATCTGATGATTGGCGTGCAGGCGTATGAAGGCTGGAGGCGGCTCACTGCGGCTGATCAGGATCATGTTAACGCCTTCGGGAATTCCGGATAACCCGTTGAGAATGATTTCATGGAAGGGTGAAGTTGGTGTCATTTCGTGATAGTTGTCAAAGATGAGGGCGGAGGGGACCTTCAGGCGATTGGAAAGATTTTCAAAATATCGTTGGGTAAAAGTTGGAATGCCTTGGAGATATTCCGGAGTAAGAAGGGGGAGGGGTTTCTTCTTTCGGGGTAAAGCCCTTTTTGCGGCCTGTCCTAAATAAAAGAAAAATGTCGCCGGATCTGCATCGGCTTCATCTATTTGGTACCAAAGGCAAGGAATTTTGCGGGCTTCAAGGTAACTTGCGATAAGAGTAGTCTTACCCGACCCAGGAGGGCCAGAGACCCAGATCACCGGCTGCTTCAGCATGCGATCCAAAAGACCAAATAACCGCTTCCTGGGAAAAACACCTGTAAGGATGGGACGGGTGACCTTACTCATGAGTTATTTAAAAAACGTGTCCCAGCCTACCGGCAGGCAGGCGTGACCGTTAACCGTGTTCGTCTTGATGTGATTAAGTCTATAAAACCCGCAGGAATGAGTCAACAGAAATTGGAAGATGAATAAATCAGGATAAGGTTCAGGTTAAGGTTGAGAAGAAATGAGAGAGGGGAGCTCCCCATGGGGCAGGAATCTATATTGGCTTCATTTTAGTGAATTCGGCGACCTTGAGGCGGTTGAGGGCTCGGGTAAGTTACCCCAGTAGTTCAATAAGAAAAATTGGTATTAAGACACTCTTGGGGACTGACGGCGTTTCCTCTCGGCCACCTTCAATCTGGCTAAAGAACGGCGTAAGGCTGCTTCAGCCGATGCAGCCTCTGTGGTTAGAGGTGCAGCCCTCATCGTTTCCTGAGCACGCTTCCTCGCTTCCTCTGCGCGGGCGATATCAATTTCATCAATCCGCTCACAGGCATCGGCCAAAATAATCACTTTATCAGGACGGACTTCAAGAAAACCGCCACTGATGGCGAGGTATTCTTCTTGCTTATCTTTTCTGATCATTAAATCCCCGGGCTGAAGCATGGTCATGAGAGGGGCATGATGCGGAAGAATGCCTAATTGTCCTTCGACCCCCCAGGCAATGACCGCGCTGACATCGTCAGAGAAAATCATCCTCTCTGCAGTGACAATTTCTAATCTAAAGGTTGCCACAATTACCCCTTCATCTTTTTGGCCTTTTCTACGGCCTCATCAATCGTGCCAACAAGATAAAAAGCGCCTTCAGGAAGATCGTCATGTTTCCCCTCCAAGATTTCTTTAAAACCTCGCACGGTCTCCTTAATGGGAACATAGCGGCCCGGGGTTCCGGTAAATTGTTCGGCAACATGGAAGGGTTGGGAACAGAACCTTTGGATCTTTCTGGCCCTGGCTACGATGAGCTTATCTTCCTGACTTAATTCTTCTATACCCAAGATAGCGATGATATCCTGCAATTCTTTATATCTCTGCAGGGTCGTCTGCACCCCTCGAGAGACTCGATAATGTTCCTCGCCGACAATGAGAGGATCAAGGATTCGAGAGGTGGAAGTCAGAGGATCGACCGCTGGGTAAATCCCCAACTCAGCAATCGAACGCTCCAAAGCCACCACGGCGTCGAGATGGCCATAAGTCGCTACGATACCCGGATCACTATAATCATCGGCCGGCACATAGATTGCCTGAAAAGAGGTGATGGAGCCCTTCTTCGTCGTGGTAATCCTTTCTTCCAATTCACCAACGTCTGTTCCCAGAGTGGGTTGATAGCCGACGGCTGACGGCATGCGTCCGAGAAGGGCGGATAGTTCCATATTCGCAAGAACATAGCGATAGATATTATCAATGAATAGGAGGACATCTTGGCCTTCGATATCGCGAAAATATTCTGCTAAAGTAACTCCGGTAAGGGCCACACGGGAGCGAACACCGGGGGTTTCATTCATCTGACCGAAGACCATCACGGTCTTATCCATGACGCCCGATCTTTTCATCTCTAACCAGAGGTCATTGCCTTCCCGTGATCTTTCACCCACACCCGCAAAGACAGAGAACCCTCCATGCTCTGCGGCGATGTTTCGAATGAGCTCCATGATGATGACGGTCTTACCGACTCCGGCACCCCCATAAGCACCGATCTTGCCACCCCTTGTAAATGGTGTGACGAGATCCATTACTTTCAGTCCTGTCTCAAGCATTTGAGGAACCGTCTCCTGCTCTGTCAGAGGAGGAGGCGGACGGTGAATCGGCCATTTCTCGTCTGCCTTCACTTCACCAAGTCCATCGATCGCTTCGCCAAAGACATTGAATAACCGACCGAGGGTTGCGCGTCCTACAGGGACTGAGATAGGCGTCCCCATATCAATCGCCTCCGCTCCTCTTGCCAAACCATCGGTGGGGGTCAAAGAGACACCCCGCACCCAATTGTTGCCAATATGAGCTTGTGTCTCCACGATCACCTTACTGCCATTCATGGGGATGGTGATGCCATTATAGATGGCCGGCAATTCATCCTGAGGAAATTCCATGTCCACCACGGTCCCTATCACTTGTACGACTTTCCCTTTTGCCATCTCTTTGCTCCTTGCTTACCCCCTCACCCCCACCCTCTCCCGCCAAGGGAGAGGGGAAAGTTTAAGGCTTATGTCGTTAAGGCTTCAGCCCCTCCGCTGATATCACAAATCTCCTTGGTGATCATCTCCTGTCTTACTTTATTCAATGACAAGGTTAAATCTTTGATGAGGTCTTCCGCATTGTCACCCGCATTTCGCATCGCGACCATCCGGGCAGATTGTTCACTGGCAATAAGCTCAAGGATCGCGTGATAGATCTCCATCTCTACAAATCGCGGCAACAATTCGTTTAAAACCGAAAAAGGATCAGGCTCATAAATATATTCTGCCACCTGTCCAGGAGGAAGCTCTGTTGGCTCAATCGGAAGCAATGCTTGTACTGTAGGTTTCTGGACCATGGTGCTGATAAAGTCAGGATAGGCGAGATAGATTAAATCCACCTCCCCCTTGCTATAGTCATCGATCACGACTCTTGAAATGGGCATAGTATCCTGCATGGTGGCCCGGTCGCTGATTCCAGAGAATTCGGCCCGCACATCCAGTTTGGCAATACGAGCGAAGGTTCTCGCCTTGCGGCCCACCGTAATCACCGTCACAGGAGCCTTTTGCTGGAGGATGAACTCGGCGACAAGCCGATTCAGGTTCGTGTTCAATCCACCACATAATCCCCGGTCGGTACCGATGTGGAGGAGGGCAATTTTTTTCACTTCTCGTTTCTGCAGTAATGGAAGGATTTTCCCTTTGATGCGGGGTTCGATGGCAAGATCCGCAATCACCTGGCGTATTTTTTCAGTATAAGGGCGGCCTGCCAGTGCCCGTTGTTGTGTTCTTCGCATTTTAGCGGTGGCCACCATCTCCATGGCGCGGACGATCTTTGTTGTTCCCTGGATGCTACGGATGCGGCGGCGTAGAATTTGTATGCTTGCCATGATCGAGCTCTCAGATAGCTTGCTTCTTGTATTCTGTGATCGCTGCTTTCAAACGGTTTTCTGTCTCTGGTTTTATTTCATTATCGGTCATGATCTGCTTCTCGATATCCGGGTGATTTGTTTCCATAAAATGATGGAAGTTTTCTTCCCATGAAATCACCTTCTCCACCGGAACGTCATCGAGATGACCGTTGGTGACACCATAAAGAATGTTTGCCTGCTTTCCAAGGGACATGGGGGTATTGACAGGTTGCTTCAATATTTCGGTAATGCGGCGGCCACGCTCCAGTTGGTCCCTGGTTGCCTTATCCAATTCCTCGCTGCCAAACTTTGCAAAGGCTTCTAATTCGCGAAATTGTGCGAGCTCCAGTCTCAATTTTCCAGCTACCTGTCTCATCGCTTTCCTTTGAGCGGAACCCCCTACCCGGGAGACGGATAATCCGACATTGATGGCTGGACGCACCCCCGCATTGAACAAATCGGGTTCGAGATAAATCTGTCCATCGGTGATGGAAATAACATTGGTTGGGATATAGGCGGACATATCTCCAAGCTGAGTCTCAATGATAGGCAGAGCGGTCAGCGAGCCCCCTCCAAATTCAGGAGCTAATTTAGCAGCCCTTTCCAGAAGCCGGCTATGGAGATAAAAAATGTCTCCGGGATAAGCCTCCCGGCCCGGCGGACGACGCAACAAAAGCGATAATTGGCGATAAGCCCAGGCATGTTTATAAAGGTCGTCATAGAGGATTAAAGCATCTTTCCCTTGCTCCATAAACTCCTCACCTATGGCGCAGCCTGCATAGGGGGCGATATATTGGAGTGGAGCGGGGTCAGAGGAATCTGCTGCTACGATGATCGTATATTCCATGGCTCCAAACTTCTCGAGACTCGCGATCGCCTGTGCCACTTTGGATGTTTTTTGGCCTATGGCGACATAGATACAAATTAGATTTTGACCCTTCTGAGCGATCGTCGTATCAAGGACAATGGCCGACTTGCCGGTGAAACGGTCACCGATAATAAGCTCCCGTTGTCCCCGTCCAATAGGGATCATACTGTCGATTGCCTTGATGCCCGTCATGACGGGTGTATTGACCGGTGCTCTCTTTGTTACATCTGGTGCCACTCTCTCTACAGGCCGAGTCTTCGCAGTCTTGATGGGCCCCTTACCATCAAGGGGACGTCCCAGAGGATCAACGACCCTTCCGATTAAGGCATCTCCCACAGGAACCTCGATGACCCTCCCGGTCGCTTTTACCTCATCCCCCTCTTTGATCTTGCTGCATTCGCCAAGAATCACCGCTCCAACATTCTCCTCCTCTAAGTTCAAAGCCAGACCGGTGATGTCGTGAGGGAATTGGATCAGTTCATTGTAGGCCACCTGTCCTAACCCATGGATACGGGCGATTCCATCCCCCACTTCGATGACCGTCCCTACATTGGTGACGGTCACGGCGGCACCAAAATGCTCAATTTGTTCCTTAATGACTGCAACGATATCTTGTTCTCGGGTTGCCATCTTAACCCCTCTCTTATGTCTATTGTTTAAGGACTACCTTACTTTCTGACTTCAACCATGCGCTTCTTCAGATTTTCTAATCTCTGGCGAATACTCCCATCAATCAACGTGTCACGGATTCGGGCTATAAACCCGCCAACAATGGAAGGATCGGTCTGATCGTCAATGACGATCTTGCGTTGAATTATTTCTCCAAGACGGCTGGAAATGGTCTCCCGTTCTTTTTCATCCAAGGGGAGTGCAGCAGTCACTCTCGCCCTTTCGATACCGCGATGACCATCCAGCAAATTCTGATATTCTCGGTAAATGTTGCCAGAGATTCCTATTCGTCCCTTGTTCACCAAGAGTAGAGCCAAATTTAAGGCCAAGGGATGAATTTCCCCTAATTGTTTTTGCAAGAGTTTTTTCTTCGCATCGAAGGGGAGCCGGGGACTTTGCAGCAAGGCCATGAATTCTTCATAAGCCATTAACTCGGCTATTTTCTTTAAGCTTTCTTGCCAACTCTCGAAATCATTTCTTTCCAAAGCCAGCTCGAAAGCCGCCTGGGCATAACGTTTACCAGAACTTATTCTCGGCATCTTTCGCGTTAACTCTTTTTGAGGGCGACACTTTGCTGAAGTGTCTCCTCAATCAGTTTTCGATGTTTCTCCTTATCAAGCGTCTCTTTAATCACTTTTTCTGCCGCCGCAATGGAGATGTCCACAAACTCCCGACGCATTTCGTTAATGATCTTATCCCGTTCCGTTTCCAGCTCCACTCGTGTTCGGTCAACAATCACCTGGGCCTGTTTGGTGGCCTCCTGCCGGGATTCTTCTCTTAATCTTTCTCCAGTTTGGATGGCCTGGGCAATGATTGCCTGCGCCTCCTGACGGCCCTTCTCAATCTGTTTCTGTACTTCTCCCTTTGCCTGTTCATACTCTCTCTTGGTCGCCTCAGCCAACTCCATCCCTTCTTTTGTTCTCTTCGCCCTCTCGTCTAACATCTTCAATACAGGTTTATAGAGAAAGAGGCGCAAGAGAACGAACAGAACGATGAAATTGATGATGAAAACAACCAACAAAGGTAAATTTATACCTAGACTGGCGAAGCCTCCCATATTTGCCCTCTTCAATTATGCGTTTATATTCGATTACATTCCTCGCAGAACTAAGAAAGTGACCAATCCTGCGAGCGAGAATATTGACACCACGATGGCAACAATAATGACTGCTATGCTAGCGGGTATCCCTCCGTTGTCCATTGTCTTTCCTCCTTATTTGACGACCATCGCAAGGATGATGCATACGATCAATACATAGATCCCGATCGCCTCAGCAAGAGCGCCAATCAAAATCATGTTGGTGAGGATGGCTCCTCGTGCCTCAGGGTTGCGTCCAAGGGATTGCATAGCTGAAAAGCCGATGAGCCCCAAAGCTAACGCTGGACCGAAGAATCCCAAACCTGCCGTTAATCCGATCACTAACATTTTTACTACTTCTGGTGTCATTTATAGCCCTCCTTTCCTTTTTTTATTCTGATCATTCGTGTGATTCCTCATGTGGAGATACAGCAATGGTTCCAAATACGAGCGTTAATCCTGAAAAGATAAGTGCCTGGATCATACCGATAAGTAATTCTAACCCATAAAAAGGGATAGAGAACACGAGAGGGATGAGAAATGAGGAGACTAGAATTAATATCTCACCCGCTGTCATGTTGCCGAAAAGACGAAAGGTAAAACTGAGCATGCGCGTCAGGTGGCTGAAGATTTCTAAGACACCAACGAATAGACTGATAAAACCAAAGATGATATTCATCGGACCTGTCTTTATCTTTCCGGTGAAGAGTTCTTTCAGGCCTTGCAGGAATTGGCGGACATTGATGAACTCGCTGAGATAATGAGTTACCCCTATGGCCCTCATCCCCCAGCTTTCCACAAAGAAGAAGGACATAAGTGCAATCGAGAGAGGAACATTGACATCGGTATTCGCTGCCCTGAAGATCGCAAAAAATTCATGCTCATGGTGTATTCCGATGGTGCCAAAAAACGGGAAAAGGGCAAGATAGGCATTCGAGATGACATAGATAAAAATGGTGGCCACCCCGGGGAAGAGCATGCGGGTATGTTTCTTCCCAGCTATACTTTCAACAAAATTTAAGAGCCCCTCCACGACCACCTCTGCCAAGGCTTGGCGCCTTCCTGGAATGAGTTTCATCTTCCGGGTTAATAAGATTGAGAGACCGACCAACACAAGGATGGTAAGCCAAGAGGCGAGGAGTGTATTTGTGATCGAAAAGCTACCGAGATGAAGGATGGGTTCAGAAGGGAGGGCCACATGGGGTTTAGGGACTTTGAAGATGCTCGGTGGCTCCTTCCCCATAAAACTGGAACCAAGGGTGCCAAATAATAAGCCAATCGCAAAAAGGATTAGGACAGGGATAAAGAAAAAGACTAAAATTTTAAGGCGGTCACCGCTCAACTTCATTTCTGGTTTTTTCTCAATTTTTCCTGTTCAGATTGATAACGCATAAGCATCTTAAAAAGACCATAGAATGCGATGATTGACCCAACCCCAAGGCCAATGAGAGTGAATAAAGGTTGTTTATTAAACATCTTTGGGCTATCGAGCCAATAACCAATCCCTACCGGGATGATCAAGCTCAAAGCCACATACCAACCTACTGTAAGTAAAAATTGAAGCGGTCTTACCCACTCTTTCAGAAAATCCTCCAAGAGCGGTTAGGAAAATAAAAGTTTTCCTCTTTTATTGATGAGTGCTTAATGTAATTTAAATGATTTAAATAATGGGCAAAATTGTGGATTAGTTAACATATATAAAATTAGTTGTCAATCTTTTTTTTCTCTATTAATTTCAAGAAGATAGAGGATGATCCGTTTTGGTTGGGAGGATGTCTAAATTGTCCTCTTTTTTGTCAATCCCTCCCTCCATTTTACAATGACCCTCGAAGATTCCCCCTTCGTTAATTGTTAGAATTGGGGCGTACAGGGTTCCATATACTTTACCCGTTGGATGGATCTCCACCCGTACCTTGGCATATATTTCCCCTTCCACCATGCCATTGATGATGATTGTATGAAGCCCGACCTTGCCTTTAACGCTGGCTGTTTCCCCCACGATTAATGTTCCGCTTTCGAAGATCTCTCCTTCAAATTTTCCATCCAGACGAAAGACGCCTTCGAAAGTCATCTTCCCCTCAAAAAATGTTTGTTTTCCCATATAAGCGCTAATTTCCTCTGAGGTCGGGGGCGGTGGGGGACTGCCTTTAGAAAAAATGGTTTTTCCTCCTGACATGGGTTGCTCCTTTCAAATAATGCATACTGCAAAGAGCATAGGGTCCTCAATGCTGAACAGGATTTTGTTTTTCAAAATACGCTATGCGCCATGCTCTGCTCTATGCGTTTTTTAGGATTGTTTCGACAATCCTGTCTAAATCTTCATGGGAATAGTATTCGATCTCAATCTTCCCCTTTTTATCTTTCGGGATGATCTGAACTTTTGTCCCAAGATATTTCCTTAAAGAATCCTGAAGGCTCCTGAGCTGGCTCTCCAAATCCCCTTTTCGTTTGGCCGGGGGAGTCGTCCTTTCAGATTTCTCTGACCATCGCTTGGCCAGGGCCTCCGCCTCTCTCACCGAAAGTCCCTTCTTCATGATCAAAGCACAGAGTTCCTTCTGTTTTTCTCTGCTTTCGAGGCTGAGGATCGCTCTCGCATGTCCAGAGGTGATGTGATTTTGGAGAAGTTGATTTCTTACTTCTATTGGAAGTTTTAATAGGCGGAGGGTATTGGTAATGGTGGTCCGGTCCTTTCCAATCCGTTTACTCAAATCCTCTTGACTGATGTTGAATTCCTCTATCAGATGCTTGAAAGCCTCGGCTGCCTCAATCGGGTTGAGGTCCTCCCTCTGTAAGTTTTCGATGAGGGAGATTTCTAAAGCCTCTCTTCCCTCCACCTCTTTAACTACGATAGGAACCTCTTTCAGGCCCGCCTTTTGGGCCGCACGCCAGCGGCGTTCTCCAATGATCAGTTCATAACCCTGGTCGATCCTTCGGACGATGAGGGGTTCCAGAATCCCTTTTTCTTTGATGGATTCCGCCAATTCCAGGAGTTTTGATTCGTCAAAGTGCTTTCGGGGCTGAGATCGATTTGGAGTGATCTCTTCAATCCCGCAATAGAGGAATGTCTTTGATTCTGCTTGTCCAAATTCCGGGAGAAGCGCTCCCAGTCCTTTTCCTAAAGCCATTCTTTTAGTTGCCATCGACCTTTCCATCCGTCATGATTTCTCTGGCCAAGTTCAAATAACTTTCCGCACCCTTCGAATAAATGTCATATAGGAGAACAGGTTTCCCATGGCTCGGAGCTTCGCTCAATCGAATATTTCGAGGGATGATCGTCCTGAATACTTTGTCTTTGAAGTGTTGTCTCACCTCATTGGCTACCTGATGAGAAAGGTTGTTGCGGCCATCGAACATCGTGAGCAGAATCCCCTCGATCTCTAATTTTGGATTAAGTGACTGTTTAATCAAACGTATCGTCTTCAGAAGTTGGCCCAGCCCTTCCAGGGCGTAGTATTCGCACTGGAGAGGGATGATGACGGAGTGGGCGGCGGTCAGTGAGTTAATGGTCAGAAGGCCCAGGGAGGGAGGGCAATCGATAAAAATATAATCATAATCCGCCTCGACCTCTTTGATCAGCCGGTCCAATTTTCTCTCTCGATCTTTCTCTTGGATCAGTTCCACCTCCGCACCGATTAAATCTGTATTGGAAATCACCACATCCAAAAAAGCAAGTTCGGTCTTCTGGATGATTTCCTTCAAGCCTGCACCACGGAGTAAAACGTGGTAAATGGTCCCATCGACCCCCTCTTTATTTAAACCGATACCGCTTGTTGAATTTCCCTGAGGATCAATGTCGATGAGAAGGACTTTTCTCTCTGCGGCAGCAATGGAAGCGGAAAGATTGACTGCCGTTGTGGTTTTCCCCACCCCTCCTTTTTGATTGGCAATGCAAATGATTCTTGCCATGAAGATAAACAGAGTAAGGAGCGCTTCGCTTGAGAAGCACTTTGTTTGAGGTTGAAGGCTTTTGCCTTCAACCTCCTGCCTCAAGTTCTCCGGGGGAGAACGCTCCTCTAACCTTTATTTAAATTGTTTATAGCATAAAAAAGGGATAGATGAAAAGGCGAAAATCATTCCTGCTTTTGTAACCGATAAGAAGGTGTGAAAAAATTAATTTCATTAACCTTCGTCCCGGAAGGACGGGTGGATTTTCCTGCCTACCGGCAGGCAGGCAAAGCCTTAGAATGCGCTCGTTGAGGTTTAAGGTCACATGCCCCTATCGTTAAGATTTATGTTTATTCAGGGTTACGACACAGTGCTCCAATTGCTAAGGGTCGCGCCCGAAGGCTTTTCCAACCCACCCGTCCTTCCGGTTTCGTCCATGAGCTCTATTGTTTCATATCTTCTCAACCTTTGTTCGGAGGTACCGTGATCCGCCAGGCCTGCCTGCCGGTAGGCAGGGATGTCGGAAAAAATCTTATAGCGGTAACCTTAATGGTCCCTTCAAACTATAAAAATCCTTTGGAGAGAAGAAGGAATCATCGATGAAAACAATCGTCACCCTGACCTGTAAAAATACTACAAAATCCGCACCTGTAACTAGGGGGATACTTCCTTTTTAAACAGGAGAATCATCCTTTTAAAAGTGCTGAAAGGAAGGGTCAGGCGGGCAGTTTCTTGCAAACGGTATCGGGATCCCGTGGTTTCATTGAGGAGTCGAATTTCACTGCTCGCCACTTCACCTTTCATGGCGATCACCCGTCCTCCTTCTTTCAAAAAAGGAAGACTCAGGACGAGAAGGGTTTGAAGATCCGAAAAAGCCCTTGAGAGGATGACATCAAAGCGCCCTCTTAAACTTTGACAGATTTCCTTATCTTGAACACGGCCGTGAATGGTTTCCATTCCTTTTAAACCCAGCATTCGGATGATGTGTCTTTGAAAATCGACTTTCTTGCGAACAGAATCAATCAGGGTCATCTCAGAGGTGGGTTGAATAATTTTTAAGGGAATGCCAGGGAAGCCCGCCCCTGACCCAATGTCCAAGATAGAAGAATGTTTAGGAAGATAGAGGTGGGCTGAGAGGGAATCGAGAAAATGTTTTAGGACAATTCCTTTTTCTGATCGGATAGCAGTGAGATTGATCTTTTGATTCCACTTAAGGAGTTCTTGGAGAAAAAGATCGAAAGCTTCAAGCGCTTTTTCATCCAAATGGATTCCAAAGGTCTTTGCCCCCTCAATGAGGAGATTCTTATTTGCAGTCTCCATTGGAAGACTCATATCATAAAACTGTTTCTATGAAAAGGGATCAAAGGTTCGAGGGGAGGCAGGGGCGACACCCCTTATGATGAAGGATGATCATGAAAAAGGGGAAAACAGAATTTGTTTTCCCCGTCAAAATTTTAGATGCTGAAAATCGCTGTTCATTTCTGAGATTTTTCCTTCTCCTTCTCTATCTCCTTAGGTTCTCTTTGTCTCTGATCCTTTCTTTCCAATTGCCTGCGTTCACCCTGTTTTTCAACTTGGCCTCCAGGCGGTCTCCCCTCTCTTGGCTTTTCGATCCCTTTTCCAGCTGGGACTGTTTTTTCTACTCCTCTTTCCGGAGACGTCATTTCACGGGGTTTTTCAATTCCTCTTTCAGTGGGTTTGGATTCCTTAGGGGGTTCAGTTCCTCTTTGGGCAGGCTTGAATTCTTTAGGTTTCTCTACTTCTTTTTCAACAGGCCTTTTTTCTACTCCTCTCTCCGGAGGTTTGGATTCTTTAATTATTTCTGGACCTCTCCCAGAAGGTCGAATAACTTTTGGCTTTTCTATTTTTTCTCTTTCCGGTTTTTTGATCCCTGCAGGTTTCGCAGGTTCTCCTTTTTCCGGTGGTTTACCTTCTCTGACTTTCAATTGCATTTCCTTCGATGGTGACCCAGGTCTGAAAACGGAGGACTCTTTTTCTCTCACCAAGGGACGTTTCTCTTTTAATCCTTTCATCCTGATTTCTCTGATCGGTTCTGGCGGCCGTTTTGCCTGAGGAATATCTTTGACGATGGGCATAAACGTAGCCTTTTCTGGTTTAATATCCGGCCTGCCAATACTGATTTTCTCTTTGAGAAATAGGTTCTCTCGAATCTTGACATCCACATGCTTCCCTTTGACAAAAGTATCGTGGTGGATAACGGTTACGGCGTTATGGACATGGACATTTTTATAAACAACCTTATGGATATCGATATGCGTGATATTGATTTGGGTAATGTTGACACTATGCGGGCCATAGTAACCATGGCCATAGTATATTTCTCTTGGAGCCAGGGGTACCCATGATACATAGGTGGGAGTATAAACCCAGCCTACATAGCCAGGACCCCAATAAACAGCCCCTCTTGGAGGTGGAACCCAACACCATCCAATAGAGGCAATAAAAGCCCATCTTCCGTAGTGATAGGGTACCCATCCCCAGGGCTCATAGGAAACCCATACATAATCACCACGGATCCAAACCCACCTGCCAATTCTGTAGGGGGCCCATCCGACGGAAACGATCACCGTAGGGGTCCAGACGTAGCCATAGTCACTTGTGGAAACCCACCTTCCGTTCTCTTCAAAGTCGCTGGAATAGGACTGTAATTCATCAGGCAGATATCGCGAGGGAGGTCTCCGTCCAACAAATCTACGATCCCTTTCTTTGTTCCATCTTTCCCATTCATCAGGGGGGGTTAATGGAGAGAGTTCAGGATAAGTTCCATCACTGATGGAAAGGGTTTTCCCCGCGTCCACTCTTGTTCTTCCATCCCTGTTTTCTGCGTAGACATAACCTCTATAGACAGAAATGTCCGTATAACCATCGAGGGTGACATCGATTCTAAACTTGGACCTGTCATAAACCCGTATCGATGAAACCGGTGTATCGATCTGGGATAGACTTCCCTTTAATCCTCTAAAATTGGTGTAAGAACGGCCTTCCGCTAAATAGAACTGAAAAGAGTCATTCTCGACAGCAAGTATGTCAAGGGAGGAGTTTTCATCGAGCCTTAAAAACGTTCCGTCTCTCAGGTGGAGTTCGG
>Ga0068714_10005313_pt1 | contig 13743 bp, 12 predicted proteins | sample MTBNYHSulfiMetaG_FD_62988 | JGI IMG/M metagenome (GOLD analysis project Ga0068714, IMG submission 62988) | Enrichment culture microbial communities from rom New York Harbor, USA that are MTBE-degrading - MTBE-NYH (New York Harbor Sulfidogenic)... | ecosystem: Environmental > Aquatic > Marine >... | reverse complement strand
CCGGAGGGTGACCGGGCAGATGGGCCTCCTTGCGGGGGCTGGGCATGCGGAGGTGAGGGACCGCCTTGTGGGGAGGGAGGTGGGGTCCGACAACTTCCCGGTGGCGGAGCCTGAGCTCTCTGTCTTCTTCACCGTGTATCCTGGCCTACGCCTCGGCGCCTCAGCCGGCTATCGGATGGCCTGGGGCATCGATGATCTGTCCAGGGTGTCGTCAGAGGACATTCGAAGCGTGACGGGCACCCTGTTGCTTCGCCTGGGTGGCGGGTAGAGCGAAATGGCTTCGCGCAGATTCCCGTTTCGTGTCGGGTGCGTGGACACGGGCTCCAACGCCATTCGATTCCTGGCGGCCGAGTTCACGTCTCCCAGGGAGTTCGAAACCCTCGCCTACGAACGGGTGCCAGTCCGTCTCGGACACCAGGTCTTCCTCACGGGGAGGCTCGCACCCCGGGCCATGGACGGCGCGGTAGAGGCCTTCGCCTCCTTTCGGGACCAGATGAAGGAGCTGAAGCTGGAGGCGTTTCGCGCCGTGGCCACCAGCGCGGTCAGGGAAGCCAAGAATGGGATGGACCTGGTGGAGCGGCTGAAGGAGGACGTTGGCGTCGAGCTGGAGATGATCTCCGGCTCCGAGGAGGCCCGCCTGGTGCACCTGGCTGTGGGAAGTCGGGTCGATCTGACCAGAGGCCAGTGGATTCTTGCCGACCTCGGGGGTGGGAGTGTGGAGGTTTCCCTCGTGGACGACATGGGGATGCTCTGGAGCGAATCCCACACCATGGGCTCCGTCCGGCTACTGGAGGAGTTGAGTGAAGCGCAGGACGATCCCAAGGGGTTCCGCGCACTGCTGGCGGACTATGTCTCGGCTCTTCGGATTCCAGCACCCGCCCAGTATTGGTCCCCCTCCGGCTTCGTGGCTACGGGAGGTAACATTGAGGCCCTTGCAGGTCTTTCTGCGGCCCCGAGGAATTCCAGAGGCGTGGCCGAGCTCCCGGTGTCGGATCTGGGGGCGGCCATCGACCTCCTCTCCCGACTCTCCTTCGCGGAGAGGATGTCCGAGCTGGGGCTGAAGGAGGACCGGGCCGACGTAATCCTACCCGCGGCCATGGTATACTTCCACCTGGCGCGCCTGGCCAAGGCGGACAGGATCCTGGTGCCGGGAGTCGGGGTGAAGGAGGGGATCCTCCTGGACCTGGTTGACGAAGGCCTGTTCCACTCCGGCCACGAGCTCCGTCAGGAGCAACAACTCACCAAGGCCACCATTTCCCTCGGGCGAAGGTTCATGTTCGATGAGGCCCACGCGCTTCAGGTGGCTCGCCTGGCCCTCTCCCTCTTCGACCAGGTACAGAGCCTTCACGGCCTCGGGGCGCACGACCGGCGCCTCCTCCTCGCCGCTGCGATCCTCCATGACATCGGAGGGTTCGTCTCCCACAAGAAGCATCACAAGCACTCCCTGTACCTCATCTCGAACTCGGAGCTCCCCGGCCTCTCTCCCGTCGAGATGCTCGTCGTGGCCAATATCGCACGCTATCACAGGAAGAATATTCCCCGGGACACTCACCCTGACTTCATGCGTCTCTCGGAGAGGGACCGGGTGCGGACGAACCGGCTCTCGGCAATCCTTCGGGTCGCCGACGCCCTGGATAGGGCCCACCTACAGCACGTCGAGAGCATCCACGCGTCCTTCGCCGAGGGTATAGTAGCCCTCGCGATCCAGGGATCGGGAGATCTTCTCCTGGAGCGCTGGGCCCTGGCCGGCAAGAAGAACCTCTTTGAAAAGGTCTTCCGTCGCGCGATTTCTATTTCGGTCTAGCATCGAATATCCCGCAGACAACGACCATTGACATTCCCACCGGATTCCCCAGTATTCCGGTCGTCATTCGCTGCCCGGGTACGGGCAGGGAAGTTCTCGCAGGAGGAAGGGGGACCGGCGTGGCCGAGGTCGACGAGAAGGTAATGGCTTTCGTGAAGGAGACCCTCGAGAAGACTCCAAGAATGCACCTCGACGAGCTCTTCGAGGGGGCCAAGAAGGTGAGCTCCGCAGTGGCTGAGCTCTCCAAGAGGCAGTTCAACGCCCGATATCCCCTGCAGGTCAAGCGGCGCCTCGCCCAGGCTTCCCGGCCCAAGAGCACTGGGAGGAAGCGGTCTGGAGCCCCGGCAGTGAGGACCCGCCGCTCGGCCGCCGAGAGGACAGGGGCTTCGCGGGACGCCGTCCGGCAGGTGCTTCTTCGCTTCGCCACCGATCTCGCGGGGGCCGAGGAAACAAAGGACCTGGTGAGGGTGCTCGCTGGCGTGGACGGCTATGTGGACGAGGTCCTCAATGTGACGGGGAGGGCGTAGGAGGTTGGAACCCTGGGCAGGCCAGAACGGGTAGCGCTGGATACCGGGGGTAGGCACGGTCCTCCTCAGACCGCCTGCACAGGAGAAACTCGGAACCGCGACGGTTCCTGATCACCCGGGCATGGGAGCAGGCGGCGCACAAGCCGGCCCATGGTGCGGGGGCCTCGGCCTTCAAGACTCCCTGTGACGATTCGTGGAGGTCCCTCGGTCCGTGGGAGCCATCGCCTCCCCGGGCAGATCCGTCTTGGCAAGCATCGCCGTTCGAGCCCGTCTGATGCCGAGGTAACCCACTTGCCGCTCGGGGTCCCCTCGCCTGTGGGAGAAGAATGGGGCCTCACCGCACAGGGTGCAGTGAGCCGACCGAGTGATGTTGACGGAGTCTATTCCTGCGGTGGCTGCCCTCGCAGCCAGCAGGCCCCGGAGGTCCACCGGTGCCGGCTTGCCCGGGTCCGGCTGACCCAGGGCCCGGTGGACCTCTGGACCGACCTCGTAGCACGCTCCGCAGATGGAGGGTCCCAGATGGCAGAGCAGGTCCTCGGCTTGTGACCCGAAGCGCCCACCCATGATCTCGAGGCCCATCTCCAGCACCCCCCCGGCCACGCCACGCCAGCCAGCATGCAGGAGGGCTACAGCTTCCCGGACTGGATCCACAAGGTAGATCGGCACGCAATCGGCCACGGTCACTCCCATGAGCACTCCCGGTGTCCCCGTGGCGTGGCCGTCGGCATCAGGACCGACCTGCAGCCCTTGCCCGACCGGCGCGGCATGGACGAGCACATCCCGCCCATGCACCTGCCTCGCATGGTGGATCCCGGAGAAGCCCAGAGTCTCCGCCAGGCTCATCCAGAGAGACCTGGCGTCCTGGCGCGAACCCTCCGCGAACAGTGCGAAGTCGGAGCTTCTGCCGGGCGGCTGGCGGCTTGTGACCCCCTGGACGATCCAGGAATGCCGAGCTGCCCACTCCGGGTGGACCCATCGATCGGGGGATCCGGGGCGCCTCACCTCCCTTACGATCCGGAGCTCAGCCAGCGACGATATGCGTCTCCTCATGCGCTCCCGTTACCCGCCCCCTACCGCATGGGTCCGGGGACGGATCCTGATGGACTTTCACTCCACGGCCATTACGGCGCTCCTGGCTCCCTCCGTCCGCTGGTCCGGGCCCACCCGGCGGAGGGACATCAGGGGCTCCCATCTATCCGAAAACCCCGTAGGTTGTATGTTTGTCCTCGACAGTCGCTAAAGGGCCACGATGACGCCGTCATGAGCGAACCCCTCTTCGATCAGCAGAACGCCGGGTACGTACAGCTCCTCTACGAGCAATACGCCAGGAATCCGGACTCCGTACCCGAAGCCTGGCGGGAGTTCTTTGCCCGCGGACCGCGCATCGCTTCCGAGGCCGGACTCCTGGTGCCGGAGACATTGATCCAGGGTCGGCCTCTGCAGGCTGCGCCGAGCACCCTGGAGTCTCTCGCCGAATGGCCGCTGCCTGCCCGGGGGCCGGAGAATGTACGAAGGCTCCTGGAGGTCGTGGCCAAGTCGGCTGCCCTGGTGCAGTCCTTTCGAGGTCACGGCCACCAGATGGCCAGGCTGGACCCGCTGGGCAGCGACCCTCCCGGTCATCCAGAGCTGGATCCGTCCTTCTTCGGCACTACCAGGGAGGAATTGGAGAAGGTTCCCGCCTCGGTCATCGAGCCTCGCTGGGGAGACGAGCCCCTTGCCCAGGTCCTCCAGCGATTGGAGAGGGCCTACTGCGGCTCCATCGGGTACGAGTTCGAGCACCTGGAGGACCCCGATAAGGCCCGCTGGCTCTGGGAGCAGGTGGAGTCGCGTGCCCACACCCGGCCCCTGGAGCCCATACAGAAGAGGCAGCTCCTGCAGCGTCTCTCCGAGGTGGAGGGCTTCGAGCACTTCCTCCACCGGGCCTACCTGGGCCAGAAGCGGTTCTCCCCTGAGGGAACCGACATGATGGTCCCCATGCTGGATGAGGCCATCCGGATGGCGGCGGAGGCAGGTGGGCGTGAGGTCGTCATCGGCATGGCCCACCGAGGCCGCCTGAATGTGCTGGTGCACATCCTGGGGGTGAGCTACCGCGAGATCCTCAAGGGCTTCGAGGGCGCTCCACTGGGCAAGACGGCCCTGAGCGTCCCGCAGCAGGGCACGGGGGACGTCAAGTACCATCACGGGGCCGATGGCGCATTCACCCTCCCGGACGGCTCTCAGGTCAGAATCACCCTCGCGCCCAATCCCTCCCACTTGGAGTTCGTGAATCCGGTGGTAGAGGGAATCGCCCGGTCCAGGCAGTTCAGCGGGCCGGGAAAGGACCGGGTCCAGGAAGTGGACGCGGTGGTCCCCATCGTGATCCACGGCGACGCGGCCTTTGCCGCCGAGGGGATCGTAGCCGAAACCCTCAACCTTGCCCGGCTGGCCGGCTACTCTACCGGGGGCACGCTCCACATCATCACCAATAACCAGGTGGGGTTCACCACGGAGCCGTCGGAGGGTCGTTCGACCCGGTATTCGAGCGATCTGGCCAAGGGGTACGACATCCCCATCATGCACGTGAACGCTGACGATCCCGAGAGCTGCCTAGCGGTCGTGCGCCTGGGCATGGCCTATCGGGCCAGGTTCCACGACGACGTGGTAATCGACCTTGTCGGATACCGCAGGCACGGACACAACGAGGGGGACGAGCCGGCCTACACCCAGCCGAAGCAGTACCGGGTCATCGCGTCCCATCCCACGGTGAATGCCCTCTGGGCGGATCGTCTCGTGGAGGAAGGGGTGATGACCCTGGAGGAGGTCGGATCTCTGCGGGACCGGGTGGCTGATCGCCTTCGGGAGGCCCAGGACCGGGCGAGGGCCGAGGAGATGGAGGAGAGCCCCGACGAGGTGTATGCGGCGGACCCGCCCCAACCGGAAGTGGACACCAGGGTGCCTGTCGAGGACCTCATCCGGCTGAACGATGCGGCCCTGGCCGTTCCCGGCGGATTCAAAGTCCACGCCAAGCTGGCCAAGCAGCTCCAGAGGAGAAGGGAGGCGTTCGGACCCGGCTTCAACCTGGAATGGGCGCACGCCGAAACCCTCGCCTTTGCCTCCCTCCTGGACGAAGGGATACCCATCCGCCTCAGCGGCCAGGACTCGGCCCGGGGCACCTTCTCCCAAAGGCACCTGGTCCTGCACGATGCGGAGACTGGGGATAAGCACGTCCCTCTCCAACACATCGGCACGGCACGCTTCGAGGTCTACAACTCACCCCTCACTGAGATGGCCCTTCTAGGCTTCGAGTATGGGTACGGAGTAGCGGCGGACCCCGACCTCGTGCTCTGGGAAGCCCAGTTCGGCGATTTCGTGAACGTGGCCCAGGTCATCATCGACCAGTTCATCGCTGCGGGGCGAGCCAAATGGGGGCAGGAAGCACGCCTGACCCTCCTCCTTCCGCACGGGCACGAAGGACAGGGCCCCGAGCACACTTCGGCCCGACTCGAACGATTCCTACAGCTTTGCGCGGAGGACAACATCCGGGTGGCCTACCCCACCACCCCAGCGCAGTACTTCCACCTCCTTCGCCGGCAGTCGCTCACGGTGAGGGCTCGGCCCCTCGTGGTCATGACCCCAAAGAGCCTCTTGAGGCACCCTAGAGCGACCTCCCCCCTCAGCGAACTCGTTGAAGGTGCCTTCCGTCCGGTGCTTGAAGACCAAGCGGCGGCGCGGCGTCCGGGGGAGATCACCCGGCTCGTCCTTTGCAGCGGCAAGGTCTACTACGACATCGAGACCCATCCCCTTAGGGAATCGCGAACCGAGGTGGCTGTAGCGCGAATCGAGGAGATGCACCCCTTCCCTGCCGAAGCGCTGAAGTACCTTCTGGCGTCCTTCCCCAACCTGCGAACGGTCGTATGGGCGCAGGAGGAGCCGACGAACATGGGTGGTCTCTTCTACATCGGCCCCCGCCTTCGGAGCGTTGTACCCAGGACGATCCCTCTGCGGCCTGTGGCCAGGCCGGACCGAGCCAGTCCCGCTGAGGGCAGCTCCAAGGACCACCTGAAAGAGCAGCGCAGGATCGTGGAGGAGGCGTTGGGACTCCAGGAGCGGTGAGCCGGGAGTCGTCCGAGGAGCGAAACGAAGCGGGGGCGGCCCGGAGCCCGGGCCACCCCCGCAAGCCTTCCATCCGCTGGTGAGCGTCAGGCCTTTTTCAGCCACGCCTTCAGCATCCAGAGATCAGCCTCGAGGCCGTCCCTGATACCATCCAAGATGTTGGCCGTGGTCCGGTCCCCCGATTCCTCGGCGGCGCCGATGATCCCGTCGATGGAGGCGCGAAGGGCACTCAGGTCAGCGATGACCCGGTTCACCATCTCGCGTCCCTCCGGAATCTCCTCATCTTCCTTGAGAGAAGCCTGCTTCAGAAGGGATTGGAGGGTGTGGAGGGGAACTGTGTCCAGGGCGATGATGCGCTCCGCGATCTCATCGATGAAGAGGACCCACTTGTCATAGATCTCTTCGAATTTCACGTGCAGCTCGAAGAACTTGTTGCCCTGCACGTTCCAGTGATAATGCCGGAGCTTCTGATAGAAGACGGTTGTGTCGGCAAGAAGGGTGTTGAGCGAGTCCGGCACCGAAGTGCTCATGGCTGTTCTCCATTCGAGTTGGTTGTAGGTTCGTTCTCCGCGTTGGTGCGTGGGCAGTACCCTCCGTTTGCCTGTAGGTTCTGGGCTCAGAAGGTCCCTCCACCCCAGACGAGCAGCAACTTGCCGAAGTTCCGGTTGCCCTCCATGATTTCATGGGCCCGATGGGCCTCTTGGGGAGAGAAGGCGGAGTCCACGATGGGTCTAACGGTGCGGGCGGCGAAGAGGGGGCAGACCCGACGTTCGAACTCCCTTGCGAGGGCGATCCTCTCCTCCAGGGGTCGGGTTCGCAGGACCGTTCCCTTGAGAAGGGCCCGTTTCGACATGAGGAGTCTGAGGTCCACCTGGGCCTTGGCCCCGGAGGGCACGCCTACAACGATATGCCGGCCGCCATCCCCCAGCACCCGGAGGTTCCCCTCCATGTAGGCGCCTCCAACCAGATCCAGGACCAGGTCCACCCCCCTTCCCCCGCTGGCCTCCAGGACCCTCTCGGGCCAACCGTCCCCCGCTATGATTCCCACGTCCAGCCCCAGCCCGAGGGCCCGGTCCACCTTCTCCTTCGTCCGAGAGGTCCCGATGGACCGGACCCCTGCCGCCTGGCAGAGTTGCACCGCCGCCGTCCCCACCCCGCTCCCCACCGCATGGATGAGGACCGTCTCCCCTTCCGACAGGCCCATCTGCCTGAAGAGGGCGTCGAAGGCGGTCATGAACACCTCTGGAATCGCCCCGGCCATGTCCAATGCGACCCCGGCGGGCACCCGGACGGCGGCGCGTTCGTGGACCGTCACGAGCTCAGCGTACCCCCCACCTCCGACGATCCCCATGACACGATCACCCACTGCCCACAATGTGACCTCGGAGCCCACCGCCTCCACCACTCCAGAATACTCCAGGCCCGGGATGTCCTGGGCGACGCCGGAGGGCGCCGGGTAATGCCCTCGCCGCTGCAGGAGGTCGGCGCGATTGAGGCCGGAGGCGCGAACGCGAACCAGGATTTCCCTCGACCCGTGCAACGGGGCCGGCACTTCCCGCACTTCCAGGACCTCTGGTCCTCCGAACTCTCTGATTACTACCGCACGCATGGCTCCCACCATTGCTTTCCTCCTTCCCTGTTTCGGGTAGCTCTCACCTCGACCCCCCTCCGGTTACCCGGCCCTCTGGGATCAAGCCGTCCCCGCTCCCCGGTTTGGAAGCAAACCGCCATGACTGCCTGGCCAGCCCCTTTGGATCTGCTAGTTTCCGTGCCAGTGTTAGAGAGTGCAATTCCCTTAACCATGGCAGACTGAACGTGTTCTTTCAACTTGTTTCCTTCCTGGGGGCCGTCCTCGTTCTTGGAGCCTATCTGGCCAGCAGCAGGCACTGGCTCACGCCTCGGGACCGCCTCTACAACCTCATGAACCTTTTCGGTGGCCTTCTCCTGCTGTGGGTTGCGGTCATCGACCAGCGCATCGGGTTCATCGTGCTGGAGCTTGCCTGGGCCGTCATCGCCATCCCGTCCCTCCTTCGTCCAGCATTCCTGGATGAGGCGGCTGCCGCGGCCACGGGGGTGGCGTCGTGAGGCTCCCCTTCAAGCTCACGAGACCCCTGGTCTTCCTGGACCTGGAGACGACTGGTTTGAATGTCGGCTCTGATAGAATCGTGGAGCTGGCGGTGATACGGGTTTCGCCTCAGGGAGACGTCCTGGAGGCCGTCCGACGCTTCAACCCGGGAATCCCCATTTCGCCGGAGGCCACGGCGGTTCATGGTATCACCGACGCCGACGTAGCGTCCGAGCCTCCTTTCTCCGCGCGAGCTCGAAGCCTGGTTGAGCTCCTCGAGCCCTGTGATCTAGGGGGGTTCAATATCCGCCGATTTGATCTTCCCATGCTCCTGGCCGAGTTCAGACGGGCCGGTGTTCAATTCTCTGTGACCGACCGCCGCCTCATCGACGCCCAGGTGATCTTCCACCGCCAGGAGCCGAGGGATCTCTCCGCAGCCGCTCGCTTCTACCTTGGCCGTGAGCATGAAGAAGCTCACACGGCCCTTGGAGACATACGTACCACCGCCGCGGTCCTCGCTGCGCAACTCGAGCGCTACCCCGGTCTGCCCCGGGACTTGGACGGCCTGCACGCCTATTGCGACGAGGTGAGTCCTTTCCAGACCGAGTTGGACCGATGGTTCCTGCGCCGGAGTGGAGACCTGGTGTTCCGGCGGGGTAAGCACCGAGGCGAGACTCTCATGGCCGTCGCGGCTTCTGCGCCGGACTACCTGCGATGGATGCTCGGGGCGGAGGACATGGGTGACGAGGTGCTACAGGCTGTGCGGGAAGCGCTGGAAGCCCGATCTTGAAGGAAGGACTATGTACTCTCTTCATTCCTTGCTGCGCTACCCGGTCTTCGTCCTCGGATTGGCCGCCTTCGGTTACGCTCTCTGGAGCCTCGTGCGGAAACGCCCCTACGAGAGACTGATGTGGGATCTGGCCAGCGCCTTCGCGGTCAGCCTGTATGTCCAGATCGTCCTCGGGTTCCTTCTGATCTTCACCTACCGATTCTTCAGTGGGCCCCTGGGGCTTCACATGCTCTTCTCCATGGCAGCGGCCGCGGTCGCGCAGCTGACCTATTCATCCAACCGTCGCCGGGTCCGGGAGGAACGGGACTATGGAACCCATGTCTGGGGAGTGGGATTATCCATGGCTCTCGTGGTGGCGGGAATCCTCGTCATCCGTGGATCGGTGTTCCGGTAGCCCCAGTGCGCTCGGCCCGTGGCGCCTCCTCAGGGTAGCTGCGGCGCCTTCGAGAAGCCCGGAAGCCTCGTTTGGCAAATCCAGTTCCTCTCCTAGAGACTGACGCGCTCGGCCGAGCGCAGGCCTCCAGGTACTACGGGGACCCCACTTCGCTTCTCCCCGCGAGCCTCTTGACACTCCCAGAAGATAGACATAGATTATACAATAGTTGTACGGTACCTTGACACTCTTCGAATCAAAGGAGCTACACCATGACGCAGACGACGAAGATCCACATCGGCGAGGGAATCCTCCGGCCCGGAACCCGGCCCATCAAGATTCACGTGGATGCGAACGGCGAGTACTGGATCTGCGATAAGGACGTGGACCCCACCACCGAGGACTTCCGGAAGGAAGGTTGTGTCGCCCACAGTGACGTACATCTGATCAAGTGATGGATAGGGCAGAGAGCATTCCGCTTGGCCGGTGAGAGTCGAACCGGGCGGGGATCACCCCCGCCCGGTTTCTCACAATTACACAATGACCATTATGTCTGTTCATGCCGTTCGATCCGAGGAAGACCTGGAGCGCATCCTGTCAAGCCACGACACCGCTATCCTGGACTTCTGGGCTCCGTGGTGCCCCCCCTGCCGTGAGTTTCTCCCGGTCTTTGAAGCTGCCGCGTGGCGCCACCCCGACCTGGCTTTCTGCCGGGCAAACACACAGGAGGCCGGGCCCCTCGCGGAAGCGTTCGGGATCGAGCACATCCCGTCCCTCATCGTCATCCGGGACCGAATCATGATTGCCGCCCACTCCGGCTATATGACGGGTGAAGAACTGGACGCTCTCTTCAACCAGGTGAGGGAGCTGGACATGGAGGCGCTTCGGGCGGAGATGGAGAAGGACGGAGGCGGGGAGGCAGTGACATGATCTCGCTGGTGCGTCAGAAGGCGCCCGAGTTCACAGCACCGGCCGTAATGCCGGATGACACCATCAGGCAGGACCTGTCCGTCGAGGAGCTCGCGGGGCAATATGCGCTGCTCCTCTTCTACCCCATGGATTTCTCCTTCGTCTGCCCGTCGGAGATCCTGGCCCTGGACGTACAACTGGGGGAGTTCCAGAAGAGGGACTGCGCTGTCCTGGGAATTTCGGTGGACTCTGTCTACACCCACCTTGCCTGGAAGCGGACACCCCTCGATCAGGGTGGCATCGGCCCCATTCAGTTCCCACTGGTCTCGGACCTCACGAAGAAGATCGCCCGCGACTACGGAGTGCTGGCGGATGATGCGGTGGCCCTCCGCGCCAGTTTTCTCCTGGACCGAAGAAGTGTGGTGCGGTACGCGGCGGTCAACGATATGGACATTGGGCGAAACATCGACGAAACACTTCGGACCCTGGACGCTCTCCGCCATGTCGACGAGACGGGCGAGCTCTGCCCCGCCAACTGGAAACGTGGAGGGAAGACCACGCAGGGGGCTCCGGCGGGCGTCAAGAAGTACCTGAAAGACCTGACGGTTCCCCTCCCCTGAGGCGGCTTCTTCGACCTCCACCCGGGACTTGCTCAAAGGTCTCCGCACTCTCCTTCTTCTGCCCAGCCCTGGAAAAACCCGGGCCAGGGCCCCACTTTGCCCTGGCCGGATCCCCGCCGACGCCAGGCGGGAGATCTCACGAGCACCGGACTTCGGGTTGGCCAGACGCCCGGCCTTGCCGGGGATTCCATTCAGCGGAGGTATTCATGACCCCTCAAGCCTTCCAAAGGCCCCCTCTTCGGGTGATCCTTCTCACCCTCGCCGTCGTCTCGTTCCTCGGCACCGTCCCGACGGCAGTGCATGCGCAGAGCTGGGACCCAGACTCGATCCTCGCCGCCGAGGGATACGTCCGTCCCCCTGAGACCATTGCCGAGGCCGTCCTGGCTCCCAGGTACCTGAACTTCAGCTTCTCCAATCCCAACGTAGACCAGAGCTGGTTCCTGGAGAGCGTGGACGACGGCATGCCGTCCATCGCCGTTCTGTCGAAACCCTTTCATGAGCTCGGGGGAGCCTTCATCGACTTCGCCTCGAATCGAAACCGGAGCCTGACGATCCGGAATAGCGCCGGGCTTCGCGTTCGCGCCATCGACGGCACCATCCGGGACATCCAGGTGCCCCAGGGAGCCCGGATCTCCAACGCCACCTGGTCCCCAGACGGGACTCAGGTGGCCTTTTTCGCCCACACCCCCACCACCACGCATATCTGGGTGGCTGACGTCCCCAGCGGACGCTCGCGTCAGCTGACCCGGACGCCGGTCCTGGCCACGGCGGTCACGGGGTTCGCCTGGACGGAGGACGGGCGGCATATCGTAACGGTCCTGATTCCGCAGAACCGGCCTCCCATGCCGGCCCATCCGGAGGTGCCCACGGGGCCGCAGGTGAAGCTCACCGAGGACGGGAAGAACAGCCTCCGGACCTATGCCAGCCTGATGGACACCCCCTGGGATAAGGACCTTCTGGAGTGGCATCTCACCGGGCAGCTTGCCCTGATCCAGGTGGACAACCGGCGAGTGAACCCGGTAGGGAACCCCACCATGATCCGAAGCGTCAACGCTTCCCGTGACGGCGAGTACCTCCGGGTCACCCGCACGGTCAGGCCTTTCAGCTACATCGTCCCCGCCAGCAACGCCGGACGGGTGGAGGAGCTGTGGAACCGAAGCGGCGCCGTGCTGGATACCTTGAGCTCCGCTGAGTTGAACACCGGGATCGGAGCTGCTCCCCAAGCACCTGGAGCCGATGCCCGGGAGCCGGAGCCAGGTGAGGACCGAAGGCGTAACATGACGTGGGCCCCCGACGGAAACGGGCTCATCTACCTCGAGCAGGACCCGGCCCCGGACAGCACCGGCGCTGACACGGCAGCAGCACCGAACGTCCGTCCCGGCGCTCAGCCGGGCGCAGCCGGTCAGGAGGCCTCGCAGGAGCGTCCCCGCGCACGCCGCATGGACCGGGTCGTCCGCTGGGTGCCCCCGTTCGACAGTGCCAGTACCGAGGTGATTTACGAGACGCCAACCCGCATGAATTCGGTGAGCTTCTCCCAGGACATGAAGATCCTCTTTGGTACCGAGAGGACCGGCCAGACGACCCATCAGTGGGCGGTCTTCCTGGACAACCCGGAGGAGAAGCACACGCTCTATCGGTGGAGCTCCTCGGACTTCTACGAGAACCCCGGTACGCTCCTCACCAACGGCTCGCTGGGCGGAAGCGGCGGCGGACCCGGGGGAGGAGGTTTCGGAGGTGCCGCTGCTGCGCCGTCGGGCACCATCCGCCTCTCCTCCGACGCCGAGCATGTCTTCCTCAGGGGGACGAAGTACGACAAGAACCCCGAGGAGGTGGCACCCTCCGTGTTCATCGACAAGCTCAACATCCGGAGCGGAGAGAAGACCCGGATCTATGAGGGGGATAACGATGGGGTATACGAGTCCCCCCTGGTAGCTCTGGACTTGGAAGCCGGCCGTTACATCGTATCCCGGGAGAGCCCCACCGAGGTTGAGCAGAATTTCATCCGGGACGGCGAGAGCCTCACCCAGATCACTGACAACATCGACCACACCCCGGACCTCACCCGGGCCCAGAAGCACCGGATCACCATCACCCGTCCCGACGGGTTCAAGTTCCTGGCCACTGTGACCTTGCCGGAGACATTCCGTCCCGGCGTCGCCCGGCTGCCGGCCATGTTCTGGTTCTATCCCCGAGAGTATACGAGCCAGGAGAGCTTCGACGAGCGCCTGCGCACGTACAACAAGAATACCTTCCAGAGCTTCGGCACCCGCTCCATGCAGTTCCTGGTAAGGCTGGGGTATGCGGTGGTGGAGCCCGAGTCCCCTATTGTGGGCGAACAGGGACGGATGAACGACAACTACGTCCACGATCTGCGCACCAACCTCAGCGCCGTCATCGACACGCTGGACGCCCGGGGGTGGGTGGACCGGGGACGGATGGGAATCGGCGGGCACAGCTACGGCGCGTTCTCTACCGCGAACGCCATGGTGCACACCCCATTCTTCAAGGCCGGCATAGCGGGTGACGGAGCGTACAACCGCACGCTCACACCCATGAGCTTCCA
>Ga0068714_10005312_pt1 | contig 13744 bp, 11 predicted proteins | sample MTBNYHSulfiMetaG_FD_62988 | JGI IMG/M metagenome (GOLD analysis project Ga0068714, IMG submission 62988) | Enrichment culture microbial communities from rom New York Harbor, USA that are MTBE-degrading - MTBE-NYH (New York Harbor Sulfidogenic)... | ecosystem: Environmental > Aquatic > Marine >... | reverse complement strand
AATCGCGTCTCCAACCATCCGAAGTCTTTTCGGAGCCCCGGCGCGGCGGAGCGGCCCTTCTCCGGCTCCGATTATGATTCGGGTGGCCTCCAGAAAGAACCCATCGTTTTTAATACACCGATCAGTTCCATCAGATAGTTCTGCATATGAGAAGCATAATCCGGGTCCAGGCGTTTGGTGAAAAAAGGACCGGAAAAAAGCTCCACTATACCCGAAAGGGGATTGATGCCTTCTTCGGTACCTGGTTTGAAGCCGCTCCAGTTGCGAACATGTTCTTCCGACCGGAAGAGATTCATGGTGCTTCACGCATAAGGTAAATCGTTGAACCAATCCCGGAACGGCACACAGGTATAGCCTACGATACCTTCGGGATCGGCTTTTTGGACGACGCCGTCCTTCATTTCCACCCGGATCGGCGAACCGCAATCAAGACATGGTGCGTCAATCCGCACCGTCTTTCCCGGAAAGAGCCGGCTGACCGCCGACGCTTCGAACCCTCATTGGGCGAACCACTTCTGGCGGCCGTAAACACTGATGCGGTACTGAGTGGGCAGGTTACTGAACGGCGGAAATGAACCAATGTAGTCCGTGTTGGGGAACAACCAGCCGGGAAATCCGGGCGAATACAGCTCGTGAAGCGCTTTGCGCCCTTCCTCCATCGGCACGTTCAATTCGGACGCCAACTCCGTGTAGTGCGGCGCCTGACCGGTTTCCAAAAAGTGTTTCATGATGACCTGAAACGTTCGGTCTAGTTGAGTGGGTGTGCTCATAGCTTCTCCTCTTGGTTTGAACAGGTTTACGGTTCTCCACGGCCCCCCGTTGAACGGGATTCACCTGGAGCGGGATGTCCGCCTTCGTAGGGGACCCGGAATCCGGGCTCAATCTGCGAAGAGCGCCCTGGGAACTTCCTTCGTTCGAAAAGGACGCCGCCGCTTGCGCCGGACTTTGTATGTTGAGAGGGAAAGAAGCAGGATTAAGACTTGTCAATCGCGGGACAGGACACAGCACGAACGGTCAGCTATGGGTAGTATTCTATTCCATCCCCAGCGCCTACTCAACACATAACCACAAAAGGCTCGCGCCCAAAACCGAACGGGCCGCGTCCGTCTCTTTTAATCTCACGTACCCGGAAAAAACCCGCGACACGCCCTTTTCTAACGGAATCATCGTTCTTATGTTGCTTTATAAGTTCTGAAGCCATCCCGATGGCGGAGCGCCGGTTTCCGGATTGAAACAGCATACCAGGGGGAATTTTCATGAAGAAACGCATAGGACTGGTGATTTTTTTGGGAATGGTGGTCCTCGGAGGGACGACCCGGGCCGAGGTCGCCCTCATGGAACCCGTCAAGGACAACATGCTGATCCAAACAAATGATGGAAGTCTGAGCAACGGCGAAGGCGATTACTTCTTCGCCGGCGTCACGGGAAGCCGGTCCGTTTGTCGAGGCCTGATCGCTTTTGACATCGCCGCACACATACCGCAAGGATCCGTCATCAACAGCGTTTCGCTGGTGATGACCATGTCCAATACGCCGGGGGGCGTGGGCGAAGTCCCGATCCGTCTCCATAGACTACTCTCGGACTGGGGAGAAGGAGCTTCCGACGCTCCGTTGGGCGAAGGCATTGGCGCCAACGCCGCGGAAGGGGACGCCACCTGGCTGCACACCTTTTTCCCGGCCGGCTTCTGGACAAAGCCCGGAGGAGACTTTGACCCTACCGAAAGCGCCTCCATTCCCGTCGGAGGGAACGGCGAATACGGTTGGGGCTCCACCCCCGCCCGGTATGGTGGCGGACGTCCAGGCGTGGCTGGATGATCCCTCGACGAACTTCGGCTGGATCGTCCTCGGTACTGAAAACATCAACGTTCGCAGCGCCAAGCGCTTCAACAGCCTTCAAAATCCCAACGCCTCGACCCGGCCCATGCTCTTGGTGGAATACACGCCGGGCTCCGGCATTCCCTGCGTCCAGGTGACGGATACGGTCGGTCTCCCCATCGCCTGCGCCCAATTCCAGGGCGCGTTTCTCCTTCACCCTGGACTTTGCGCCGAATCCGAGCTTTCCGAACGACCTGATCTGGATGATGAATTTCGGCTCCCTCAATATCCTCGAATCGCCCACGGAGTCGCTGTGCCTTCCCGTGGCCGACGATGCGAGCATTCCCGTTTCCTGCGCCGAGTTCCAGGGCGCCCAATTCGAGTTTGTCCTCCGCCTGCTCCCCATCCCTGAAGATCCGAACAATCTCTTCTGACGCATGGATTTCAATAGCTTGATCATTAAATGAGTGTGTGAAGCAATATGCGACGGGGGGAAACTTTTTCAAAAGTTTCCCCCCTGTATTCTAATCTATAAACGGCCTTCTTATCCGATCCCGCACAGGTGATACGCGCACGCTTTCTTTGATTCGAGGTCGGCCAGTCTCGTGATCATGATCTTTTGAGCCTGGGGCGAGCCGGCGCCGTGAATGGATTCGGTGAGGTACGAGACGGCTCCCGCGCCCATGGTCATATTTTCGATGAGCCTCAAAAGCTGCATACGTTTCTCCGCTTCCTCCTCGGACTTGCACCCGATGTATTTCCGCACGTAGGCCCCGATTTCAGGGTGTTGCCGGTCGTCCAGTGAGGGCATGGTGACCAGCAGTCCGCCGGCGATATCCTGGGCCAGCCGGGTGATTTCGAAGGGGAACCGGGTGACGTTGAGTTTGCACACATTGGCCAGCAGCGGGTCGATTCCGTAGGCTCCGCTGGGAGTCCGCTGCCCTTTGAGGGCGCTCGCCAGGGCCGCTGCGTGAAGCGTTTCGTTGAGATGGATCATTTCCGCTAGTTTGTCTTTTACGTGCGAAGCATTGGCCGTGCCCTGGAGTTCGGCCAGAGCCGCCGTAGCCCCGATCAGCACGTCGCCGACTCCGACCTTGCACCCGCCGTAGCTGGCTCGATGGTGAGCGGCGAACAGCTCGATGAGCCTGCCGGCATAACTGTATTCACCCTTCATGAAGATGCGCTCTTCCGGAACGAAGACGTTATCGAAGACCACCAGGGCCTCGGAACCGCCGTAATACAGGTTGCCCACGTCCGATCGTCCCTCTTCCAAACGCCGGGTATCCGAAGGCTGGCGGCCGTATATGAACGTGATTCCTTTGGTGTTCGAGGGAACGGCGAAGGCTATGGCGTATTCCTTGTCCTCTTCCTTGAGTGCCCTGGTGGGCAGCACGATCAACTCGTGCGAGTTGACGCCTCCTGTGATGTGCAGCTTGGCCCCCCGGACGATGACGCCGCCGGCCACTTCCTCAACCACGTGCAGGTATTGATCCTTGTCTATCTGCTCCGACGGCGAAAAGCTTCGGTCTCCTTTGGCGTCCGTCATGCACGCGGCGGGCACGATATCGTTGCTCTGAATGTATTCGAGAAATTCCACGAATCGTTCATGGCGGTGGCTGCCGAACTCTTCATCGATTTCGTACGTGACGGAATAGAGAGAGTTCATACAGTCGAGGCCCGCGCACCGCTGGAAACAACAGGCCGTACCCCGGCCCATCTCGCGGAGCATAGTGATTTTGTTGATGAGGTCTTCCGTACTGTGCTGGATATGAGCGAATCGATTGATCGAATCATTGAAGAGGTGCGACCGCACGGAGAACAGTTCTTCCTTTTGTCCGGGCTCGGCCTGGCGAAAGGTTTCCGCCATTGCGACCGCCGGAGGTCTGGATATGGGATGTTCCACTACGTCCGTGATTTGTTCTCCCCTGATAAACACTCTATGTCCAAGCTTCTTGAGACTTGAAAGATACTCGTCTCTTGTTTTTTGCGGCATTATTTCCTCCTGACCAACTTCGATGATTCGACATTTTTTTGTTCTACCGAGGGAAACTTTGAAAAGTTTCCCTCAGACACCCTTCAAACTTGTAAAGCATGCCCGCACCACCTTCGGCGGTGCGGCTCCCCTTATCCATTTTCTGCTATTTATAATAATCCGGAGCTTGCTTGATGGTTTCCCACTGTTCCGGATCGTGTCCGTGAATCAGCAAAGCCTTCTCCCAATCCACCAGTTCGTGCAGCTTCTGAATGCTTTTAGCGGCCTGATCGTTATCCATATTGTTTCTTGAAATCAATCCGTGCACGTAGTTTTCCGAGCAGGGCACCGAGTCTCCGCTCAGGATCACAGTCCCCTGTTCATTCAGCCGGACCAGTAGTATCTGATGGCCCAGGGTATGTCCGGGCATGGGTATGATTCTCAGGCTTTTGTCTCCGTAAATGTCCAGTTCGCCTTCAATTTCCTGGTAAATGAGGGCGCGGTGATCCCAGTCGGCGCGGAAATAGCCTTTTCCCTCGAATTCGGAGTTGCTCGCGCATTCGAGATCCTTTTTCGAGACCAGGAACGTGGATTTATTGAAAAACCCGTTGCCCCCGCAGTGATCGAAATGGAGGTGCGAATTCACTACATACCGGATATCGTTGGGTGTGATCCCGACCTTTTTCAACTGGTCCACCACTCCCGAGGTTTCATCGCCTATGGGCGTAAAAGCTTTAGCCAGTCCACCCCAACGGGCCGCGTCTTTGAATACTTCCGGATGGGGACCCGTATCGAACAGCACGTTGCCCTCGGGATGCGTCATCAGGAAAACGGGCATGGGGGCTTCAATATACACATCTTTCGGGATATCGGGAACAAACACGTTTTTGCGGCACCGTATACGGCCGCAACTAAAGGCGTAGAGTTTCATCATACCTCCCGTGGCTATTGGCTCTAAGAACCAGCTTGTCTTGTTGTACTGAGGGAAACTTTAAAAAGTTTCTCTCAGACTCCCTTCAAACTCTATGAGCACGGCCGCACCGCCTTCGGCGGAGCGGCTATGGAAAAATCGATTCCGGGGGGTGCAAAAATCCTTCATCTCCCTACCGCCTTCGGCGGAGCGGCTGAAATCAATCAATTAATGTCAGGAGCCGATCTCGGCGAGATTGAGCACCCGCTGTTTGAACTCGTCCAACCGCTTATTCAGCTCTCCTTTGATCATCATCTGCTGCACCACCACCGGGGCGCCGCCCTGGGTCGATTCCGCCACCAGGATGCAGCCGATGCCGGTCAGGTATTCCATGAGGCGCATCATTTTGAGCCGGTCCCGTGTATCCACATCCGGATTCGCTTTCAAGTATTTGTCCAAGAAAGGTGCCAAATCCGGATTGGCCAGATCCTCGGCGCTCGGACTGCACATGATCAACCCGCCGCTAATATCTACGGAAAGCCGCGCCGCGTTCCAAAGAGCCATGGTTCCGTGCCGCTTGGCCACATTGGCCATTAGCGGGTTCGGATAGAAGCTCCCGGACTCCGTCTTGGTTCCCATGGTGGCCGCAGCTACAATCGATCCCCACGCCAGCTCTCCGTCATAGAGCATCTCAGCCAGCTTGTCCTTGATGTGGGAGGCGCCGCCGACGCCGTTGTAATCGGCGATCACCGCCGAGCCTCCGATGAGGAGGTCCCTGTGGCCGCATTTGCAGGAGGTGGTCACACACCGGAAGGTGGGCGCTGTCTGGGCTACCAATTTGTGGGTGTATTCCGCTTCTCCGCACATGAACACCCGGTCCCACGGTACGAAGACATCGTCGAAAAAGATATGCGCCAGATTGTAGACCCCATAACGAGGGTTGCCGAGATCTCCCCGCTTGCTGTTGAATCGACGGTAATCCGGGGCCGGAGCGCCGTGCACGTAGGTAATTCCGGGAGTGTCCGTAGGCAGTGCGCAAGCCACAACGTACGCTTTCTCGTCTTCGCGGTAGGCGGTGGTGGGCATGCAGATCAACTCGTGAGCGATAATGGCTCCCGAAATCTGCAGCTTGGGCCCCCGAATGACGATGCCGTCTTTCTTTTCATCCACAACGCGCAGGTACATGTCCGGATCGGGCTGTTCGCCCGCCCTTTTGCTGCGGTCGCCTTTGGCGTCCGTGATGCATCCCGCCACGGACAAATCTTCTCTCTGCACCTTTTCCAGGTAAGACATGAACCGGTCATTGTACGGCTTACCTGTTTTGTCCTGCAGAACGTACGTCAGTGTATGCAACGCGGCCATGATATTGCCTGAAACACAACGCGCGCCGATGCACATGCCGTTCCGCCGGGCCATGTCCCTCATCAGTTCGAAACGTTTGATCAGGTCGTCCGCATTCTGATACACGTGGGTCAAGCGGTTGACCCGCTCGCCCGTGACCGGGGAAATGATGGTCATCTGCTCTTCGAAAGCCGGATCCAGAGCCATATCGTAGCTCATGGCCACGGCTTCCACAGCCGGTCCCGTGAGTTCGTGGTCCACGAGATTGTCGATCTTCTTCCCGAAGGCGTACGCGTTCAGTTTCAAGCTTCTAAGGCTGTCCTTGTAAGCGTTTCCTGAGATCAGCGACATATCGTTGCTCCTTCAGTTGTTGGTTGATGAAGCGATCAGGAAGCCCATCTTACCACTCGAGTGAGTGGGCCTGCATCCTGTTTGCATCTATGAATCGTGACCGGTCATCGTTTGATGGTGATGCCGGCTTCTTCCCGGTCCCACGTTTGAGGCGTCAATCCGTTCTCCCGCAACAAGTGCTTTCGGATTTTGTCCGTGGGCGTCTTGGGGAGTTCGTCCATGAATTCCAAGTATCGGGGAACGTGAAAGTACGGCATACGGGGCTCGCAAAACCGGATGAGTTCTTCCTCGGTCAGGCTCGCTCCGGGCTGTAACACCACGCACGCCTTGACTTCATCCTCTGTAAGCACCGGGTCCTTGACGGCGATGACCGCGGATTCGAGCACCGCAGGATGGGAGTTGATCACACTTTCCACTTCGAACGAGGAAATGTTTTCGCCTCTCCTCCTCAACGCATCCTTTATCCGGTCGACGAAATAGTGCCAGCCGTTCTCGTCCCGGTACATGGCGTCGCCCGTATGGAACCAGAGGTTTCGAAACGCCTCGAGGGTCTTTTCCGGCATATTGTAATACCCGGAGAGGATGCCGTAAGGTTCCTCGTTCCGGACGACCACTTCTCCCACCTGTCCTGTGGGTACTTCGTCATCGTAATCGTCCACTATGCGCACCTGGAAGCCTTTGACCGGTTTCCCACAGGCCCCGTCGGGCATTTGCTCGTCCAGAGGAGAAAAGAACGGCAGGTTGCATTCCGTCATGCCGTAGGCTGTGACCACTTTGAGGCCGAAACGTTTTTCGTATTCCTTATAGTCCGGTGCGGGAACCAGGAAAGCCAGGCGGACCGGATTGTCGGTGTCCTCGGGTTTCGGGGGAACGGAAAAAAGAAGGGGGCCTATGGCGCCCAGCCCGTTGAATACCGTCGCTTTGAAAAAACGGATGTCGTCCCAAAAGCGGGACAGGCTGAACCGCGGCGACACGGCCACCTGAGCCTCCGCCAGCATACTCGGATATACGGTCATCAGTCGGGCGTTGGCATGAAACAGGGGCAAACAGGTGTAGTCGATGTCACTGGATACGAGTCCGAGGTTTTCAACCACATTCTCGCCCCAGATATGACAGTTCGCATGGGTCATCATCACGCCTTTGGACGGTCCGGTGGTTCCGGAAGTGTACAAAATCGTAGCCAGATCCGAAAAATGTACGTTCGCATCCGGAGAATCGGCGGGGAACGATGGGAACTCGTCCAGGTCTACGCAGTCCAATTTGAGGTCGATCTCCGGCTTTTGGGCTCCCGAAGGTGTATATACGATGACTTTTTCGATGTTCTTAAGCTCATCCTCGAGAAACTGAATTCGGCCCAAATAACTTTGATCCACAATCAGCACCCGGGCTTCCGAGTTATTGATCACGTACTCTAATATCTGACCCTTATAGGCCGTGTTGATGGGCACATCCGCCACACCCGCTTTCCACAGGCCGAACCAGCAGTACATGTGTTCCAGACTGTTGTCCAACAACAGGCAGGCTTTGTCGTGTCTCTTCAGACCCAGGTTCCTGAATCCGTTGGCAAACCGATTGGACATCATTTCCATTTCACTGTACGTCACCTGACCCTCGCGGGTCCGTACAAAGATTTTGTCCGGTATGCGATCCGCGATATCTCTCAATACAACAGATACAATGCGGTCCGACTTGGCATAGCGTTTCATGGTTCATCCTCCTTCCGTGGTACGGCTCCGTAATCGTTTTCCGTGATTAGCGTTCGATGCGTGAAAAAACTACAAAGGAATATTACCTTGTTTTCGAGGGGGCTTTTGCTCCTCTTTGCTTTCCAGTAAATCGAAACCATTGATGATTTTCCATCGGGTTTCCGTCGGGGCTATGACGTCGTCGATGTTCATGGACGAGGCGTAATAATAAGGATTGGCAAATCGCTCGGAGTACTCGGCTACTTTGGCCTTCAGAAAAGCTTCGGGGTCTTCCGCTGTTTCGATTTCCTTGCGAAACAGGAGCGCCACGGCCTGCTCGGCTCCCATAATGGCGAATTCCCCTGTGGGCCAGCTATAGACCAGATCCATGCCGTGCTCTTTGTGCCCACCCATGGCCATGTTTCCTCCCCCGTAAGCTTTTCGCGTGACGATGCTGATCTTGGGAACCGTGGATTCGCATACCGCGTACAGGAGCTTCGCCCCGTGTTTGATGATGCCGGAATGTTCCTGGCCGACTCCGGGCAGATATCCCGGCGTGTCCACCAGAAACAGCATGGGAATGTTAAAGGCGTTGCAGAAACGGACGAAGCGCGCGCTCTTCACGGACGAGTCCACGGTGAGGCATCCACCCAGATGATACGGCTGGTTGGCGATGACGCCCACAGACCTCCCGCCGAAGCGTGCGAATCCGGTAATGATGTTCCTGGCATATTCCGCTTTGATCTCGAAAAAAGAACCTTGATCCGCGATAAGCTGAATGATGCGTTTCATGTCGTAGAGTTGACGCGGATTCGCCGGGACGATGTCATTGAGCGCCGGATCGGCTCGCCTGGGATCGTCGTTGCAGGTTGTTTTAGGGGGCAATTCTTTCCAGTTCTGAGGCAGGAAGCCCAGCAGGGTTCGTATACGCTCCATGCACTCGGCCTCGGAAGGCACTCTCATGTCGGCCACGCCCGTAATGCGCGTATGAATCTTGGCGCCGCCCAGATCCTCGAACGACACGTCTTCCGAAGTCACCGCCTTGATGACCGCAGGACCGGTGATGTACATTTCACCGAGATCTTCCACCATGAAGATGAAATCGGTGAGGGCTGCTCCATAGACTCCATGGCCGGCGTTCCGGCCAAGAATGGCGGTGATCTGCGGCACTACGCCGGAGGCCTGGGTGTTGCTGTAAAACACGGACCCGGAAAAACTCAGATAACGAAAGCCTTCCTGTACCCGTCCTCCGCCCGAATCGTTGAGCTGAATAATGGGAACGCCGGTCTTGGCCGCCAAGTCGATGATTTCGCACCACTTCCGGAGGTGCGTGCAGGTGCCGGAACCGCCCAATACGGTCACATCATGGGCCAGAACGCAGACTTTTCTACCGTTTATGGTCCCAAATCCAGTGACGAGGCCGTCTCCAAGGAAGCGCTTGTCCTCCATGCCGAAATCGGTACTCAGGGTTTGTGCAAAACGATAGACTTCTTCGAAACTGCCGTCGTCCAGCAGTTGATCGATGCGCTCTCTCGCCGTCAGCTTCCCCTTGGCCCGCTCCCTATCTAACTTTTCTGCGCCCCCTCCCAGTTCCGCCTGTTTCCGCATGTGATGGAGTTGATCCAGCTTTCGGGAGCTTTCGTTTGTCATATCAGTGCCTTATTTGGTGGATTGCCGAGGGGACCGCCGAAACCTTTTGAGTATGTTTTGGGAGCATTGCGTCCAAAATGTCGGTGCGTTCAGATGAATCATTTCGAGAGGCCGCCAAGGATTTGTCCTTCTGAACAGCCTTGCTTTAAGGCCTTTTGAGTATATCATTTTGATCGATCAGTTTCAGGTAGTCTTCCAATATGCTGAATAGATGGGCTCTCAAGAGTTTCAAAGCCCGGTCCTTTTTCCTTTCCACAATGGCCCGGAGCAGGTTCCTGTGTTGTTCGCTCGAATGGCTCACCCTGTTCGGATCGGACCGGACGATGATTTCGATATATCTTCTCATCTTGTCGTTCATGTTGGCGTAGGTAGACGCAATGAACCTGTTGTTGCTCTTTTTTATGATCAGATGATGAAACGAGAGATGGGTATCAAGAGCGGCGTTCTCGTCATTATGGTCCATGTGGGTAAGGGCGCTGTCCATGATCCGCTGAAACTCGCCGATGTCCTCTTCCGTGTAGTCATCCAGCCCGTACTCCAGACAATAGTGCTCGAGGGCTTCCCTGATCTGAAACAGCTCTTTGCATTCCCTTGTGGAAATGTCCGCCACGAAGCAGCCCTTGTAGGGCACGGAATGAACCAGGCCTTCCTGCTCCAACCGCTGAAACGCATCCCGGATGGGAGACTTACTGACTCCCAGCGCTTCGGCCAGCCGCTGCTCGATCAACTGCTCTCCCGGCAGGAAAGACAGATTGATGATGTTCTCCTTGATGGTATCGTAGACCCGATCCTTGAGGAGCTGAATATGCTGGATTCTGGCCGGTTGATGTGGTCTGTTCATGTAATCGCGCCTGAGGTGAAAAGCGGACGGTATTTGATTGAATGTAAGAATTGGAACGGCGCTGATGGGTCTTCGGCCGTCCGTTCGGCCTGAATTCCGATCTTCTGAACTGTTCATACCTCAGATCGCATATCATATATGATAAGCGAATGGCAAGGAGTTGGTGCGGAGTGAACGAGGGGAACCTTTTAAAAAAGGTTCCCCTCGTGCTCCCTTCCAAAATTTCTTAAGCGGCGATGCCCATTCCGTCTGCGTTGCAGGCGGAATGGGCATCGCGGGATTGTCTATCCGTTTTCTTGAGTCACAAAAGAAACGGCTCCTTCCCGCCGTCGGCGGGAAGGAGCCCGCATAGGGGGTCCGCGGGAACTTGGTTCCCCCGGCTGCTCTTCCGTCCTCAGCCGGAATTTGCGTCAAAATCCTGATTGGTCTGATCCTGGGTCACGTTGTTATAAGGTATGGAGGGTGGCGTGAACGAGTAGTATGTCGACGTAGGTGTTACCGTTCCTGTCCAGCCATAGGGCACTTCCATGCTGTATTGCCCCGATTCGTTGGTCTGGATGGGCGCGTAGCCGGAGAACTGAACGGTGATTCCCGCCAAGGGATCGTCGAACACGGCTATGGTCCCGGAGATGATGACGGGTTCATTGGGTTCGGGCCCTCCCGAGGCTTCGAAGTCCTGACCGGTTCGATTCTCCGTCAAATCGGTGTAGCTTCTGGAAGCGGGGGTGAAACTATAATCCACGGACGTAGGGGTCACGGAGCCGCTCCAACCGTACGGTAGTTCTTTGCCGTACTCGCCGGCACTGTTGGTGATTGCGGGCTCCTGATCGCTGAACTCGACGATGATTCCCTCCAGCGGATTGTCGGAAAGGCGGATGATGCCCGAGATGGCGACGGGCCCCGGCGGTTCGGGTCCTCCAAAGGCCTCGAAGTCCTGGGACGTCTGATTCACGGTCAGGTTATCGTAGAATCGGGAAGTCGGCTCCAAACTGTACTCGCCGGAGATGGGTGTGGCCGAGCCGTTCCAGCCGTAAGGCACTTCCAAGGCGTATTTGCCGTCAGAGCCGGTGGTTGTGGATCCTTGGCCCGTGAACTCGATGGTGATCCCGCTCAAGGGATCATCGGAAAGACGTATGGTTCCGGAGATGATCACCGGCTCGTGGGGTTGAACTCCTACGGCTTGAAAATCCTGATTCGTCCGATCTTCAGTGAGGTTTTCATAGTTCCGAGCCGGAGGTTCGAAACTGTATCCTTCCTTCGAAGGCGTTACACTTCCCGTCCATCCCGAGGGCAGTTCCATGGCGTACCGGCCGGAGGCATCGGTGGACGTGGCGCCGAATTCCGAGAATTCCACGGTTACACCGGCCAAGGGGATGTCATCCGTTCCAAGGATGTTACCGCTGACCGTCACGATTTCCGGTTGGGACGTGTAGGCGATATAATTCTCGTTGGTGCGGCTGGAGGTGACGGAGGAATAACTTCTGGATGAGGGTGTGAAGAAGTAGCCTTCCATGGCGGGCGTGGCGGTACCGCTCCACCCCGTGCAGGCGCTCGTCTCGATGCTGTAGCCGCCGCTTTCGTCGGTAGTGATCGCGCCCAGATCACCGAAGTCCATGGTGACCGACGGCAGCGGCGCACCTGTTCCCGTGGACACGGTCCCGGAGATGTGGGAAGACGCGGCAGGGGAGTACCACTGTTTGAGATCGAAGTCCTTTTGCGTTCCGTCCGGATAGGTAATGCGCGTATTTGCACCGTCACTGCCGAATACGCCGGACAGATACGAGCCGCCGGCCAGAGCGTACGCTTCGGCGCTTTGGCGTTTTATGGGGTTGAGAAAGATGTTGAACGAGCGGGCATCGGCGGTGGCGATGGCGACCATCGAGGTTTCGTAGGTCTGCACGAAGAAGTTCGTGGGCGCCGAATCTCCCGCAGCAGCCTGTTGCCCCATGAGTGCGTCCTTGTAAATCCCGGAGAAACCGTCCGCAGTCGACGCGGGATACCAGCGGTAGAGGTCGTAAGATACGGTGCTGCTGTCCGGCAGGGTCAGGATCGCAATGCCGGCGTCCCGGTCGCTGAACGTGGCGCTCAGGTGATATCCCATGCCACCGAGATCGTCGGCGTCAAACCCGCCGGATGGATCGCCGTCCAGAAAGGCGTACGCCCTTTGACCGTCCGGGGAAGCGATGATCAGATCAGACCCGGTACTATAGCTCTGGATGTAGAAGTTCATGTTGCTCGTCGAATTCAGAGGGGCATCTTTCCAAATGCCGTCCCGGAGTTCGGACCATGGCGCCAGACGTTCGATCATAGCCGTGGAGGCTGTGACGGCGTCGTCAAGTGCTTCCAGGGCTGATTCCAGGTTTTCCTGGTTGCCATCCTCAGCCTGATTGTAGAGGCTCAAGAAAGCGTTCACTTGACTGAGATCGGCTTGGACTTCCTGCAACCGTGAGATGATTTCGGAGTTCAATCCACCTTTTTCGGGCCAGATCCCGTCCATGGCGGAGATGAGATCATTTAGGGAGGAGATGAGGAGGGCCAGATCCACCGGACAAGGGATCATGCCCCTGCATGTATCTATGGCGGCTTTGGCGACCCCTATCGAGTCCTTCAACTCTAGGCCGAGATCGGCCACATCGCAGACCGTCGGCAGGTGCAAAACCGCCACAATGACTTTTTGAACGCCGGTGGTAATGTTGCCTCTCCCGTCGTCCGCCTCCCACTTCACATAATGAATTCCTTCATCGAACAGGAGATTGTCGGGGGCGTCGTTGGAGACGGCCACAAAGTCCGAGCAGCCGTCGTTGGCGCCTGCCTGGCCGATACTCACATGTATGGGCAGGGGAACGGTGGACAGCACGTACCGGTATTGGTCCGGAGGGACGGTCAGACTGGGGAGTATCGTGTCGGCAACATCGAGTTCGATGGTGTCCGTGTCAACGATGCCGTGGTTGTCCTTCACCAGCAGAGTGATGGTATGAATTCCGAAGCTGAGTTGGCCCTGCGGAATGGTCACCTGGGTACCGGTTCCCCAGAGCTTTTCCGTGACGAGCCCGAAATCTTCATACCACTCGTATTGATTGGCCGGAATGGAGTCATAAATGTCATAAGAACCCGAGGCGTAAAGATTCAGGGCTTTCTGGTTCCTGTTTTCCGAACATTGGGAGAATTGTTCGGATTCGG
>Ga0068714_10005310_pt1 | contig 13745 bp, 8 predicted proteins | sample MTBNYHSulfiMetaG_FD_62988 | JGI IMG/M metagenome (GOLD analysis project Ga0068714, IMG submission 62988) | Enrichment culture microbial communities from rom New York Harbor, USA that are MTBE-degrading - MTBE-NYH (New York Harbor Sulfidogenic)... | ecosystem: Environmental > Aquatic > Marine >... | reverse complement strand
ATTTATGGCCCACGTACATTCAGTTGGGGAAAAACTCCCGACGGATATAATGCATTTGTTAACGCTTTCCAGGATACCCTCGGAAGACCTGTTTCGAGATGTCGTGGTACAAACCTTGTTCATTATTATGTCTGGGAAAGTGACTGGAATAATGATATCAGAAATGCCAAGCATAACATAAAGAGGGATTTCTATTTCGATAATCCTGCATCAGCTTATTATGGACAAAAGATGACCTGGGAAATTTATCCTGCAGGTGCAAGGAATGTTTTTAAGGACTCCACGAATTATATTTATCCTTATTTTATGAAAACATTTGAACCTGTAGTTCAGGCCACAATAACTCCTAAACAGGGTGGAGGCGGTTCAGTATCAACCGATTTTTATGCGATGCGACTGGCTGAAACTTACCTTTTACGTGCTGAAGCTTACCTGGGATTAAATGATAAAGATAAAGCTGCTGCTGATATCAATGTCGTGAGGAACAGGGCAAAGGCAACTCCGGTGCTACCTGCCGATGTGGATATAGACTATATACTGGATGAAAGGGTAAGAGAACTTTATGCCGAGGAGATGAGAATGATAACCCTCCTAAGAATGGGTAAGCTGGTTGACAGGGTACAAAGATATAATGACAATCCTATGTTGCCGGGTGCGAATATTGCCGATCATAATAATTTATGGCCGATTCCGCAGGCTCAGATTGACCTTAATCTTGGGGCTGATTTCCCTCAGAATCCCGGATATGAATAGTAGTTGTTATTATTAACAGCAATGTATTTATAATTTACAAATAAAAATTTACTATCTCTGTGGCATCTGCCCGGGGGTAGTAAATTTTTTTCATTTTTAAGCCGTTATTAAGTTAAATTTTGCGGAAATATTTATCTTTACGGGTATTAAAAAACTTTTTAAGCATAATCAGACCTGAATCATAGATTTTATTTGGATGCGTCACGGATTTTAGCAGTATAAATATTCAAATGGATAATTTATACGTGTATCTTTAAGGCAGTTCCCCTTACTTATGATTATATAGCGCAAGACATATTCTTAGGTTCAAAATAATAAATGGCAGTTTTATCAATTTTTTTTCTGCCTGTTTGTGTGGAGGACATTTGATATAGCTTATATAATGAATTGACAATCCGTAAAAATATTAATATTATGAAGAAAAATATTGACAGAAGGAAATTTGTTAAGAATTCCCTGATAACCGGTGCCGGATTAAGTATTGCCGGCGGTTTTAATCCATTATACGGACAAAATCCGGGTAACGGTAAACGAGTTGGCCTTATTGGTCTTGATACTTCTCATGTAACTGCTGTCACCAATTCTTTGAATAATCCCAAAGAGGGTGATGACTGGTCAGGATATAAAGTTGTGGCTGCGTTTCCCACTAAAGGAAGTCCTGATATGCCTGCCAGCATCGACAGACTTGAAGGATTTACAAAGAGAGTAAAAGAGCTGGGTGTGGAAATTACAGGATCAATTGAAGAACTTATAAGCAAAGTTGATGTAATTATGCTTGAGTCGGTCGACGGCCGGAGGCATTTTGAAGAGGCACTGCCTGTCATTAAATCAGGTAAAAAGATGTTTATTGATAAACCTTTTGCTGCTTCACTGGCCGACGGACTGGCAATTTTTGAAGCTGCAAAAAAATATAATGCTCCAATATTTCATGCCTCTTCTTTGAGATATATGGAAGGAGTGGATGAAGTTAAAGCCGGTAAAATCGGTGGAATTATCGGAGCTGATACATACGGCGACTGTTATATAGAGCCAAATCATCCCGATCTTTTCTACTATTGTATTCACGGCATAGAACTTCTGTATGGAATAATGGGGACAGGCTGCAAAAGCGTTGTCCGCGTGCATCTCGAAAATACAGATATGGTTGTAGGTACATGGGAGGATGACAGGATAGGTTCTTACAGAGGTAACCGTATGGGAACCAAGGATTACGGAGCGACAGTATTTGGTGAAGACGGAATTGAAATTATTAATAAAAGTCAGGGATATCGCGGACTTTGGGTCAATGTAATTGATTTCTTTGAAACAGGTATTCCGCCTGTTGATCCTGCAGAGACTGTTGAACTGCTTGCATTTATGGAAGCAGGAGAGGAGAGCAAAAAAAGAGGGGGCGTTCCGGTTTCTGTTGATGAGATGATGAACAGGGCAAGACAGGCATTGAAAAATTATAAAATTTAAAATTATATTATTATGATTAATAACAGACGTGAATTTATTAAAACCTCGGCAATAGCAGGAGTAGGTTTAGGCTTAACCGGAAGTGTATCTGCAATGACTTCCGGAGGAAGTGTTGAAAAGGGAGGAAGAGTAGGAATTATTGGTCTTGATACCTCTCATGTTGTCGCCTTTACAAATACTATCAATAAAGGCAATGCGGAAGGAGATCCGAATTATAAAGGATTTCAGGTAGTAGCAGCATACCCCACAAAAGGTAGTGCTGACCTTCCTGCAAGTATCGACAGACTGGCGGGATTTACCGAAAGAGTCGGTGGTATGGGTGTTGAGATAGTTGACTCAATTGATGAACTGCTGGAAAAGACGGACGTGATTCTTCTTGAATCGGTTGACGGCCGCAGGCATATTGAAGAGGCAATACCTGTTTTTAAAGCAGGTAAAAGAATGTTCATTGATAAGCCAATATCTAATAGTCTTGCCGGTGCAATAGCCATTTTTGAACTTTCCAAACAATATAATGTACCTGTATTTTCATGTTCAACCACAAGGTTTGCACCTGCTACACTCGAGATTGTAAACGGGAAAGATAGTGTAGGCAAGGTTCTCAGTGCCTTTACTTTTGGTCCGGCCGGGACGATAGTCGGCCATATTGATATGGCATGGTACGGTATTCACGGCATTGAGTCACTGTTCACATTTATGGGTTCAGGCTGTAAGGAGGTTACCAGAATTACCAATTCTGTAGCCGACACATTGGTCGGGACATGGAGTGACGGACGCGTAGGTATCTATAATGCAATACCTAAAGGCGGCAAGGGAGGATTCGGAGGAACTGCTTTCGGAGACAAAGGTGTTGAGGAGCAGATCAGGATTTTGGCAGGTTACGATCCGATGCTGGTGGAGATAGTTAAATATTTCAGGACAGGCATACTGCCTCTTGAACCTGAGAAAACACTGGAGATGTTTGCCTTCATGGAGGCTGCCGATGTGAGTAAAAAGAAGGGCGGAAAACCTGTTTCACTTGAATCGGTAATGAACAAAGCCAGATCACAAGCAAAAAAATTAATCTAAAAAAGAAGTAATATGCAGAGAAGAAAATTTATTACAAATACAGTAGCTTCTGCTACAGGGGCAATTATTATACCGACAATTATTCCCTCAAGTGTTATGGGAAAAAATGCGCCCGGCAACATGATCCAGGTGGCACAAATAGGGTACGGCCGTATTGCCAGCGGACTTGATACCAGGTCGATGCTGAGACGTGATGATGTTCGCGTTATTGCTATCAGTGATGTTGACTCAAAACGCATGGCTGACGGTAAAAAGAAAATTGAGGATGCCTATAAAGAAAAAGGCACTTCAGTAGATGTGAAAATGTACGATGATTATCGTGAGATTATCTTGCGCAACGATATTGATGCTGTTGTAATAAGCACCCCTGACCACTGGCATGCACAACCTGCAATTGAAGCTGCTCTGGCTGGTAAGGATTTTTTCCTTCAGAAACCAACAACCCTGACAATTGCTGAAGGTAAGCTTCTTGCTGAGACTGTAAGAAAGAAGGGTACAATATCCCAGATATGTACACAGCACAGGTGCTCAGATCAGTTCAGGATTGCTGCCGAACTCGTCAGAAACGGCAGGATTGGTAAACTGCATACCGTTTATGTCGGTATAGGAGGTGAAGGTCCTGGTCCCGACTATCCGGAGGAGCCGATTCCGGCTAATCTGAATTATGATATGTGGCTGGGCTCAACACCATGGGTATACTATACTGAAGCAGGTGTACACCCGCAGGAAGGTTATGGAAGACCGGGATGGATGAAGAGACATCAGTTTGGTGCCGGAGGTATTACCAATACCGGACAGCATTACATCGACGTTGCGGCATGGGGAATGAACACGGAGAGAACAGGTCCTGTTTCCGTTGAGGCAGTCGGACTGTTTCCTAAATCCGGACTGTTTGATGTTCCTAAGGATTTCATGGTCATTCTGGAGTATCAAAACGGAATAAGGAGCATTCTTGGACATACCTATCCAAGCGGAGTAAGGTATGAAGGTACAGACGGCTGGATATCTGCAGGTCCGGGAAGTATCAGGGTAACTGAAAGTGATCCTGATAAGGGTGTGCCCTCAAAATTGCTTGACGCAAGCGACAAAAAGATACTTGAGTCGAAGATAGAGGAGAATGAGATACACCTGTTAAAAACAGAAAGTCTGCACAATAACTGGCTTGACTGCATTAAATCGAGGGAACAGACACTGGTGCCTGCCGAAGTTGCACACAGAAGCTGCAGCATTGCACTTTTGGGTGACATTGCAATGAATATTGGCCGCAGGCTTAAATATGATCCTGCAAAGGAACAATTCATCAATGACGACGAAGCCAATACAATGATCTCAAGACCTCAGAGAAGGCCTTACGGAACAGATTATATTAAAATGTAATTCTGGCGCAATTGAAAAGAAAAAATTGAGCCTGCTCAAAAAAGTAATTTATTATGTTTTGTAAAATTTATTTATGAGTATTTGTTGAACATAAGTTTGATACTCTTTGTTTTATACTTTTTATTTATGGCCCGGATTTTTGCTTTTATTGAATTGACAGCTTTTTAAAGAGTCATAAAATAACTAAATACCCCGTTTGTGGTTTTGCTGCAGGCGGGGTATTTTTTATGTCTGTTGTTTGCTGCTGATTCCCTTCAAAAAACCTGCACTTTTTGCATCTTTTTGAAAAATTTTCCAACAACTTAGCATTAATAAGGACAAATGCTTACATTTATTGTTGTTTCCGTATTTATTGTTGCCGTGTTTTTTTGATAATGGAGTATGATTTGCTTTATTTGTTAAAAGAAGTTAATAGTAACAAAAAGAAAAACAAATGCAATTAAATAGTGCAATAAAAAACAGGTGGAGTCCGCGTTCCTTTTCAGATGAACCAGTGACGGATGAAATGCTTGAACTTCTTTTCGAAGCAGCACGCCGGGCACCATCTTCTCGTAATGCCCAACCATGGAACTATTACTACACGATAAAAGGTGAAAAGGCTTTTGATGATGCAGTTGAAATTTTAACTGGAAATAATCCCGACTGGGCAAAAAATGCACAGGTTATGATTATCTCGGTAATGAAAAAAAATCATGATTATAAAAACCTGCCGAATACAAAAGCCATGCACGATATTGGAGCCTCAAATTCTTTGCTGGCAGTCCAGGCAGCTGAGATGGGATTACAGGCACACCAGATGGGCGGTTTTGATAAAGAAAAGGCAAGTGAATATTTAAAGTTGGACGCGGAAAATTTTGAACCGGTTACCTTTATTGCCGTGGGTTTTTCGGGTGACATTAAATTACTGTCCCCGGAATTGCAAAAACGTGAGATGCAACCAAGGGTACGTAAGGAGATAAAGGAATTTGTATTTAAATTAGTGTAAATATTTGGATAATTATATCTCAAAATAATAAATAGTAAGATCATGAAAAAATCAATTTACCTCTCATTTGCATTGATAGTGTTATTATCTGCATGTACAAAAAAGCAATATACCGTTTGGGTGGCATCACCCTGGCAACAGGTCATCCGAAGCACTCCCCCGGGAGAATTGACGGAGGTAAACCTTAAAGCTGCTGCCAATGAATATGAACCGTTCAGGCTGATTATTCATAATGGTGAAGAAAATCCACTGGAGGATTTAAATGTTGTTGTTACAGACCTTAAAGGGGATCAGGGTGATATCATAACTGCAAACAATATTGAACTTTACAGGGCTTATTATTTAAATGTGACTAAACCCAGTAACAGAACCAAGAATCCGGTCGGTTGGTATCCGGATGCTTTAATTCCGTTTAACGGCGGTCAGTCGGGCCAGATAGAGGGCCCTGAATTTTTTGCTGCGCCATTTTCAGTTGATACTGCACAGAATGCAGAGGTGTGGTGTGATCTCTATGTGCCTGCCGGCACTCAGTCGGGACTATATGAAGGAACTGTTACTGTAACTTCAGGTAATAAAAAGATTGCAAAAATACCGGTTCATCTTACTGTTTGGGATTTTGAACTTCCTGATAAAATATCTATGCGATCTCATTTCGGAAGCTTTAACGCAACATCTGCAAAAATGACGGGGACTGAACCAGATAGTGAAAGATTTTTAAAGCTTGAATCACTATATGGAGAGGAGCTCCTGAAGCACAGGGCCATGCCGAGCACTCCGGCAAATGTCTGGCCCGGGTGGAATGAGGCTGAAGGTATTATTGACAATGGTGAGTCACAGCGCATGAAAGAACTTGTTGAAGAGGGTAAAGTAACCGCGCTTGATATGCCTCTCAGATATTATCGTGAAGACAAGGAGAAATGCAAAGCATATTTAGCTGCTACAGCAGAATGGTTAAGGAATTTAGGTTATCTTGACCTGGCATATATCTATCTGGAAGACGAGCCTAATGATGCAGAAGAGTATGAGATAGTCAGGGAACAGGGAGCTCTTATAAAATCGGCAGACCCGGATATTAAAAGGATGTGCACCGAGCAGACCATTACCAGCAATCCTGAATGGGGCGACCTCTACGGGGCAGTGGATATCTGGTGCCCGCTTTGGGGATTATGGGATGAACCAACAGCAAGGGAAAGACTTGACAACGGAGAAGAGCTGTGGAGTTACACTGCTCTTTGTCAGGGTGCAGAAGGAACTCCGTGGTGGCAGGTCGACACAGACCCGTTGAATTTCAGATCACCTTTCTGGCTGAGCTGGAGATATGACATTTCAGGATATCTTTATTGGTCAAGCACCTATTGGGGTCCATATGAAACATTAAAGGGAGTATGGGAAGCCCCGTATTTCCGTAAGAATTTCTGGGGGGAGGGAATGCTTCTTTATCCCGGTCAGCCTGCAGGCATAGAGGGATTTGTTCCCTCTATAAGGCTTAAGTTATATCGTGAAGCCATGGAAGATTATGAATATATGGTAATGGCATCGGCAGCCACCAAAGGCGGAGAAGTTTATAACATTGTGAGCGGTTGTGTGACCAACTTTCAGCAGTGGAGCAGAGTGAGGAGCGATTATGAAGCTGCAAGAGAAAAACTTGCTGATTTGATAACCAGGTAGATCAGGATATTATTGCTTAAGTATTGAGTTTGTTATTAAATTTCAAATATTTTGCCCGTTATTTTCAACTAAAAATGATTTAAAGCAATAGAGGGATTGCAGCAACAGTTTGAAATGCGATATAAAAATTTACATTGATTTTAGAAATATCATGAAATGTTTTTTTGGTCGTAATTAATTTTTTCGTTTAATATTTATATATTAGAACATTTATTCTTATAAACTAAATGACTAATATTTCAGACCTAAATATTTTTCGCAATATCAGGAAAGGAGATGAAGATGCTTTCACTCTTCTTTTTGATACATATTATGTCCCATTATGTTTTTTTGCAAATAAATTTTTAGGGGATATGGATCTTTCCCGTTCCCAGGTTCAGCAGGTTTTTGTTGATCTATGGGAGAAACGGGAAAAAATTGATATAGCATGGTCGGTGAAATCTTATATGTACCATGCAGTCAGGAACCGCAGCATTGATTTTATCAGGAAAAATAAGTACAAGGTTCAATTGATTGAAGATGTTCAGGATCCACTACAACTCCTTTTCGTGATCTGGTTGAAGAGGCCGAACTGAATGCCCGGATTAACGACTACATTAATCAACTCCCCGGGAAATGCCGTGAGATATTTATTTTGTGCCGCTTCGAAGGTTTAAAATATTCAGAAATTGCAAAAAAATTGAATATTTCCGTAAAAACTGTTGAGATGCAGATGGGCATTGCACTAAAAAAATTACGGGAAAATATAAATGGTTATCAGATGATTAACCTAATGACATATATTTTAACGAAAAAAAAATAGTTTTTATTACAGGGTATTGGCTTGAATAAACGTCAAGTAAAAGTAAAAAGTAACAATCTGCAAAAAGAAACTGTGAATAAAAACTTGAACTATATTGATATTCTTATTGGTAAATCCGTTTCGGGAAATGCTACATCTGAAGAAATAGAAAAATTGGAATCCTGGAAAAATATTTCAGAAAATAACCTTTCATTATTTACCAGGAGTCTGAAGATATGGCAGGGATCAGAAAAAATAATTTCAAAAAATCAGTTTCACCAGGACAAAATTAAGCTTGAATCTGCATACAGTAGGTATCTAGCCGGTAAAATAAGAAATATTAGAAGATTGTCATTTATTTACAAAATTGCAGCAATATTAGCTTTCCCTATAGCTTTTGCAATTGTTTGGCATTTTATGGGTGTGACGGGTGAGCCTGAAATGTTGCCTGATCAGATTTGTCAGATTACCTCTCCCAAAGGACATGTATCTAAATGTATTCTTCCTGATGGCACCAATGTCTGGATTAACACAGAATCTACGATTAAGTACAATGCTTCCTCATTTAATAATTTAAGGGAAATCCATCTGGAAGGAGAGGCCTACTTTGAAGTTATATCTGATCCGGAGAAACCTTTTAAGGTTGAAACTATTTTTGCTGAAGTTAATGTTACGGGAACCGCCTTTAATGTTCTTGCTTATCCTAGTGATGATGTATTTGAAACTGTTCTTGCAGAAGGCTCTGTTAATTTAAAATTTAAATCGGGAACAGGTAACTATCTTCACATGCGGCCAGGACAGCGGGCAATTTTGAATCTGAATGATTTTACAATCGATCTACAGTATGTAGATGCTGAAATGTTTACATCGTGGCGCAATGGCGAATTGATTTTTAAAGATGACAGGCTTTATGACCTCCTTAAAGAACTTGAAAAAATGCATAATGTCAGGTTCCATTTAAAGGATGAAAATATTGGCGAGTTCAGGTTTAGAGGTATGTTTAGTTACAACAATAACCTTATTGAATCATTGGAAAAAATCAAAAAGACCTCCGGGATTGATTATTACATAAAAAATAAGGAAGTCTGGTTAAAGAAAAATGATATCGACTATCAAGTGGACTAAAATAATAATATCAGTTTGAGTCATGTCTCTATATACATTAATAAATATTTAATTGACAGAAATTTATGCGTCTAACTAAAATAATAATTTATGCCTATGAAACAATAGTCAGGTTTAGTTAATGTAATATGCGTGTAATTGTTTAGCAGCTTTAATCAGCTAAACGGGTAACGGTCAATATATTACACATTAGACAGAGAAAAGAAAGAGGGAATCTGTGGTGGCATTCCCTCTTTAGAAGTTTCATTAACTAAAAAATATTTAAATCAGTTAATTAATTAAAGCATGTAAATGTATGAAAAAATTATTTAAAAAGGTGAGGCATCTGTATTGTCGCACTAAAAAAATGTTATTAATTATGCGATTAAGTGTATTATTCATTTTAATTGCCATACTCTCTTCCTCAGCAAGTGTTTATTCTCAGGCAACTAAGCTGACACTTAAAATGGAGAATGTCCGAATTTCTGATGTTTTTGATGCGATCGAAGATCAGTCCGAGTTTATTTTCTTTTATAATCGTGATAACTTCAATGACAACTATATTGTGTCTGTTGATTTTAAAGAAAAAAAGATTGATGAGATTCTGGAAGAGCTGTTTAAGGGCCATACAGTAAACTACGAAATTTCGAACCGTAACATACTGATAAAAGTACCTTTTCAGGATGTTTATCCATTAGAGCAACAGCAGCAGCAACAACAACGAATTGTTTCAGGCAAAATAACCGATATCGACAATCAGCCTCTGCCAGGAGTTACAATAGTGGTTAAAGGCACTACTCAAGGCACTATAACGAATTCGGATGGTGAGTATTCATTAACAAATATTCCGGAAGGGGCTACCCTTGTGTTTTCATTTGTAGGGATGCTAACGCAAGAGATTGAAGTTAATAGCCAAACAGTCATTAATGTGACTATGGAGGAAGAAATCACAGAATTGGAAGAGGTTGTAGCTGTTGGGTATGCAATGCAGAAAAAAGAAAGTATTGTTGGTTCCATTTCTCAGGCTGAAGGAGAATCCCTAAGAAAAAATATTCAGGGTGCTGATTTAGGAGCTGCCCTTAGCGGTTCTGTTCCTGGTTTGATATCGCTTCGCACTACTGGCCGGCCCGGAGGTGCAGATTTGATTGGTGAATCTGCTAATTATTCTACTCTTTTTATTCGCGGGAAAAAAACTTGGAATGATTCGAATCCACTGGTATTGATTGATGGGGTCGAACGTGATTTCCGGCAGATTAATCCATATGAGATTGAAAAAATGTCTGTTTTAAAAGATGCTTCTGCAACTGCAGTTTTTGGAGTCAAAGGTGCTAACGGTGTTATTCTTATTACTACTACCAGGGGGCAGGAAGGCAAGGCTCAACTGACTTTTGATGCTACTAGCACAATGAAAACCTTGTCAAGGATAGATGAAAAGGCAAGAGCTTATGAATCACTCACTGCTTTTAATAATGCCTTGATGAATGAAATAGCAATTAGTCCTGATAGCTGGTCTTTTATAAGGCCTCAGAAGTGGTTGGAACTAACTAAAAGTCAGACATATCCTTATTATTTGCCTGATGTGGACTGGCAAGCTGAGGTTTTAAAAGATTTTACAATGGATTATAATGCAAATATGACTGTTTCAGGAGGAACAAAGTTTGTTAAGTATTTTGGTTCTCTTGCATATCTGAATGAAACTGATATAATCAATATAAGCGATATTGGGCAGGGATATGATCCAAGCAATGCGTTTAATCGTTTAAATTTTAGAAGTAACCTTGATTTTGATATTACTTCTACTACCCGGTTAACTATTAACTTATCCGGTAGCTTTTTCAATCAAAGAAAATCTAATTCTTCATCACAGGCTTTTCGTGGTATATGGGGACTAGCAGCAGATTGTTGGCCTGTTAAATATTCTGATGGAACTTATGCTTATAATCCTGCTGTACACAATTCATCACCCGTAGTCAGAGACTTACATTATTTTGGATATACTGAGGGGAAAGGTACAAATATTACTACTGATTATTTATTAAATCAGAAACTGGATTTTATCATTAGTGGGCTATCAGTGGAAGCAAGAATTTCTTATGATTACAGAGATCAAAACCAACGCAGCGTTGGACGAGCTCTTCCTATTACAAAATATGTCTCACGTGAAATTGTTGATGCAATTCAACCTGGCATGAATGAGGCAGAAATCAGGGAGTTGGAAAAGGAATATGAATCATGGATGTATGATGAATATACGACGATTAGTCATACATATGACTGGAGTATGGCTCAAAATAGTTTTGGAACTGAGTCTTCTCAGGCAGATGCTGTTTATAGATCATTATTTTACCAGTTGTCTCTGGCATACTCACGGGATTTCAAGAAACACGCTGTTACCGGTTTAGCTTTGATGAACAGACAGGAAAAGGCCACTGGATCTATCTTCCCACAATATAGGGAGGACTGGGTTGGCCGTATTACATATGGTTATGACAGACGATACCTATTGGAAGTTAATGCAGCTTATAATGGTTCTGAAAAATTCTCTAAAGATTACCGTTTTGGCTTCTTTCCATCTTTAGCAGTTGGCTGGATTATTTCAAATGAAACTTTTTTTGAAAGGTTTAAACCTTTTTTTAGCAATTTTAAAATACGATATTCAAATGGTAAAGTGGGAAGTGATGCAGGGATAGACAGATGGTTGTATGTGGGAAGTTGGAATGTTCGAAGCAACTATTATTATTTTGGAGCTCCTTATAATGTACCTGGTTATCCATTACGTTATGAAGGTGTTATTGCTAATCCCGACATTCACTGGGAGGTTGCAGAAAAGAGAGATTTGGGTATTGAAACAGGGTTTTTCGATAATCAACTCACTGCTAATTTTGATTATTTTACGGAAAATAGATCTGACATATTCCTAAGTGCAGACCAGAGAGTTATTCCACATTATTTCGGTGCTAAGGCGGTTTCGGGAAATATTGGAGAGGTTGAATTATATGGATGGGAACTGGAAACGGAATATAGAAAGAAAAGCACAGGATTATTTAATTATTGGGTTTCCTTTGCCTGGTCCTTTACTAAAGATAAAGTAATAGAGCGGGGAGAGCCTAAATTGAAACCTGCTTATCAAAAAAGTGAAGGATATATGATGGACCAGGCAAGGGGTTACCTGCCGAATCATAGCATTATGGCTACATGGAATGATGTTTATAATAGTACAGGACAGCTTACTAATTCTATGAATAGACTTCCCGGTGATTTTGGTATAGTAGATTATAATAGCGACGGGGTTCTCGATACTGATGATATAGCTCCTATTGGTTATGCTTCCAGGCCTCAGTATAGTTATGCTCCGGCTCTTGGGGCGTCTTATAAAAAATGGAGTTTAAATATGAGATTTTTCGGTACATATAATGTTGCTGGCAATGTTAGTGATTCTTATTCATGGTGGGGTTCACAGACTTTGGAACCCGTTATTTCTACATATTTGATTGAAGAATCATGGTCACCTGAAAGAGACAACACCGAGATTGCCATTCGACCTCAGATGAGAGCGATGACCAGTATGTCTGGGGTTACACAACTATCTCCATATATTGAACAATCACGAGCATATTTAAGGCTCGAAAGCGCTGAAATTGCATACTCTTTAAATCGTCGTGACACTCCTTTTTTAACAAGGTTAGGTGTTCGAGATCTGCGATTTGTCTTGTCGGGAAATAATATTTTTTTAATATCAGAAATGAGAACTGATATGGATGCTTATGGTGATGTATCAGGCTCCGGCAGGAGGGGTTATCCCATATTAAGACGTTTTAATTTGGGAATAAGTATGAATTTTTAAATCAATTAATTTATTTAGAATTATGAAATCAAAAAAAATATCTAAATATCTGCTAATTTCTATATCAAGTATATTTCTTTTTATTTCTTGTGTAGATTATCTTGAAAAAACTCCAGAAGCTGAAGTAACAGACGAGGATGTTTTCTCGACTTACGAGTCATTTCAAGGATTTGTGGATGGTATTTATCCTCATGTAAAGAGTTCACTTGGGTGGTGGTATGCGATGACTATGAATTGGGGTGGTGAATGTTGGCACACTCACTATTCAACAACATATGTTTTGAGAGGTGATTATTATTATATGCTTAATTTTTCTCCCTCCATCCTTGGTAATGGTGTTAAAAGAAGTGGCTCAGAATGGTCTGGTGATATATCGGGTAGAGGTATCTGGACAGGAGGTTGGTATTGTATAAGAAGGAGCAATTTAGCTCTTGAGAAATTACCCTTATTAGTAGAGGCTACAGATGAGGAAAAACGTCTTATCGAAGGACAGGCTCTTTTTTTTAGAGCGTATTTTTTTGGAGAGATTTTGCGTATTTGGGGTGGGATGCCTTATCTTACTAAAGTTCTAAAACCAGATGATGAGATGCTTTATGAACGGCCCACTTATCATGAATGTGTCGATAGCATTGTCAAGGATTTAGACAAAGCTATAGCTCTGCTTCCGGAAGATTGGGATGATACAGGTGTTGGTCAGGAAAGCCCTG
>Ga0068714_10005308_pt1 | contig 13746 bp, 12 predicted proteins | sample MTBNYHSulfiMetaG_FD_62988 | JGI IMG/M metagenome (GOLD analysis project Ga0068714, IMG submission 62988) | Enrichment culture microbial communities from rom New York Harbor, USA that are MTBE-degrading - MTBE-NYH (New York Harbor Sulfidogenic)... | ecosystem: Environmental > Aquatic > Marine >... | reverse complement strand
ATGGCCATCGCCACGGCCTGGCTCCTTCATAAGCTGGAGGACATCCGGTGGGTCCTGGTCCTCTGCCCGCCCCACCTGGTCCGGAAGTGGATCCAGGAAGTGAAAGAAGCCCTGCCCCAGGCAAGGACCATCAACCTCAACGGCCGGGAGGTGATCAAGAGGCTGGAAAGGATCAGGAAAGAACCAAGACCAAACACCTTGGAGTTCCACATCATCGGCCGGGAGCGGGCCAAGACCGGCTTCATCTGGCGGCCGGCCGTGATCCAGAGGCGGGGATCGCTCTTCTGCCCCTGCTGCGGAAGTGAGCTTCTGGACCAGGACGGGCTGCCTTTGCCGGTCTTTGATCAGACCACCCAGGGACGGTACCGGCGCAAATACTCCTGTGCCAGCTGTCGTGAACAGCTTTGGCAGGCCGATGGCTCCCGGCCCCAATACCGCCGGGCCATGCCGGCCCGCTTCATCAAGGACCGGCTGAAGGGGATCTACGACCTGCTGGTGGCGGACGAGGTCCACATGTACAAGAACACCTCGGGCCAGGGCTACGCCTTCGGCGTCCTGGCCAAGAGCTGCCGGTACACCATCTGCCTGACCGGGACTCTGGCCGGGGGCTACGCCTCGGACGTATTCCGGTTGCTCTTCAGGACCCACGCTCCAACCCTGCTGGACGAGGGCCTGTCCTGGTCCAACCCCAAGGGCTTCATCGAGCGTTACGGGGTGTTGGAGCGAATAACCACCATCCGCCGCGAGGACGGCCTGACCACCCGAGCCTCCAAGCGAACCCTGGTCAAGGAGAAGCCGGGCCTGTCGCCCCTCCTTCTGGGCAGGGTGCTCCTCCCTAACTCGGTCTTCCTCCGGCTCTCCGACTGCATGGCCAACCTCCAGCCCTACCAGGAGGACGTGGTGGAGCTGGCCATGCCCCCGGCCATGGCCGAGCTCTACAGGAAATTCGAAGATGAGATGACCACCGCTCTGAAACAGGCCTTGGCCAGGGGGGACAACTCCCTCTTGGGCGGCTACCTCCAGGCCCTCCTGTCCTACCCGGAGCGGATCCATGAGGGGCTCTCGGTGATCCATCCCCACACCAACGAGACCGTGGCCGTGGGACCGGCCCTGGATTTGGTCACGCCCAAGGAGGAGGAGCTGCTGGGTATCGTTAAGGCCGAGTTGGCCTCCAAACGGAAGGTTCTGCTCTACATCCAGAACTCGGACACTACCGACATCAGCCCTCGGCTGGTTCGGATACTGGAGGAGGCAAGCATCGGGGTCAAGGTCCTCCGTTCCGGCGACACCGATAACCGGAGCCGGATCATCGACAACTGGGTCAAAAAGGGGCTGGAGGTGCTCATCACCAACCCCAGAAAGGTGGAGGTGGGATTGGATCTCCTGGACTTCCCCTCCATCGTCTTCTACCAGGTCCCCCTGTCCACCTACACCCTGCGCCAGGCTTCCCGACGCTCCTGGCGGATACCGCAGCGAAATCCGGTTCGGGTCTGGTTCCTGACCTATGCCGGGACCATGCAGACCCGGCTGATGAAGCTCATGGCCGAGAAGCTGACCTCCTCCCTGGCCCTGGAGGGTGAACTGACTGACAAAGGCTTGGCTGCTCTGTCCGAGACCTCGGACTCCCTGGCCCTGGAGCTGGCCCGGATGCTGGTGGACAAATCTGAAGATAACGGAAGCATCAAGGACATTTGGGCTGACTATCGGCGTCATGAGGCCAGATCCGAAACCGTCCTGGCCACGCCCATGGGTCAACCAGTGCCGGAGCTGGAGAAGGTTCCGGTGAAGAACCCTGAGCCGGATCGACTGCCCGTCGGGGTCGGTTCGGCCTCCGTGGAGCTGGACCGGATCGGGGAGACCCTGGTCAAGGTCCAGTTCGTGGAGTACGTCGGCAAGCGCAAGAAAAAGGTGACCCACATCGAGGTCAGAAAGGAGGATCTGGACAAGATGATCCACCAGGTCGAGGGAGAGGTCCAGGCCCAGTTGTGCCTGTTTTGAAAGGAACCGGGGGAGAGGCGGCCTGGCCTTTCCCCCACCCTTTCGGCTTGCCTAGATCCTTGACTGTTAGCCAATATACCGCCATACTTATTTCAGAACGCCCGACAATCAGTTATTCGGGCAAAAATACCCATTGGGAGCAGCCCTTGCCGGAAACAACCGATCTCAAGGCCAGCAAGGTCGGTAAGCGGGGAGCCGTGGTCATACCGGCCGATCTTCGCCGCCGCTTCGGAATCGAGGAGGGCACTTTCGTGGTAGCCGAGGCCAGGGATGACGGCATCCTCATCCGGCCAGCCGCGATACTTCCCGTTGAAAGGTACACCCTTGAACGCCGGGCCCAGTTCCTGCTTTCCAATGCCGTGGATGAAAAGGACTACCAGGCGGCCAGGGCCGAGGTGCGAAAGCTGGGTTTGGACCCGGACAAGGTTTCCCACCACCGACCCACGGAAGACTGATCCTTGGATCGGGTCTTTCTGGACGCCAACGTCCTCTATTCCGCCGCTTACCTGCCCAAGTCGCGTCTGCGCGAATTGTGGGAAATGGCAGAAGTGGAATTGTTGATCTCGCCCTATGCCCTTGAAGAAGTCCGCCGCAACCTAGCCCTGGACCGGCCCGAGCGTTTGCCCGACCTGGACAAATTGGTCGGCAAAATGACGATCACGCCCGAACCGGAACCGAATCAACCACTGCCGCCCGGCGTGGACTTGGTGGAAAAGGACAGGCCCATCCTTGTGGCAGCCATCCAGGCCAAGGTGACCCATCTCCTGACCGGCGACAAGGATCATTTCGCGAAGTTGTTCGGTCGTCTGGTAGCCGGGGTACTCATCCTGCCGCCCAATCAATATTTCGAGAATAGATCTTAGTTTCAATAGATTCGATTGGTGCTGTTTTCCAATCCTATCTCAAACAGGTGTAGCATTTTTCTTCTATCCGCTCCATTTCCTCCAGATTAGCGAGAGCTCTATACTCCAGGTCGATGGCCCTGGTCAGGAAGTCCCTGGCCCTGTCAGGGTTATTCTGTCTCAGACGGGAGGTGCCGGATTTGAGAAGGACGGTCAATTTCTGATCCTGGTGCCTAAACTCTTTTTCCAGCCTGAGCAGATCGTCCTCCGAAAGCACCTTTCTCTTTTCCAGGGCCATTCGCCTTTTCAGATATTCCCGCTCCCGGTGAGCCGCCCTCTTCATCCTAGCCGCCAATCGACGGAAAACCTTCAAGTCGGCCATCTCGATCTGCCGGCTCAAGGATCTCAGCCGGGCCAGTTGTTGCCAATGTTTCCATCTTTTTAATTTCGAGGCCAGCCAGTCGGTCGGCGATGGCCGCCAGCCTCGCCGGGTTATGGCCGTGTTAGGTGATCAGGCGGCGAGCCAATTGTAGCCCCCCAGGAAGAGTTTTGACTTCGGCCGCTTCTTTATAATCGGTCCAGCAATCTCCCGGTCGATCAGTTCCAGTTCCCCACGATCCTGTTTGATCCGGTCCAGGTTTTCCTTGATCGGTCCTGGTGGGCCAGAGGGCAACCCTGATCCAAACCCACTGCTGCGCTTGGGTCAGATCATCTTGCAAACCCTCCACCGGGAGATGATCACGGCGATGACTATGACCAATTGAATCCAGGTGGTCTGCTCATGGGCCTCCAGCCAGGCAAAGAAATCGGACGTGGTCGCCCGGAGCAGCAAGAATTTCACCAGAAAGGCCAAAGACCCGACACTGGAACGACCCATGCCCAGTTCCCCGATGAGATGAAAAACGGCCAACCCGGCCAGGAAAACAATCAATCCAGCCGCCAATGGTTCAAAAGACCGGAGGCTGAACCCCAGGCTTCGCTGCGTAAGGCTCAGGGCCAAAGCCAGGGCCAGGCCGAGGACGATGGACAGCATCTGCCCTTCCAGGCCGCCCAGCCGGCCTCCCAGGGAATGCTGGACCACGGTAATGAACAGGAACAGAGAGATGACGAACTCACCCAGAAATGATTGAGCTCGTAGAATCGAGGGATATCGACTCGTTGGAACAGAGCGAACCGATTGGTCAATGGATTATCGACACAGTACGGATGGTGTGGCCACCAAAAGGAGAAAAGCAACCGTCAAACGGACCTGTTTCGATCCCATGGATTGGTTTTTAAGAGACCTTTTATTTGAACCGATCAGAGTTGTAGAGCCCAAGCGCACAATTGGAATTGGCTGAAATCACGCCCGCCCTCCTCCCGCTATTGGAACCGAGACCCAAGGTCAGTCAGCCCGGCTTTTTTAATCAGGGCTGAATGGAGGAGCGAAGCCATGAACAGTTTTGACTACCCGCAGTTATCTGATCTTGCAGCAGATCTGCTTGCAGCCAGGTATTTATTGCCTGGGGAATCGGTGGACGACATGTTCTGGCGGGTGGCCAGACATGTGGCTTCGGCCGAGCGAAAATTCGATCCGATTCGAGAGAAGGAAATAGCCGATCGATTCTTCAGGATGATGCGCGGTCTTCTCTTTTTGCCCAACAGCCCCACTCTGATGAACGCCGGCACCCCTCTCGGCCAACTGTCAGCCTGTTTCGTCGTTCCTGTGGAGGACTCCCTGGAGAGCATCTTCGAGGCGGCCAAGCAGGCCGCCCTGATCCAGAAAACCGGCGGGGGTGTTGGCTATGATTTTTCTTCAATCCGGCCAAGTGATGACATGGTTCACTCGACCCAAAAGGGGGCCAGCGGCCCTCTGCCGTTCATAAAGGCCTTCGATGCGGTCACCGCAGCTGTCAATCAAGGTGGTAGGCGGCGGGGCGCCAACATGGCCGTGCTGAGAGTGGATCACCCTGATATCCTGGAGTTCATCGCGGCCAAACGACAGGACGGGGTATTGTCCAATTTCAATCTGAGCGTGGCCATCACCGACGATTTCATGAGGGCCCTGCGAACCAAACAAGATTTTCCCCTCAGAAATCCCAGGACAGGCAAGGTGAGCAGCACGCTCTCGGCAGAAAAATTATTTGACGCTATTGTCGAAGCGGCCTGGGCCAGTGGAGAACCAGGACTCCTGTTCATCGACAGGATCAATCGAGCTAACCCGACTCCTGATCTTGGATCCATTAGAGCAACCAACCCCTGCGGCGAACAGCCCCTTTTGCCTTGGGAATCATGCAATCTCGGCTCGATCAATCTGGCCAGGATGATCAACAGAGCTGGACGGATCGATTGGCGTCAACTGGAAGGGGTTGTTCGTTTGTTGGTACGCTTTCTGGACAACGTTATCGAGGTCAACCGATTCCCGCTGCCGGTAATTGAGTGGGTCACTTTGGGCAACCGGAAGATCGGCTTGGGGGTTATGGGTTTTGCCGATTTACTGATCGGGCAAGGGCTCCCCTATGATGGCCCAGCTGCGATAGAACTGGCCGACCAGGTAATGAAATTCATAAAAAGGGAAGCCCGGATAGCCTCGGCGGATCTCGGTCAAAAGAGAGGCAGTTTCCCCAATTTCCGGCGATCCATGCTGACCAACCATTGGTCGAGTATGCGAAATGCAACGGTGACCTCCATCGCTCCAACGGGGTCGATCAGCCTAATCGCGGGATGCTCCCAGAGCATCGAACCAATTTTTTCATTACTCCACACCAGAAAGATGATCGGCGGCAGGCAATCACTGGTTGTCCACCAGGCATTAAGGCAAGGAGTTCCCAACGCTACAGGAGTTTCAAGCCAGATCCACTATAGGTTGAAGGCCGGCTTTCCCCGCTTGGGTGATGGCACTCGCACCTTATCAACAGGCATCTTACGTACTGCTCACGAGATAGAAGGTTCAGCGCAGGTAAGGATTTTGGCCGCTTTCCAGCGACATGTGGACAACGCAGTGAGTAAAACCGTGAATCTTCCGTCTCGAGCCAAAAGAAAAGAGGTCACCGCTATTTTTTTATCGGCCTATCGGACCGGGTGCAAGGGAATCACCGTCTATCGGGATAGCTGCCGGAGGCGGCAAATCCTGAATAAGGTCCCCCACAGAGCGCAAACCGGTCCTGATTTGGAGTCCAACGAGACGCTTGTCTGTTCAAATTGCGGCTGATGAATAGAGCCGAGCACTCGCCCAAATATCGCTTGAGTGAGGCTATTGCCCACTAAGGAGAAGCGGTGATGAGTCCATTTTCTTTTTCGCGACGATGATGTTAGCAACTTGGTCGGAGTCATCCATGCCCTTCTCAGGACATTTTCTTTCTCGGGTCTCAAGAGAGTATCCATAAGACTCAAACAATGAGGCGGATAGATCCCTGAAGGCGACCATCTTGCTTCGCTGTTCTGCTGAAACATGGGCCTGGGGACAAAGCCAGATCATTTCCTGGGCAATCTCATCGATCAGGACATCGGCCGACTCTCGATCAAGTTTGTTCAGATGATGAGACAGGAAGCCCACCAAGTCGGCATCCTCATCGAATTCGGTGATGACCATTACGAAGAAGTGCGCCGCTTCATTAAAGTCCCGTTTTTCGATTTCCTTTGCTGCGCTGGCAAGGAAAAGATCCGATACGTTACGATATCTAGGGCCACCATCCGCTTCGGTCATGCGTTCCTCGCTAAGAGTAAACTGCCTCTTTCAGGCGCCTGAGCCATTCAGAGTCTTCGGTAAAGTATCCGATGACTTCATTTTCGGCCGCCGATCTATATCTGTTAACAGTGCTTATCAAAATCTTTTTTCGGCCACGTCTTTTAAGCCTATACACAACTTCCTCTGGTTCGTGGCAATCGTACAGCAGCCCAAAAACCTTTCTCTCCCGACGCTCTAATTGGAAAGACGCTTCAATGATCAGTGCGTCGACAGGATCGTATCCGAATTTATTAGGTTCTCGAACTTTATTATAGGCATCCAGGGTTGTACCCACCTTGGTAAGCAGAGGTTCTTTGATCCCGACCAGAAAGCTTTCCATTGTAGGCTCCCACTGACGATAGTCCATGGCCTGCCAAGCCGGCAACATCCGATTTATGCAAAATTATAAAATTTATACCAAACCTTCTCAACTTTGGTCAATACAACTATTCCGAGTAGATTTTGTCAAGCCCCTCCAAAGGATGCATAAAAATCTAAATACCTAGTTATCTCAATAGGTTAAATACACTTTTCTCTTGCCATGGCCGACAGAATAAGGCACTATTGGATGAGGCTAGTATCTCGGAGGTATTGAAGAGGCACCACCAGTAATCAGGCCAAGGAGGTCAAAATGGCGGCATTGGAAATAGTCATCTGGCAAAGCGAGCTCGCGGCCATGGCTCGCCTCACCACCGATTGGGGCAACATCGAGACTGGGGGAGAGTGCTTCGGCCTGTTCTCCCGCGCTGGACGCCCGACCGTATTATTGGTTACCCCTCCAGGGCCTCGAGCTATCCACCAAAGAGCCCGTTTTGTCCAGGACACGGATCATCTGAATCGAGCTATAGAAAAACTCTACCGCCGATTTGGGATCCAACCGGGAGGAACATTTCACTCCCACCACACCATTGGCTTAAATTCTCCCAGTTCGGTAGATATGGGAAGCGCCCGATCTTTGGCTGAAAAGACCGATTCGCCGGGCCTTTTTCAAATAATCACCACAGTGGAAGATGTTTCTCCAAATGGTGGCACGGGTCATCGACACGGAAGGGCCTACCACCGGGAAGGATCATCCAGGGCCAAACATGGGTCAGGCGGGATAATCAAAAGGATATTACATAGGTTAAATCCATTTGACGGACAACCCAGACACCTTTGCCATCCAGGTTTTAAGGTCAGAATCAACGCCTTTGTCTATCCGGAAACACCATCTTCTAGGTATCAAGGATGCCCGATCAAGGTCTTGCCGGGAACAAGCCCTTTCAGAGACGCGATCGAGCGCCTGCCTGGCTGGCAATCGCTAAGGATGAAAACCGATTTCCCCCACTCCCAAATACTGCTCGATCCTGTTGATCGACCAGAATCCACGGACAACGAGGCGGTTGACCTGCCCGATCGAGTTTTACGGCAGATCTCAAAATTGCCCGAGGAGATGGCCGTCGAAACCAGGATCCGTTTCGATAATGAGTTGGTGTGCTTAAAAATCCCGGTGTCGGACGACTATCATCTCATCCTGTTCATGGACGCTGACTCCAACTTTAGGATCCTCAACGCTCTGCTCGGATCAAAGAACATCCACGCCAAACCGGTGGACATCACCACCCGCGCCCTTCGCTTCGGAGACAAGACGCCGATCGATCACATCCACCAGATAGCTGTCAAGCTTATCGACCGGAATCGATCCAAACCTGAAGTAGCTGCCGGGGGATTGGCGGCCGCGACGGATTCCCCACGGCCTCTTGGTGACGAGTACGCCCAGGCGCTTAAAAAACGAGGAGCGGGCCGGGAAGGTCAAAGGGAAAGGAGCGGGCGAGATGGTGAATAGTCGACCAAGCCAGCGCCTCAACCTCGAGAACCAAATCATGGCTCGGGAGCTGCCTCACTTCAAATTATACGTCGCTGGGCAAGAATTTTACTTCCGGGGATGGCATCAGACGAGAATCACCGGCCGAAACTACCAGTTGAAACTTATTGTTCCCCTTTGGTATCCGGACGAAATGCCGAGGCTCTATGTCCTCAGCCCGAACCCCCTTTATCGATACGGCTCCCATGGAACAATCAATTCCCTGGCTCCTCTGCACGCCTTACACATTAACTGCAATGGGCCTAACGACTGCGTCCAGATCTGTTGCCTCAATCAAGAAGAGTGGAACGCTTCCCTATCATGTGTATCCATTATTCATAAAGGCCTAATTTGGTGCGAGGCGTACGAAGAGTATTTGCGAACCGGCGAAGACATCGCCAACATCCTTGATAAATGGAAAGGAGAGTTGAGATGACCAGCGAGCAAGAAAGAATTCGCAGGATGATGGAGGAGATGCAGCGGGGCACGAACACTGGGAGAAAGCTATTTGGCCCCGGCGACTACAATCGGGAAACGAAATCCTTTGAACCCCAGTCCAGGAACCATGATCCCGACAAGATAATCCGAGTGACCCCGGAGGATTTCACCTTCGGCTGTGAAGCGTCAAAGGGTGAAGGCATGATCGTGATCGCAGCCGAGATCATCGAAGGAATGAACCCGGGAGAGACGATCTCGGCCACTTTCGGGGGCCACCCCTTGGAAAACGTCTACTCTCTCCTGAAAACGGACGATGATTTGTTTGGCTTCCCGGGGACGGTCATGGCTACCTCGATCCAACCCGATATCGGGCTGGGATCGTTCGGTCGGCCCCATGACCGGGTCAGGGTGATCATCCGGGTATCGGAACCGGCAGAATCGAGTGAGCGGAAAAAAAAGATCCTCGAGGCCACCGGTTATGTCAGGAACGGAAGGAATTGGCGAGAAGTACCCATCGAGTTCGTCCCCGTTAAAAGTCAAATTTTCTCCCGGTTTGGCGGACTGCTTGAGACGGATGTCCTGGCCGAGAAAAAAGTCCTCGCTGTTGGCCAGGGATCATTCGGTTCATCCATCTCCGTCAAGTTGGCCGAGTCGGGAATCATGCTATTCGGGCTGATGGACCACGACCGGTTGGAGATCGCCAATGTGGTCAGGCATTATTGCGGGCTCTCCGACCTCGGGCGCTTGAAGACCCTGGCTGTGGGCCAGGCCATCAAGGACAAAAACCCTTACGCTGTTACAAACTCCTGGCCGATCAAGGCTGACTGGGAAACCGCCGAACAAGTCAGGGATATCATTCGCCGGACAGACCTGGTCATCGTGACCACCGACGATCAAAAATCCAGACGACTTATCAACAGGTTGTGCGTGGAAGAGGGGAAGACCTGCATCTTCTCGGGCGCCAATCGAAGGGCCTATGGGGGCCAGGTGCTGAGGGTCAGGCCCGGAGAGTCGCTCTGCTACCAGTGCTTTCTGATGCATATGCCTCACCGGGCTCAGGACCAGGAAATATCGAACCGAAGCCAGGCGGCGGGCATGGCCTACACCGACCGTCCGGTAGCCATTGAGCCTGGTCTATCGATAGACATAGCCCCGATGGTCCACATGGTGGCCAAGCTGGCCATTCAGGAATTACTCCGGGACAAAACCACGACCCTGAGATCTCTGGATGAAGACCTGGAGGCGCCCTATTATTTCTGGCTCAACCGGCGCGAGCCCGGGACCCTTTATGAGAACCTGGAGCCCCTTGAATTCAACGTCGATGGCGTATCCGTCCTGAGGTGGTATGGCGTCGATATCAGACCCCACCCTGCCTGTCCCGTCTGCGGTGATCCCGATGCCTTCTCGGAATACCTGTCCGCAACCAGCGCCGACAGCGAGGCGGTATTGGCTTCAGTCCAGGAGTTGCCGGGGAGTGAGTGATGGCAAAGACCATCGACTATCTCGTCACCGAGCTCCCTGACCCGGCCTACCCAAGGTACCAACTGGCGGCCGGCGGTGACCCGCGTCGGGCTATCTGGCGGGACTGGGAGCGGTTGGCCAGAATCCTGATCAATTTCCCCCCCGGAAGCATCACCGTAACCATGAAGGCGGTTTTCTCGCCTATGCCGGCCAATGGTCATGTCCAGTCACGCCTGCGGCTCTACCTGTCCGCGACCTCGAACCGCACCGACCTGTTGGAATCCTTTCGCCTTCTTATCGAGCAGGGGCCCCTTTCGAGATTCTACGGATTCACCGGATGCGAGACACCGGGGCCAACCACCAAAAAACTGAAGACCTCCTGCCAAGTGGTTCGCCGGACGGACAATCTGGCCCCCCTCCACGGCCCCGAACTCAATGATCGGATACCTGAATTCTACTATCAAATCCATCCCTTCGAACCTGTCGAAGACAATGATCTGCTGGCCCTGGACGGGGTTTTGAATAAGGCCCAGGAACCGGTCATAATCGAAATTATTTTGGAACCGGCCGACGTAAGTTCCGAACTCAGTGCCCACACCGGCTACCTGGCCCGGTTGCACTCGATCAACAGAACCTGGGACCAGGACGACTTCAACTACGACTGGCCGAGTGAGCACCTTGAGAACGATCCGTCCGACTCTTCGGTTCGAAACGACATGCAGAGAATCAAGCCGCTACGTCTCTACGACCCGCTGGCCGATGATGTCCTGCGGGCTCAACAACGTTTCCATGACGAACTCAAGAAACCCCACTTTCTCTTCAGTATAAAAATCGGGGCCACGACCAGGGCAACCGCCCACCTCCTCGCCTCGGTCTACGCCGAGTCTGCTTTCGACGATGGTTCGTATCGGATAATCGAACGGTCCGGTCAGGAAAGCCGAACAGAAGATCCAACCGGTCCCTATGCCGGTTTTCATCGCCTCCCAAACCTGGCCACGGCCGAGGAGATCAAAGGCGCCTTCCGTTTACCGGTGGCCTCTTATGCTTCCCCGCTCTGCATCAGAAAGAACACCGATCCTCCCCAGCGCCCAGTCAAAGAAAAAGTGGTGATAGGTGTCGATCAGGAATTGGCGACCGCTCACGGTGCGGCAATCCGAAAGAAAGCCATTGAACTGGTCCTGGCTTTGAATGATTTCACAAAACACCTGTTCATTTGCGGTATGTCTGGATATGGCAAGACAACCCTGGGCAATAGCATTCTCATTCAACTCCGCGGTCATGGCGTTCCCTTTATCATCTTTGAGCCGGTCAAGACCGAATACCGCCTCCTGAGGACACTCCATGGGTGCAACGATCCAGCGGCCAAGACTTTGGCCAGGGATCTGAGGATTTACACCCCGGGTAATGACTCGATCTCACCCCTGAGGCATAACTTCCTTCAAGGCTGTAAAGGTATCGGCCTTTTCGAACACGTCGGCAATCTCCTGGATTGTCTCCTGGGGAGCATGCCCATGCTGCCAATGCTCCCGGCTATTTTGGCCGAGGCCATGGAGCGGGTGTACGAAGGTCGGGATATGGTGACCGACCCTCCAACAGTCTCCGAACTGCTGACCGAAGCAAAAAAAATACTGCTTGAGAAAGGATATTCCCCGGAGACCCGTTCAGATATCTTGGCCGCTCTCGAGGTGAGGCTGGGTTCTTTGACAAGGGGTAGCGTTGGCCAGGTCTTCCAAAGCCGGTTCAGTATCCCGACAACAAGGGATCTGATTCGAAAACCAACCCTGATCGAGATGGATCACCTCTCGAAGGATTACTCCTCGCTCCTGACCATGCTTTTGCTGATGTCGATCCGGGAAAACCTGATTACGACCCCGTGGGCCGGGGGTAAGCCCCGCCTGGCGATAGTCATCGAGGAGGCCCACAACCTGGTCGGTCGGACTGGGCCGGCCAAGGTCTCCGAGGAGGCGGCCGACCCTGAAGCCTTTGCTGCCGAAGCCATCTGCAAACTGCTGGTGGAGTTCAGGGCTTTGGGGGTCAGCGTCATCATCCTGGACCAGCATCCCTCTAGAGTCGCCCCAGAAGTGGTCAAGGCCACCACGACCCAAGTCGCTTTCAGGCAGACCTATGAGTCGGACCGGGAGGAGATAGGCCGGGCCATGCTCTTTGGGCCCCTGGAGTTGGAGGAGATCGCCCGGCTCAAGACCGGTGAGGCCTACCTCTATACCGAAGCTCTCCACGGTCCTCGCCGGATCCTAACCGAGGACCTCCACTCCCGCTTGGGATTCGGTGAACCGGTGCTGCGGGAGAAGATCGTTCCCTTAATTGATTCCGATACCTGGTTCACCAAGGGAGCCCGGGACCGGGCCACAGTCGAACTCATCCAACTCAAAGAAGCCATGGATGCCTATGACTACCAAAGGCTGGACTCGATCTCCAGACTGCAGCGGCTACTTGAGATCCATGCCCGGATCGAATCCGAAAATGGTGATGGCCGTGAAGCACGCCTGAGGGCTCTGCTGGCCGAGGCTTCAGGACTGAGAAGTGAGATGGAGGCCAACCACCAGGCATTTATACGAAATCCCTACCGCCGATTCCTGGCCGATGCCAATCCGGCCGGTTTCGAAGATGAGGGCACGGGACCTTTCCGAGACGCTTTGGTCGAGCGCTTCGAAGGAGTAATCGAATCCGGTTTCAGCCAGGGTTTGAAGATGGTCGATGACCTGATTTCCCATTGCCGCGGATAGATAGGGGGATGCAACAATGCGCGGACGCAAAGAAGGGGCCAGCCGACGCGAGTTCGTCGAGACGGTCGATAAAAGCAAAGCGGAAATGGAAGGCCAGAAGGCCGAACTCGAGATGCACGCTTCCGATATCGAGCAGGAGCGACGGACCCTGGAGAGCCTCGAGGGAAGGGGCGCTGAGGAGGACGTTCGGCAGACAGAGGAGGGCATTTCAGGGGCCGAGGACGTATCGGCCGAAGGATTCGGGTCAGAGAACCGGAAGCTGGAGAGCCTTCACGGGGAAAATGAAAACATCGAAAGCGATTTCCAGGAACGTCGCGAATCAACCGAATCGGACTTGGGCAAGATAAGCGAGGCCAAACTGGAGAGCTCCGAAGCGGTCAGGGCCATGCTCAGAGCCAAGGAATCGGCCATTCGAGGCAAGGAGTTTCTGTCCGAGCAGTCTGAAAATACACGCCGGGCCAGGGAAGAGAGTGAGCGCGCTCAAGGAGCCTTGGAAGACAGGGTCAGGGCCATTCGGGGAGGCCGTTAGACATGGGGAGATCGAAAAGAACAGATTCCGAAGAGTTGAGCCGATTAGGATTGACGATGGAGGCCGCCGAGAGGTCCTTAAAAAACCTTTCCGTGAAAATCAGGGTGCTGCCCAAGGTTGAAAAAGATGGGTCTTCTGAATGCCCCTTTGCCGAGAAGTTGTACGACCAGAAGGACGAAGCAATC
>Ga0068714_10005307_pt1 | contig 13747 bp, 16 predicted proteins | sample MTBNYHSulfiMetaG_FD_62988 | JGI IMG/M metagenome (GOLD analysis project Ga0068714, IMG submission 62988) | Enrichment culture microbial communities from rom New York Harbor, USA that are MTBE-degrading - MTBE-NYH (New York Harbor Sulfidogenic)... | ecosystem: Environmental > Aquatic > Marine >... | reverse complement strand
TGTAGTCCGTTACTTGCGTATGGACTCTCTGAACAATTCATCCTTTTTTTAATCGCAGGATTTATGATTTCTGTATCCATCTCACATTCGTTCATCAATGCCATACCTGCGACCTTCATCCAGTAGTTGCTAAAGTAGAATCCCGAGTTCCCGAAACAGACTGAAAATCCATTTCCCCGGTCAGATCTACTGCCTGGTTCTATTGTAAAACTGGCAAAAACAGACAAAACATGTTGGCAGCCAGACAAAAAAATTCAATAACGATCTGATCCACATTAAATGAAAAGAATAAACAACCCTAGGAAAAGCATTATTGTCATCCTCCTGGATCGATGGTGATAAGAATCGTGCCGAAGTATTTTGATGTCACCAGATGCGTCTCGCCAACATTTCCGTGCTGATGCAGCCAGATGAGGATGTCCGCAAGAATCCAGAGATTATATAGCAGCACTGAGAACAGGAAATAGAATAACCGTATGATGTAGTTCTTCGATGTTGTCTTTGGCCTGTAAGAATGCTTCTTAACTCTGTATGAAGTTTCTATGCCCCATCTCTTGGAGTAGAGCATAAGCAATCGTTCAGCAAGGTCTACTTCTTTTTCGTCGAAATCCATGTTGGTCGCAAATACTCGCTTGACCTTCTCCCCTTTGTTATCTGTATCCTCCACGATAACTAGGTTCAACGGATAGTTGTTCAAGACAAACCCTTTGATTATCGAGGGGGCAGGCGAGAGATCCATCGCTCTTTTGACTGAGAAGTTGTGGATCGCCGGCATCAGGTATTTCACATGGAACTTGTCAACCGTGAATAGGGATTGCGAATCAAAGAACCCTCGGTCAAACGTCAAATGGTTTATCTTGATTCGCTGCAGCGCGTAGCCCAGGAGCTTTGAGAGCACCATCTCTTTATTATCAAGTGCGGAGACTGGTATCGCAAGCAACGTGAACCGCTTCCCAGCTTCCACGATGTTGATGGTGGCGAACTTGTAGCAGCTTGATGTCCCAAGTTGAGGCTGTTTTCCAACAGTCATTTGTGTGTTTTTACTTCCGTAATAGAGCCATTCATGATAGTCGATTGCGACATCGTATCTCTTCCGTGTGTCGAAAAGGTTGGCTTGCCGTGCCATCTCCCAGACAATCTCAAAGATGGTTGTGAACATTGTTTGGAGCTCCTGGGTGTTTGGGTATTTCCGTAGATGATATAGGAGCGTCTTTCCAGAGGGGCTTTTCTGCCGCTCCCTGAATACCTTGCTGCCGTTTTCAGCGAAATCCTGCGACAGCCCGAGATGGACCAGGAGGTTGATCAGCTCCTGTTTTTTGTATACGACATTGTGGTGTTGGTGGAAGTCGATGAATGGTGATATCCTCCGTTTGAAGAGTCGGCAGACGTCTCTTGTCTTCTCACTCCGTTGTAGGCGCTGGTTCCTTTCCTGTGTGTCCTTGGAAGGCCTTTCTGGGTTTAATGTCTTGACATCCAGGAGTATGCCGAACTTCTCTGAAATCTCCTCGATCTTTCTAGCGATGAACTCAATGAGTTCCTTGCTATCATTATCTAATATATGATTGACAAAGTAACCTATTTGTGTCCTGTCCGGTGTCTGGTTGAACCCGAGCTTGAATTTCTCCGCAGGATTCCTTCTGAGGTATTTTGTTAATTTGATGTGAAACTTTATCCCTTTCAATCGCTGGAATAAAATAAGTTTGAAGAGCGAGTCGTATGAGAACTTGATCTTCCGATACTCGCTTGTTTGAAATGCTATTACATCGAATGCTTTGAGGAAGTCTGCTATCTTGATTTGTTTATTTTCTTTAAATTTCTCGAAGGTTTTATAAATCTCCTTTTCTATGGTTTCTTTGGGGATATTTCGATTGCCTTGCCGCATTCGATTGTCTCCATGCCGAGGGGAGCCGTAAACTCCCTTCAGGCACATATACACATTTACACATATGTGTATATTTAATATCTATATAAATATTGTGGTTATGTGTAAAAGTGGAAAAGTTTATATTCTGCATACAATATTGCAGTATTGAAAAGAAATGGGTAGAATAGACATAATCTTACCAGATGAATTAGAAAAAAAATTTAGAAATAAGGTTTTCAAAAAATTCGGAATGAAAAAGGGAAACATTACGGCAGCAATACTAGAAGCAATCGAACAATGGCTTGAAAAAAATTAATAGTATTTTTTATGCAATCTCTCCAGATACCGTAAAGCAGGGTTTCTTGTTCCTCTTTTTCTTGTATCGTTGGTTATTTCTGTAATTTCTCGAACATGCGTACCGATTCTTCTTGGTTTAGATACCTGTGGCCTCCAGATTCTATCATTTGATAATTGCGTCATGTTTGGTTTACTACTCAAACCATCTATCGTGGGTAATTCTCCTCCACCTTGTAATATGGGTTTAATCTTCTCAAAATTATACTCTCCTTCGCCATAGATTACTATCTTACCAAATTTCATGTCAGGATCATCGCTTCCACCCGGTGTTGTTGGATAGCGTGGATTCCCTGAAAGAAGGGAACCAAAAAAAGCAGCGCCATGATCAATCATCTCAAACGCATAATATCCTCCTCTTGGTAAGAATAGCGGAACACCGTGAGAAAGACCAAAATCGGTAAGCTCTTCAACCAGCCATATGAGATTTCTTTTAGATGATTCATCTTCTTTAATAGCTTTCCAATTTGTAATAGTCAATGAAATTCCTACATGAGCACGACTGTCAAATGTACCATTGACAAGTTCGACAATATCTGCAACACCTGTTCCTTCATCTCCGCCAGTAATATTTTTTGAAATACATGTTTGATCAATATAAATGCTCAGCCAAGGATTCGCTTGGCATCTTTTTAGTTTGTTATTTCTCAAATAGGCTACTGCTCTGATGATATTTTTTATATGATCCCTATCTTTTTTATCCGATGTTGAAAAAAGTGGTGGAGCTGGAGGAACATACGACCCGAATTTAACTTTCTCCGCTTCCTGCAATCCTTCTGTTGTCTTTGACCATACATCAGATAGTTCAATTTTTTTTGTCCATACATCACTGACATGAACCCTTTCCTCTGGTTCCTTGATTACACCTATTTTTTTGCGCCGTTTATCATTCATTGTACTCCATTTATGATACAATGTTTGATCCCATTGTGTTTCGATGAATTTTCGTTCAAACTCAGGGAGGAGTGATAGTGCCCCCTCTTTGTCTTTGTCCTCTAATGCCTTTTTCCAAAACTTTTTGATGTTGCCAGTGCTGCCATGCAGGGCATGAGAAATCAGGGGAAGCGGCATAACATATCGATATAATTCATGCGGCTCGTAAAATATGATTGGTCTGGATAACGCTATGTTCATAATATTATCTCTTTGCTCGGATATAGATAGCAATGGAGTGCAAATATGGTTCCAGTATCCTGAATGAAACGAGATCGGCCAATCTTTTGGTATATATTTCTCATACGATAAAACCGCATTCCAATCCTCTTCCGCTTTTATTTCAGGGATATAAGTTGGGTAAGGAACTTCTACGCCCATAAGATATGTTTTTCCTATCCAGGTGTGTTCAACTTTCTTTTCTATCTTAAAATATGTTTTTTTTCCGTAGTCGTTATTTTCAAATTCCATCTATACCACTTCCTCGTTCCATTAAAATTTTTAGATTATCAATTAATTTCGGTATCAATTCAAGAGGTACCAAAATCCCGCCTTCCGTTGTTTCTCCCTCTAAAATTGAATATCTTTTTTCAGTAATATGAATCAGTATCTTCTTTCCAGGTCCTTCTGCTAAGACTGATTCGAGAATAAAAGGCGAGTGTTCGATTTTGTATATTCCGAAACCATGTAGTGGTTTCCCATTTGGATAATATAATGTGAAATTGGCTTTTCTTTTAACGCTATATGCTTCTCTAATTGCAGATAACCTTTCTAAATGTCTACGGGTTGTCGGCTCTGTCAAATTGGCTAGATGTGCTACTTCAGTGGCTGTTAATCCTTCCCAACCATGTATGAAAAGTATCTGCCTTATCTTTTCACGAAGAAAATCTTCTTTGGCGGATCTACTCCAGCCTTTAAGATCTAAAGTTTTTGTGTCATTAAGTGAGGGAAAGCTTAATGTATCGAAATCACTTAATGAATTTGGTTCCATTTTTTGCTGTAATTTTTTCGTCATATTCTAAATCGAAAACGAAATGCACCTCATTATATTTAAATATTTCTAAAAAATCGGCTTTGCACCCTTATTCAATGAAAACAAGTAATTTGAGTACAGACGAATGAATTAGGGTGCAGATGAGATAGATTTAAATGATGAATGGGGAGATTAAAAATAGACTTAATAAATTATTGATATAACTCCCTCTTAATTTTTTCTTCTAGGAAAGGTTAATTAATCATTGATTAATAAATGATTTGATGACAATCAAAGATGAAATTGAGAAACAATATTATTCATTATTGAAATTAGCTGAACAATATGATTCTTTCTTTGAAAAAAAAGAAGTGGAAGATTGGAAAGGACTTCAAATAAAGAAAGGCATGGAGGGAGATTTTTCAAACACAAAGGAACAATTGGAAAATGAAATACCAAAATTTATGCTTCTTATTAGAGAATCTATGGAAACAATCCCTGAAAATAATAAAAAATATAATATTAGCACTAGAACAGAACCAGATGGGGAAGAGTATATAATAAAAAATTATGAAGATATTCATTATTCATCATTAATTAGTTTCTTTCAAAGTATAAGAAGAACATTTGAAGATGCAACCCTTTCTCAAATTAAAAGAGATTTTAAAATTTATAAAGAAATGCGCAATATTAAGACGGACGTATTATCATTATCACACATGTTGACTATTTTCGTTCCAGAAAAAATGATATCAGTACAGCAACAAATTGATATTATCTTTAAATTAAGAGATAAAGGACTTGACCAAATTGCTGATGATCTAGAAGAAATTGATAATGAAAAAGATGCACAAAAGAAATGCTTAAAGGCAAGAACCGCATTAGAAAAACTCCTAACAGAATATATAAAAAGTAAAGGTGGAGAATGGAAAAGATCCTTTAGTGCTAATCTTAATACTGCCATCGACCTTGGATTAACAGAAAAAGATAAAAGAAAAGCTATTGCGTCTCATTATACATTCGTTTCAAAAATAATTCACGGGGACATCCAAGCAAACCAAAAAAACACACAATTTGCTGTAGAGGGGATATTAAATATCATTGGTTCACTAATCACCACTTGATAATATATTTTATAACGGGGAGTCTTTGTCTGGGAGGATCTGAGATAGATACTTATGGACGCGTTGTCTAGGAGGATTAACGATTAAAGACCCCGCTGATCTATCTTCTTCGATTCCCCGAGAAATAATATCTTATTATATGGTAGACAAATGTTTTTATCCTTTTAATTATAATTCACTATCGCGATTGGAAATTTACCAATTATCACATTATTGGCGTCGAAAATAAAATCTGCAATTACTTGATTTTTTTCTATTAAATGAATCACCCATATATAACGAGGTAAGTTTTTAGATAAAATAAATTTTTTTGGACATCTATTTGTGTTCTCTTTTTTTTCTTTTCTATAACACTCGAATGATGTAATATTTTTACATAGTATATAATTTTTATAATCGTTTATATGATACAATTTCACTTCGCAATTTCTTTTTTGAGTAATAGCCACTTTTTTTGTAAGATAAAAATAGGAAGCAAAGGGAATAAATCGTAATTTTACTAAAGGATCGACTGGTATCAACATATCTTTTAGAACAATCTCATCTACATCGTTTCTATTAATCAATTTATTATTCCACTTTTTTATTGAATTTCCAATAAATGTTGTTTTGCTATAAGGATTAATACGATCGTCATGAACATATAATTCTTTGATTATCCCTTTGTCATTTTTTCTAAATCCTGTTATCAAAACTGCATGCATATCGGTTTCTTTTTTTTCCTTATAGAATTGTAATCCACAAATAATTGGAAAATTAGCGTTTAAATATGATTTTATTAAATCTATTAAAACCATATTTTCTGTAATATTTTTTATATTTTTTTTCTTCATTTCAGTTATTAATAAATCGATATCATTAATATTTATTCGATGAAAATGGACATTAATTTTTCTTACATAATTGGCAATTTCAGCTAAATTAAGACCGGATGAAGGATAAATAGGATCTGGGGTAGAATAGGCTGTTTGAAGGAAACTTGCTTCCGTTATTTCAGCTAATGACAGAATAGGTATATCATACCATTTTTTTATTGCGAATTGCGTCATCCATAAACAAGCAGATGCACACACACCTACTGCTATATCTTGTTCATGAAAAGGGATTGATTCAATAATGAAATTCATTCCAAATAAAGAACCAAAATTTTTAATTTTTAAAAAATATCTAATATCCCCGTTAACAGTGTCTGGATACGGTTTAATTACACTTCTACCTATTAGATGAACCCCTTCTTTATCAGTTACAGGTTTAACAACGATATAACCCAAATAAAATTTTTCCATAAATTTTTTTATTTTATTTAAATCATTTGATTTAATCAAATTATTCAATTTAGAATGATTCATATCACAAGAAAAAAAATGTAATCTAATAGTAAACCTTTCAAATTGATTAAATGCTTCCGCATAGTATCTTGAATAATCTCTTAAATAGAATTTCTCGACATACTCTTTTTCCTCCAATATTGTTATTTTTTTTATCTTCATTTCTAATCGTAATTTTTCAAGATAATCATATAAAATTTTAATAGAGTTTATTTCTGATTTTGATTTTCCAAATATATTATAAAAAGAATTAAGAGAAAATGGATGAAACTTTAAGGAAAGCTTCATAGTTTCAACACTAAATTGAAAAACGTTTAGTAATATCTTCTTCTTTTAATTGTCCAGTTTTACGTATTATTATATCAAATAATCCAATAAAATCTGGGTCAGATAATATTTTTATATATTCTTGACTATCTATAGGCATATATTGTCCCCCTTATTATATAATGTTCAATATTATAATTGTTTCCTATGTAATTATTTTTATATATATTATGATTTCCGCTCCATCCCCAAGCGGTTTTTCTCCTCACTTCCACCTCACCTATTTCCTTGACACTTATTAACAGAGTATTAAAAAGGTATTGTTCTAATACTATAAAAATTCTACCCCAACATTTTCCGTCCATATCATCTCCTTAACTGTTCTAATGACTTCTTTAAATCAGTATAATTATATTTTTCAGAGAGGTTTGTAACAATCTTATAGATATCATATAACTGTTCCAAATCATATTCATATTCTGTATTCATAATACTAAATGATCTCGTAGCATCAAACTTATTTTTTTCAGTTCCCTGTTTTTTGATTGTCACTTCTCCCCAACGTCCAGTTGCTACTTTCATTAAATTATACCTCTGGTTATATTATTAGTATAATTTAATGGTTTAAAAAACTAACTATTAAGCAGATATCTATTAAGACGGCATTGGGACAGAATTAACCAGGTCCGACTCAATAACGATCCCTGCAATTCACTAATGAAAACAGCATTGGCATACAAAAAATTTAATAATCTCTAATCGATCATAATATAATGATAACCATGACAAGAGAACAGTTTTTCGAGGAGATACTCCCCATTACTGTTTTTATTCTTGGTTTCTTTGCGATTGTATTGAGTTTAGTTAATGCGTTTGTCTAATTTATTGTAATGTTGAAACAATATATCGCAGAGATAAAAATCATTATATAAATTATCGTTGCAGCAAGACTATGAACAAATGATAAATAAGGGGTTGTTAATTTACTTGTTATTTGAAGTTTATTATTGAATTTATTTTTTTCTATATCTATTGCATGTGACACTGATTTAGTTAACAATATATAATGGAAATAATCAAGTAATGCTATTGGAAAAATATAGATTGCTGCCATGATAAATAACCAGGGTGCCCATTCATAACCTTCTTGATGTAACCCCCATCCTGCGATAAAAAACGCTGAACTTATAGGGATTGCTTGAACTCGTATTCTCATCACTATGTCATCGAAATGCTTTATCCGGTCCTTAGTAATCTCCCAATCTTTTAGATATAAATCTTCATCAGTTAACATATGATATACAAACAATGAAATAATCATTCTGCTATTTTATTCTATTCTGCTAAAATACCATAATGTTATTTATTTTTTTCTTAAATAATTTTTAACAGAGTTTGACACAGTAGTTTCATTGATATTTTTCTCCTATTGTGGATTGAAAGGTATTTGCTTGGTTTTTTTAGAAGTCATGGTCACTTGATGACTGAAATGATTATTTCAGATTTGGTTTTTTGTTATTTCTTACTTTTTTCTCTATTGCACTTCATGCACAACATCTGGCAGTTCTCGTCGTTCGTCTTGCCGTCATCTACCCATGGAACGATATGATCCCCTTCCATCTCGTCGTAGTCGAACTTGTTCTTGCAAATTGGACAAATCCCTTGTTGCCGTTCGTATGCGGATCGCTTCTGTCCCTCGCTGAAGGTGCGGATGTTCAGATACTTTTCTTTCCTTGTTAGCACATATTGATAGATACCTTTCTTACTCGTTACCTCATCGTCCATCATCAAAATTGTGATCTCTTTTTCCAACTTCTTCGGATCCAGTTTTTTGTCCTTAAATTCCTCGTACAACTCGCCCCAGGATAATCCTTTCATCTCTTTGCGGTATTTTGGGAAAGTGGCTTCTATCCAGTCGATTACTTTCTTAAAGTGCAGCCACAGTTCGTTGGCATTTGTCTCATGTTGTCGTTGAGCCATGTACTCTTCTATGTTGTCGCCGTTGATCCATTGGATTGCAGTCTCTAGATATTCCTGCCTGATTGCTGTGCCTGAGAGATACTTGTTGCCGATTTCGTGTGCTGGACATCCTGTTTTGCTGAAGAATCTCTTGGCGTCGGAGACCCACGGACCAGCGTAGACGGCGTTCCTCAATTCCTGATCGGTCAGTTTCTCGCCCGCTATATTGATGGTCTTGAACCAGTCGAGCCGCTCTTTGTCAGTACCACTGCACCAGTAGACCATAATCTCGTAGTTGAGTATCTGGTTTTTTTCTTCATTCGTCAGATTGTTAAAGAACCGATCTTTGAAGGAGAAGTCCCCATTAATGTATTGACAGAAGGATATTGTCCTCTGTTGTCCGTCAATCATCCCGAAAGTGCCGTCTTTGTTAAGTGCCCAATACATGACGTTGAGAGGGAAGTCCTTTGTGATGGTATCAATCACTGCGTCTCGCTGTTTATCTTTGTAGATGAACTCTCGCTGGTAAATCGGACGTATATCGAGTTTGCCATTGTAACCGACAACTCCCTCCTCTTCTTTGTCCTTATAGCCTGTGGCGATCTCTTTTATTGGAATGTTCTTTAATTCAATTTTCATGATTTCTTCCTCTTTATTAAAATTCGAGCATAGATTTCTTTTCCATTGATCTTGAATCTTTTTCCGTAATCTGGATTATCTTCCACGTATCTATCGATTCCGATTATATCAAACTGATCTGGATTATACTTGTCGAGAAAGCTGACTGGCACGCCCATCACGCCCATATAGTCTTCTGGAATATTCTTAGTCTTATCAACATTAATCGCATCGTAATTATCGTACTTAGGATACTCGTCTTCGTGACCTGCATACTTTCTATATAGAATCAGATCCTCGTGTCTCTTCTGAATATCAAGATTTGTGAACCAAGTCACATTACGAAACTTAACAAGACCGGTTTCTTCGTTATATACTCCTTTAGCGAACGCTTTTGGATTTGTTGTTTTAAAATAGGCATTGCCTCTTTCAAAACCATATCCGATCCATAACTGATTGTCTTTGAAGAGTTTAAATATTTCTTTATATGTTATAGCATTAAGACTACCTATTATTATGAACTTCTTCTTGTATTTCATCAATTGTGCAATGTATTCACGAAATAGCGAGAACGGTGGATTTGTGACAATAATATCTGCTTGTCTCAATAAATTTATGCATTCTTTGCTTCTGAAGTCACCATCTCCCTTTAATTTTCCATCTTTGATTTCATTTTTATCTGGAATGCCGTTGCTTTTCTTTGTTCCTTCATACTCCAACCATATTGCTTTTTCCGAGCTATTTGTACTGAAACGGTCTCTTTGCTGGTTCTTATAACAGGTCGTTATCAGTTTCTTGAGACATAACTCGTTAAATTTCAGACAAAAATACTTATGGAAATTACTAATTGTTGGATCGTCACAGTTGCAATAAATAGTTTTACCATTGAAATGTTCTTTATAATGTTTCAGTTCTCTTTCTATATCACTCAACTGTGTATAGAAATCATCAAACTTTGCTTCCTTCGCTTTATGCAAACTTATATTCAATGTATCTTTATTGCTACTCATCGTATTACCTTTTCATCATCCAATCTCAAATCCGAGAATAACTCTCTTCCCATCCATGTAAATGGACGCATTCTCTGAAAAGGTAAATGTTAAGAGGTTAAAAAACTGTTAGATTAATTAGCGGTCGTTCTGGTTTTTCTTGGTGCAGAAATTAGAATATGCGCGTAAATCCGCCTTTTTAAATATCTTTTTATAGTAGTTATTTCGCTTTTTTAATTATGACCTTACCAAAACTAACTAACGAGGATGTTAAGGAAATACAATGTCTCCTGAAGGAAGGATATACGGGCAAGGAGCTTGCCAAGAGATATGGTGTCAGTCCTTCGGTTATCAGCAGACGGGCAAAATCTTTCTACAGTGGCAGACTCGTTCCCATCGAGACCAGGAATAATATCATCAAGAAGATCCAAGAAGGATATACCAAGGCGGAGGCGGCCCAGATGTACAGCATCCCTGTGAATACGGTCCTGGGGTTCACCAAAGGTCTTCCCAGCAGCAAGAGTGAAGGAAATCACTTCATACGCAGCCATGGTATCACTCTCCTGAATCGACTGATGGTGGATGGCTGCCTCATCAACGACTTCGTTATAAGCACCGTACGTGGGCTTCAAAGGCATTTCCCGATGATCATGTCAGCTAGATACAAAGAGAAGACGTTCTTCTACCTTAAAGGACGCGAGGAGGACGCCATCGAGGCGTATTTCAAAGACAAGCCTGACCGGATCATCAACTACAGCAGCATCGAGGAGCTGTCGTTTCTCCTCGGGGTGAAGATCTCCAAGGACGACCAAAGGAACCTCATAGACCGATACAAGCGGAAGCATACGCAATACTGGGAGTCCAGGCGGTTAATTCAGAGGCGGCTGGAAGATTTCATCCCGGACTTGGAGTGTGCATCCGTTTCCGATTGGGTTGAGCCAGGATTTCGTTTATTCCCTAAATATCAGGAGGAAAACATTTATAAACAGATGTAGGATAATATTTTTTTCGGGGAGTCAAAAAAGATGAACAAGGCAGGTCTTTTTATTCCCAGACTGACCCTGTCTTTGTATCAACCTTTCCTCCCAGACAAAAGACTCCCCTTCAATTTTTTACGTCCATAAAGTAAAAATGAATAAAGAAAGATACGCGGTCAAGGTAAATATGATAGAATATCTTTCATTAATAATATCTTTTATTGCTTTAGGAATTTCTGGTATTTCATTTTATTATCTCCATTTACAGGGACCGAAAATTAAGATAGAACATCTAAAAGAAGAAACGGTTCATTTCATGTTTTTAGAATCAGCAAAAAAGAATGGATTTCCGTTAGAAAAAGAACATGTGTTAGCAGTAACCAATAACGGTAATAAGACAGGATTGTTACGAAATATCCTAGTTAGAACATTAAAAGAAAGATCCATCGATGAAATTCATCAAGGTTCTCTTAAAATAAGTCATGGTGATGAATATATTGATACAAACGAGCCACTTCCAATAAAAGGAAAGGAATCCATTGTCATTAATTTTTGTTACATATTAGATCATCCAAGTGACGAGCATTATATTGAAGTAACTTATGACACCTCGTTCTTCTCAAGGATTTTTCAAAAAACTGAAATTATCTGGCGAAGTAATAAATAGTAAGTATTGAAGGTTATGTAAGATCTAATGTTATCAATTTTTCGGTGGAAAATAATAAGTGACGTTATCCAAGAACGAACCAAATCTGTCCTTCAATACCATTTTTAAATTTAAAAGGAATCTTTTTAGGAATCTTATTCTTTTTTTCTATAAAATGTTTGAGTTCTTCATCTTTATTTTCTTGTTTATCAGGCCAAAATGTAAGAAATACTAAACATTTTTTTGTATAATCACTATATGGCCTTTTTTCAAATTCGTTAAAATATTCTTCTAATTTATACGTTCCTTTTACTATATCTGAAAGAGATATTGCCCATTTATCGTTATATTTATCTTTGAAAATAATGTCTATCTTTTTCCTTTTTGAATTTATATAATAATATTTTTCTGGTTCGACTTTTCCTTCATTGCATAATATTCCACACAATTCTACTTTAAGCCAAGATTCAAATCCGATTTTTCTATCCATCTTTGTACGATGATATGCAAATAAAGACATTCCATCATTTTTTTCTAATACATTTTTAATTTCAAATATCTTATCTGCTAATTCTTTTGCTTCCATCTAGTTATCCCATTTCTCTAAAACATTTTGTCTGATTTCAACAATAAATATAACTATTTAAACATATTTCGCCTGCACCCAAATTACCCGATTTCACCTAATATAGGTACAAACCCCTCCAAAACTAGACTCCCCTAAGTTTTCCATTTTACCTTAGCGCACTATGTCCCGTAAAAAGGTTCGAGGGGTTTCTCAAAAAAAAAGTTTGTAGATTAATTACATTATTAAAGAGACAACCCCCCATAATTTCTAGCTAAAAAATACAAAGACTTAAAACACCTAATCCCCTTCCGTACATGTAGATTAATTAAAAAAGAAAAAACACTCTTAAGATCATATACAGCCTTATTTTCGGATGCACGCTGAATATGAACGGGGGAGTGAAAGAGATGTTTTTTCCTCACAGTAAATGATATACACAAAGAGGTGGAAAAAGAGGATGAAAGGGCACTTGCGCCCTCAGATAGAGCAGATGCTCCCTCTTTACATGTATCCGGTTTCAGTTCATTATCCAATGGTGAAGAGAGTGAGGACTCATCCCTTAACAAATTGTTTGATGAGAGCAGACAAAACTGGAGGATCCTGTATATGGATGAAACTGCACAGGGTCTAATCCTGGCCTTTATATTCGTGCTAGTAGCCATCGGACTCGGTGGGCTAGCTGTATGGGGCTTCATGACCATTAACATCATAGCGATTGTTATTGGCATGATCGGATTAGTCGCCTGGTTCTTCGCAGGAAGATACTTATTATAACGAGAAGGAGCAATTACTTTGATTTGCAAATGAACAAAAGTAATTGCCCCCACGTATTCACTAAAGACGGATTGGAATACTAGAGGTATGCATCCCATCCCCAGTATTTTAATCCTCACTTTTTCTCTAAAACCACTAACAATTATGTTGTTTCTCATTTTTTGATAGATAGAGTGCAAAATAACCGATAGTTCTTTTCGGCATTTCTCTCCTGTTGGCCGTTGTTTCTTTCTCATTTTTTTACCTTAGCATGTACTGTCATCGGAGCCCCAGAGGAAGAAACCGCACTGTCTGTTCTTCCCGCGCATGGGATGCTGCTCGAGGGCGAAGGATACAAGGCAGTTGCATTGTCTGCTGTAAGTAGCTATGGAGC
>Ga0068714_10005306_pt1 | contig 13748 bp, 11 predicted proteins | sample MTBNYHSulfiMetaG_FD_62988 | JGI IMG/M metagenome (GOLD analysis project Ga0068714, IMG submission 62988) | Enrichment culture microbial communities from rom New York Harbor, USA that are MTBE-degrading - MTBE-NYH (New York Harbor Sulfidogenic)... | ecosystem: Environmental > Aquatic > Marine >... | reverse complement strand
CATGCGATCTGGCGCAATACTGTTCAAACAAGCCGGGCAAAAGAGTTGATGGAGCGGCTCGCCTCCAGCGGAACAGGCGTCGAGCGCCTGCGGTCTCTTTTGTCGACCCTCCCGGCCACAGAACAAAAGCTATTGGACTGGACGACAGCCGGCGCCATTTTTTTACTGCTGACCATCGCCTTGTTGGCGCTCATGGTTTTAAGCTGAACATTCTTCAGCTCCTGGATTCCGGCTCCCGGCTCCTGTATTGGACGAGCTTTTCCCCTCTGCAGATCTACTGACGGCTCTCGGAGAGTTGCTTGAAGCGCCTGAGCTTGCCGCGCACCGCAGCAATCAAGGCATCCGGCATGATAGGCTTGGTGAGATAATCGTCGACTCCCAGCTCTCTTCCCTTCTGGATATCGTCAATGGAATCTTTCATGGTGAAGAAGATAAAAGGAATGCGGCGCCATTCGGCCCTTTTCTGCACATTTTGGAAAAAGGTGTAGCCATCCATCTCCGGCATCATCACATCGGACAGAATCAAGTCCGGACTAAGGCCCGCTTCCAGCTTGTCCAGAGCTGCCCGTCCGCTTTCCGCTACTTCGCACTGGAAGCCCGTTTTGTTTAATATCATTGAGACCAGCAGACGGGTGTCTTCGTTATCGTCCGCGACCAAAATCAAAGGTTTCGCTTCCATGACGTTCCTTTTGGGGTTGCCTTGTTCCTCCTGGCGCATTCAACATGAAGCTCGACGACCGTTCCGGTTACGCCGCGAAACGGTCCGGGATTCAATCAGACTCTTAAGACTATATTTTTTCCTCTTTTTTAACAACTCTTAATGTGCCCACATCCGGCATCCGGACAAAGATTATTGGCTCATCGCGGATTGGCGGGAAAAACATCGATGCGCAACGTTCCCCTGAGGTATCGAAGGGCGCTCTTTAGCTGCATCGCCAGGTTTCCATTTCGATTTCCCTTATGATATCCTCCTTCGCACCTGGAAGCCGTTTTTCGGTGTGTGCAAGTTAAACTGGCTTGAATTTGGAGACGCCTCCGATCCGAGCCTCCAGGCGCTAAAGTTGAGCAATCTTCAAGTGTGGAGAACGCATGGAAATGAGCACGAAGCTTTCCGTAGTCGAGGGCAGCATGATGGAATTTGCCGCCGTTACCGGGCTTTCACCACCCGGTAACGCTCCGCGACGCTATCTATGGACGGATGCATTTGCGGTGTGCAACTTGTTGGAGCTCTTCCGGCAAACAAATGATGAAAAGTATAATGACCTTGCGCTGTTGCTCATCGACCAGGTCCATAGCGTCCTCGGGCGCCATCGTCAGGATGACCCGCGAAACGGTTGGATCAGCGGTCTTGATGAAAATGCGGGGAGCATTCACCCCACCAGAGGCGGCTTGAGAATCGGCAAGAAAATGAACGAACGCCGCCCGGACGAGCGCCCGGACGCTCGTTTGGAGTGGGACCGGGACGGGCAGTATTACCACTATCTGACCAAATGGATGCATGCTCTCAATCGCGCAAGCCAGGCGACCGGCAATATGAGGTACAATGAATGGGCCATCGAGCTCGCCAAAACCGCTCATGCCGCATTCACCTATGCTCCGGCAGCCGGCGGCCCAAAGATGATGTACTGGAAGATGAGTATAGACCTATCCTATCCTCTGGTGCCTTCCATGGGGCATCATGACCCGCTCGACGGATTCGTCACCTACAACCGGCTGCGGGCGACTTCAATCTCGGCTGCGCAAAAGTCTCAACACGCCGACCTGACTGCGGAGATTGACGACATGGCCCGAATCTGCAGGGGAAAGAGCTGGGTCACAGACGATCCGCTCGGCATTGGCGGTCTGTTGTGCGATGCCTGCAAAGTGGGGCAAATGATTGCGGGCAAAACGTTTGCACAGACCGATCTGCTGGAATCTCTCCTGGATGACTCCGGGCTCAGTCTGAATTCCTACACGAAAACAAGCTCATTGAATCTCCCCGCACCTTATAGATTTGCATTCCGGGAGCTGGGACTCTCTATCGGACTGCGGGCGGTTGAGAAGCTACGGCGATTGATCGAAGCAAAACCGGAGCACTTCGATCGGCAACAACAACTGCACGAGCGCATTGAAGCGCTCATGCGATACGTGTCTCTGGCTGGAATCATCGAGAATTTTTGGCTGGAACGAGCCAACCGGGAAACCGCCACCTGGCTGGAGCATCGAGACATCAATGCGGTTATGCTGGCAACCAGCCTGGCTCCAGAAGGCTACTTGACCGACGATTCCCAGTCGTTGGTTTCAAACCAGTAATGCTTTCGCTCCTGCAGGAAGCCTTCCGCCTCCACCACCGCGATCCAGCTGTTCAGGTAATTGATCGTGTCGTAATCCCCCTTGGTTACGGCAAACCCGATGGGCTCTTTGGCGAAAGCTTCCTGGAAAGGCAGGTACAGCACATCGGGATATTTGAGCGCCTGAAAAGCCGGGGTCGGTGCAGATCCGACCATGGCATGGGCCTTGCCGTTGATCACTTCCTGATAAGCCTGGGACTCGTCATCGAACATCACCATTTTAGCCTTCGGCAGGTATCTTTTGACCGCACCCACCGAGGTCGAGCCGAGTCGCACAGAGATGACGAAATCCTCACGATTGAAATCCTCCAATTTGGTGAGCCCCGGCGCCAATTTCTTATTGGCCGCGATCGATTGGCCGGTGTGGTCGTACGGATTGCTGAAGTTCACTTTCAGGTTGCGATCGGGACGGATGCCCATCCCGCCTATGATGATGTCGAATTTTCCGGTCAACAGGGCGGGAATGATTCCGGCCCACTTGGTGGGCACGAATTCGGCTTTAACGCCCATATCCTGCGCCAGACGTTTGGCCACATCGATTTCAAAACCCACCAGATTGCCGCTTTTGTCATTCATGGCCCAGGGGACGAAAGTGGACATGCCGACTCGCAAAACCCCTCGTTTGATCGCCTGCTCAACGGTGCTTTCGGAAACCAGCTGACTCTTGACCGACTCGGCAAACCCGTAGCCCGTGAGGCAAACGGTCAGAGCCAGAGCCACGATGGTTTGTAATACGGCTACTCTAATTCGCATAAGCCAACCTCCCCTTCATGAAGTGTCTGTAGATTCTAGGGAAACCAACGAGCGACCACGTAACGGATATCCAAGTTTACCAAACTTTACCCGGCTGCGCTCAAAAACCTTCGCCTTTGAGTTAAACCACAGTCGTTGACCCCGCCGTCATCACGAATCGCTTCGGGCCATGTATATTTCCAGGCGCTCCACGGCAAGGGAAAGGCTCAGGGTCAAAATGAGATACAGTGCCGTGATCGTGATCCAGCATTCGAAGGTGAGATAGGTTGCGGCCATCAATTCCATGCCTTGAAACGTCAGCTCCGGAATCGAAATAACCGAAACGATGGCCGAATCTTTAATAGTCGAAATAAACTGTCCGGCCAGCGGCGGCAGGATTCTCCGGATGGCCTGCGGCAAAATGACATGGCGCATTTGCTGCCACCAGGACAAGCCGAGTGCAGAGGAGGCTTCGAACTGCCCCTTATCGATGGATTGAATACCGGCCCTGACAATCTCGGTGATATAGGCGGCCTCGATGACGGCCACGGTCAGCATGGCGGACAGGAAGGCGGAAAAAAACCGCGGAGGCGCAAAGAAAAATGTCAGAACCGTCTTGGTGCCCGGCGAGCTGGACCGGGCGAAATCATCCACGCCCAGCAGCGGCATGATCTGGTCGCTGACGAAAAAGTAAAAGATGAAAATCAACACCAGCGGGGGGGTGTTGCGGATCAACTCGACGAAAGCTCGGCCCACCAGCCGCTTGAAGAGGCTCGTGCTGATGCGGAAAAAGCCTCCGATGGTGCCCAGTACGGCAGCCAGCACCGTCGCCCAAAAGCTTAACCGGATGGTGGTGAAAAGCCCCTCCATGAGCAGATTGGGCACCCAATGACCGGTTTGCCCGTCAAAGCGAAACAAGTACTGCGGAATGGCTCCCCAATTCCATTGGTAGTGCAGCCCTAGCTTGACCCGATAGCCTGCGTAACAGAGCGCAGCCCCGATCAGGAGCATTAAAACTCCGTCCAGCAAGCTGAGCTTGACCCGCTTTCTTCTCACCGGCATCCTTCCAAAGCAAATATCACCAGGCACAAATTCCGCGGCAGCACTTTCCGGCAGTTCGCTCGAGCCCAGCTCGTTCCCACGCTCCTGCTCGCTCCAGCCCAGCTCGTTCCCACGCTCCTGCCCACCTCGCTCCCACGCTCCTGTTTGGGAACTCCCACGCTCCTGCCCACCTCGTTCCCACGCTCCTGCGTGGGAACGCACACCGGTATTTCAGTAAATTCCGTCTCTCTAAAGCAAATCGCACAACGCACAAACCCCGCGGGAGAATGCTACAGCGGTTCGCTCGAGCTTCAATAACACCATCCCCGCACCGTTTCCGTTGCATTGTCGAAGCTTCTCCTCGCGTTTCAGGCCCGAGCCCTCAGACGGTTTTCGAGAAAGTTGACCGTTACCGAAAGCGTCACGGTGATCGCCAGATAAATGGCTGCAATCGTGAACCACACTTCGAAAGTGAGAAAGGTCTCTGCAATGATCGCCTGCCCCTGCATGGTGAGATCGTAGACGGCAATGGTGCTGACCAGTGCGGAGTCTTTGATCAGCGAAATCGCCTGGCTGGTGAGCGGCGGCAAAACGTAGCGGATGGCCTGCGGCAGAACGATTCGCCGATAAGTGTGGTAAGTGCTCAGCCCCAAACTGTGGGCGGCCTCCCACTGGCCCTGGTGAACGGAGACGATGCCGGCACGGAAGATCTCCGCAGCATAGGCGCCTTCAAACAGGCTCAGGGCCAACACGGCGGACACGACCCGGTCTATCCCGAGCACCGGACCGAGGACGAAATATATAAAAAACAGCTGCACCAACAGCGGCGTATTGCGAATCAGCTCCAGGTAAGTGCGCGCGACAAACCGTGCGACATAAGAATGGGACAGGCGGAGCAAGGCGGTGACCAGGCCGAAGAAAAAAGAAAGAATCAGGCTCACGGCGGAAATATAGAAGGTCACCAGGAGCCCGTCCAGCAGAGGACCGGGCGTTAACCGTCCTGCCTCATAAGTAAAAATGTAGCGCGGGATGCGATACCACTGCCAGTGGTATCCGAGCCGCTCGGCGCCGGATTTGAGCAGCCAGAAGAGAGCGAATATCAGAACGGCGAATTTGACAACATCGATGACGGAAGAACGCTTGAGACTTGTCCATAGCCGTTTTTCCCCATTCCCGAGAGGGTTGTTCATGCTACACGTTCTACTCGCAATTAGTATCTCGCAGGCTCGATGGTTATATGCAATTTTCCACAGTTTTTGAAGATAGCATGAGCTGGGGTTATGTCAACTTTCGTTTCTGCAGGTCGGCAACCCCTTCCTTTAATCGATTCCAAAATTCGAAATTACCGAAAAATCATCTCCACAATAATTCCTTGTTCAGCTAGGTACAATTACCTATTTTTGACTGTGGCAACTACTGACTATCTTGGAGTACAACCAACGGAAAAGTCATCTTACTCTCATAACCATGGTACTTTAAACCTTGCATTTCCAGCTACTTATAAAGGCTTATGGTCCGAGTCCGCAAACCGCTGACCGTTTCAATCTCACCTTGCTTCTCTTTCGATCGGTGACTCCGACGATAATTTGGCCTTGCTCAAACCTCTGCCATCCGCTAGATTGAATTTCCGTGAAATCTATTGGCAACCCGCTCGCAAAATCATAGCCGCCAAGTTATCTGTTTTCAGCCATCGAACGACGCACTCAATCAATCCCCACGGGTTTCATCATGAGCGATCTCAGCGAACATCCGGATTTAGCCTTGCCCCTGGAAACGTTCAGGTTCTTCATAAAGGTTTCCGAAGTGATGGTGCTCCCGCCCTACAAAGGGGCGGTCTTTCGTGGGGCACTGATCAATGCGTTTCGGCGGCTGGTCTGCGCTGTGCCCCGCACCGACTGCAAAGACTGCCTATTGCAGCAGCGCTGCCTGTTTGCGAAAATCTTCGAACCGAGTTTTGCTGCCGATTTTCCCGATGCGGGAAAATACAGCGATCCACCAAGGCCCTATGTCATCAATCCGCCTTCGAACAGCCGCCAGGCATTTCATCCCGGCGAATCTCTGAGCTTCGACCTGGCACTGATGGGATACGCCGGAGATGCCCTTCCCTATTTTGTCTACAGCATCATCGAGATGGGACGGCGCGGCATCGGCAGCGAATCGGGCAAGCAACGAAGCTCCTGGGGCAAGTTTCAACTCTTTCAGGTGGATCGAATGCAAGGCGCTGAATCCTTCACTATCTACGATGCTTACAGCCAGTCTCTCAAAGCATTCCCTCCCTGTCCTCCAGCGCATCCCGAGCGCAAATATCCGACAGTCAGCCAAATCACCTTGAATCTTTTGACCCCGCTCCGTCTCAAAGTCAAAAACAAGCTCGCCACCACCCTCACCTTCCCTCTTTTCTTCAAGCACCTGCAGGAAAGAATCCTGCTGCTCTCCCGACTTTATGGAGATCCCTCCTGCCTAGCGCACATGTCGTCTCTGCAAACCCTGGCACAGCAAGTTGAAACAACTACCGACAACCTCTTTTGGTACGAATGGGAGCGCTATTCCACCCGCCAGAAAGAACATCACAAATTCGGTGGTCTGAAAGGAACGATAACTTTTTCGGGTAACATGGAGCCCTTCTTGCCGTACCTGAGAACGGGCGAACTGGTCAACGTGGGCAGCAACGCCACCTTCGGCCAGGGGAGATACGAAATTGTTGCAGTTTGACGCCAAAAACTCTCATTAATCCGGAGATACGTGGCAGGCTGTGCGGAGCTGGCCTGAAGTTGGCGATGGCTTACTCACAAAATCTTTTTGACCGAAAAGGTGAAGGCTTTTCGCCCAACTGATTCGCACCCCGCGCTCGCATTTATTGCGGTGCATTCACGCCATAGCTTGGCTCCTCTCGAGTGAGTCGGCACGTACGAGCATTGGCACACAGTATTGTAGCGTTTGGGGATAACGACCAGCGAATGTGCTCGTTAGGAACCAGTGCTTGTCAAGTCGCGGGATTCGTCTTTTTCGAAGGCATTGAGCCCTCTCAACTCGCGCCGGGTACCCAAAAGCCCTTGCGGTTGACGTCAAAAGAGACCGTCAACGGATGGTTTCACATAAACCGAGTTACATAACCTCTTCAACACCAAACAGCGGTCAGGAAAAGCGGAGTCAAAAATGGATGAAAAGGTGCTGAATGTCGCAATCGCTGCTTTTTTACACGACATCGGAAGGATCGTCGACCGGGAAACTTTCTCATACCTCGAAAGCACCCCCGCAGTTGGCAACGATCCATTCCTGCAAACCCTCCGGAGCAAGCTGTCAGAAGATTCGCCGGTTCTGCACGTTGCCGCGCTGCTCAAATTCTTTGAGAGACAGGAAGTGCTTCCGAAAAAGCTGAGCAAACCCTATTGGAAGGTGGATGAGAGTCTGGTCGAATTAATTGTCGGGTGCCACGTCCCCCAACAGCCCCTGCATTGGATCATTCATGCGGCAAGTCGCTTGAGCCTGGGAATGAAAGCCTGCCAATCCCTCACGGAAAGTCCCCATAACGCAAATCATGCCGGACTGGCGCCCATCTTCGAGCATCTGATGGCTGAAGAGCTTGGCACTTCAGCAGCAAAACAACCATTCAGGTACATTTATCCCATCGATCAAGTATCACCTGATTCCATCTTCCCCCGCCTTATCAATCAAGCAGACAATGTACCGTCTACACAAACAGGTCGATACCGGGCACTTCTCGATAAATTCATCGCCGCCGGCAAAGAGCTCATACACAAAGATGAGAGTCTCGGATTGTGGTTCGAGCACTTCGAAAGCCTTGTCATGCTCTTTGCCTCATTGATTCCAGCCGCTGACGGAGACATTTTGGATGTGCCTCTTTATGATCATCTCAAAGCCTCTTCCGCCTTGGCTACTGCCCTCTATCTCTACCACAAAGCAACTGATTCACTGGACACTCCATCAATACAGGACGACGGCGCCAAAAAATTCCTAATCATCAGCGGTGATTTTTACGGCATCCAGAATTTCATTTTTACATCCGGTGGCGAAGTCCAGAAGAATCGCTCCAAGATCCTGCGCGGCCGATCCTTTGCGGTCTCTCTTTTCTCCGAGCTGGCCGCCGACATGTTGTGCCGCCGGATTGGCATCCCGTCGATTTGCACGGTGTTTAACGCGGCGGGCCGCTTTACCATCATCGCCCCCAACATTGAAAAAGCCAGTCGGGTGAAGGAGGAAGTCGAAAGCACCATCAATGAGTGGCTGATTAAGGTCTCCCATGGGGAGACATCGATCGGTATTGCAGCCCTGGAAGCGTCGCCGGAAGACCTTTTTGCGGGCAGTTGCGCGGATCTATGGGAAAGCCTGGCCCTCAAGATGGAGAAGAAAAAGTACCGAAAATTCGATTTGGACCGCTATGGAGGTGCTCTGGAGGACTATCTCGACGGCTTCGGAGCTGAGCAAAAGCTCGCACACCTTGTCTGCCCGTTTTGCGGCAAAAGACCCACAGTTTTTGAAGCGGAAGGCACAGAATTTGTTGGAGAGGCACAATCGGCCTGCGCCATCTGTCGCGACCACCTCTTTCTGGGTACTTACCTGGTCAAGAAAACCCGGCTGGCCGTCACCACCCACGATGCGAACACTGAAGGCCAAAGCCCATGGCTGCTTGAGCCGCTGTTTGGCGAATACAAAGTGGGGTTTATTGGCGGTGGTGCGAAAAAGCTCGCTCAAGCCGGCCATCTCCTCAAATACTGGGATGTTTCCGTTCATCCTGAAGGATTCATGCCGAAGGATGTAACCGCAAGATTGATCAATGGATATGTACCGGTTTGCGGCAAGGAAGATCTCGATGACCCGCGTTTGCTTGCCGGCAGAAGGAGTAAACAGAAAGAGGAGGAACTGACGGACAACAAGAACATCGGCGCTCCCAAAACATTCGAACATATTGCCTGCATGGCGCTGAATCCTGCCGAGAACGGGGATGGGGTCTGCGGCATGGACGCATTGGGGGTCTTAAAAGCGGATGTGGATTGGCTGGGTCTGCTGATGTCTTGTGGCCTCAGGGACGAGCGGTTTACCCTGTCTCGGCTGATGGCGTTGAGCCGCCAGATGGATTGGTATTTTTCCTTGTATCTGCCTCACCTGTTGAATAAAGAGAAGCGCTTCAACGACATCTACACCGTCTTTGCCGGTGGGGACGATCTCTTTCTCATCGGTCCATGGAACCGCATTATCGAACTGGCCGAAGAACTTCACCAATCTTTCAAGGAGTATACCTGCGGCAATCCGAGCATTCATCTATCCGCCGGGATTTCCTTTCACAAACCACACACGCCCCTCAACAAGCTAGCCCACCAGGCGGATAGCTCTCTGGGCAAGTCGAAGGAGGGTAACAAGAACCAGTTGACGCTCTTTTCGGAAACGATCGAATGGCAACAATGGCCCGAGTTGATCGAGATCAAGGAGACTTTAGCCGCCTGGCACGAGACCGGCCTGGTCAATAATGCCATGCTCTATCGTTTAGCCGACTTCATCGGCATGGCTGCAAAGGAGAAGGCCCTGAACAAGGATGAAATCCGTTTGGAACAAATGGAATGCCTCAAGTGGCGTGCTCTTTTTTACTACGCTGCCGAACGAAATGTGGGAAGGGGAGTCAAAGATAAGGAAAAAAGACAACAAATGATAACGGAATTTTGCAGGGCTGCCGAGTGGTTGGAGAAACATGGCTCGCACCTCAAAATAGCCCTTTGGGATGTTCTCTATAACTTCAGAAAGGGGAGATAGCATGATCGATGTGACATTTTACAAAGACAAAGAGAAGCGTACCCTGAAGCCCGATCTCTTCTCCAAGACAGCGGAGAAATTGGCTGTGGAATTTTCCGCCGATGAAAAATTCAACAGGAGATCACAGGTTCGAAAATTCTATGACGAGGTTCAAAGACTCAACACCCTGGCGAAAAATGAGAGCTGGGATGATATTTTGCCCTACATCCACATGCTCATTGCCAAGGCCGCTTACGCCCAGGGCCGCAAATTGGTGACTGAAGATTTCGTGAACTTCATCAAGAAATCCATTGAACAGATCGAAGCCCGTAAGGATTTGGAAGTCTTCTCCAATCTGTTCGAGGCATTCATGGGATTTTACCGAAAGCATTGCAAGGCCAATTGAAAAGGGGAACGATCATGCAATTGATAGAAATCAAAGAGATCAAAGGGAAAATAGTTTTAAAGAGCGGCCTGCACATCGGTGCGGGAGATATGGAAATGCAGATCGGGGGAACGGATAATCCGGTCATCAAGCACCCCTATACCCTGGAACCCTATATTCCGGGATCTTCCATCAAAGGCAAAGTGCGTTCTTTGCTGGAAATGATGTCCGGGCTGATGCAGATCAGTAAAGGAGAGCCTTTGCAGGCCAAACATTTGAAGGGACTGAGCGAACAGCAACAAAACGAGGGTGCAAAGATCATAAAAATCTTTGGATCGAGTGGAGCCGATGCGGAGGAAGCAGCCAAAATGAAGCTGACACCCACCAGGGTTTCCTTCGCCGACTGCCCTTTAAACGATGTCTGGCGACAACAAGCGGTTAGCGAGCGGCTGGCGTTTACCGAAGTCAAATCGGAGAACAGTATCAACCGCATTAAAGGAACCGCCGAGAATCCCCGCTTTACCGAGCGTGTTCCTGCAGACGCCGAATTTGACTTCACCGTCAATCTAAAAATCCTGGAAGAGGATGAAGAGGAGCTTTTCGACACATTGCTACTCGGATTGAGGCTTCTTGAGATGGATGCATTGGGCGGGAGCGGAAGCCGGGGGTACGGCAGAATACGGTTTGAATTCGCTGATGCAGCAATCAAAGAGAGGTTTAACAGCATCAATCCATTCGGAAACGGAGGCGAATTAGCGTGAAACTCTACGAGTTTGCCCTGGAACCATCGTCCGGATTTGCCACGCCGCTGAAAGGGGATACCCTGTTCGGCCACTTCTGCTGGCAGGCGGCCTATGATCCTTCATTGCTCAACGGCGGCCTGGAAAAATGGGTGAAAGTCTATTCGGATCGTCCGTTCGCGGTCTTTTCATCCGCCTGGCCAAGGATTCAAAGGGACAAGATTCAATTCGCCCTGAAAAGATTCGATTTGCCTGCCTCCGTTCTTTTTCCGGCAAAGGCCGGGGAAGACAGAAAGACCCGAATCCTGCAGCACAAAAAGAATATGCGCAAAAAATGGATGCTGCTGGACGAAGATCTCAGCATGTCACTGGACGTTGTGCAGTTCATCGACGATCAAGAATTGTTCCGACAGGCAGCCGGAAACGGCCTGGAGCCGCAAACAGGATGTGCCGTGCCGGTAGCTGAAAGGCAATTCGTTTCCATGTTTGCTCAACCGCACAACAGCATCAACCGCCTGACCTCTACCACAGGCGAGGCAGGGTTTACTCCGTTTTCCACATCGAGCAATGTCTATTTTCCTGGAGCGGTCTTGTCGGTATTTGGGCTGATCGATGAAGAAGCCACCGATGTCGAAAGAGTTGCCACCGCTTTGAGGCGCATCGGTTGCTTTGGCTACGGCAAGGATGCCTCTACGGGGAAGGGACGGTTTCAAATCAGATTTGCCAGAGAGCTCGCCATGCCGGCACAGGGCAGTTCAAATGCCTGTTACTTGTTGGCTCCATGCGTGCCGGAAAAAGGGCTGTTTGCGCATACATTTTTCAGCCCTTTCACCCGCTTCGGCAAACACGGGGACCGCCTGGCACACGCCCGACAGCCGTTCAAGAATCCGGTCATCATGGCGGATGAGGGCGGTGTGTTGGTTGTTCATGATGATTCGGTTTTTGCCAAGCCCTACATCGGTCGGGCTGTATTGAACACATCCAAGTCTCAAAAAGAAGCGGTCGTGCAGGGTTACTCTCCGTATCTGCCGCTTCGATTGGAGATCTGATATGAAACAGCAAATGGAATGTTGTCTTCAGGTCCTTTCCCCGCTGCACATCGGCTGCGATGAAGCCTATGAGCCGACATCGTTCACGTTGGATGAACAGGCGTGCCGACTTATCGTGTTTGATCCGTTTGATTTTCTCAAAACTTTGAGTCCCGCAGACAAAGGAATCTTCTCTGAGATTTGCAGGCAGGGAAAGATTGAATCCATTCTGGAGATCTACAAGTTCATGCGCGGCAGGTTATTGCGGGGACGACCTGTAGATGTGGTGCCGGGGCTCGTCGAGCATTACCGCAAAACATTGGCCATCTCCCTTCGCGACAAAGTCAGGGTGCAAAAGGAGTTGAACAATTTTACGATCTCTCGAACTTCCTTCAAGCCCAATGACAATCAACCTTACATTCCAGGTTCTGCGGTGAAAGGAGCACTGCGTACGGCCTTTTTGAATATGCAGGCGGCTGGCCGCAAAATACCCACCCCAAAGGGGCGCTTTGCCGCCAAAGAATTGGAAAAAAAGCTGATGAACGGCGGCAGTTTTCAGACGGACCCGTTCAGCAAGGTGAAGGTATCTGATTTCATGGCTCTGGGTGAAATCGGAACGACAGTGGTCTATGCAGTCAACAGGAAGAAAAAACCCTCCAAATACGAAGCGCGAGGACCTTACCAGATCCTCGAAATCGTACAATCGGGCTCGCTTTTTCAGGGAACCATTACGCTGGAAACGCCACCACCGCAGTCGGGCGTGACCCTCACCGTCACCTGGGAGTCCCTCCTGCAAAGTGCTGTCAATTTCTATGAGAAAGAATACCAGCGCGAAAAGCAGTCCCTGTCGGCCATCGAGGTGTCGACCTCAGAACCTCCAAAAGGAAATGGTGAGTGGTCCTCTCTGCTGCGCTTGGGCAGGCATTCGGGAGCGGAATGCGTGACCATCGAAGGCCATCGTGACATAAGGATCATGCAAGGCGGCGGCAAGCAAGCGAAATTTGGACAAGAGAGCACCACTTTATGGCTGGCTTCGCCTTCCGGCAATCCGGTGAATAACCATACGCTGCAACCGTTTGGTTGGGCGCTCTTGCAGCCCCTGGCCAACGCCCCGGCCGCTCGCGGAAAGACTTTCACTGCCACAATCCATTCTATCAGTGAAGCAAGCACAGCCCCAATCAAGCAGGCTGCTAGTGCCGTACAAGAACCCGCAAAGGCAGAGGAGATAAAACCTCCGGCCACAGAAATCTGGGATGGTGCAAACCTCAGCTGGAATCCTGGCAATCGGACCGTTGCCGCATCTTTCGAAAACAAAAAGGCAACCTGTCAGGGCAAGGAACTGGTCCCGGAATCTCTTCACCCCAAGCTATTCGGCAAGAAAAAGTCAGCCACCGCCAAAGTGGAAGTGGAGCCAATCGGCAATGCATTCAAAATCGTCGGCATCGAGTGTCTGGTGTGAAGCTCTTCAACAGGTCTGCGAGCAGGGAAAGATCAGAGGAACAGATGAGGTTGGCCCGGAATGAACAATTCCTCTCCCATCGCCGAAAGGGGATTTCGGACGATCGCTCATAACCACCAGGAGACGAAAATGAAGTGCGGAGATAGCAAGCTGAACCTTAAATTTAAAGAAATCCTTCCCTGGTTTGTCGCTGCTGTTGCAGTGCTCAGTGCAAACTGTGCAGCGTCGGCGGTTTGGGAGAGCATCACTGCAATGATTGAGGGCGGTTATGGCGGTGTGGAAGTGAAC
>Ga0068714_10005304_pt1 | contig 13749 bp, 13 predicted proteins | sample MTBNYHSulfiMetaG_FD_62988 | JGI IMG/M metagenome (GOLD analysis project Ga0068714, IMG submission 62988) | Enrichment culture microbial communities from rom New York Harbor, USA that are MTBE-degrading - MTBE-NYH (New York Harbor Sulfidogenic)... | ecosystem: Environmental > Aquatic > Marine >... | reverse complement strand
TCCCCGGGAGTTCAGATTGGCGAGATAGCGCCGGGAGATGAGGCCTCCGAGATACCGTTCGATTTCGGCATGGGCGATAATGGGCGGAAGACTTTCCAGGAGACTGGAGAAGTCCACAGCACTCTCGGTCGGTTTTACCCCAGCCGGATGACTATTCATCGGACTCATTTTGATCCGCCTCCCAACGGCCACGGGATTCAAGTTGCCCCGGGTACCGAGGATACCTCCGTCGTCTTAAGCGATGAAACCAAGGAGCCACCCACCCGATGAGCAAGATCAACGCGGCCGCTACAATCAAACCGATTCCTTCGTTCCCCGTAAACCAAGCCTGGTTGGCGTGATGAAAAGCCAGCCCCAAGAGTCTTACCAGACAGTAGGCAACGAAGAGCAAGGCCACGAGTAGCACAAACCAAATAATGGTTCGGAAGACGCCGATGAAGTACTTGGCCAGGAGATCAAAGTGCCCCATCGTTTTCAGCCCCCTTCCGGATGGTCAAGTTCGACCGCTTGGCCGTTTTCCAAGTGAATCATCGTCGCAGGGGTAGCCCTGCTCCCGATCTCGACCGGTGGGAGAGCGTCTCCTACCCCCCATTCCCCCAGCCGACCACAGACGGGGCAGTTGGGTTGAGGGGAAGGCATCGCTGCTGTGGTCAGCCGGCAGGCCTGACGGTCGTAGTAGACGTATTCGAGATGGTCCAGCGGTTCCCCAAAGACCATGCGGCGAAGGTGCGAGAGGGCAAGGTGGCTGGCCACTCCGTTCAGATCCAGGACCGAGGGAGTCGGAGTCTCCTCCAGGCCTCTGATATATCCAGTCCGCCGCCTTGCTTCCCGCTCCTCGGGAGTGAGCGCGGAGGGATCGGACTCCGAAGAATCCAGGGTTCCGCTGCACAACAGACAGGCGGTTGCCCCAGGCTCTACGACACGGATCTGCCCTCCGGCTTCACAGGCCCTCTCCCCTGGAATCACTTCCGCAGCCACGTCCAGGATCGGAATCAAATAGCGGACGGCCAGGCGATTGGCCGCTTTGCGAGCCCAATCCCGGTCAAGAGCGAGAATGATCAAGTGAGCGGTTTTGAGTCTCTCGACGGCCTGTGGCTCTTCAAGACGGCACGGCAGGCACTCCACCGCTGCCTTGGGGTCCTTCTGGTGGGCGTAGACTTCGGCGACCGACGCCTTGGCAGCGCCCACATTGGCCGCCGTGGCGAAGAGAATCCGCGACAGGTTGCTCCATTCGACGGTGTCGGGGTCACAGGCGACGATCCAGCCGTTCCCCCGGCCGATACCTAGAGCCAAGAGCCCCGAGAAGATGTTGGCCCCGTTGCCGCCGAGACCGACCAGAAACACTTTGAGATCTTCCAGCTTCCCTTGGTTCCACCCGGGAATCAGCAAGTGACGGGCGAACTTAGCATCGGTTTCGCAGGGGGGGCTGCCATCCGGATAAAGGAAGTCAATCTGGCGGCCCAGAATCTCCACCCGGGCGATCTCCACGAAGTTCCTGTTTGCCCGGTCCCAAACCCGGCCTTGAAAGGCGCTTAACTCCCGATTGAACACCAGCATCCCCATCGTCGTGTTGGGGCCCATGTGGGTTTGAAAGAACTCCGCGCTCTGCCGGGATTCCTGGTCGTCGATGGTGCTGAACCGGGGCTGGGATTGAAACGTATGGGTATGAAGATCAAAAATGGTCAGTCCACCCTCGTCCGCCAATGTATAGGCGGCGTTCTGAAAGTCACGGGAGGGGGCCACACCGGCCCATCCTTGCTCGCTGAGGTCTTCCGGCTCCGGCAGCAGTACCACCCTGGCGAGATAAATCCGCTCCCCGGGCCGTTCGGCCTTAGAGCATAGCACCCAGGCAAATTGCTCGTGGTCCGCCTTGCCCTTGCTGAAGTGGCCTTTGAGACCTCGGTAGGTCGCCCGGGTCATCCGAAAAGCAATTTCCTCACCCATGATGAGTCTTCTCCTTTCACCCGGGGATGGGTCATGGTCAGCCGCAATACCTCGAAGAAAGTAATCAGGTCATCCCGGCAAGGGTCCCAGGCGATGTGCTCGAAGCACCACCAAGCCCAACCGGCAGGACCTATGTCAGGATGGAAATCCTCAGGGGTTTGTCCCTGGTACTTCAAGTTCGCCGGCACGTAGACGCGGCTGGGGGAGACCCCCGGAGGACTCGCGGGGTAGTCCTCCGGGAGCCGCAGCCGGATTTGAATCGTTGACGGGCTGTATCCCGGCGGTGTTCTGAATCGCCGAACCTGGATATAGGACCAGTCGCGAGGCCCCTCGACCGGGTAGCGGTACGATAGGGCACGCAGATGTTGCATGAGAATCCGGCGGTTCATGGTCAACCTCCTCGCCTCACCAGTGGCGCATCGAGAAGATGGCAATTGGCCGGGATTTTTGCTTTCCCGGTTCGCGGCAGCAAGATATTGGAGCCATCGGGATTCTGCAGGATCAGCGCACGGCTCTCCGGCAGTGCCAACTCGTAACGAAGTTCCTCCAAGTCTGCTCTTCCCTCACCATCCTCGGGAATCTCAACCGTCTCTCCTCCGATCATCCGCATCATTCTGTCTTCACCTCCTCCTGGTATCAGGCCTTAGAGTCGGCGCCTCGCCCCGCGGTTAAGACGCCAGACAAGGTCCTCATCGTCTTCGGGCATGACGTCCGTCGACGCAGGCAACAAGGGTGGCTCGATTTCCGGAAGGGTTCCGATGAGAGCCTGATTTCGAAAATGTTGCTGTTGTTGTCCCCGAAGATAGAGGTCTTCCCAAATTCGGGAGTTCTGCCACAAGGGGCCGGGGGCCACCTGCCGTACGACAATCACCCGGGGAGGTTGTGGTTCGGGCTCACGCCGCCGCGGTTTCTCCGGAGACTCCCCAATCGCCTCCCGGATCGCTTTCCCGAAAGCGATGCCAATCAGGACCACCAGCGGTATCGCGACTCCCACGGTCAGCATCCCGGCAAACTGAGCGAAATCCGGTTCATGCATTGCACTCACCTCCTGCCCCTCTCGAATCGGGCAAGCATTGATCTTTGATTCCAGGTTCTGTTAAAAGGGGAGAAAGCTGGAATCAAATCAGTTTTCAGAATTAATTCCTGCATGAATTCTCCTTTTCTTGTCTAACTCCCTTCGTTCTCACCGCTTATGGGTTGTTTGCGAGATTTCTGGCCATCGGAGAGGCCGTCCGAGGCGTTGGAATCAAATAAAGGGTCTGAAATCAAATAGAAACTGACGTGGCAATCCGGAAAAGCACCCTTTTGTGGGAGCCATTGGCTTTGGACTTGCTCGAGCGTGTTCGAGTCCCGGCAAACGACCCAGATTTCATCCCAACCCGCCCGGTGATCCTTGATGATGTTGTCCATCTCTCCGCCAGGGCTCATGGCGATCTCCAGCGCGATCTTCCGGCCATTTCGGGAGAGCCCCAGGTCGACCGCCTTGCCACCCCGGTACTCTTCAATTTTGGCCTCATAGCCTCGTGCGGAGAAGAGGCTCCGAAGTCGCTGCTGATGAAAAACGTGCACGAAACCGCCCTTGCCCGATCCCAGATTCTGTTTGCCCAACCGCTCCTCGGCTTTCGGCGTCAGCTGGTAATACTTGCCTGCCCGTCCCCGTCGCCCTAGTCCGATTTGAATCTCCTGCACGAGACCCAGGTCCCGTAGTTGGCGGCACGAACGATTTCCCATGTAGTTCGTGAGATGGAGGGACCAGAATCTGACGGTGGTCGTCACAAACGGCCGGTTCTTGATGTCTTCGAGGACCATGTAGGCTTTGTCATGGAGGTCCCACGGACGCACGGCAGCCCTCGGGATCAGAGCGTCCTCCCCCTGACCAGAGGCCTGCGGCTGCTCCACTTCTCTGATGATCACCACGCCGTCCCGGCGCGGGCGGAAATGGAGTTGCGTGAGGTGTTGGGCCATGTGCCGGTCCAGCTCCTCATCAGTGACGTCCTTTCGAATCGGGAAGCATTCGATCTCAATTCGAAACGGGTCGGGAAACCGGTCTGCCAGTTTCACGATTCCAGAGCCCACGGGGAGTCGGTTGAGGAACTGGCGTTGTTCGGAGTTGAGGCCCATTGCATAGCCCATGAACTGGATGTCCTTGGCCGACGAGAGGCTCAGGCTGATGAGGGTGAAGACATTAGCCAGCACCGAATGCCCGAGCGCCGAGGGCATCTGGTCGGCCAGGACAAACGCTTCCCCCATTTCTCGAAGGGTCGACACAATTCGAGAGCTCGCTGAAGCGCCCGAGGCTCGGTCGGCGGCAAGGACCATCTTGGTTTCGTCGATGAAGAGAACATGGGCGAGAAGGCCTCGCTGGACCGTGTTCAAGCGGTAGAAGAAAATCCAATAAAGCATGACCAGGACGATAAAGACCTGAAACTCCTCCATGAGACCGTCCAGTTCAAACACCACCGGACGCTGCAGCAATGCTTCGAGGGAGTAGCCTTCCTCACAATCCAGCATGGGACCGAGGATCCGCAGCAGCGGTCGAATTCGGTTCCGACAGGTTCGAAGTCGTTCCCGAGAGGTACCCGGCAGGGTTTTTACAATTTCCGAATGCTCATCGAGAGCATCATGCAGGTCGAAGAGCGTGGGGCAGGACTCTTCTCCCCAAGCCTGCCGAATCCTCGCGAACAGTCGTTCGAGAACCTCGAGAAAGACAACCTTCGAAGCGGTGGCGGGGGTTGCCGGAAAGAAGGCCTGGAAGAAGATGTCACTGAGGACCTGAATCCATTCAGTAAAATGAGTCCCGGGAGGGGGCTGGAGCGGGTTCCATTTGAAGTTCCGCCGGTTGAAAGCCAGGAGGTTACGATGCTTTCGAACCAGATGGCGGTAGTCTTTTTTGAAGTCCCAAATGAGATAGGGCAGCCCCAAGCCAAGGAGGGTATTCTGGAGAATCATGAAGAGGTTCGTCTTCCCGGCCCCGGCCCGGCCTCCTACCAGCACGTTCTGATTCAATTCATGCAGGCGCAGCCCGAACCAAGGGGAGTGCGACATGTGTGGACTGACAACCTTACCAAATCGCACCGGCCCGTCGACCTTCTGGCCGGGGTAAGGCTGGAAGGGATGGGGATGCTTGGCCTGGTCCAGCAGTTTGGAGCGGACCCGCCGCTGGAGAAGGTCATGGTATTCGGCCCGGCCCGAGTGCCGGCACAGGAGAACCAGATTTCGCAGAATCGGGTCTTCACGAGCTGCAATCCCAGGATGCTGCATCAAGGCAAGCTCCTCCTCGGGAGATAATCTCTCGACGTTTCGTTCCTTCGGCGCTATCCTCGTGGTCCAGCCTCGCATGGGTTTACCCCTTCCCCACCAGAAGTCGGACGGCCCTTCGAAGCCATCCCTCCCGAATCCGCCGATAACAATCCGTGCAAACACGAAGCAGAATTCCGTTGACTTCAATTAGGCGGCTGTGGGACAGGCAAAAGATGTAACCGCAGAATGGGTCTTGAATCGAATGACGGGCGCACACCGGCTGCCCACAGGCCCGGCAGAAAGCCAACGAGTGACCGTCCCTGATAACATCGCCCATGCAGCATTGAATCACCGGTGCTCTCCTGAGGATGAAAACACCCCCGGAGTGGGGATCCATAAAGGTCAGGTGCTGGCGTTGCAGGGGGATCCTCTGGCCTGTGACAGGGTTAGCCAACGGGGTGTCCTCGAGGATAAGACCACGTAAGTGCCTATAAATGAATGGATTTTGCATCATCTTCCGTTTCCCATAGGGGAAATATATCTATATATTCTATTCTAATAATCTAATATTACTAGTGGACTTAATTGTCAAGCTCTTTTTTTGTGGATATAATAGAAAAAGAGTGCTATGATTCTATCGAGAAGACAATGAATGTGGGAGGTATCCACGATGAAAACCCCGGAAAATCGGGCTGGACAGCTCTTGCGTCACTACCGCTTGCGCCGCGGGCTCACCCAGGCTGAGGTGGCGAAGAAAGTGAACATCACCACGGGTTACATGACGATGCTGGAGCGGGGCCTGCGTACTCGGCCGAGCGATAAGGTCATCGACGCCCTGGCAAAATCCCTTAAGCTCAACACCGCTGAGAAAGAAGAGCTGAGGGCAGAACTACAGCACGAGGGGCGGGCAGAAAACGCGGTGCTCCCCCCGATCAAAATCTCGCCTCTCATGAATACCCTGGCTGAATTTCTTCAAGCTCCGCGCGATTCCACGGAGAGTCATCCCAAACTGCTCCAGTTTATCGAAGAGCTGCGGGCGATGGCGGGGCAGCCAGTCCGCAGTCTGAACCCAACAGAGACCGCGCGTCTATTGACCATGGGGTACCTCTGCGAGCTGCCTACCCACACTGGAAAACCAAAGTCTGGAAGAAAAACTAAGCAGCTGTCTGTACGAGAACAGGAATTGCTCTGGGCGAAAGAACTCCATGGGCTCGTGGAAATGCTGTTTGATGATCGACTGACTTTGCGGGAACGCATCAATCTGACCCGAGAGACGGCTTCTTTTGGTCGTTGGAAAGCAGAGGAAATGAGGAAGGATAAGGTTTCACACCGAGAGAAATTTTGAGGGCAAGATTGCGATTCAAATTGTATTCTGATCCTTTTTCGCGAGACAATTCATATGGATTTGGGGATGGCACTGACCAGCGGTTACCAATTGGGAGTAAGAGGATTGCTTCGAGGGCGGTATCTGCCTGTGTTGAACCAGATCTGGATTTTTCCGGTCGATGTGCCTGAGTACCGCCGCTATATTTTCACCCACGAACTCTTCCACCAAGCCTTTTCGCTTTTTATGCCCTCTCAAATGCTTCCCCTGAGAAAAGCACTTCTGGGAGAGGATCCCCTGGCCGAAGTCCAAAGATTTGAAGACATCGTCGAGGCCGTGCGAATTCTGCATCTTCCCGGTCTTCTGGGGCTCGACATTGGTCCGGAGTATCTTGAAGGGGAAAGAGAGGACTACCGGAAAGTGGCGGAGGAGCTGCTCCATCTGGGACGAAGGATCGCTGAAACCGGAGCGTCGAATATACCCGCCCCAGAAGCACTGAGATTGGCGATTCGCGCACTCGCCAGTGTGCTTCTCCAGATCATCCCTCGACGTCCCCGCCAGGGCCGGTCCATTCTCAAGACACTGTCGGCTCTCCGTCCCACCTCTGGATGGAAAGAGCACCTGCCCTTAGGGAATGATCTCTATCTACAAACGCATCAGCTACTGGCTACGAAAACCCCCTTGCCTTTTGACTTAGCCCCTTTCCCTGATCCTCATACCAGTTTGAGTTATGCCATCCTGTACCTGGGCAATGCCCTGGTCGCCTCCCAAAAGCAACCGGAGCGTTTGATTGGCTGCCTTCCCGGATTAGTGAATGTAGTTGCTATGGGAAGTATGCCGGTTGTGCCGGTGGTTTATCTTCACAAAGAACCGGGTACCCACTATACCGCCGAGATCCGGATGATTCACCGTAATTCCGAGATGGAACCCATGTTCCGGAAGGTCTTTCGAGCCCAAAAGAACTGGCAGCGTCTCTTGCACAAGAGAGGTGGTCAATGCCCTACTCTGGATCTATTCTTGTCTTGTTGCAAAGTTTCCAATCCTTTTTGCCATGTAACCCAGGACCGATATCCTCAATACGTGCGAACAATTGTTCCTCACTTGGGCGGCCTTCTCCAAGATTTGGATCTTCGGAAGATTGACTGCCCCGCCTGCCGAATCCACCTTTTTGATCCTGCTGTCTTGGGAACGATCGCCGCCGTTCGGAAGAACATCGTCACTTTGGTCGACGCTCTGGGCACGGCCGCCGAGAACTATGAACAATGGCTTTTCACCACGGGAATCGAGTGGCTACAAGCTAGCATGCAGACCGAGGAGGACAGATTTCAGAAACCCCTGCGTACTGTGAAGAAATACCGTTATATTTAACGGTGGTGGCTGGCGGCTTTGTTCTGAATGGGAGGAAGAGGAAGCTCTCAACGCCCCCAAGGGTCATTAGAGCATGACACAGGGAAAGGCTATCCACACGACATTGTCGAGTCTCCACGACGCGTCACTCCCCTTGCCTCCGGGATACCGGTCATTCAGTAAGGGATGTCCTTGGGCGGGAGTCTATATCCCTGCTTGGAACCAGATCTGGATTCATCCGGACGCTCCGCGGCGCCAACGCTCCCGCATTCTCGTTCACGAAGTGATTCACCTTTCACTGCTCACATTGAAACCAGCTCAGTTGGTTCCTCTCTATGCGGGATTTGAAGGTTCCAACACAGACTATTCAGTGTTTCGGGAAATCGTGGAGTCTTTGTTTATTGCCGGGTATCCGTTGGCAAGAGGCCATCCGGTCAACTGTCGAAACCTTCCCTGGGCGCCAATGCCTTACGCCTGTTTGGGCCGAGAAATGATCTCGCTGGCCATTCAGCTGAGTCAGGCAGAGGATTCTGTGGTCCTTCCGTCCATCGCACGGCAGAACGCTTTATGGGGATTGGTGAACTTTCTGCTGCATCTGGTGCCCAGCGGCAATGATTCGGGGGCAGAAATTCTTGCCAGAATCCGCCAGTATGGTATCCCTTCACACAGCGACCTTACCCGGGGAGTCTTTGCTCACCTTATGACACAAGCGTTCAAGGCTTCCAAGAACAAAAAGGAATCTCTTTTTGTGGTGAGACCGCCGATGGATCGCCATACGATGTTCTGTGAGGTTCTGAAGATGCTCCTACTCATACTCAGTGTTCCTGTGGAGCGCTGGTTTCCGATGCTTCCGTCGATCATGATCTGCCTGACTTGGGGGATTGCGTCATTTTACTTGATCGTTCTGATGCGAGACCGCGCCGATCGAATCGTAATGAATATAGAGAATTGGGACCAGCAACGGATCGCCCCCGGGATCCATCCCCTATTCGGCGATACAGACGAAATCGCCTTGAGACACATCGCTCCTGAGTGCTTGGCATTACACTTGTATTTGGAATACTTTCGGATCATCCGGGCCTGGAGCCCCACCGATAAACTGGCTATACCTCGGCTGGAATTGTTTGTGAGGCTTCCTGCGTTCTTAAAGCGCTTACTGAATCATTACCGTGCGTTGTCTTCAGAAAAACAATGGGATTGCCCGATCTGCAAAGTCGTTTTAGATGTCCCGGAAACCCAGGAGTTGGCTTCCCGGTGTCTGAAAAGATTGGAAGAGAAACCGGAGATCTTCTCTGAAGCAGCTGGTAAATATCTCCTTTGGCTGAGCAACGGGTACCTACAAGAAATTCATTCATTTCTTGGCATCAACAAACCGATTCAGTTATTAGCAATTACACGCCCTCCGCTGATCCACCTCCCGTAAGCTATCGGTTGATCGCCGATGGGGATGATCATTCAGTCCCCCGCCAAAGCGCCCCTGTCAGTAAATCAGGGCCTTGATAGAAAGCTGGGAAGGAAGGCATAAAAGGCGCCGGCGCCAGAACATCGGGAGGGGCTTGGCTAACCATTTATGCCTATTCCGGCGCATTCAGCCACCTAATCCGGGAACATCCGGTCGGGCAATCTGAAAGGATTCGGCCGGTTAGTCCGAAGGCATTCGTTCGCTGGTCGGAGCGAAGCGACGCGGACCTTCCAACTTTGTACTGAACCCCTTAACCGGAGTCAAGTCTTTTCACTACAAGTCCTCCTTCCATGAAAACATTTGTCAACCGATACAAAATAGATTGATTCTTCATCCTTCTCTATCAGTGATAAAGAAGAACCCTATGATCATCCTTCCATCCGTGCCCAGCCTGAAGCCGGCACACACCCTACGGTACGACCCTCGACTCCTTAACCTTTGCGTGGGGCCCTATTGCCCAGGAGGTGAAGGAGGCAGTCGGGGTCCTCTTTCTGTTCTGAGCATCTTCTACCGTCCCTTCCCTTGGGGCTTGACAACTCAGAAACAGGTCATTCTCGCTCCACACCCTCCAAACCAGCTCCGCCAGTTTCCTTGCGGTCGCCGTCCGAGCGTCCTTGGCTCCCTTGCGGACTTTGATTCGAAGGCAATACCTTCTCAGCCACGGGGAGTGGGCAGTAGCCGGACTGACGGCTTCCACAAAGGCCCATCGAAGCCATTTGTTGCCTTGTTTCGCCAGTCTCTCGTGCACCATCCGGTTGCCGGAAGCATAGGTCGAAGGCACCAGTCCCGTGTACGAGGCAAATTTCTTCGCCTGGCGAAATCGCCCGATATCGTCCACTTCATAGCGGATCAGCACTGAGAAAAACTCTCCGATCCCGGGGATACTCCGCAACCACCGAACGGCTTCATCCCCGCGGGCTAACACTCTCAGCAATTTCTCGGTCGATTTGATTCGCTCCTGCAAGACTTCCAACAACCCCACGTCCTCCCGCAGAAGACTTCCATCCGGTTCCTCCAACACCAGCGCCCGAAGCCATCGCTTGCCTGCCTTTCCGTACAGGTCGCTGACCTCGGGGCGTTGGATGGAATGTTGAGCCAGCAAGGCTGAGATGCGATTCTTAAGCATCGTTTGCAGCCGAACGAAGAACAGCCTTTGGCGAAGCACCCGCTTGATGGCCCGAATATCTTGCGAAGGCGCATAGGCGGCGGGAATCAGATCCGCCCGGAGCAAATGCGCCAAAGTCGCCGAATCAATTTCGTCCGTTTTGATGCGAGCCTCCGCAATGGCTCGAACCTTCACCGGATGGGCTAGGACGACCTCCCCGGCGACTTCACTCAGCCAGTCGTACATCGGCCCCCAACTGTAACTCGCTTCCAAGACGGCCTTCATCGGTCGGCGGTACCGTCCGAGCACCTAACTCGGCTTTTGGATTGAGTTTATCTCCCTCGAGGATACGCCTTTCCTTTTTCCCCCACAATCTGGGACACAACCCCGATCAGTTTGCCCCAGTCCTCCAGGGGGCGGTTGGAGGTCATGATGGTCGAGCGGATTTCGTGCCGGCGCAGGATGATTTCGAACAGGAACTCGCCGCTGCGCTTGGGGAGTTGCTTCATGCCCATGTCGTCGACGATGAGGAGATCGGGCTTGAGGTAGCGGGCGAGGGTCTTCTCCTCGCCGCCCAGGGTTTCATCGTGCAAAAAGTCGCGCACGACATCGAAGATGGAGCGGTACAACACGACATAGCCGGCCTTGATGGCCTGATAGCCGAGGGCCTGAACCAGGTGGGACTTGCCCGTGCCCGGCGGTCCTAAGAACAACACGTCGCGGCGCTCCCGGATAAACCGGCAGGTGGCCAGCTCAAAGACCTGTTGCCGCTTGATCGAGGGATTGAAGGGCCAATCGAACTCTTCCAGGGTCTTGGGCTCCCGGAAGGCCGCGGCTTTGACCCGCCGGTTCTTGCGTCGCTCGGCGCGCACCAGGAGTTCATCCTGCAGAATCAGTTCCAGGAACTCGGCATGACTCAGCTGATGCCTGAGTGCCTCCTCGAGGCGCACCTCCAGCGACTGCGCCAGGCCGGACAATCGCAGTTGCTTCAAGGCTTGTTGCAAAGCGTCATGCATCGGCTGGCTCCTTTCAAAGCGTTTTGACGAGGGCTCCATAATCCGCCAGGGGACGGATCAGGGGGTGCTCCTGCATAAACTCGAAGGCTTCCTGCCGAGCCGCCTGCCGCTTGAGCAGTTCCCGCAGGGTCCGCAGCCGCCAGACCTGGTGGCTCCAGGCGGTTTCACAGGCCCGCTCGAGCTGCTCCGAAGGGTAACGCCGGCCGAGACTGAGCAGCCCCTGAAGGACCCGTACCCCCTGGATGCCCCGCTCGGCCAGCATCGCCTCGGCCCAGCGCGTACTGTGGGGACCGATCCGGCGCGCCTTGGCCAGCAGGTAATCCGTTCCCCGTTCGACGCTGGAGATCTTCTCCGAAGCCAGATGGCGCGGCTGGGTGCTGAAGCGGCCCGCTTCCCGTTGAACGTGCAGGGCGATCTGTTTCCCCAGCGCATGGAACACTCGAACGAAACGGCCGTCCCAGCGGACCCAGACCCGCCGGCCGACGTATTCCGGGGGAACCGAGTAGTAGGCCTTTGCCACTTCGACATGGGCATCCCGGTGGACCGCGCGCTGCCCTTCCTGGAACAGGGGAAAGCGCAGGGCGGGCAGCGCTCCCAGAGCGGCCCGCTCCACTTCTTGAAACAGCCTCGCGACCTGCTGGCGGGTGGTGCCATGAATGCGGGTGTCCGCCACGGTGCTCTCCCAGTGGCGCAGATGCCGGTTCTCCTCCTCCAGGCTGCCAAAACGCCGCCCCTTCAAGGCATTGTCTTGCACATAGCCGACGCCCCGTTCGACTTTTCCCTTGTGGCGGGGGGTGCGGGGCCGGGTGGGCAGCAGCACCGTGCCGTAGTGCTCGCAGAAGGATTGAATCTTGGGATTGAGTTCCGGATCAAACCAGTCGGCCTTCTTCACCGCGGCCTTCAGATTGTCCACCTTCTGTGCCCTGCCTTAATATGTTCCCTCCCGAGCCGATAGGCTTTTCAACCGGGCAGAAGTAACTCGGAAGGGACACATAACAAAACGCCGCCAAACAGCGATAATCTCCCTTCATTCCATTTAGAAAGGAGATTGTCATGTTAGAGCGTTACTATGTAAAACCCCAAACGATTGATCGGATTCGAGCCTCGTGGCTAGGTGAATCAATCGAACGTTATGTTTGTTGGCTGACGGAGAAGCACTACGCTCCCCGTGTCGTGTTCCGCCGAGTTCCGCTGCTCACGCACTTCGGGCAGTTTGCATGGGCAGACGGAGCCCGGAGGGTGGAGGAATTACCAAAATATGTTATGCCCTTTGTCGAGGAGTGGCTGCAACAGCGTGGAAAGAACCGCACCGGAAAAAGAGCCCGTCAGTCCATTTACCGAGAAGTTCGCGGTCCCGTGCAGCAGTTTCTCCGCGTGGTATTGCCAGGCTATACGGAAAAAGCAAGGCGTCGGAGAGATCGCTCTCCATTTTGCGATCGAGTCCCTGGATTCTTTACCTATCTGCAAGACGAAAGGGGGTTACGAAAGAGCAGCATCCAGCACTACGAACATTACCTACAACGTTTTGAAGATTACTTAAACCGAATCCAACTTCATGATCTCAACGATCTTTCTCCCGCTATATTGAGCGCATTCGTGACCAAGAGCAAGCGGCTTATCAGCAATAGTGGGGTGAGTAAACCGCTTAGTAAGTCCTCCATGACCGCCCTCTGTGGTTGCCTTCGCGTCTTTCTTCGATATTTGCATCGAGAACAGATGATCCTGCACGACCTTAGTAGAACAGTTGAGTCACCCCGTATCTATCGGCTGGCGGATCTCCCCCGCTGCATTTCGTGGGAAGAAGTACGCCGAGTCCTGGAAACGGTTGACCAACGAACTTCTCTGGGAAGACGAGACTACGCGGTCCTTCTCCTATTGACTACCTACGGTCTGCGGGCTCGCGAGGTTGCTGCGTTAACCCTCGACGATATTGACTGGAAGCGTGAACGCCTGCGTGTCCCCGAGCGCAAAGCGGGACATTCAACAGCCTATCCTCTCTCTCCGATTGTCGGGGAAGCGATTCTCGCCTATCTTCGACAAGGCCGACCGGATACTTCCGATCGCAAGATCTTTTTCCAGGTTCTTGCCCCCTACGATCCGATGACCGCGAATGCTGTTTCTTGTATGGCTACCCACTACCTCAAAAAAGCCTGCGTTGCAGTCTATGGAACCGGCTCCCACACCTTTCGCCACACCTGTGTGCAGCGGCTGGTCGAGTCTGATTTTTCCTATAAGACCATCGGGGATTACGTCGGGCACCGGAGTTCCTTAACGACTCAAGGCTATACAAAGATTGGCATTGAGGCCCTTC
>Ga0068714_10005303_pt1 | contig 13751 bp, 8 predicted proteins | sample MTBNYHSulfiMetaG_FD_62988 | JGI IMG/M metagenome (GOLD analysis project Ga0068714, IMG submission 62988) | Enrichment culture microbial communities from rom New York Harbor, USA that are MTBE-degrading - MTBE-NYH (New York Harbor Sulfidogenic)... | ecosystem: Environmental > Aquatic > Marine >... | reverse complement strand
CGCCTCACTCGCAAAATCGCTCCAACATCGCGTCTCGCAAGCGTTTTCTTCGCCTCGTAACGATTCCAATAGCACAATCCGGCTTTATCAAAACAGGTGGTGGATTTTTGGGGGTCCGGTGGGCTGTTGAAATTACAAAAAATATGCTAATACTCATTGTACTCGGCTCAGTGAAATAATAAGAGGCGGGGATGACCGAGCTGAAAATTACGGGGAAAGAGTCTGCACTTCGTAGGAGACTGGTTTGGGAAAGGGGAAAGGAATGAAGCGTTATCATAGACGAGGACCGGGGATAATATTCATAATTATTTTTGCCATGATGAGTGTGATCATGACCTGCAGTGATGACGTTGCTCTCTATAATATAGTCGTTCCTGCCGGGCTGGCCATTTCGGGGGCCCATTCGGCCCACCATGATCATGTCTGCACCCTGACCATTCTGGCTTTGGATGAAGAGGGGAATGGTTTAGACGAAGCTTGTTGTCGAGCGAACATTTCTATTTCCGCCGGGATGGTGTCGCCCTCGACTGTTTGGTTGGAAGGTGCCCGGTCTGATGTCCAGTTGACGATCAAGTCGTCAGGTCTGGTGACACTGAGAGTGGAAGTCGGTGATGTGAGCAGTGGGCCATTTGAAATTTTTGTGGATGACGGTCGTCACAATGACAACATTCTTGCCGTGGTAGCCACGGAATCGATCTGGGACTCGCTGAAATCGGATTTGGCCGCGTATCTTTCGGCACGTAATGCCGATGGTTGGGGAATACATCTCCTCTGTTTTACTGAAACAGCCACGATAGAGGAAGTCAGGGAAGCCCTCCGCAAGGTTGGGAGCCCGCTTAAAGGGGCATTCTTTGCCGGCGACCTTCCGGCGGCCTGGTTTACTCATGAGGGCGAGGAGTTTCCCATCGATCTTTACTTTATGGACCTCGATGGGACATGGGTCGATAGCAATAATGACGGCATGTTCGAGGACCATATCGGTGAAGTCAAACCGGATATTTTCCTCGGTCGGATTGCCGGTCCCGAGGCCAAACTGAAGACATATTTCAAAAGAATTGAACGCTACCGTGCCGGCGAGTATTCACTGCCCAATCGTTTCATGGCTTATGTTGACGATGACTGGACAAGTTTCCACTACGGTGATCAACCGTATTATTATGGTCTGGAGCAGATGTTCGGTGCCCAAGCCGTGGACCTGGTATACGACTCGATGGAGACAATCAGCCCTGATTATCAGGCCAGGCTCACTCAGGGGCATCAGCTCATGCAAATCATGGCCCACTCGGATTGGACGCTCAGTCAATTTTCGATGTCCCCTGCAAACTGCGTCACCTACGCTCACACGTATCTCAGTGTGCCGGGCACGACGGAGGCTTGCTTCTCGCTGAAGACATCGGACCCGTTCAAATTGTATCTGAATGGCGCTCTGGTGGCCGAGGTGCCCAATCCCAAAGGGACGAATCAAGCGTATTTCACTGTTCCCATAACCCTGCTCCAGGGAACGAACAGGGTCCTGCTGAAGATAGCCCAGGGCATGTATTACTCTTCCTATGACCGCTTTAATTTCACCATGGTGGTCCACGATGGTCAGTGGCAAAGCATTCCCGGCCTCGAACAACAATCATCGCCGCCACAGAGCTCGGCCGGAGGTGTCGGCGGCTATCTGACGGGTTGGCTCCTTTCCGGTCCCTATAACAGCTCGACCACAAGCTGGTGGAACCTTTTACAGAAGGATTTTATCGGTGGTGAAGCTGAGGCTGATCCGCAGCAATCATCAGACTGGGTCGAGTATCAGAGTCCCATTCCCAACATCAACCTGCGCGAGGCCTTCAATAATATTCCCAACGAATCCGTGGCTTATGCCTACGCCCGGGTGTACTCGCCTTCTTATCGGGCGGCTTTTCTATCTCTCGGTTACAAGAACAATGGAATTGCGGTCTGGTTAAACGGTGAACGGGTTGTATTTCTCAACAACTACGATTACGATAATGAGGGCTTTCAGTCAGACCGCCTGCTGGTCCCCGTGCTGTTGCGGGCTGGCCCCAACCGGCTGATGATCAAGGTCAGAAACTGGTGGACCAACGATTTCGCTTTCTCCGTCCGTTTTGTCGATGAGGCTGGAACACCGTTTGATGATTTGAGCTTCGATCCGGCAGCTGACAATCCTCTCGATTATGATCCCATCGTTAAATTTCTGGTCATCGGGGTCTTTCCCGATGATGATGCGGACAGCCGTTTCAACACCGATTATCTGGGCAATGAGTCAGGGGTTGAACCGGATGAGGGCGACCAGCACAACGGCTGTTTCTGGAAAAAATTCGATGCCCTGAAGGTGCAGATTGACTTGAATAATCAATCGTTTTTCGGCCTTGACGGTGGTGAGTTCACTTATGATCAGATCGCCCAGATCAACCCGAAGGTCCATTTTTACAATCAGTTCAACTGTTCCGGAGCCCGCTATGTCGAGGACCCGTGCATGGGCTACAATTACATTCTCGATTCCGATTACGGGCTCAACTCCGTTGGCAGTACCAAGTCTGGATCGATGCTTAATTTCGAGGACTTTTACACGCCGCTGGCCCAGGGAAAGACATTCGGTCAATCTTTTCTCGAATGGTTCCAGATAAACGGTGAGAGCAGCTGGGCCTGGTTCTACGGCATGACCCTGCTGGGTGACCCGACCCTGACCATCGAAGCGCTCCCGACCTCGAACCAGCTCTCGATTGTCGACGGTCCTGTTGAACATCGTCGTAGATTCAATCCCGATGATCCGCTCATTCAAGCATTGTGGTCCGCAATGAAGGAAGAAGCAGCACGTCAGTCACTGCTTCGTCCTCCTCTCAGCTATGATCAATACATGCAGGAGAGGCGGTCCCGTTATGCGGAATTGAGATAATTGAGGGGTGAACAGGGCATATGCGTTAACTTTAGGATGAGTAGTTCTTTAAGTAAAAATTTGTGCTCGTGCTCAGTGGAGCGGAGCGGAACGGTGCTCGTGCTCGTCATCGGTTGTGCGGATCTCGTTCCCCATCGACTCGGCACTCGCAGAAATCAGAGCATGCCCGTCAACGAAATTTCTCACATCTTGGGAGCAGAACTTCTTCCAACTGAAAGGACCGATTACGAGCACGAGCACGAGCACCGCTCCACCACTCAGTGGTGTCGCTGAGCACGAATTGACCTCGTGAATGAGGTCGTCAGTTCATTACCTCTGTCTTAAGTTAACACCTATGCCGGCGGGGGTGCATGTCAGTAGCCCCAAGTGACTGAACGTAGTGAGGGAACCTGGGGTTGAGAAGCCCAAACGACCCGGGCCTCGAAGAGGTCCAAGAGAAAAGGTGTTTCGTAGTTTAACCAATTGGCAGGCCGAATATGGTGCCTTCACCAAATCACATGCCGGACGTGCTGCAGTAATGGCATATATCATGAACCAGGAAGAACATCATCACCCAGAAACGTTCATTGAGAAATTCAAGCGGCTGTTAAAGGAAGAAGGCATCTCGTTCGAGGAAAGGTACTTAAGCTGAATTCGCCCTCTTCGAGGACGGGCTCATCGGGGTATACCCACCCCAGGTTCGCCCGCGGCGCGGGTCCACCTGGGGCTATTGACAGTGGCCACCTACGGTGACCCGCTGAGAATTCGGGATTCTGGAAATCCCAAGCGAAAAAAGGAAGCATCAGGATGATTGCTCTGGAATGTTGTCTGGGAAAGACAATTGAGGACAGATCAAAAGTTAATGACCGAGCATTATTGGGAAAGATTTGCGATGAACAATCGACAACAGCGTTTGCTCAACACCCCCGGCGGGGGCATATGCGTTAACTTTAGGATGAGTAGTTCTTTAAGTAAAAATTTGTGCTCGTGCTCGTCATCGGTTGTGCGGATCTCGTTCCCCATCGACTCGGCACTCGCTGAAATCAGAGCATGCTCGTCAACGAAATTTCTCACATCTTGGGAGCAGAACTTCTTCCAACAGAAAGGACCGATTACGAGCACGAGCACGAGCACCGCTCCACCACTCAGTGGTGCCGCTGAGCACGAATTGACCTCGTGAATGAGATCGTCAGTTCATTACCTCTGTCTTAAGTTAACACCTATGGGTAAACAGGGTCGCAAATACTACTGGTTGGAATTGAGCAACACCTGATGCGGACGGTCTGAACAAAGCGAGAGGTGAAGGCAATCGCTTGCCTCCACCTCTCTGCAAGTGGAAATGCACTCTCATTTCCATCAAAGGGGGAGTGGAGATGGAGAAAGGGTGGTGATTGTCGAACACATGGTCAGGTTTTCTGACATCATCATCACTTGCCCTTCATCACACCACCCGCGCGAAAAAGTTCCCGAATTATGTGCTCATCCCGACTGAAGTGGTTGAAAAATTTTCTGTGAAGCCGTATGCAGTGGTGACTTGAGTCGGCATAATCAGGGCTTGACATTACAAAAGCACTTTTTTATGATATGATATGCTGAAGTTCAGAGACAATCTCGATCTGAGACAACAGTTTTTTCTCTGGTTATTAACCTGTTCCAACGTTTCCTGACATCGGGAGAGGACGTCTTCCGCCGAAGAACTCCCCAGTGATTGGAATGTTCAGGTGAAAAGGAGATAAAGAATGGATTTCAACGGCTTTCTGGAATCATTGTTGAAATTGGCCCCTGAGAACATTTCAGACCTCCATTTCAAGGTCGGTAGCCCGCCCCTTTTGCGTATATTCGGGAAAATTCGGGCGGCAAAGTTCAGACCCCTGACCAAAGAGGACACGGAAATGATCGCCGCTCTTTTTATCCGTGACAGTGAGGACGCTCATACGATCAATGATCTTGATACATCGTTCACCCTGCCGTCGGGCCAGCGGTTCAGGGTCAATTTATTCCGTCAAAGGGGGACATTATCGGTCATTCTGCGGGTTATTCCGCCTGAAATTCCAACCCTGGACTCGCTTCGTCTGCCCGAAGTCATAAAAAAAATCTGCATGGAGGAGAGGGGCCTGGTGCTGGTGACAGGCATAACCGGGAGTGGCAAGACTACGACACTGGCAGCAATGGTCCAATACATCAACGAGAACCGCCGTTCTCACATTCTGACCATAGAAGATCCGATTGAATTTATCCACGAGGACAAATTCAGTTCGATCAATCAGCGTGAAATCGGCAAGGACACGGAGACGTTCGCCCTGGCCCTGAAAAAGGCATTGCGGCAAGACCCGGATATCATTCTCGTCGGTGAAATGCGCGATTTTGAAACAATCGAGATCGCATTAAAAGCTGCTGAAACCGGGCATCTCGTTCTCAGTACCCTGCACACAATCGATGCCGCCAAGACGATTAACCGGATTATCGATGTTTTTCCCGCTGAGCAACAGATGCAAGTCCGCTATCAGACCGCGGCAAACCTGCAGGCAGTCATCTCACAACGGCTGTTACCTCTGGCCGACGGTAAAGGACGCATACCCGCAGTGGAAATAATGCGTTCGACTGAGTCAATCCGGAATGCCATCGAAGACCCTGAAAAGACAGGACTGATCAAGGACTTGATTGAGAAGGGACGTGATGTCTATCAAACCCAGTCCTTTGACCAGCACATGTCCAGACTTTTCCAGCAGGGCTTGATAACCAGAGAGGTCGCCATTGCTGCTTCCTCCAATGCTGCGGATTTCGAACGTGCACTCGCTTTCGAGTAAATACGGGAGAATAATGATGACTATTATCGATTTCTTGAAAAATGTCGAAATTTTTAAAGGCTTGAACGACGATGAATTGTTCGAAATAAGCCGCTCGGTCACCGAACTGTCCGTGCCTCCCAATTATTGCGTCATCGAAGAGGGCACGCCCGGTGATTCACTCTACATCATCAAAAAGGGAAAAGTGATTGTTGAAAAAGAAAAGAATGGTCGTCAGACAGTCCTGGCCGAACTTGGACCACCCCGCTTTTTCGGGGAAATGTCACTGATTGATGAATACCCGCACTCGGCCAGGGTGAGGGCCCTCGAAGATTGTCAGTTCTATACAATCAACAGGCTGGACCTCGAGATCATCCTCAATTGGAACACTGTCCTCGGTTTTAAACTCTGGCGGGCCTTCTCCAGGGTCCTCTCGGAACGGTTGAGGACAACGAACGAAAGGATTTTTGAGAAAATGTTCAACGCCGAAAACACAGGCATTTTTAAAATGCTCGGCGAGGTCATCAAATAAGTTTTTCCCGCCGACCTCGGCACATTTCTTAGTCCTGATTTTCTCTACTTACTTAACTCTTTCGTGCATGTGAGGTAAAAATGAATGTATTCAGCCGAATGATTACAGTGCTCTACAACCCGCGAGCTGTTTTCGAGGATGCGTTGAGCTCGCCCAAACTACTTGTGCCCATCCTCATTTTTGCTTGTCTGACCACATTGTATGTGACGTTCTACTTTTTCAGTGTCGATGCACCTGCTGTTTTTGAGAAGGAAATGCTGGCTGCCGGCAAAGAAGACCAACTGGAGAGCATTCCAGCCGAGAACAGGGAGGCCGCGATCAAGGTTATGAAATACGGGGGACCTCTTGCTTCCCTGATCACCATTCCGCTCTGGTTTGTCGCCCTCGGTTTTTATTTCTGGTTATTCGCCAGGATATTTGGCCTGCAACGAACACTGAGTCAAGGCATGATTGTACCGGTCTACGCTTATCCCGTAGCCATTGTTTCGATGCTGATCGGCTTTATTATTATGCTGTCCACAGACTTCTCGACGACCCTGCTGGCCGATCTGATGCCGTCCAATGCCAGTTATTTCCTCGACCCCGACACAATGAACCTCAAATGGTATAAATTCTGGCGTTTGCTCGATATCTTCGTTCTCTGGAAATTGATCGTCAGCACCATCGGGGCCTCAGTGGTTCTGAGGACCTCATATGTGACCTCTGCTGCCCTGATTTTTGTTCCCTGGCTGCTGTGGAATATCGGGGCATTGGTTCTTTTTTCCTGATCACATTAAATTTCACATGGTTCAACCATTTCTTCAATGGCAGGAGGTTATAATGAAAGCACATCGTCTTTTCGTCGGCATTTGCCTGTTTTGTCTTGTTCTGGGGACCGGCCTTTATGCTGACGCCGCCCGTGAAAACCTGAAAGTGCTGGGAGAAAACTGCTTTATCGTGGAGCAGCGTTGTCTCGAAAATATCAGGCGAACAGAGTGGGGGTTTGAATATAGCGGGATGAAGTTTGGTCAAGCCGAGAAAGGTGGCGTGGTCAGAATCGACACAGACATCATCGAGCATGTGACTAATGTCGCGATACTGCTCGACACAATTCAGGCGGAGTATTGCTCACAGATCCAGAGCATGACCGAATGTCTGACCAGTCGAGACAAAGTGTTCGCCCAACTCTATTCCTGCCAGGTTGCCCTGCAGCAACTTGTCATCCTGGGCCAAAGTTACTCAGAAAAAAGACTGAGGGCCCGGTCTGAAATAATGAAATGGGTCGTGCGTTCATCATTTCTCCTGGAAAAGCTCGAGGCCCAGAAACTGCTTCCCCAGAAAATTGATACCGCACTTTTGAAAGCTCAGGTCAATGCGGCCGTTGATTTTGTCTTAAATGACATGACAATTGAGCGTAATTCGGAGAAATATACGGAACTCCTGGTTGACCCTTTTCTGGCCCGCATCACGCAAGTTGCCACGCAGGATAAAGCACAGCAGGAAAAACCGGAAACGCAAACCGGGGAATAGGATATTCCGATAAATCCTCATCCCATCATTGTCAAGGAATTCTCGGCAGTCGTTTTAATGCATTTTCATCACCGGTAAATCCGGTTTCTGCCGGATCGTGCCAGGGGCAGACGGTCCTGCAATGGCAACGATATAGCCGGTTTGTTGCCTGAAACTGGCCAGTGCTTTCTGCAGATCATCGATTGTCACTTTTTTCAAGCTTGTCTGATACGAATCTGCCTGCTCGTAACCAGCGTCAAGAAATTCAGCGACCGATAGAAAATGGGCTTGATTGATCCGGCGTTGATTGTAACGGACGGAGCGGCCTATTTCTGAATTAATGGCCCTGGTCAGTTCATTATCGCTGAAATCTGCTTGCGTCGCATCGCTGAAAATGGTTTTCATCAAGGGAAGTATCCGATCGATATTTTCCGGGCGGGTCGATGCTGACAGGGAATACCAGCTCACTGTATTACCGAGATGGACACCCGCACCGACATTATAAGCCAACCCGTGTTGTTCCCTGACTGAATTTTGCAAACGCTCGTTGAGTATGGCGAAAAGTATGGTCAAAGGCGCTTCGTCAGACTTTTCACAGTGCAGAATATTCCCCAGGAAAACACATGTTTGCTCACTCTGGACTTCTTCCGTGACAGTGACAATGTCCTGGACTGGCTCAGGTGTTTGAGGTAATACGGCACCAGCAGATACGGAGGGAAGGGGACCGAAAAGTCCAGCGAGTTTATCGTGGACGTTATTGGCATCGACATCACCGACAATGGTAATGATCATATTGTCCGGCCGGTAAAAAAGACGATGGTATTCAATCAATTCCGATCGTTGAATCGCGGCTATGGTCTCGTGTGTGCCTGTCAGGGGCTGCGAATAGGGATGAGTCCCGAACAAGGTCTTGTAAAACAACTGTCGGGCCCGGTGAGCAGGATGATTGATCGTCATCTTGAGTTCACCAAGCAATGTGCTCCGCATGATTTCAAGCTCGCGTTCAGGGAAGGCCGGGGAAAAAAGCAGTTCCTTGACATACTCCAGACCCTGTGTCCAATAAGCCGACAGATATTCGAGTCGTAGGTAATCGTACTCCTGGGTGAAATAGTAATTATCGAACGGAAAATAGGGATTATCTGTCAGTTGAAGTCGCCCGCCCATGTTTTCCAGTCTGGTTTGCAGGTCAGTGCGCGAGCTTGTTTCGGTCCCCTGGTCAAGCATGGAGGAAACAAAATGGGCCACTCCTGCCGACGGTTCAGAGGATGAGCGGTCCTTGAGCAGAACATTCAAGCCAACAACAGGAATGGCCCTGTTCTCTCGAACAATGACGGTAAGGCCGTTACCCAGTTGTCTTTTGATTGTCTGGTCGGTCGCTCTGGCGACTGATGAAGGTCGCGACTGTTCTGAAAAGGGTCGAATGATCGACACCAATGGCCTGGCATCCTTTAAATACGTTTTGAACGCTTGCTGAACATCGGTTAACTCGACTTTACCAAACCTTTCCTCATACGATTTCCAGCTTGACCGATCTCCAAGCGAATCCTGATGAGCAATAAACCGGGCATAATGTAAAAATTTTTCTTTCTCGAAGATTAGATCAGCGATGAGCTTTAATTTTACGCGATCAATCTGCTCCGGGGTTATGGTTTCAATGGGAAAATCACGTAATTGACTGGTAATCATTTCCTTGAGCCGATCAACATCATGAAAGGCAGCCTCAAGAATCAGATTGATCTCCAGAAAACCAAAGTTTCGATACATACTGACATTGCCACTGGCTTGAACGACGGGAAGACCTGCCTTGCCCAATGAAGCGATGAGCGGGGCAGTTTCTGATCCTGCCAGTATCTGGACCAGTATCTCAAACGCTGCGGCTGACGGGCCGGTCGGCGATGGTCCGGGCAACGCCATCGAGTAGAACGTGTTTGGCACATTCGCAAAGGTCTGAAAGTCACCTGCGCTGAAAGCGAAACGCTCGAGTGTCGCCCTTGATTTGATCACTGAGGGAGGAATACTCCCATAATAACGCCTGGCCAAAAGCCCAGCTTCATCGATGTTAAAATCACCCATGACGATCAAGGTCATGTTGTTGGGACGATAATATGTCCGATAATAGTCAACTATTGCCTCGCGGGAAAGCGTCATAATATTGTACTCTGAGCCTATAACCGGATATTGATAGGGCGTTCCTCCGAAAAGATGGTGATAAAAAGTGTCCTGAGAAATTGTCTGGGGATCATCCTTGTCCTTCTTTATCTCTTCAATCACAACGTTCCGCTCTTTGGCCAGCTGGTCCTCGGGAATAATCGAATAGAATAACATGTCCGATTGCACCTCAAAGGCCAATTCAAGCTTATCCGCAGGGACGACCGCTTCATACGCCGTATAGTCGTGACGGGTGAACGCGTTGAGATACGCCCCATTTTCATCCATGAGGTCCTGGATTTCACGGGCCGTCCGTTTAAATGTCACGTCAAATACAAGGTGCTCGAGCAGATGACTCATGCCTGATGTCTCTGATGTCTCATAGGCTGCACCGGCCCCGACTCGAACAACGACTGCAGCCAGGGCACATGAATTATCGGGAATGACAATTACTTTGAGACCGTTCTCCAGATAAAACTCCTTACCATTCTGGACCTCGTGCGACAAAACATCAGTGACAAGGATCACTGCAAACAGAATAAAAAACATATGTGATAAATAAATGACACGCTTTTTTAAAAATGTACCTTTCGTATTCCGAAAACACATGACTGTTCCTCGCATTTTTTCTCCTTTTCCTCTCCTCTCCTCAAGTCGTTACAATATCAAAAAATGATTGTAATGCCAATGGCAAAATGCACAGGTCGGTCTGCCTTGCACTCTTCCAGAGGGGGTGTGTATCTTCATAGCATTTATATTTTTGACTTTTAAAGACCAACCACATAATTATGCGAGTGCCAGGCAAAACATAATTCCTTCACATAACTCTTGAGGATGTGAAAGTGAAGACAAAAATAGTGACTTCTTTCATCTCTCTCGTGCTTTTTGTGGTCATGGTCGAAGCATTTACGAGGATTTTTTATACACCGCAGAAAGTAACATTCAACAGGATTGCTGAATTTGATACGGACAGAATGTTTCGCCTGAAAAAAAATTACCGGGGTACATTTGCCAAAAAAGAGTTAGTCACAAACTCATTTGGTTATCGTGATGCAGAAATTCCGGTGCAGAAAGGTCCTCGAACCTATCGTATACTGATGATCGGGGATTCAGTCTTTTTCGGCCATGGTGTGGAGGCTGAGTATATTGTCAATTGGAACTCGCACCAGAAAATGACTTTCCACAACAAATTTTAAAGGATTTTGGCAAACAACAAAACATAATTTCAATTGATTTTCTTGACATCCTGCGAGAAAAATTCAGACACTATGCCCCGGGGCGGGCAGAGGGGCGGGAATTAAATGATAGAGAGGCTTATCTCGAAACCCTAATGAGAGCTGATGAGACAAATGAAGTGAACACTCAATCCTGACGGAAAAGAATGAGCGTGCCCAGGGCCGCGATATTGAGCGAAACGACGAGCAGCAATGTCAGATTGATACCGAGCAGCGGAATGAAGAAAGCACCGAGTAAAAGTGCGCCCAGGCTTGAACCGGCCAGATCGAACCAAAACAACCCAGCCACCGTGGTCTTCAAGTTTTCCGACCCGGATTGACAGCATAAAGCGGCAGATGGAAAATGAGCACCTCCGATGAAGCCTGCGATCGCAGCCAATAAAGGGAAAATAATAATGACTGACAGTGAACGCAGGTTTTGCAGCGTCGGTAGCGACAGAAGCAGTAAAAGTCCATAAAGAAGAACAGGGTAGAGGCCCATGAAGCCTTGAAGGTGAATGAGACGGCGAACTGCCAGACCGGGCCGGACCAACCCTTGCACATTGGCCCAGGCACTGCCCGCAGCAATACCAGCCATCAAGCAGGTCACCAGAATCCCCAGCTTGTAATAGGCATAGCCGTAGAGCACCTGGAAAGCGATGATCAGAATGACCTGCACCGCCATTTCCGAGAACCCAATCACTGCCACCGGCAGTCCGATAAACCAGGCAGACGAAAACAGCTTGAGCCGGGTCAGGACTATACTGATGAGGACCACGGCAACACTGACAAGCAGGTAATAAGGCAGCCGGATGCGTTCGATTGCTCTGAATATTTTTTGGCTGCTGCTGCTGAACTGGCTGCTCCAGAGCATAACATCAAAATAATACGATATGGGGCGATAATCGTGATTGAGCCACCGCGGCTCTACCGGGACGGCAGCGAGCTGTTGTCGCAGATAATCCTTCCTTTCCGGAGTGAGCTGAAAAGGAAGATAGAACCGGTTGACATATTGTGGCTCGAGCTGTCGCTGTTCGAGTCGTGCGAGTAGTTCGTCAGGTTCAGCACTCAGCACATCACTCTTACTGGCAAAATAACGGCAACGCGGACCGGGAAAGAGAACGACATGAGGAAAGACCGCCTCGAGGGTCTCTTTCATAACCTTCAAGTATCGGGCCAGGGCCTGATCGATGTAGTTCTCGGATGAGGTCACCGCAAATGAGAAAATCCCCGCCGGCTTGAGCCTGCTCTTCACTGTGTCAAAGAATTCGCGGGTGTAAAACCTGTTGATTTGGGCATTGCAAGGGTCAGGAACATTGAGAATCACAACATCGAATGACCGATCGGTCGTTGCCAGGAAAAAACGACCGTCACCCGTCACAATCTCGATTCGGCCATCTTTGATCAATATACTATCCAAAGAAGCAATGAATTGCCGCGAAATCTCGATCATGCCCGGGTCGAGTTCGACGTAGCTGACTGTTTCCGGATTGTGCTTCAGAATCTCCTCCAACTCACCGCCGAGGGCACTGCCTACCATAAGGACATCCCTTGGGGCCGTGTGCTGCAGAAGTGCCAGATGAACATTTTCTTCAGCCTCAAGCTGGCCAGGATACGAGAATAGAAACAAACCATTCTGGAAAAGGGCCAATTGCTCTTCAGATCTTGTGACAACGAGGTTCCCATACTTCGTGTATTTGTTTGCGAGAACGTTCGTCTGGGGCCAACGTCTCCCGATTGTGAAACCCTCCAAAAGACTAATTCCAGCTCCACCCAAAAGTCCGAGAAACAAACCAAGTAATCCCAGGACCACAATTTTCAACCGGCTCCGGCAAGAAAACAACAGATACATACAGACCAGAAAGTTTAACAAACTCAACAATGCAGCCAATTGCGTCGGACGCAGCAGATGTACAAAAACAAATGAGACGAGCAGTCCACCGATCATCGACCCGAAACTGTCCAGAAAATATATCCAGCCAATACTCAACCATGTTTTGTGCTGCACATAATCTGTCTGGCAGTAAAGGGTGAATAGCATCCCGGAAATAAAACAAAACAATGCTTCAACACAGAAGGCCGTGATAATGATCGGGATGAACCCGACGATCTCACCGCTGACACCCCAATAACCACGGAACCAAACAAGACCAGGTAACATCACGGGAATGAGCACGACAAAGAAAGCATGACTGAAAAAAATGAGCGATTTAATCCGGTCTTGGGCTATGTATCTGCCAATCCAACCGCCAATTCCGGTCCAGAAAAGCCAGCCAGACAACACAATTCCCACGGACAACTCATTTCCATTGTAGGAAACCATGAATTCCCGTAACAGCACAATCTGGAATGATATTGCCGTGAAACCGAGGCCGATTGCCCCGACCCTATAGGGCGTGCGGAGGGTTTTGAATGAATATGCCAAATTCATACGCTGAAACCACCTCAGTCACATCAGGTTCTGAATTAACTGACTCTTTGGTCTTCAATCACATCCATCATGCTCATTGGATCTGCCTCTTGAGCAATACATCGTTCACATGAGCAGACCGAGAATTGACACTATCATAATCGACTCTATTTTACCATCCGCTCTCTCCCTGTTCAGCTCTGAAGATTAAGGTATAAAAAAGTACAGCGTCAGCGATGTCCTTTTATTTTCTGCATTTATGAAAGATAAAGAAGGCACACGTGTGCTATTTTATTTT
>Ga0068714_10005302_pt1 | contig 13753 bp, 21 predicted proteins | sample MTBNYHSulfiMetaG_FD_62988 | JGI IMG/M metagenome (GOLD analysis project Ga0068714, IMG submission 62988) | Enrichment culture microbial communities from rom New York Harbor, USA that are MTBE-degrading - MTBE-NYH (New York Harbor Sulfidogenic)... | ecosystem: Environmental > Aquatic > Marine >... | reverse complement strand
ACCAGGGCGCATTTCTGATGCCCGGTTGTCGAGGGCGTCACCGGCGTCTCCGTGCTCGGCACCAATGGGGTCGGCCAAGGTGAGATCTGCGAACAAAGCAACGGATAAGGAAACTCGGAAGGGAGGTGAAAGTGATGCCTGCAGGTGATGGAACAGGCCCGGCGGGTCTGGGGCCGATGACCGGACGCGCAGCGGGTTATTGCGCTGGGTATCCGGTTCCGGGTTTTATGAACCCCGTTCCCCGGGGAGGCTTGGGGTATGGAGGTTTCATTTCACCCTATGGTCCTTCGCCCTATCTCGCGCCTTACGGTGCGGCCTACGCTCCGGGCGGGAGTTTGCCGTTCGGATGGTATGGCCGAGGCTTCGGTTGGGGCCGGGGGCGGGGAATGGGCCGCGGCTGGGGCCGAGGGTTCGGCCGTGGTCGAGGGCGCTGGTGGTGAGGCGGATACCCACCCCGGGGAAGGCTTCGGGAGTAGATAAAAACGAGAAAGGAGGAGTCCAATGCCAGGAGGAGATGGCACAGGCCCGCAAGGCAAGGGACCCGGTACCGGTAGGGGGCTGGGGCCTTGCGGAGGTGGAGTCCGGCAAGATTCCCGGGCAAGGCCCGGCCGAGGGCTGGGGCGTGGGCAGGGCCAAGGCCGTGGACAAGGCCAAGGAGGAGGTCGCGTCGCCGGACGTGGAAGAAATCGGTGAGGCTCCTCGTTCAGCTTTGCAGAGAGGACTCACCGGAACCTTCATAGGAAGGTTGGGTAGTAGTCATATTCTGAAAGGAGGGAAAGTCACATGCCAGGTGGAGATAGAACAGGCCCGGCAGGTCTGGGCCCCATGACCGGACGTGCAGCGGGTTACTGCGCAGGGTATTCGGTTCCTGGATACATGAATCCCGTCTCTGGCCGCGGCTTCTGGGGCGGCGGCCGCGGCGGTGGTTGGGGCCGGCGGAACTGGTTTTACGCGACAGGGCTGACCGGTTGGCAGCGAGCGGGAGCGGGATGGCCCGCGTATAGCGCACCGCCGGTGTATCCCGGGCCTTATGCGGCGCCCTTCGGGCCCGCTGCGACAAGCCTGCAGGAACTCGACGCGCTCAAAGGCCAGGCGGAGTATCTCGAAGACGCCCTGGAGGGTATCCGCAAGCGGATCGAAGAACTCGAATCGCAGGCTTCCGACAAGGCCGAGTAGGCCGGAGTGCGCGGGGCACGGTTGCGGCGATCGGGGCGGTGACTCCATCAACACCGCCCCGGTCCAGTATCCATAAAAAAGGAGCTACGATGTGAAAGTCGCAGTGACGACCACGGAGCCCTCGCTGGACGCGAGAGTGGATCCGCGATTTGGACGCTGTCCCTACTTCATCGTCGTCGAAACGGAGGATTTCAGTTTCGAGGCCTTGGAGAATCCCAACCTGTCGTTGGGAGGCGGCGCGGGCATCCAGTCCGCCCAGCTGATGGCTGAAAAAGCCGTGCAGTTTGTTCTCACAGGAAATTGCGGGCCGAACGCGCACCAAACGCTCTCGGCAGCCGGGATCGAGATCATTGTCGGATGTAGCGGAACCGTCAGAGAGGTTGTTGAGCAATTCATGGCGGGTCAATTCAACGCTGCGGGGCAACCGAATGTGACCAGCAAATTCGGCATGGGCGGCGCGCCTGGCCCGGCCCCGGCGGCAGGGTATCAGCAGGCCCCTCCGGGCGGGGGCATGGGGATGGGACGAGGTGGCGGGCGAGGCATGGGCATGGGACGGGGGCTGGGACGAGGCCGGGCGATGGGCCCGGGCGCCGGTATCATCCCCACCGGCTTCCCCACGCCGCAGTCGCAGTTTCAGGAGTCGACTCAGGAGGACAAGCTGGCCCAGCTGAAACAGCAGGCTGAAGCGATGAGCCAACAAATGCGCCAGATACAAGAACAAATCAGACAACTGGAGAAGGAAGGTTAAGGCGATGGCACTGAAAGTAGACGCCGAGAAATGCACCGGCTGCGGCATTTGTGTTGAGGGATGTCCGGTCGAGGCCATCTCTTTGAAGAGCGACAAGGCGGTCATTGACGAGAATACCTGCATCGAATGTGGCCTGTGCGTGGATGAATGTCCGAACGACGCGATCCGCTTTGCCTGACAGCTCGCACCTGAACGTTCAGGTGGACTCTCTCCTTCTGGTTTGGTTGGAAGTAGAAGAGCAAAGATATGGTTATTGTGATCGCCGCGTGTGTTGCGATCTTTGCGATCTCCGCCCTGATGATGATGACCGGCCGGGGCGGGGGGAACTTCTATGTACCGGTCCTGGTCGCCTTTGGGTTGCCGATGCTTCAAGCAGCGACGACGGGGCAATGTATTCTGTTCCTGACGGCCATATCCGCTTCGCTCGTTTTTCAAGGGAGTAGAACCATCGACTGGAAGCTCGCTCTGGTGCTCGACCCTCCAACGGATGTGATGGCCTTGGTGGGCGGCTATTTCGCTCATCTGTTGTCCGGAGGTATCCTCAAATTCGTCTTTGCCGCTCTGTTGGTCCTCGCGGGCTTTCTTATGCTACGGCCCGTCAAAGATCGCTCTCTCGGCAAGAGAAGGCGATGGGGATTCTGGCAACGCCGCTTCGCCGGGCATGAATACACGGTGAATCTTTGGCTGGCACTGCCGATCACTGCGGCGACGGGGCTGGTGGCGGGGAGTGTCGGGATTTCCGGTGGTTCTTTCAAGGTGCCGTTGATGGTGCTGGCCTGTGGTGTACCGATGCGGGTAGCCGTGGGGACATCCACGGCCATGGTTGCAGCAACAGCCTTTATGGGGCTTGTGGGCCACGCGGCCGCCGGGGATTTCAATCCCGCTTGGGCGGTGCCGATGAGTATCGCAGCCGTCGCGGGCGGACTGAGCGGAGGCGCATTCTCTTTGAGAACGAGGCCCCAAGACCTGAAGACGGTATTCGCCTACACGACCCTTGGAGCGGCGGCATTTATGGTGGTGAACGCATTGTTTACGATAGGAGGCTGAAAAACCTATGGTGATGCAACGCATCATGCTCAAATCCAAGATTCACGGTGCCAGGATAACGGGGACGGAGCTCGAGTACGAGGGCAGTATTACCATCGACCGGGCGCTGCTGGAAGCGGCCGACATGCTCCCGGGCGAGCAGGTGTACGTGTTGAATCTCAACAACGGCTCGAGAATTGTCACTTACATCATTGAGGCGCCGCCGCATTCGGGGACGATTCTGCTCAATGGCCCGGCGGCTCGCATGGGAGAGATTGGAGATCGGGTCATTGTCCTTTCGTATTGCACGGTGCCCGATAAAGATGCACGGATCCTTGAGCCGCAGGTTGTGCTTGTTGATGCGGAGAACAAGTTGAAGGAGCGCAAGGCATCCCGGTAAGCACCCAGGCAGATTCCACTTGGGATGGTCTTTCGAAGGAGCCGCAATGAGAATCGCTGTCGCAAGCGGCAAGGGGGGAACCGGCAAGACGACGGTCGCCACGAATCTGGCCTGTGTCGCCTCGCGCAACGGTCAGCGTGTCGCGTACCTCGATTGCGACGTCGAGGAGCCCAATGGCCACATTTTCTTGAAACCGCAAATAACCGACAGCCAACCGATCGGCACTCTCATTCCTCGAGTGGATGAGGTCCAATGTATTCATTGCGGCCAGTGCGGCAAGCTTTGTCGATACGGCGCGATCGTCTGCATCAAAGACAGGGTGCTGGTCTTCCCCGAGCTATGCCACGGCTGCGGGGGGTGTGCGCTGGTTTGTCCGGTGGGAGCAATCAGCGAGATTTCCCGTGAAAGGGGGAGGCTGGAGACGGGTCAGGCGGGTCGTATTCGATTTGTACAGGGCTTATTGAATATCGGCGAGGCGATGAGCCCTCCGGTGATCAAAGCCGTCAAGGCGACGGTTTCCGAGGCGGGGGTGGTGATCATCGACGCACCGCCGGGCACTTCCTGTCCCGTGATCGAAAGCGTTCGCGGTACAGACTTTGTGATTCTTGTTACCGAGCCGACGCCGTTCGGTCTGAATGATCTAAAACTGGCCGTCGAGATGGTTGGGGCGTTGGACCTCCCTTTCGGCGTTGTTATCAATCGCGCCGATCTGGGGGACCGGGAGACCCACGCTTACTGCGAGATGAATGGGATTCAGATTCTGGCGGAGATTCCCGACGACCGACGGGTCGCCGAGGCTTATTCCCGGGGCGAAATGGCCTGCGAAGCGATGCCCGAATACGGCTCTCTGTTTTCTCAGCTGTATCACGATATCGGCGATGAGGTGAGACGGAATGCAAGATGAAGATTGGCAGTCCGAGCTGCGCTTGCGGGAAACCCGGAAGAACACCGCCCGCCGCATCCTCGGTGTGTCCGACGCTGATGGCCACGAAGCGATCAAGCGAGCGTGGCGGCGGCTGAGCCTTCAACATCACCCGGACCGCAACAGCGGTAGCGGCAAGTCTCATCAAGAGTTTGTTCTGGTGAACTCCGCCTACCGGTGCCTGACGCAGGGCAAGGACTGCGAGCAATTGGATTCCCTGCGGCGGGCAAAGGAAGAATTACCATCCGGCAAATACCGGCTGGATAATCCTTGGGGATACTTCGCCTGGTGGCGAGACACCTACTTTGGCCGGGAGAAAGGAGATTAGCAATGCCTATCTTTGAGTATCAATGCAAAGAATGCGGCCATGTGACTTCGTTTCTGGAGAAGGCGGGAAGTCGAAAAGCCCATCCTTGCGAGCAGTGCGGTTCCAGGAAAACTGAAAAACTTATCTCGACCTTTGCCGCCAGGGTCGGTGGCTCTTCGTCAGAGAGTTCAAGCTGTCCCACGGGGACCTGTCCTCTCTCATAACGCGGCTGCGGAGCGAGACACTATCGGATGGGAACCCAAAACCTGCCGGACAACTTTTACGAGAAGGTGAAGCCGTGCCTGCACCGGCGGATCGGCCGGGAGCTGCGGCTCGCCCGGCGCGTGCTGGATTTCGGCTGCGGTCCCTGCGAGTTGGTGGAGTATCTTGCCGATGCCTACCATCAGAAGATCGCGGGCGTGGATGTCTCTTCAGGAAGTTTTCCAGCGCACCGCCGTTCTCGCAGCGGGCGGCGCTTTCGCTGTATTCGGCAGGATGCGGCAAGGCTGAGTGCTATGGCTGAAGAATCGGTTGACGCGGTCGTCACGGTCTGCGCCCTTCACGAGATGGATCGTCCCGACGCCATCCTAGCCAAGGCTCGCGAGGTGCTCCGGCCGGGCGGGGAGATTCTCGCAGTCGATTTCCCGCGCGGTTCATTGGCTCAGCGCCTTTGGAACGAAGACTACTATTCGCCGAGCGAAGTCGAACGGATGATGACACAGGCAGGCTTCACCGACGTTCGCGTCAGGACGATTGAGCGCGGACAGCTGATATGGGCTACGGGCTACCGCCCGAGCGGGGACGGCAGGAAGGAATGAAAAGTACGCGGGCAAGGTAACGGGATGCAAAGTGGACCTGGGGTAGGTCCCGACCTTGATAGAACGATACCAACTTAGTGCGATCCTGACGGTGCTGATTTTCAGGGAGGGCCGGCTCCGCAAGCGTTTTGTCAGGCTGCGTCGGGAAAGTGAATATCCTGTTTTCTTGGACATATTATGCAAGGAGGAGCCAGGCTATGGCTGAGACGGCTGTTATTGTGCGGCGGCAGGGGCGGGCCGTTTGGATGGTGCCTGTTCGGGGCTGTTCTGCGGGGAGCCACTTTCGACAACGGGAAGGGATCTGAGATGCCCGCCTTTGTGTACGATTCGCCGGAGTTCCAGAGGGAATTGGCCGCCGACCCCCATCTCGGAGGAGAGATCCGCTTCCTGACCTCGATTGCTCAACCGGGAATGCGTGTCATCGATGCCGGGGCGCACCAGGGCATAACCGTGGTCGCTTTGGCCAAACAGATAGGCGACACAGGGCACGTTTACGCTTTCGAGCCTGTGGATGAATTCTATAACATCGTGAGGGATAACCTGAGCCGCAACGGGCTGAATAATGTCTCCCTTTTCCACCAAGCGCTTGGTAACGGGACAATGACGATTCTTTTTTACAAACACGGCGGCGGCAGCGGGATTACGAAAGTCGAGGACGCGGAACTGATGCGGGTGAATACGACAACCGTTGACACTTTCGCTACCGAGCAGAACATCGAACAAATCGATCTGTTGAGTTTGGACTGCGAAGGCAGTGAGTTATACGTTTTCCAAGGGGCTGAAGCGGTGCTGGCGAAACACAGCCCCCAGATCTTCTGTGAAATTCACCATTCGTACCTGTTGCAGTTGGGACAATCCGCAGCGCAGGTTGCCGACTACCTTCAACGCTTTGGATACCAGGTGGAACCGCTGCTGATTGGATCGCCCGGCACCACAGTGGACATTACAGAATGCTCTCATCTTTACGCTCGCAGCTCACCATGAGATGGCCAGCCGAACAAGCCCGACGGTAGAATAGGGCCATTGAGAATAAGGATTCTAGGAGAGACACGAAATACTCTAAGTGATTATTGAAGCCGATGAAAAGTCGAAAAGGTGGCTCGGAACGACTCGTTACGCTGGCGGGGCAACATTCCTGGTTGCCACGAGTGGCGCAGCGGGGGGGTACGTTCTCCGACAAGCAGGAAAGATGCAAGATCGAAACCGAGGTACCCATGTTCGGTCCCGAGAGGCAATGCGGACAGGAGGGCTTTCCCTTTATATGTTGCGCTCATGTGAGACGTATTAGGAAGAGATACAGAGAGCCGGCTGAAGCTGTTCGATTGAATGGCGAGATGATTGCTTAGGGGCCGAACTGGGAGATCGTCGCGGGGAAAACGAGATATGGCAACTCATTTTCAGTTCGAACAAATCGGCGTGATTCGAACCCCTTATGTTGATAACGCGCCTTATCAGCCCGGGGAAGAGGATACGGGCGAGTTTCGGATTGTGTTGGAGCCTCAATACGCTCGGGGGCTTTCCGACCTGATGAGTTTTCGTTATATTTATGTCATCTATTATATTGATCGAGTAACCGATCCTCTCTCGATGATTGTCTGCCCTGGTTGGACTCCGGCTAAACTGGTAGGATTATTCGCAACCCGGTCCCCCGTCCGGCCGAATCCAATAGGAATCAGTATCGTACGGATAAAGCAGATCATCGACAATGAGGTATTTACTACGGGATTGGATGTGTTTGACGGCACACCTCTGCTGGATATCAAGCCGTATGTGAAAGATTTGGACTCTAAAGATGACGCAAATTATGGATGGATTGATGATTTAGGCGATGCGGAACATCTGCTTTTGCATGTTCAGGGCATTCCCCACGAGTATTGACAATGTCTCATTCTCAAAGTCAACATGCGCACCTGAAATGGAATTTCGCCATGGGCCTGATTCACGGGATATTCTACAGTGGTGGCCTGGCTTTTGGCGATGTCAATACGATTCTGCCTGTCCTTTTGAACAATTTTACCCAGTCTAAAATACTTATCGGGTTGTCATCCACAATCATGGGAGTAGGCGGTGTCTTGCCGCAGCTCTTTGTTGCCTGCCGCTTGGAAACCAAGATTCATAAAAGGCCTCTTCTGAGACTCGCTATTGCTATCCGCGCCCTTTGTTGGGCGTTGCTGTCCTTAGTTACGTATCTTTTTGCTGTTTCCCACCCGACCGTGGTAGTCTGTTCTCTGTTTTTCCTGGTTGCGGTATTTGCCTTGATGGGCGGTGTGGCGGTGATTCCTTTCATGGATATCTGGGGTAAAGCGATTCCGCCTCGGTTAAGGGGGCGGTTTTTCGGATATCGGCAGCTCTTCGGGGGGCTTGTGGCGATCGGCTCAGGGCTAACTGCTAAGTATATCTTGGGCAATCAGAACCTTGTTTTCCCGTATAATTATTCCTTGCTCTTCTTCCTGGCATTCGTCCTTATCAGTATCTCTTATCTCGGCCTGGGTGCCGTCCGAGAGCCTGTGGAGGTGGTGCACCGCACCCAGCTGAGTTTCGCGAGGTTTCTGAAAAAGGCATTTGGAATTCTGAGATCGGATCGCAACTATCGAACATTTCTCTTAACCGAGCTTTTGATAGGAAGCAGTACGCTGGCTTTCCCCTTTTATGTACTTTATGGGAGAGACGTATTAAAGGTTAAACTGGAAATGGTAGGGTTGTTTCTTGCCGCACAGATGTTGGGAAGTGGAGCGTCGAATTTCCTCTGGGCGTATGTGTCCGACTTTGCGGGCAACAAAAGGGTGATTCAGATCAGCGCCTTAGTTGCCTTGGGCATTCCTTTGCTGGCGATAATGACCGTTCCGGGTTTGACTCCACTCCTGATTGTGGTGTTTCTGCTTGTCGGGGTGTTTACCGCGGGTTACACGATTGGGCAGACAAACTTTTTACTAGACTTAGCACCGGCGAAAGAGCGTCCGACCTATATCAGCTTAAATGGTACGATTACCTTAGGAGTGATGTTCTTTCCTCTGATGGGGGGAGCCATTATTCAACACTTATCTTATCGCTATCTGTTCGGAATGACCCTATTGACCGTTTTGCTGGGCTTGCTGCTGAGCTTTCAATTAAACGAGCCAAGAATGGCGTTGTCAAAGGGTATCCAGAAGGATGTCGAAGGACCGTAGGAGAAGGCCTCACGAGACAATCATTCGAAATGAAAAGGGTTAAGGAGACGCATGCGATGTTTGAGAGGATGGTCTTTGGCAATGCTGTGAAGTGGCAGGGTGGACGAAAAGGAATGTTGAGTACGAGGAATGACGGGCGGCTGGAGGTTTCAACACCGCCGGAGTTCAGTGGCGTGGAAGGGTATTGGTCTCCTGAAAAGTTGTTTCTTGCCTCGATCAATTCCTGCCTCATGACAACCTTCCTGTATTTTGCAGAGAAATTGTCGGTCCCCTTTGTCGGCTATGAGAGCGGGATTGAGGGCGAGGTTAATCTGAGGCAAGGCAGGCTGTTATTTACCCGTATCACCGTTCGTCCCCATGTTCGAGTCTCGGAAAAGTCGCAGGAGCAAACGGTGGCAGAGGTGGTCAAGAAAAGCGGGAAATATTGTCTGGTCTCCGCTTCCGTAGCGACGGAGATCCAGGTGCGGCCCACGATCACGGCCGAACCATCTCATGCAGCAAGCAGGGCTGATACGAATGACGGATGAAAGTCGATGAAAGCCGGAGAGGAGTTGATGTTATGCCGTGGATAAACGAGGCGCTGTGTACGGGCTGTGAGACTTGTATCCAAATATGTCCGGTGAACGCCGTCGATCTAATCGATGCGAAGGCCTCTATCAACGAAGATCTCTGTATCCGTTGTGGGAAGTGCCATGACGTGTGTCCGGAAGACGCGGTGCGCCACGACAGTGAGCGCATCCCGGCGGAAGTGGCGGCGAATCTCGATCGAACGCGTGGGTTCCTGGAGTACTGTGCGACGCCGGAAGAACAACAGGCGCTCATGGAGCGGATGAAGCGGTTTTTCATCAAACAACGGAAGGTGGCCGATCTAACGCTATCTGCACTCCAAAGCCTGGAAGGTGATTCGGCCGGATCGCTCCTTCGTAAAGCAGCTGCTCTGCGCGGGCAGATGAACAACCAGGGTAAGTAGCCCGGGAGAAAAAAGACGATGGCAAAGGAACTGGTGGTTATCAGTGGGAAGGGAGGGACGGGTAAGACCTCGATTGTCGCCTCCTTTGCAACTTTGGCCGAGAAGGTTGTGCTGGCCGACTGTGACGTGGACGCTGCTGATCTGCATCTGATCCTGAGTCCAACTGTTGTGAAGCGCGAAGAGTTCTCGGGCGGTTCTCGGGCGAGAGTGATGGCCGATCAGTGCACCGCCTGCGGCACCTGCCAGGAGGTCTGTCGTTTTGACGCGATTCACTTCGACGGGCCGGGCAACGCCGAGCGGGAGAAAACATTCCGCGTGGATCCCATCGCTTGTGAAGGGTGTGGTGTATGCGCCTGGTTTTGCCCGGAGAACGCCATCGAATTCGCGCCGGCCATCAACGGAGAGTGGTTTATTTCCGACACCCGGCGGGGGCCGATGGTGCATGCCAAGCTGGGCGTCGCAGAGGAGAACTCGGGCAAGCTGGTCAGTCTTGTGCGGACGCAAGCAGAGAGCATCGCGAAAGAACAACAGCTGGACTTGGTGCTGATCGATGGGTCCCCCGGCATCGGGTGCCCGGTCATCGCTTCCATCACCGGCGCCGACCTCGTTCTGGTGGTGACCGAGCCGACGTTGAGCGGCCTGCATGACTTGGGGCGTGTGGCCGACCTGACGCGGCATTTCGGGATTCAAACGCTGGTGTGCATCAACAAGTGGGATTTGAACAAGGAGATTGCTTCGCAGATTGAGACGCAAGCCCGCCCGCGAGGCCTAGGCATAGCGGGCAGGGTGCGCTATGATCGGGCGGTGACCGAGGCGCAGATTCGAAAACTGTCGATTGTGGAATATCAACGCAACGGGGCCGCAGAGGACATTAAGCAGCTTTGGGCCCAAGTCCGAAAGGCGATGAATCACCAGAGCGCGCCGGGGTCAGGGTAGCGGTTGGTCTGATGAGTTCGCTTCTCAGCGGAGAATGTGAGGGTGTGGTTCGGCTTTCTCCCGGGCATTGGAAGCGATGCCGCCCGTGGCGCGGCGATGCCGTTGTGACGATGAAGGTCAGCAACGCCTGTCCGCAGGAGACAGGCGACGACAACAATGACTTAAAACACAAGGATTTTCATTAAGATTGGAGAATCCCAATGACCTCCCCGCAGCAACAAAACCGGAAGCCCCAAGCGCAGGATCCTCTTCGGCGGGAATGGGAGGAGCGGGTCCTCCGGGAGCGTATGGAGGATATCGCGCAGAAGCTGCTCGTCCTCTCCGGTAAAGGGGGTGTCGGCAAGAGTACGGTCGCAGCCAACCTCGCCGCGTCACTGGCGAACGCCGGAAAGAAGGTCGGCCTTCTGGACGTGGATGTTCATGGCCCCAGCATTCCGAAGTTAATGGGGCTTGAGGGACAGCGCTTGACAACGGAGGGTCAACAACTCCTGCCCGTGCTGGTGGGTGAGAATCTGAAGGTGATGTCGATCGCCTTCCTGCTGGCCAGCCCAAGGGATGCCGTCATTTGGCGGGGGCCGTTGAAATACAATGTCATCCGACAGTTTCTGAAGGACGTCGCCTGGGGGCAATTGGACTATCTGGTGGTCGATTCCCCTCCCGGAACGGGAGACGAACCCCTGTCCGTTGCCCAGCTCGTCGGTTCGCCCGTTTCGGCGATTGTGGTGACCACCCCGCAGGACCTCTCAGTCTCGGACGTTCGAAGATGCGTCTCGTTCTGCAACCAACTGTCGCTGCCGGTAGCAGGGATCGTGGAAAACATGAGCGGCTTGAATTGCCCCCACTGTGGCAAGCGCATTGACCTTTTCAGGACGGGCGGCGGCCGCGCTCTCGCCGAAGAGATGAAGGTTCCCTTTCTCGGGAACATCCCCATCGAACCGGAAATCGTTCTCTCCGGGGATTCGGGTACGCCCTTTGTCCAGCAATTCCCGAAAAGCGAAGCGGCTAAAGCATTCGCGGACATCATCGCCCTTCTGCTCGCTGCCGGCGAGCCGCCGGGTAAACCGGCACTCGGGAAGGCGGGCCTCGAATAGAAGCACGGAAAGGGCTGCCTCCCTGTCGAAACACCGTTTGAAGCCCCACCTTGGGGCCTGTCAGCCGATCATCCTCGTGACATCCTACGAGGCGGGCAAGCAGCCGGACGAAGCGGAACATCGAACCGCTCCGCCGGATGGCCATGGAGGTCTCACGAAAGAATGGACAGCTATTACAGGACGATTCGTCACTTAGTAGGCCCCCGTCGTCTTCTCCTGCCGGGGGTGCGGGCGATGATTGTCAATGAAGCGGGCGAGATTCTGCTTCAACGCCGAACCGACATGCCGGTATGGGCTTTGCCGGCCGGTTCTGTGGAGCTGGATGAGACCGCCCTGGAAGCGATCCAACGCGAGGTGAAAGAGGAAACCGCATTGAACATCCTCGAGGCCGAGCCCCTGGCCCTTTACTCCGGACCAAGTCAACTCCTCGTCTATCCGAACGGAGACGAAATCGAGTGCTTTTCGGTGGCGTTTATCGTCCGGCGGTGGGAGGGGCATCCCCGGGCAGACGGGAAGGAAGGTTCCGAGGTTCGGTTTTTCCCGCTTTCGCGATTACCGGAGAATATCTTGGCTATCCATGTTCCGACGATTGCGGATTATCAAAGATACGAAGGCAGATTCATCCTGGCTTGACGCCCTCCAAGGGGTGATGAGGCATAGAAAAGAGAAGTGATTTGAAATCAGCTTGCTTGGATCGCAACCTCCGGGCGAGCGATAAACAGGAGGATAAACATGGCAGGATTACCGGAGATTGTCCAACGGGGGTTCAAAGGGCGTGAAGGCCCGGTGGTTTTGGCAACGGTGGATCCATCGGGAATCCCGAACGCGATTTATGCCAGTTGCGTCAGCCTGTTCGACAGCAATACCCTGGTGATTGCGGATAACTATTTGAGCAAAACACGCTCCAATATCGAGGCCGGATCCAAGGGATCTGTCCTATTCATCACGAAAGAAGGCAAGTCGTATCAAGTGAAGGGCCGGGTCGAGTACCACCGGGATGGCGAGGTGTTTGAGGACATGAAGAGGTGGAATCCCCCGCAGCTCCCGGGGCACGCTGCGGTAGCGCTGAAAGTCGAAGAGGTCTATACCGGCGCCGAGCGATTGGTATAATACGCTGTTGGGGCAGGACGAGAAGCAGGAGCGAGCGCTCTTTGCAGCCTCCGGGTCGGGCGAGGGCGCAAATGTAAACGTTTGGGGGGATGGACAATGTTTGATTTGCAGGAAACAGAAATCTCCAAGGCCATTCTGGAGGCCTATCACCGGAAACTGACGGATCGGATTGTGAGTGACGTGGTGATTGTCGGCGCGGGTCCCGCGGGGATGACCGCGGCATTCCATCTTGCGCAAGAAGGCTTCAAGGTGACTCTGCTGGAAAAACGGCTGGCACCCGGCGGCGGGATCTGGGGCGGCGGGATGGCCATGAACGAAGCCGTAGTTGAGGACAATGTCCTGGCCCTCCTGGACGACATTCATATTACCCACAAGCCTTATAAGGGGGGGCTGCACACCGTTGACGCCATTGAATTGGCGGCGGGCTTGGCCTTGAAAGCAGTCCAGAGCGGAGCGGTGATGCTCAACCTGACAATGGCGGAGGATCTTTGCGTCCACAACGGACGTGCGAGCGGTGTAGTCGCCAACCGCACGATGATCGCTGAGGCGCTGCCGGTGGACCCGATTATGTTATCGGCCAAGGCGGTCATCGACGCCACCGGTCATGAAGCGGCCGTCGTTGAAAGACTCCGCCGCAGGGGCTTGCTAAGGCTTTCCGGTGCCGAGCGGCCATTGGGCGAAGGGCCCTTGGACGCTTCCTCCGGAGAGACCTTTGTGATCGAACATGTCGGCGAGGTGTTCCCCGGACTTTGGGTGGCGGGCATGAGCGTTTGCACAACGTTTGTCGGGCCTCGGATGGGCCCCATTTTTGGAGGAATGCTTCTGTCAGGTAAGCGGGTGGCAGAACTGGTTCGCTCGGCATTGGGCGAGAAAGAGAGTTAGCATGTTGAAGCGCCAAGTGTAAACCGGGAGAGGCGAACGATGCGGGTGCAGGGTTCAGATAAGCGGAAGGCCGGGCTGGTTGCGTTGGTCCTGTTTCCCGCCTTCTACTGGTCGGTGGCGCCGATGACAGTGCTCGCAGTCCAGGAACATACAGGTCATCGGCCCGGGGAAAGCGAGGATGGGATTGTGATTACGATTGT
>Ga0068714_10005299_pt1 | contig 13756 bp, 16 predicted proteins | sample MTBNYHSulfiMetaG_FD_62988 | JGI IMG/M metagenome (GOLD analysis project Ga0068714, IMG submission 62988) | Enrichment culture microbial communities from rom New York Harbor, USA that are MTBE-degrading - MTBE-NYH (New York Harbor Sulfidogenic)... | ecosystem: Environmental > Aquatic > Marine >... | reverse complement strand
TTTTCTGTCACCTTTTTCCGGATCATATATATATCCGCAACTGGCCGTTTGGCACTGCCACATCTCATCCGGTTGACTCATTTCCATCCCTCCGATTTCAGTTGAATTGAATGGTTTACAAAATTTCATTCCGCTTTAAAAAATGCTTTGGACTTGGATTTGCACACCGGGCATACATCCGGGGGCTGTCCCCCGCAGGTGTAACCGCAGACGGAACATACATAATAATCAACCGGTCCGAGACGATCCATCTGCTCCAATGCCTTTTGATACAGGCTCGCATGAACCTTCTCCACTTCGTTGGCATAGGAAAACGATCGCAATGCGGCATTTTCCCCCTCGTTCCTGGCTTCCTCGATCATATCAGGATACATCTTTTTGAATTCATGGGTCTCACCGGCGACGGCCTCCTTCAAATTCTCAGCCGTCGTCCCTATCCCACCGAGAGCTCTGAGATGCGCATGCGCATGAACGGTCTCGGCCTCGGCTGCAGCCCTGAAAAGCTTTGCAACCTGGGTGTAGCCTTCCTTGTCCGCCTTCGCGGCGAATGCGAGATATTTCCGATTCGCCTGAGATTCCCCTGCAAAAGCTTCTTCCAAATTCTTCGAAGTCCTGCTCATTTCAAGTCTCCTTTTTCATTTCGTTTCCATCGATCTGCATCGTCCTTCGACGCTTTGCGGACATGAGCTTCCACCTCTGCCTCAGCAAGGCGTCTTATCTTGTATGCTGAATCCCTAACCACTCCGTAGAGAACGCCACATCCGTTGTCTTCTCGATTGGCATCGCCCTCATCGGCCAATTTGAGCATGGATGAAGCCATCTCTATGGTCTTTAATACAATTTCATCACATGGCTTCATACAATACCCCGCCTTCTCGACATTTGCACCAAAGAGTATTCAATTCCCGTGCCGGATGATTTCCAAGAGCAGGCAAGTAAAATACGTTTCTGGAAGATAATTTATACAATTCAATAAGTTACGGGACGACAACAAAATCAGGAAAACAACGACAAATCCCCGATCCATTCATACTTCACCTGAAGTTTCGAGTTATTGAAACACAAAATGATACACAACTGTATCATAAAGAGAAAATCTTATAATTACAGGAAGATAACTGAATTCATCAATTGATGCGGACGTGACAGGCAAGAAATTGTTCAGCTGCCATAACACTATAACTTATTATTATAAAAGACTATTCGGGTTATAATAGTAGGTTCCAGGTATTATGATACAACATGATACACATGTGGATCATGAGACACTCATATCTTTCAGGAAACGATACAATGTAGCCCTTCCCACTCCCAGCACTCTTGCCGCCTTTGCTTTGTTTCCGCCGGTTTTTTCCAGGGCGGTGCGCACGATTTCCGCATTGAGCTTTTTTCTGCGCGTTAAGAGAGAAGAAGCAGGCAGACCAACGTCACGGAGTTCCAGCGGCAGATGTTCGGGCATAATCGTTCGGCCACTGGACCGGACCAATGCATAACGAACGGCGCTCTGGAGCTCCCTCACATTTCCGGGCCAGAAGTAGTCGAGCATCCGGGAAAGGGCCTCATCCGAAAAAGCTCCCGGAATCTGGCCCTCAGCCTCCGCCTGATGAAGAAAATGGTCAACCAGCAGCGGAATGTCTGTTTTCCTCTCTCGCAATGGAGGCAAACGCATTGGAACGACGTTCAGCCGGTAATAGAGATCGTCCCGGAAGCGCTCTGCATCGACTTCCCTTTTCAAATCCCTGTTGGTGGCGCTCAAAATGCGGACATCCACGGATACGGTTTTCTCGCCGCCTACCCTCTCGAAGGCTCCTTCCTGCAACACTCGCAGCAGCTTGGCCTGCATGGCCTTCGGAAGATCCGCAACTTCATCGAGAAAAAGCGTGCCGCCGTGGGCAAGCTCAAAACGGCCTTTTTTATCCCGCAGTGCGCCGGTGAATGCCCCTTTTACATGCCCGAACAATTCACTTTCAAGAACACCTTCCGGAAGCGCCGCGCAATTTACGGTGACGAAGGGGCCACCCCCGCGGCGGCTTTCATTGTGCAGGGCAGCCGCGACCATCTCCTTGCCGGTGCCGGTTTCTCCTGTGATGTGGACAGGATAATCGTTGGTGGCCAGAGCCTGTATCTGCTCAAAGACATGGATCATTTCAGGAGATTGCCCGACGATGCCGGAAAAACTCCGCATCTGTCCGAGCTGCATCCGGAGTCCGGTGATATCGGTCACATCTTTGAGCACCGCGATAACTCCGGCGAACACCCCTGTATCGTTGTACATTCCGGTGACCGTTACTTCAATACGACGCGAACCACCGTCCCCGGTTACAATGTTCAGCGGGTAAAACCGGTCCTGCCAGTGTTGGGGAGGGCCGTCCTTGAAGGCACATCTTTCCCCGCAAAACGGCCCGCCAAAAGCCTCATGACAGTCACTTCCCACGACATCGCGGCTGAAAAAGCCCGTGATTTCTTCGGCCGCACGGTTGAAGTAAACGATTTTTCGCCATGGATCATGGGCGATGATTCCATCCGGAAAACTATCCAGGATGTGTTCCAAATTTTTTTTGTCGGCAAGCAGCCGTTCAAGCACCAGCTTGTTCATCTTTGCTGTTGATCCTATTACGATCCAGCCGGCGGGCTAATCAGCAGGAGTATAAAAACACCGTTTGGGAGAAATTATTTTACCCTTTTTTTTCAATTCACTGATGACCTTTGAAACCATTTTGCTGTCTTCCCCGATCATCTTCGCTACATCACCGGGACGGACAGGTTTACCTGCTTTTTGCATGGCGTCGAGTATCTTTTTTTCCATTTTCCCTCTCCGATTCAAACCATTTTTTTATAAAGATGGTTTATCTTAAACTTCCAGCCTCTCACGTGCAAGAAGAATACTCACCGCTGATCCACCTTTGGTTTTTCTCATGGCAAAATTGAATGGTGTATTTGGGTTGCGTCAACTGCAAATGGGGTGATAAATTGAAGCATGGGAAAATCAACCAAGGCGCTTGAATTTTCAGGGCTGCAAAGGAGGCTCATCATGAGAGGACGGAACCGCCTGCTGGGGTCTGTCGGCCTGATGCTTTTATCTTTTGTGCTGTTTCCGTCGGCCCATGCAGGGATCAACCTGGCGGCTCTCCCGGAAAGGACTTCCGCTACGTTGGATCTCACGGGGCCGCATGCGGTGTTCATTGAAGAACGGCTGCTTAGCCTTAAAGCCGGCGTGAACGAAATCGTTTTTTCATGGCAGGACCTGCCTGTCCTGGAAGATACCATCCGCCTGGACATTCCGGATGCCGTCGAACGTGTTGAAATTCTTTCTGTAAGCCGACAGCCCGCCGAACCGATCTTGACATGGAAGGTCCATTGCGGTGCTCCCGTACGGATTCAAACGCGCATCATTTATGGATTAATGCAGATCGACGGGCTTTTCGCGCTTCGACTCGTATCCGCTGAAGATGAGGCATCATGCATGCTCGAGCAATATGTCATCGTGCGCAATTTTTCCGGTGAAGACTTCGAAAATCTTACGGTGATTACACCATCCGGCAAGACGAAGGGACGGCCGGTTCGTCACGGCGAGACGATACGCACGCTCGTGAGCTCCAAAGACGCCGTGAAAATCGAAAAAATATGGCGATATGATTCACGGAAAAAACCGGGAGTATACGTTTCCGACAAGTCAGGGAAATCCATGCCCGTATACTATCGAATCGAGAACACCGGATCAGGCGGCCTGGGTGAAGGGGTGATTCCGGGGGGCAAAGTCCGTATTTTCCATCGGAACGAAGCGGGAAGGACATTGCTTCTGGGGGAGGATGCAATCGAAACCATCCACCCTGGAAAACACCGGGATTTATATATCGGTAAAAGTCGGGATATAACGGTGGACGCAACCGTAATGAAAGAAAAACAGCTGAATGTGCGCCGAAACGAAGACAACCGAATCGTCCTTTATGACACCGACGAAGAAATCCGCTTCGTCGTCGAAAACTTCAAAGACTCCCCTGCAACCGTGAACCTGCTTTATGCCATCCCTGGAGAATGGCAGCTTACAGAATCCGCCATCCCCTGGACACGGAGCGAAGCCCATCTGGCCGAGCTGAAAATCCAGCTGGACCCGCGAACCAAAAAGGAGTTCCCGCTCAAGTACCACCGGCGCAACGTTCGCCCCTAACGCCTAAAAACGAGAGTCCGATGGCTGTGGGCTCCCGGGAGATTCGACGATGAAACATTACCTGTCCCTCTTTGTGTTGATTATCAGCCTGTCCCTCACCGTTCAGGCTTCTGCCGGTGTAAGCCTGGTAACCGTGTCGGAGCCGAAGGAGGTGAGGCTTACGATCTATCAGCCTGCCGACCTCTGCCTGGTGCATGAGCATCGTGAACTCTCCCTCCAGCGTGGCGTAAACCGGCTGCGACTATCCTGGCACGGCCTGCTTATAGATCCTACCAGCCTGGAGATAACGCCCCGGCAAAATCAAAGCAGCGGTTCCGTCAGGGTCATCGACCTGTCCTTCCCTCCCCGCAGCAGGGACCAGGTCCTATGTATCGTAAAAAACGACTCCGGGGGGGGAACTCCGCTCGAAGTCTCCTATCTCATAAGCGGATTCAGCTGGCACCCGGTTTACACCGCTGTTCTCTCGGAAGACGAATCCTCGCTTCGCCTGGAAAGCATGATCACCTTGGTGAACCGTAGTGGTAAAACCTATGAAAATGTTCATTTCAGCGTTCTGACCGGAGATACCCACCTGGTGGACCACCCGGCGGATCTCGCGCGCGCCCGGGATCCATACGGAAGACCTCAGGAGAAACGGCAGAACGTCGTCCCCGAGGCACTCGCAGGCTCCGACTCGATGGCCGCGAAGCGTTCCCTGATGTCCCTCGAACAGGCTGCAAGCAGCCCTCCGGAAATAATCAGGGAAGGGATCAGCGATTTCTTCCTGTTTACGATTGAGGGGGTGCAATCGATCCGGAACGGGTGGAGCAAAAGCCTCCCCATGTTTACGACCGAGGATGCTGCGGCTGTCAACCTTTACAAGTATGATGAACAAAAATACGGAAGCCGGCCGGTACGGTTTATTACGTTCGTCAACGGGGGCCCTGGAACCTCGGATTTTTCCCCGCTTCCTGCCGGCGGCATCACCGTTTACCGAAATGCGGGAGCCAACGGCCCCCTATGCTATGAAGGACGCACCACAATTCCATACGCACCGGTCGGCGAAACCGTAGAACTGAACCTGGGGACGGTAACCGACGTCATGGTTGAACCAACCCTCCTGGAAGCAGCAACGGACGGCTATTCCTTTGATCGAAAAGGCAACGTATCCGGATGGGACGAAATCCACAAGTGGAAGGTGGAAGTATACAATACCCGTTCCGTCCCGATACGTCTGCAGATCGACCGGCATGCGCCGACGTCGGACTGGGAAGTCGATTACGATCCAGGGAACGATGTGTTCCAAAAAATCGATAAAAGAACGTTCCGTTTCAAAAAGATGCTGGGATCGGGAGAACGGGAAACCGTCGAATATACGATTACCACCCATCACGGGACTTCGGGCGATCAGCCGCCGAAACGAAACACGGGAGATGTGAAATGAAAAAAATAGGAATGATCGGGGGAATGAGCTGGGAATCTTCTATTGAATATTATCGCCTTATGAACCTCAAGGTCAGGGAAACACTCGGCGGACTGCATTCAGCCGAATGCATCATGTATTCCTTCGACTTCGCCGATATTGAATTCCTCCAGAGTTCAGGAAAATGGGATGAATCCGCGGAATTGATGCTCCAAACCGCCCGGAGACTTGAAGGCGCCGGGGCGGATTTCGTGATCATATGCACGAACACCATGCACAAAAACGCGGATTTTGTGGCGGAGCATATCGGCATTCCGCTGCTTCATATTGCAGATGCGACCGCAGACGAAGTGAAGAGGCTTGGGCTCAAAGCTGTCGGTCTTCTCGGAACTCAGTTCACCATGGAGGAGGATTTCTATAAGGGTCGTCTCGCTGATAAGTACCAGTTGGAAGTCCTGGTTCCAGATCGAAAAGCCCGCGAGGAAATCAACCGCATTATTTATGAAGAACTCTGCAGGGGTATCATCCGACCGGAATCAAGGGCTTTTTATCGAAATGCCATCGAAAACCTGGTGAAACGCGGGGCAGGCGGGATCATCCTGGGATGCACCGAGATTGGTCTCCTGGTTAAACCGGAAGACAGCCCTGCTCCCGTATTCGACACAACCGAAATTCACGCCGCCGCCGCCGCACGTTTCGCACTCGGGGGGCACCTGCCACGCAGCAAATGATCGTCTCACTGAATCCATGTCTGGACGCCGACGAATATCTATTGACCGGCGGCAAGCCCCTGGGCCGGGAGGAGCTCAAACTTATCCGTAGAGCGCAGGCTGTGCTTCTGCCCCCGGGATGCAGCCGGGGCCTCCATGCAGCCTGTGTCGAAGCAGGGCCTGCACTTTTTCCCGAATACGGTCCTCGCTTCCTGTTTCCTGGAAAGGTCGGCCAAACGTCCCTTTTCAAACGCCATTGTCTTCCTCATCCCAGGACATTCATCTGGCAAACCTCCGGAGCGTTTCTGGCCTCGCTCAAAGAAAATCCCCGGATCCATCCCAGGCCGTTCATTGTCAAGCAGAATTTCGGGCACGAAGGCTACGGCGTTTTTTTGATTGAAGACGATTCATCCCTGTCAGCGGCAATGGCCGCCGTCGCCGCAGGGGGAAGCGCTGAAGAGAATGCCTTCATAACTCAGGACTTCGTCCCCCCCGGCGGTGCGGCGTTGAGAATCGCGATCATCGGCGCGAGGACCATCAGCTACTGGAAGCGCTCGCGTTGCCCAAAAGACAAAATAGCAACCATCCGTCGTCATGCCGTGATCGATTCCAGCTGGAAACCCGAGCTTCAAGCCGTCGGGACCGAGCTTTGTAAGGAACTCTCCCTTCGGACGGGCATCAACCTGGCTGCTGTGGATGTGGTCTTTCCCCTGCAGCAACCGGATCCGCCACCTTTACTGCTTGAGATAAACTACTTTTTTGGCAGAAGAGGTCTGGGAGGTTCGGAGAATTACTATCATTTCCTTCTGGAAGCGGTCAGGGAGTGGCTCTCGAAGCGGGGGCTCGATCCTCAGCGCGTTCGGCTGGCTTAATCTTAAGCGACCCCACCCCCGCAAACCCTCACTTCGACACGACGGCTTCGGGGCCCGTCGAATTCACAGAAGAATATCCGCTGCCAGGTCCCCAATAGAAGGCGGCCGTTTTCCAGAATCACGGTCACCGAACTACCGATCAATGACGTTTTCAGATGGCTGTCGGCGTTTCCCTCCAGATGGCGGTACCCTGCATTCCTGGGCACGAGCCTGTCCAGCGTCTCGAGAATATCCGAACATACGGCAGGATCGGCTCCTTCATTTATCGTGACCCCCGCGGTGGTGTGAGGCACATAAACAATGCACGTTCCGCTCCCCCCTCCCTGCCTCACCGCCTCGTCCTGGACCTGCGGTGTGATATCGATCATCTGTGACCTGGAAGAACTGCGAACTGAAAAACCCATGGCACGATCCCTCCCCTCTGGATTATCGATCAACGCCGAAAGCCTTCCGGCCGAAGCTTTCAAAGGCCTATCAGAAGAATTCATTCCTGTCAAACACGATTACGCGCCCGACCAACCTTGAAAATGCGTGGGACCTGCTCTAAGATACATTATCGGGGCTGAAGAAGCGATGCCATCAAGCTTCGATATTGATTTAAATGGAACATACAGTCTTTTAAAAAAATAAAAAGGTGGATTTTAAAACATTGACGACGACTTCCCGTTTCCAAGTACCTGGCATTGAAAAATTATACAAGAAATTAGGCTATCGCTTCAAAAGCCCGGAGATGATTTCACAATCGCTCCGGCACGCCTCTTTTGTGAATGAACAACCCGGCACGGACCTATATGACAACCAAAGGCTGGAGTTCCTCGGAGACGCCGTCCTTGAACTCGCTGTCACCCATCTGCTGATGGAAAAATACCCTGATGCTGAAGAAGGCCGCCTTTCGAAGTTGAGAGCGGGTATCGTCGATGAAGCCGGCCTATACCGCCTGGCAGTCGAACTCGAACTCGGGCGCTTCCTGCAATTGGGCCGCGGCGAGGAACAAAGCGGCGGCAGGGAAAAGCCGTCGATTTTATCCGACACAGTCGAAGCCCTTTTTGGCGCAATCTATCTCGACGGCGGCTTCGATAATGCGCTTAAAACAGCCCGCCGGCTTTTCGAACCCTTATTTCCGGCCGGCAGCGGAAAAGACCTGGGCCAGGATTTCAAAAGCAGGTTCCAGGAATTCTCCCAGAGGGTATACAAGGCACTGCCGGTATACACCCTGGAGGAAGAAAACGGGCCTGCTCATAACAGAACGTTTCGGGTGGCCTTGACGCTTGCCGGAAAGATCCTGTCCACCGGCGAGGGCAAAAGCAAGAAAGAGGCCGAGCAGAAAGCCGCGGAAAAAGCATTCTATTCTGTTACAGGACGGGCCGGTGAATGATCGTTCCATTATTCATTCCGCATCTCGGCTGCCCACACCGTTGCATTTTCTGCCAGCAGGAAAAAATTACGTCTGAGAAAGGGCCGCCGATGAAGGCCCACGAGGTCAAGGCCGTCATAGAACAGGCTCTGGCTTCGCCTCGATTCACGCCTTCCGCTGAAAACGAAATCGCTTTCTACGGCGGCACGTTTACAAGCCTTCCTGTCCCGGTCATTCAAGAGCTACTGGAGGCAACGTCCCCCTACCTTGACGGAGGGCTTTTTACAGGCATCCGGGTTTCCACCAGGCCTGACGCCATCAACCCATCCATCTGCCGTCTGATTGCCGGTTACAAGGTCAAAACCGTAGAGTTGGGTGCCCAGTCGATGAACAACGATGTTCTACGGCTGAGCGGTCGAGGCCACAGCGCCGATGATACCTTCCAGGCCGCCCGGCTGCTCAAGAAGCTGAATTTCAAGCTGGGCATACAGATCATGCCGGGGCTTCCCGGCGATTCCAAGAACGTTTTCAACGAAACCATTTCGGCAGTCATTGCCATGCACCCGGATATGGTGCGGATCTATCCGGCTGTCGTCATCCAGGGAACGGTGCTTGCAACCTGGTATCGTGAAGGCCGTTACACCCCGCTCAGCCTTCAGGAGGCTGTCGAACGTTGTCAGGAAACCTGTGTGAGGTTTGAAGCTGAAGGCATTCCTGTTATAAGGCTCGGCCTGATGAATTCTCCTTCGCTCCGTGAACCCGGCCAAATTCTTGCGGGCCCATGGCACGAAGCATTCGGGCACCTGGTCAAATGCATGATACACCGCACCAGAATCGCCCCGTGGCTCCATGCTCAAACATGGAAGGGACGCCGGGTGGTCATCGGTGCTCCTCCGCGGGAAATCCCTCTTCTCAGGGGGTACAAAAATGAAGGTATACGCTGGATCGAAGAACAGATTGAAGCTTCGGTGGCGAAGATCGTCGCAGACAAGCGACTGCCCCCGGGCCATATAACCGTGGAGGGTCTATGAACTTTCGTTCCGGATTTACAGGCCTTATAGGCCCCCCCAACGCCGGTAAATCCACCCTGATGAATCGTATTCTGGGCCGCAAAATCGCGATCGTCTCTCCGAAACCTCAAACAACGAGAAATCGGATATGGGGGGTCCTGCACGGGGAAAACCACCAGATCGTTTTCGTGGATACCCCGGGAATACATCCGACAAAAACCCTTCTTCACAAGAGCATGGTGGCTTCGGCGCTGGCAACGACCCGCGAAGTCGATATGATACTTTTCCTGCTTGAAATTGGAAAAGCCGATGCACCGGGCACTGCCGGACTGATCTGCGAAGCGGCTGTAAAAAACAAACCCTGCCTTCTTGCGATAAACAAGATGGATCTGGCCCCGCCCGATGCTGTTTTGCCGGTGATTGAACGGCTTTCAGCCCTCCACCCGTTCGAGGAGATCATACCGGTGTCCGCACGCACAGGCCTTGGTGTGGATTCACTGGTGAAGGCGCTTGAATCCAGGCTCAAGCCCGGGCCTCCATTCTTCCCTCCGGACATGGACACCGACCAGTCGGAAACGTTCATGATCGGTGAAATCATCAGAGAAAAAATCTATCTGTTCACTCGCGATGAGTTGCCATACTCGACGGCTGTCACCGTGAATCGCATTGAAGAAAACGATTCCCGGCCCCTTCTCTCGATTTGGGCTGCTATCCATGTTGAAACCAGCTCCCAGAAAAAGATCATCATAGGAACCGGCGGTGAAATGATAAAAAAAATCGGGACCTCGGCACGCAGGGATCTGGAAAGCCTATTCGGTGTTCAAATTTATCTGGACCTCGTCGTCAAGATAGAAAAAAACTGGAGCAAAAACCCAAAATCCCTCCGGCGCCTGGGGTACTAGCGGTTTGACTTCCCGGGAGGCCGCGCGTATATTATTTTGATTGTCAAAAGGGAGGAGAACGCCAATGCCGATATTTGAATTCAGATGCTTTGACTGCGGGCACATTTTTGAGCAATTATTTGTTTCTTCAAAAGAAAATGTCTCTCTGACATGTCCCCGATGCGGGTGCCGGTCCCTCGACCGGGTCGTCAGCAAAACAAACTATGCCATGGGATCCGGGGCAGGGCCAAAGGGCCCCTCGTTCACGGCAAACACGTGTGCTTCGGGCTCATGCATGACGATGGACATTCCAGGACCGTCAAAATAGACAGGCAAGCCCGGTAGAGAGCACCATGAGCAGTCGTTCAACAGCGAAAAAAATTTTCAGGCGTCCGATTTGCCCCTTCTGTGGGATGCCTATTGAGAAACCGACCGAGCAAGCCACTCGTATGCCTGTTGAAATGCCCATCGGCTACTGCTCATGCGGAGCGGTTTACGCCTGCGATGAAACCGGCCATAATCTGGGGGCGGCAATGCTCGAAGCCCTGATGTACGCATGCGGCCTCGACGCGGATCTTGCATCCGGCCTCCTGCCTGAAGACGACTATCTGCAGGAAATCGTTGAGCGTTACGATTACCTTTCCCATCTTATCGTGCCGGGCGGCGCGATGGAGGGCCGCCGCATAAGAGGAGCGCTCTTTTTCGTCCGCCTTTACGAAGACGTTCAAGAGGTGACCCGCCCTGAAGCGGAAAGGATCATATTACGGGGTGCTCAAGGCCGGGCACGCCCAAAGACCTCCGACCCTCCGACTTCCGTAATCCCGCTTACCAAACGGCAGGTGGAAGCGCTGGTGCAAGACTATGACGTCAATGCAGCGATCGAAGCAGCCCCGGGGGATAAAAAGCTCGTGAGGAACCTCCAGCGGCTGCTTTATTCAGGAGATACCCTCACCCGCAAACGCGCCGCGGACATTCTCGGCCGGGTCTGCGCGGTGATCGCCGAACACAACCCGGGAACGGTCTCACGACTTTTGCAGAACCTGTTCACCGCCGTATCGGACACCGCAGCTTTCACCTGGGGAGCCTTTGAAGCCATTGGGGAAATTATACGCTGCGAACCGTCTCTTTTTGGGCCTTATGTAACGTTTCTTCTACCTTATCTTGCCGACGACACCCGCATTTCCCAGACGGTGGAAGCGATGCAAAGGCTCTCTGAAACGCGCCCGCAGCTTCTGCAGAAGACCGCATTCCGACTCTGTGGTTTCCTGGATCATTCCGATCCCTCCGTAAGGGGGAATGCAGCTCGTATCCTCGGATGGCTCGGTTTCTCGGAAGCCGCCAGCCAAATCAAACAGCTTGTCGATGATCGCACCATGCTGGATGTCTACAACCTGGGCCGCTTTCAGCGGATTTCGGTCGGTGAACTCGCCTCTGAAGCGCTGAAAGCCCTGTGAGGTTATGATACCGGTCCGCTCGAAATCCATGAAAAGACATAACCACCAACGGAATCCACGCGCCGCTCGCCATGCAGAAAACCTGCCTTCGATGCTTTACGCCGATGAGAAGGGAAGAATTTACGACCATCCTTTCTACAGGATGGCCGCCTTTTCAGGCTCGAAGCCTTTCCCGCTATATTCTGCTGAAATCATCGATATGCCTGAATTCAGCAAGCTTTTTTTTATTCCTGATTGTCCTCCCGTGGGTTTGGATCCCGAAACAGGCCGGTATGTAACGGTGGAACAGGCACCGGTCAAGGGCGGGAAGGGGCGCTGCTTCGCGGTTGCGTCCTTTCTGGAACCCGGCCTGGTACGAAGCCATCTGCCTGCAGTCGATTATTCCGGGAAAAAATATATCCTGCCAATGTGGGCCTATACCGCGGCGGGTTACCTGGAGGACCGGTATGTCGCGGCGGGCTTCCGCATCGAATACAACCATCGATGGGATCCACGCAATTATGACGACCATGAACTTGTTCCGGCGATCAAGCGTTATCGAAAAGCCTATGGCGCCGGGAAGCTCATCGATCACCTTGCCCAGTGTGCCGCCGTGAATCACTGTTTCGCCGCGAAAAATCTTTTTCTTGAAAGATGGGAAGCGCCACTGCCTGTCAGCCAGACCTGCAACGCAGCCTGTCTCGGATGCATCTCGTTCCAACCCCAGGGCACCTGTGAAGCATCCCACCATAGAATCAGCTTCAGGCCTTCGAAAGACGAAATAACCGATATTGCCGCCAGGCACCTTGAAGCCACGGAGGAAGGCATTGTAAGCTTCGGCCAGGGATGTGAAGGAGAACCCCTGATGGAATCCGGACTGATTGCGCAAAGCATCCGTGAAATACGGAAACGGACGAGCCGGGGGACGATCAATCTGAATACCAACGGCAGCCTGCCCGATAACGTAAGGAAAATAGCTGAAAGCGGCCTCGATTCAATCAGGATAAGCCTCAGCAGCGCACGGCCTAACTGCTACACCGCCTATCACCGGCCGAGCAATTATCGGTTCGAAGATGTTGAAGCATCCATAGCTCTATCCCGAGAACTCAATCTCTACACGATGGTCAACTACCTGGTATTCCCCGGCATAACGGACCAGGAAGATGAAATCGACGCACTCACGGGCTTGATAGAACGGACGGGGCTCGACTTTCTCCACCTGAAAAATCTTTGCATAGACCCCGAGATCTATATCCAGCAGATGCCGTCGGGTACAAGCCCGCCGGTGGGCATGAAAGCCATGGCGGAAGAAATCAGCAAGCGATTCCCGAACCTTACGTTAGGGTACTTCAATCAGGCCGTGCGAAAATAAAACACGCCTCCATCAACCTTCCCGAGCCTCCCTCGCAAGAGCCCGATAACCGATATCCGTCCGGTAAACCACGTCTTTCCAGGTGATCCGCCGGACCGTTTCATAGGCCCTGGTTTGGGCATCGCCCACGGTGTCGCCGAGGGCCGTTACACATAGAACCCGCCCTCCGGCCGTCACCACACGATCGTCCTGCAGTGCGGTTCCTGCATGAAAAACCTTCACATCATCGATGTCCCGTTCAGGAAGGCCCTGGATCGGATCTCCTTTTCGATAAGATTCCGGATACCCACCGGCAGCCATAACCACGCCGACAGATGCCCTCGGATCCCATTTCACCGATATCCGATCCAGTGCTCCTTCCAGAGCCGCATCGCACATTTCAATCAGGTCCGAGGCGAGCCTCTTCATGATGGGCTGGGTTTCAGGGTCTCCGCAGCGGCAGTTAAATTCGAGCACCCTCGCAAGACCCTCGCCGTCGATCATCAAACCGGCATAGAGAAATCCGGTATAAGGGGTGCCTTCATCCGACATACCCTGAACGGTGGGAACAATCA
>Ga0068714_10005297_pt1 | contig 13756 bp, 16 predicted proteins | sample MTBNYHSulfiMetaG_FD_62988 | JGI IMG/M metagenome (GOLD analysis project Ga0068714, IMG submission 62988) | Enrichment culture microbial communities from rom New York Harbor, USA that are MTBE-degrading - MTBE-NYH (New York Harbor Sulfidogenic)... | ecosystem: Environmental > Aquatic > Marine >... | reverse complement strand
TCGCCGGGGTCGAGACGCGGCGCTCGTCGGCGTGGGGCGTCGCCGTCGTCGGACAGGCCGTGGCCGCGGCCGGCTCGCTCGTGCTCGCCGCCGCCCTCGCGCCGGCGCCTCCGGGAACGGCCACCCTCGCCGTGCTCGTCGCCGGCGGTGTGAGCAGCGCCGTCGGCGTGATCGCGGGCTACCGGGCGCTGGCCGTGACCAAGATGAGCGTCGTCGCGCCGATCCTCGCCGGCGCCGCCGTCGTGCCCGTCGTCTGGGGTATCGCCGGCGGAGAACGGCCGGGCCCGCTGCAGACGGCCGGCGTCGCCGCCGCCGTGCTCGGCGTCGCCCTGATCTCGAGAGGGGACTCCCGGGCGACCGAGGGGGAGAGGGCCGTCAACCGGACCGGCGTCCTCCTCGCCGTGGTCGCGGCTCTCGGCGTCGGCGGGATGCTCGTCGCTCTGGACAGCGGCGGCACCGGCGACCCGTACTGGCCGGTGACCGTCGTGCGCTGCGCGGCCACGCTCTGCATCCTCCTCTTCGTGGTCGCGACCCGCCCGCCGCTGCGCCTGCGGCGCTCGGCTGTTCCGCTCCTCCTGCTGGTCGGCGCGCTGATCCTCGTCGCCAACGCCGCGTTCGCCGTGGCGACGACGCGGGCCGACCTCAGCATCGTCGGCGTCCTCGGCTGGCTCGGCCCCGCCGTCATCATCGTGTGGGCCCGCGTGCTGCTGCACGAGCGGCTCCGCCCCCTGCAGTGGGTCGCGGCGGGGTTGGTGCTCGCCGGGGTGTTCTGTCTGGCGCTGGGCTGACGGCGTCTCCACCGCGTCGCCCCGGTGGGACGAGGCGGTAGGATGAGCTGTCGGAGAACGGGCGACCGGGACGGGAGCTGAGCATGCAGCACGAAGAAGGTCGTTTCGCCGGGGCAGGCGGCCTCGAGCTGTACTACCAGTGGTGGTGCCCGGAGGCGGAGCCGCGGGCGTCCGTCGCCCTCGTTCACGGCGTGGGCGAGCACGGCAACCGGTACGCGAACCTCGTCGGTCCGCTGGTCGACGACGGCTGCGCCGTGTACTCCTACGACCAGCGCGGGCACGGCCGGTCGCCCGGGCCGCGCGTCCACATCGACCGCTGGGCCGAGTACCGCGACGACCTCGGCGCCTTCCTCCGCCTGGTCGGCGAGCGGGCGCCGGGCCGGCCGCTGGTCGTCTACGGCCACAGCATGGGGTCGCTGGTCGTGCTCGACTACCTCCTCGAGAGGTCGAGCGGGGACCGGCCGAGCGGGCTGACGGCGGCGGTCGTCAGCGGCGTGCCGCTCGAGCCCGCCGGTGTCGGCAGCCCTCTCCTGATCGCTGTGGCACGGCTCCTCTCCGGGGTGCGCCCGCGGCAGTCCCTGGACCTGGGGCTGGACGCCGCCGCACTGTCGCGCGACCCCGCGGTGGTCGCGGCCTACCGGGCCGACCCGCTGGTCACCTCGCGTGCGACGGCACGCTGGGGGGCGGAGAGCCTCGACGCGGTGCGTCGCGTCAAGGCGGGCATGAGTCGCATCGACGTGCCGCTGCTCGTGCTGCACGGCGAGGCCGATCGGGTGAACCTGGTCGGGGGCGCGCGGGCGCTCGCCGAGGCGTCCACCCGCGCCGACACGACACTGATGGTCTACCCCGGCGTCCACCACGAGCCGCACAACGATCTCGACCACGAGGCGGTGATCGCCGATGTGCGGGAATGGGTCGGTCGCGTGACCGCCGCGCTCGCCTGACGGGCGGCGGTCCGGCCGGTGACGGCAGAGCAGGGGTCGGGAGGACGGCGTGACGGTCGACGAGCTCTTCGCCGGGCACGACGAGTCGCGGCGCCTCTTCGACCGTGTGCTCGAGGTCGTCGCCTCCATCGGCTCTGCCCAGGTCCGGGTGACGAAGAGCCAGGTCGCGTTCCGGCGCCGGAGGGGCTTCGCGTCCGTCTGGATGCCGGGCCAGTACCTGGGCGCCACCGAGGTGCCGTTGGTGTTGACGGTCGGCCTGCGACGCCGCGACGACTCGGGGCGCTGGAAGCAGGTCGTCGAGCCGGCGCCGGGCCGCTTCACCCATCACCTCGAGCTGCGCGCGGAGTCAGAGGTCGACGACGAGGTCCGCGCTTGGCTGGCCGAGGCCTGGGAGGCGGCAGGGTGAGGCTGCGGGCGAGGCAGGGCTGAGAGGAGGTTCCCGAGCGTGCCGAACGGCGAACGGAGGGCGACGGCGGTCAACGCGCAGGCGGTCCTGATCGACCCCGCGACGTGGACGGTGGAGTGGATGAACGACGCGGCCGCCGAGGCCGCCTCGGGTCGCGTCGACGCCGCCGGACCCGGGCTCACGGTCGACCAGGTGCTGCCGCTCGCGAACACGCTGGAGGTGCCGCAGGCGCTGCGCGAGGTGGCCGAGACGGGAGCCCCGCGGCATCTCCGCGCCGACGTGGTCGCGATGAGACGCGCGAGCGTGGCGCTCGTCGTCTCGATCTACCGCCTGCCGGGCGGCAAGCTGCTGCTGATCGCGGAGCACGCCGTGCAGGCGGGGCACGGGCGGTCGGAGGGCAGGCCGCCGCGAGGACGGAGTCGCCCGGGGCCTCCCCGAGGAGGCGTGACGTGACCGACGAGGCGAGCCCGACGCGGCATCGTGCCCCCCGGGGGAGGCGAGATGACCGACGAGGCGGGCCGGATGCCGCATCGTGCCGCCGGCGGCGTGACGTGACGGACGGCTCTGGGCGTGCGCCGGGCGGTGCCGGGCCCTGGCCGCGGCCGCTGACGATCGTCGCCCTTGGCGACTCCACGACGGCGGTCGACGACTGGAGCGGGCTGGACGTCCCGGTCTACCCGGACCTGTTGCCGGGCGCCCTCGTCGCGTACGGCATCGCTGCCCGTGTGGTCGACGCCGGCATCCGCGACACCACGACGCGCGACGCGCGCGAGCGCCTCGACCGTGACGTGCGTGCCCACGCGCCGGACGTCGTCGTCGTGCAGTTCGGCATCAACGACTCCTGGATCGACGCCGGCGAGGGCCGGCGCGAGCCGCGCCTGAGCCGCGACGAGTACCGCGACAACCTGCGCCACATCGTGCGGACGCTCACGGGCGACGGAGCCCGAGTCGTCCTCATGACGCCCAACCCGATGCGCTGGGTCGAGGGCGGCTACGTCGAGGTCTTCCGCGGCCACCCGGGGCTGCTCGACACCGACGCGGAACGCGGCATCGATGGGTTGCTCGATCTCTACGCCCAGGAGGTCCGGGACGTCGTCGGCGAGGAGGCGGTAGCGCTGGTCGACGTCCACGCCGCGTTCGAGGAGTACGGGGGCGAGGCGGGCAGGTCGGTGCACGACCTGCTGATGGAGGACGACGGCATCCATCCGAACGCTGCAGGGCAGCGGCTCGTCTGCCGGGTGCTGGCGCCGGCTGTCGCGCGCCTCGTGCGCAGCTAGCTGCTCGAGGTCGCGACGTCATCGACCACGGCGCCGCGCCGGCGTCGCGGTAGACTGTGACGACCGCGCCCCCGGGGCGCACGACACGACGGATTCACGGAGCGGCTCATGGCGGATCCCAAGGCGCCGAGCTCGGTGCGCCCCTACCTCGTCGTCCATACCGTCGCCTCGGTCGACGGCCGCGTCTCGCTCGGCCCCGATCGCACCGGCTTCGACGATGTCGGCGACGAGCGCTGGCGGGCCATCTGGGCCTCCGACGTCAGTCTGGAGCAGAGCGTGCACGACCTCGTCGAGAGGTTCCGCCCTCAGGTGTTGCTCGAGGGCAGCGGCTCCTTCGTCAGGGAGGGCGTTACGCTCCCGCCGCTGCCTCAGCCGGCGCCGGGTGACGACGACGACCGGGGCCTGCTCCGGGACTACCTGCCGGACGCCGTCGTCGGGCGCCCCGGCCATCGCGGCTGGTTCGCCGTCGTCGACGGCCGTGGCCGGGTGCGCGCGGGGATGACCGAGTTCCCCGGCTGGGAGGGCTGGCACACCTTGCACCTCGTCTCCCCGGCCGCCCCTCACGACTACCTCGCGTTTCTGCGCGCTCGGGGCGTGCCGTACCTCGTGACCGGCAAGGAGCACGTCGACCTGGCCGCGGCGATGGCCAAGCTCAGCACGCTGCTGGGCATCGAGCGCGTCGCCTGCACCGCAGGAAGCCGGTTGAACGGGGCCCTGCTGCGTGCCGGGCTGGTGGACGAGCTGAGTCTCGTGCTGCTGCCGGCCCTGATCGGCGGCGAGCACACGCCGTACCTGTTCCGCAGCCCCGAGCTCGGTCCGGCCGACTGGCCTGCCGCGCTCGAGCTGGTCTCGGTCGACGGCGAGCCGTCCGGGCGCGTGCGGCTGCACTACCGGGTCATGGGGTGATGACGCGCGGCGCGGGCGGTGAGGCCGTGATCGGGTCGGCCTCGTCGGGGGACTCCCCTGTGAGCGGGCCGGCCGAGACGGGCGACTCCCTCGCGATCAGGCCGGCCGGGGCGGGCGACTTCACGGCGATCCTCGCCCTGAACGCCGCCTGGGTCCACCATACGAGCCCCCTGGACGAGGCCGCCCTCCGCGACCTGCATGCGCAGGCGGCCTACCACCGCGTCGCCGAGGTCGACGGGGGCGTCGTCGGCTTCCTGCTCGCCGTGGGGCCCGGCCAGACCTACGAGAGCCCGAATTACCGCTGGTTCGCCGCGCGGTCGCACGACTTTCTCTACATCGACCGCGTCGTCGTCGCCGGCGAGCACCAGGGTGAGGGCGTCGGGGGTGCGCTCTACGACGACGTGACCGCGTGGGCGGGGCGAAACGGGTTCGGGCGGCTCGTGTGCGAAGTCAACGTCGAGCCGCCAAACCCGGTGTCCGACGCCTTCCACGCGCGCCGCGGCTTCGTCGAGGTGGGGACGCAGTGGGTCGCCGGCGGCACCAAGCGTGTGTCGCTGCGGGAGCTCACGCTCGGCGGCGGCGGGGAGCCGCGGCTGTGACTCCGGCGCGACGGCCGGCGGGCCGGTTCTCGGTGTGGTTGCGCGAGACGCTGGCCGCCGACGCGACCGGCGCCGCCGTCGACGTGCCCTGCGGCGACTGTGTCGCCTGCTGCGCGTCGTCCTACTTCATCCACCTCAGGCCCGACGAGCAGCGCGCCCTCGCCCGCGTGCCGGGCGAGCTCCTCGTCCCTGCGCCGGGAGCGCCGCCCGGCCACGTCGTGATCGGCTACGACACGAGGGGGCGCTGCCCGATGCTGCGGGACGGCCGGTGCTCGATCTACGAGGACCGGCCGCTCACGTGTCGCACCTACGACTGCCGCGTGTTCGCGGCGGCCGGCATCGACGCCGACCGGCCGCAGATCGCCCGGCGTGCGCAGACCTGGGTCTTCGATCTGCCCTCGGACGACGACCGCCGCGAGCTGGCCGCGGTGCGCGCCGCCGCCGCGTTCCTGCGGGCCCACCCGGAGTGCTTCGCCAGCGGGTCGCAGGCCGACAACCCGGCGCACGTGGCCCTCGCCGCGGTCAGGGTCTACGATGTCTTCCTGAAGCCCGACGCCCTGCCGCCCGAGTCGCTCCTCAGCGACTTCGTGCGGGAGCGACTCACGGAGACCCACGGCTAGTCCGCGGCGGCATCCGCGGGCTCGAGCCTGACCCAGAAGGGACGACAGCATGGACACGTCAGACTTCAAGGCCCTCGCCGTCTTCCCGATCGTCGTCCTGGTCGGCGCCGGCGTCGCGGCCGCCGGCAGCCAGGGGGGCGGGGAGGTCGGGGGCATCCCGGTCTTCGCTCTCGCCGTGGCTGTGGTCTTCGGCATCCAGTGGCTGGCCTTCATCCCCGCCTTCGTGCTGCAGGACGAGGGGTTCTACGACCTGACCGGCAGTCTCACCTACATCTCGGTGACGATCCTCGCGGTGGTCCTGTCACCCAAGGTCGACGGCCGCTCGATACTGCTGCTCCTCCTGGTCGTGATCTGGGCGGGGCGGCTGGGCACGTACCTGTTCCGCCGCATCCGCAGGGCGGGCAAGGACGAGCGCTTCGACCGCATCAAGCCGTCGTTCGTGCGCTTCCTCAACGCCTGGACGCTGCAGGGGCTGTGGGTGAGCCTCACGCTGGCGGCGGCGCTCGCGGCGATCACGACGACGGTGCGCGAGGCGATCGGCGTCGTCACGGTCGTCGGCGCGCTCGTGTGGGTCGCCGGGTTCGGTATCGAGGCGACCGCCGACCGCCAGAAGAGCCGCTTCCGCGCCGACCCGGCGAACAAGGGCCGCTTCATCAGCAGCGGGCTGTGGGCGTGGTCGCGCCACCCAAACTACTTCGGCGAGATCGTGCTCTGGGTCGGGGTGGCGATCGTCGCCGTGCCCGTCCTCCAGGGCTGGCAGTGGGTCACGCTGATCTCCCCCGTGTTCGTGACCTTCCTCCTCACCCGGGTCAGCGGCGTGCCGCTGCTCGAGAAGCGCGCCGACGAGAAGTGGGGCGGGCAGGAGGACTACGAGACGTACAAGGCACGGACCCCCGTGCTGGTGCCGCGCCCGCCTCGGCGCGCCCGGGGTGCGCGTGGGTAGCGGCGGGCGAGGCAGGCCGGCCGTGTCTCGCAGCGAGGGACGATCGGTGCCCGGGGATGGACGATCAGTGCGTGGCGAGGGACGATCGCTGCGTGGCACAGACGGCTCGGCCGCGCGCAGCCGGCGGCGCTGGGGACGGCGCCTCGCGGTCGGCGGCGCCCTGTTGGGCGCCGCCGTCTGCGCCGTCCTCGTCTACCTGCTCGTCTGGGGCCGCTTCTCGCCCTACGGGCCGGTCGTGTACGGCTTCGAGCGGCACGATCTGCCCGACGCCGTCATCTACGTCGAGCGCGACGATGGGCACGACACGGCCCACGCGGCCGCCGGCGACTCGTCTGCGCTGTCCCCGTCGATGTCGGATCTCGTCGCCATCGACGCACTCGTCGCCGAGGTCGAGGAGGCCCATAGTCTAAGGTTCAAGTCGAGGCCGAGACTTCTTCTGTTCCGGGACTCGGAGACGTACGCGCGCCGCACGACCACGAGGGCGCGCGCCTGCACCTACTACAACGGCACTATCGTGGTCTCGCCGTGGGTCCAGCGTGAGGACGCCGAGGGCGTGCTGTCGCTCGGGGTGTATCTGAGACACGAGCTGTCTCACGCCCTTCTCTACCAGCACATGGGCATCCGCGCCGCGCTCCGCTACCCGAAGTGGCTGCTCGAGGGCATCGCGACCTGGAGCGCCGGCCAGATGGGCACCTTCGCCTACCCGAGCGCCGAGGAGACGTACGCGCTGATCGCCGCCGGCACCTGGATGCCCCCGGGGGTCTACCGCACGTCGGGCGAGGACGACGTGCCCCTCGAGGTCGACGATCGCATGACCTTCATGTACTCGGAGTTCGCCTGCATCGTCGACGACCTTGTCGCGCGGTCCGGGCGCGAGACCTTCTTCGCCTACGTGACCGCCCTGATGGACGACGGCGACCACGAGACGGTGTTCCGTGAGGCGTTCGGCCTCGGCTTCGACGACTACCTCGACGGCTTCGGGGCGCGGGCACGACTGCGGGCGACGCTCGGGCGTCCATCGACTCTGCGGAGGGCAGCGTGAAGGCACTTGTCGTCTACGACTCGCAGTGGGGCAACACGGAGAAGATCGCGCGGGCGATCGGCGGCGCGCTCGGGGCGGATCCCGACGCGCTGGTCCTCCCTGTCGGGCAGGCCACGCCGGAGCGGCTGACCGCCTCGGGACTCGATGTGCTCGTCGTCGGTTCGCCGACGCAGGGCTTCCGTCCGACGAAGCCGGTGGCGGGGCTGCTCGAGCGTCTCGCGGGAGACAGCCTTCGCGGCGTCAAGGTCGCGGCCTTCGACACGCGGTTCAAGGCCGACGAGGTCGCCTCGCGCCTCACGCGGTTCGTCGTGCGAAAGGGCGGTTACGCGGCGCCGCGGATCGCCGAGCAACTCGAGAAGGCGGGCGGCGCGGAGGCCGCGCCGCCCGAGGGCTTCTTCGTGGTCGACAAGGAGGGACCGCTGCGCGAGGGCGAGCTCGAGCGGGCGGCGGCGTGGGGAGCGGCGCTCGCCGACGCGGTCTGAGCCCCCGCCCGGTGCCCGCGGGCGCCGGCCGCACGTCGGGGCTCACGGCTGGCCCCCAAGGAGCCCGTCTCGTTTGACCGTCGGTCGATGGGCGCTCGCACGGGCCGTGCCCGGGGGCCACGGCCGGTGCGACCGCGCCCCGCACAACGGCAGCAATGGGGGTGGGGGTACAGTCAGAGCTGAGGCGGGGTCGCGGTCGCCCTGACGCCGGGGGGCCGTCACGCGGCACGCACACATCGCAGAGGGAGGAGAGTCATGCCCGAGTTTGGCACGCCGTTCTCAGGTCTCGCGCACGACAGGAAGCTCACCGACGAAGAGCTCGTCCGGGCGATCCGCTTCTCGATCGCGGCCGAGTACGAGGCCATACAGCTCTACATGCAGCTCGCCGAGTCGACCGACAGTGCGGCCGCCATCGCCGTGCTCACCGACATCGCCGACGAGGAGCGCGTGCACGCCGGCGAGTTCCTTCGCCTGCTCGAGGAGCTCGCTCCCGACGAGAAGGAGTTCTACGCCGAGGGCGCGAGCGAGGTGGAGGAGGAGCTCAAGGAGCTGGAGTAGGCGACGGGGCCGTGACCGAGCTGAAGACACGACCGAGCGGGGCGAGCGTCGAGGCGTTCCTGCAGGGCGTCGGCGACGAAGGTCGTCGCGAGGACTGCCTGGCTTTGCTCGCGCTCATGCGGCGCGTCACCGGGGCCGAGGCCGAGATGTGGGGCTCGAGCATCGTCGGGTTCGGCAGTTACCACTACCGGTACGCGAGCGGCCGCGAGGGCGACTGGTTCCTCACCGGCTTCTCGCCGCGTAAGCGCGACCTCACGCTCTACATCATGGCGGGCTTCAGCGGGTACGACGACCTGCTGGCGAGGCTCGGGCCTCACAAGACCGGCAAGTCCTGCCTCTACGTCAAGCGCCTCGCGGATCTCGATCTCGAGGTGCTGGAGGAGCTGGTCGCCGCCTCGGTCGAGCACATGCGGGGGGCGTACGCCTGACTCCGGAGCCGCCGCAGCGTCGCCCGTGCCGCGAAGGCCTGACGATGCGGTGGCCGTGCACTGCGGGACGGCGCCGTGCGCGGCCGGGTCGCGTCGGACCCGCGTCGGACCCGTGAGGGGCCTGTGCCGACTAGCGTAGCGCGAGGAGCTCGGAGACGGTGACGAAGCGGTAGCCGTCGGCGGCGAGGCGCTCGAGGATGCGTGGCAGCGCCGCCCGCGACGCCGTGCGCGAGTCGTACATCACGTGCAGAAGGACGATCGAGCCGGGGCGCACGCGCTCGGTCACGTAGGTGACGATCGCGTCGGCGTCGCCGGCGACCTCGGGGATCGAATCGGGCTCGAGGTCCCAGATGACGGTCGTGCGGTCGTGGCTCGCCAAGTAGAGCGGCGCGGTCAGGAGGCGCTTGCAGCCGGGCGGGCGGAACGTGATGGGGCCGTCGTAGCCGGCGGCGCGGAAGACGGCGTCGGTGCGCTCGATCTCGTCGGCGACGGTGGCCCCCGAGACGAGGACGAGCCGGCGGTGCGACCAGGTGTGGTTGCCGAGCTCGTGCCCCGCGGCGACGATCGCCTGCAGCCCGTCGGGGTCGTCGTCGCTCTCGCCCCCGGTGAGGTAGAAGGTCGCGCGGGCGTCGTGGGCGGCGAGCACGTCGAGCACCTCGTCGGTGTGCTCCGGGGTGGGGCCGTCGTCGAACGTCAGGGCCACGACTCTCTCCGCCGTGTCGACGCGCCGCACGTGCTCGCCCGCGAGCTGGAGCGAGCGCGAGCCCATGATCTGGTACGCCGCTGTGGCGACCAGCACAAGGGCGACGGGCGCGACGACGAGGAGCCTCACGGCGAGCGCGCGCCTGGTGCGTGAGGGGCCCGAGAGGCCGCGCCAGGCGAGCAGCCCAAGAAGGATGAGCGCCGCGATCGCTCCGCCGATGAGCAGGTAGTCGGCCACCTCACGACCCTACCACGGTGCGTCGCCGCTTCCGCGACGCCGGGGATGCCCGCCGGCGGTGCCCGACCGGCGGGCACGGACCGGCGGCTCGGTCGAGCCGCTCCGCCTCGCGCTGGAGGATTTCGTCACTCGGGACATAACCCGACGGGTATGACGCATGACCACTCGACCGGGGGCGAATCCGCTCCGGGGCCTCGCCGGGGCCTCGTGCGAGACGGGGGCGGCCCGCCGGACGTCGACCGCGCGCTCGCCGGCCGGCGCCTGCGTCTGTGGGGCCTGCGGCGCGCGTATCACCGCGCCGTGCTCGAGGGCGCGCACCGGCTGCCGGCGACGGGCGGCGCGCTGCTCGTGAGCAACCACGGCCGCCTCGACTTCGACTCCTTCATCCTCTGCCTGCTTGTGCTGCGCGCCACCGGGCGTCTCGTGCGTCTCCTGGGAGACCGGCTGTGGTTCGGGCTCCCGGTGGCGGGTCGCCTCATGGCTTCGGCGGGGGTGGTGGAGGGGACGAGGGAGAACGCACGTCGGCTGCTCGAGGGGGGAGAGCTGGTGCTCACCTACCCGGGCGGCGTCCCCGAGATCCTGAGCAGCCGGTACGGTCGCGAGCACATCGACTGGCGCGGCCGGACCGGCTTCGCCCGCGTGGCGGTCGAGACCGGCGTGCCGGTCATCCCGGTCGTGAGCGTCGGCGTGAACAACGGCCATCTCTTCCTGACGAGCGGGCGCCGGCTCGGCAGGTTACTGTACCGGCGTCTCTTGAGGCTGGGCCCGGAGTACGACGCGTACCGCGACCCGCTCACCGTCGGGCTGCTGCCCCTGCCGCTCCCGTTCTCGACGGCCGTGCACCTGCCGCTGCCGTGCAAGGTCCGCTACGTCGTCGGCGAGCCGATCCACCCTCTCTCGCGGGCGAGCGGCGTCGGGGCCGGCGATCGTGCGCCCCACGGGGCCGGCGATCGTGCGCCCGAGGGCGGGCCGGCGGGCGGCGACACGCTCGCCGCCGAGCGTGAGCTCGCGGAGCGCGTCGCCCGGGCGATGCAGGAGTTGATCCGGCGGCACGGACGGCCCCGCCCGTGAGCGTACGGCGAGCCCCCCCGCCGCATTTGGCGAGCGGCGACCCGGATGCGCTACGTGACGACGCCCCGGTAGACTCTCCCGTGGGTGAGGGCGGCCCCGGGGTCGAGCGGCCGCTCGCCGACGGGGTGCGGCCGCGGCCTCGCCCTTCGGACCGACGCACCGACGGCAGCGGGACGGGGCACCGTGCAGACCATCGGCTTCATCAGACAGCGCCGCTGGACCACCGTCATCGGCACGGGTCTCTTCGTCTCGATGATGGCGGTCGGCTACTACTACAACGTCACCTTCGTGCAGCTCGGCCTCCTCGATCTGGGCACCACGCACCTCGGTCTGTCGTCCGACGTCGTGGTCCGTCTCATGGCGCTCTTCGCGGTCATCACCTGTGCCGTGTCCCTCGTCGTCGGCTTCACCATGACGCGGCAGGGCTGGAGCGCCGACCTGCGCACGAAGCTGAGGGTCGCGGCGGCGGTGGCGGCCGTCCAGGTCGCGCTGACGTTCGCGTCGTCGTGGATCGGCGGAGAAGCGGGCTTCACAGCGTGGCTGGTCCTGGCGGCGTGCACCATGGGCGTGGGCATACCCGCCACCTTCGGGCTCGCCGTCGATCTCGTGCCGGTGCGCGACCGCGGCGCCGTGGCGGGCCTCATCACCGGTGTCGCCTACTTCCTCGCGCCGGTGGCCTCGTACCCCTGGACGTTCGAACACCTGCGCGCCCAGGTGCTGCCGGTCATGGCCGCCGGCGCCGCCGGCGCCGTCCTTCTCGCCGTCGTCCCGAACCGCTTCGTCGACGGGCTCGCCGGGCAGAGCGCCGACCCCGGGTTCGGGATCGGCCGCTACACCGCGCGACGCCGCCACGGGGGCGCCCTCACACTCGTGGCGCTGGCGGCGTTGATGTTCGGCGTGTTCTTTGTCGACAGTCTCGGCTTCCTGCGCCTGTCGGAGGAGACCGTGTACATGCAGGGAGCCTGGCTCTCGGGCGACGTGTCCGTGCGGGTGTTCATCGGTCTCGTGCACGTCGTCGGGGCGTGGGTGGCGGCCGTCTTCTACGCGGTCTTCGACTACCGCGTCCTCTTCGCCTGGGCGTTCGGGCTGTTCGGGCTCGTGCACCTGCTCTACACGTTCCCGCTGAGGCTCGGCGAGCCGGCGCCCGTGCTGGCCGAGCCCCTGGTCTACGCGCTCGCCGTGAGTGTCTACACCGTGCTCAACTTCGCGCTCTGGGCGGATCTCTCGACGCCGCGCACCGTCGCCCGCAACTCGGCCGTCGGCGTCGGGCTCTCGGGGTGGACGGCGACCTTCGTCAGCACGGCGCTCGCCCTGGCCTGGCGACAGGCGGAGATGGACCTCGACGCGCACCTGCGGATCGTCGACTCGATCGCCGTCGTCCTCTTCCTGCTCGTCATCGCCGCCCTGTACTTCAAGCCCGCGCTCGGTGACCGGGCCCGCCGGGAGGCCTCGTGACGCCCGCCCGTGCTCTGCGCGCTCTCGCTCTGCTCGTGCTGCTCGTGGTCATCGTGCCGCTCGGCGGCTGCGCCGACGGGATCGTCCGTGGCGCCGTGGTCTTCGACGGCGAGCACGCGGTCGTGCGGGGCGAGACCTTGGAGGGCGACCTCGTCGTGCTCGCCGGTCGGGCAGAGATCCATGAGGGCGCGCTGGTGCGGGGCTCGGTCTGGGTGCTGGGAGGCGCCTGTGTCGTGTCGGGCGCCGTCGAGGGGGACGTGACGGGTCTGGCCGGGCGACTCACCGTGGGCGACGACTCCCGCGTCGGGGGAGACCTGGTTCTGGGAGGGAGCGACGCCGAGGTGGCCGAGGGCGCTCAGGTCGAGGGTGAGACCACGGAGACCCTGACTCAGGTATCCGGTGACGGGGCGTCCACCGGTCCCCGGCTGCGGACAGGCTTGCAGGCGGCTCTTGTGCTCGGTGTGGCCGCCCTCATCGCCTCCGTCTGGTGGGGCGTGCCGCTCGCTCGTGTCGGGGCGGCCGCCGTGCGACACCCCGTCGCCTCCCTGGCCACGGGGGTGATGGCCGGCCTGACGGGCCTCATCGTCGTCGTCCTCGTGGGCTTCACCCTCGTGCTGCTCCCGGTCGCGGTACTGATGGGGCTCGGTGGGCTGGTGGCGGTGGCACTGGGGTGGGCCGGGCTGGCGGCGTACATCGCCGTGCGCGTGGCGACGCCCCGGCTGCCGCGCCCGCTGGTCACCGGCCTCCTGGCTGCCGCAGTGCCGGTGGCCGTGACGCTGCTCGCGCTGGTGCCGCTGGCCGGCGGGGCGCTCGCTCTTCTCGCCGCCGCGTGGGGGCTGGGCGCGGCACTGCTCACGCGCGTCGGGTCGCGGGAGTTCCGGCCCGCCGTCATCGCCGACGTGGAGCAGGCGGAGCAGGGCGACGAGGGGCAGCCGGACGACGCGCCGACGGCGGGGAAGGCGTGAGCGCTCGCGTCGCGTGCGGGTCGCCTGCCCGCCGGCCGCCTGCCAGCCGGCGGCGCGATGACCGCGCGGTCTCGTCGCAGACGGTCGGCGGGCTGCGCGCGCGTTCCTCGCTCGCGATCCGGGGGAGGGACGCCGGTGGGCGTTCCTTCAGCGCGGTCGGCGGGAACGAGTCCTGGAAAGGGAGGTCTCGCATGCTCGACACGACCCGCATCGACGACTGGCTCGTGCGCTACCGCGGCGCCTGGACGACCGACGACCCCGCCGAGATCGGCCGGCTCTTCACCGCCGACGTGCGCTACTTCACGGCCCCGTTCGCCGAGCCGCTCGAGGGC
>Ga0068714_10005295_pt1 | contig 13764 bp, 11 predicted proteins | sample MTBNYHSulfiMetaG_FD_62988 | JGI IMG/M metagenome (GOLD analysis project Ga0068714, IMG submission 62988) | Enrichment culture microbial communities from rom New York Harbor, USA that are MTBE-degrading - MTBE-NYH (New York Harbor Sulfidogenic)... | ecosystem: Environmental > Aquatic > Marine >... | reverse complement strand
CCCCGGGGCCGGTCAAGGGGGTCGGGCGGGCGGACCGGCCCTCTGATCCGCCCTTTTTCGACCGGGCCGGCGGCCCGGCCGACCCGGGCTTTTCAGGAGCTCCCGGGTCCGGCCGGTTCAAGCCGTTCGGCCGGGGCGTCCCCCACGGGCGGCTACTCCTCTCCCTCGACCCTGGCCAGGGCGATCCGGCTGTCGGCCACCACGCAGCCCTCCCCTTCGGGAAAGACCAGGAGCGGGTTGATGTCCAGCTCGGCGATCTCGGGATGGTCAGAGACCAGTTGGGAGAGCCTGAGGAGGCAGTCCTTGATGGCGTCGATGTCCGAGGGCGGGTTGCCCCTGACCCCCTTCAAGACCTTGTAGGCCTTGATTGATTTGATCATGACCTCGGCCGAGAGCTCCCACATGGGGGCCAGCCGGAAGGTCACGTCGCGCAAGGTCTCGACGAACATCCCCCCCAGCCCGAACATGCAGATCGGCCCGAACTTGGGGTCCCGGGTGGCTCCCAGGATGACCTCGATCCCTTTCCCGGCCATCTTCTCCACCAGCAGGCCGTCGATCCTGGCCTGGGCGTTGAAAGCCCTGGCGTTTTTCATTATCTCGTCATAGGCCGCCTCGGCCTCCTCCGTCGAGCTTAAGTTCAGCTTGACCCCCCCGGCGTCGGACTTGTGGAGGATGTCCGGGGAGGAGATCTTCATCACCACCGGCGGCCCCAGCTCCTCCACCGCCTCGGCCACCTGGGACCGCTCCGTGACCAGCCGTCCCCTTAAGACCGGGAAGCCGTAGCAGCGGAGGATCTCGTTGGCCTCGTACTGGGGCAGGAGGACGCTGTCCGCCCCGGCCAGCTTGGTCTGGATGATCTGCCGGGCCGTCTGTCGGTCCGCGGCCACCCTCCTGACCGCCCTCTTGTTGGGCTTGAGCAGGTCGCCGAACTTGACCATGGAGGCCATGGCCCGGACCGCGGCCTGGGGAAAGGTGTAGTTGGGAATGCCGTGCTGCTCCAGGTAGCGGACCCCCTCCGAGACGTCCACCAGCCCCATGAAGCAGGACAGGATCGGCTTGTCCGATCCCTCGGCCACGTGGGGCAGGATCTCGGCCGTCTCCAGGATGTCGGTCATGGCCTGGGGGGTGAGGATGACGATCGCCCCGTCCACCCCCTCGTCCTCCAGGACGTGGCGAATCGCCTTCTCGTACCGCTCGTGAGTCGCGTCTCCGATGACATCCACCGGGTTGTTGATATTGGCCGTGGGCGGGAGGCAGGCCTTAAGCTTCTCCTTGGTCTCCTCTGAGAGCTCGGCCAGCTTTAACCCATGGCGGACCACCGCGTCGGTGGCCATGATCCCCGGGCCGCCGGCGTTGGTCACGATGGCCACCCGGTTGCCCTTGGGGGTGGGTTGGGTGGCGAAGGCGATGGCGAAATCGAACAGCTCGTTGATGGACTCCACCCGCTGGATCCCGGACTGGAAGAAGATGGCGTCGTAGGCGCTGTCGGAGCCGGCCATGGAGCCGGTGTGGGAGGCGGCCGCCCGGGCTCCTTCAGGGGAGGTGCCGGACTTGATGGCCACGATGGGCTTTTTAGCTTGCCAGGTGATCTCCCGGCAGATCTCGATGAACTCCCGGCCGTTGGAGATGTCCTCCAGATAGAGGAGGATGACCCCGGTGTCGGGGTCGTCCTTCAGAAAACGGAGGAAGTCCCCCTCGTTGACGTCGGCCTTGTTGCCAAAGCTGACGAACTTGGAGAAGCCGATGTTCCGCCCGGCGGCCTCGTCCAGGGCGGCGGTGCACAGCGCCCCGGACTGGGAGACAAAGGCGATGTTGCCCCGTTTGGGATAGATCCGGGCAAAGGAGGCGTTGAGGGAGACGGCCGGATCGGTGTTGATGATCCCCAGGCAGTTGGGCCCCACCACCCTCAGGCCCCGCTCCCGGGCCACCGCCTTGACCTGCTCCTCCAGCTCCACCCCCCGGCCGCCCACCTCCTTGAACCCGGCGGTGATGATGATCACCCCCTTGACCCCCTTGTCCGCGGCCTCGACCATGACCGCGGGCACGTTCTCGGCCGGAACGATGATCACCGCCATGTCCACCGGGTCCGGGATCCCGGCCAGGCTGGGGTAGGCCTTGACCCCCTGGATGGAGCGGGCCTTGGGGTTGACCGGGTAGAGGACCCCCTGATACCCGGCGTCGAGAATATTTCTGAAAACGGCCAGGCCCACGCTGCCGGGCCGGTTGGTGGCGCCCACCACCGCCACGGAGTCGGGGACCATGATCGGTTTGAGAACTCTGGCCACGTCATTACCTCTCTGTTGAGCATTCCAGGTTAGGGTTCATCTTCTCTCTCGTCCTTCCGGCCCATCGGCCTGCTCCATACTTAATCCGGGGGCCTGGCTTTGCCAACCCAAAATATGGATTTTTAGACATCTTTTCACCATCTCCCCACCGCCTTTGGGGGCGGGGGCTGGATTTTTTTATCAGGCCATTATATTTGTCGATATGCCCACCAGGAGGTCCTTATGTCCGGAGAGGGGAACCTGACCGGTTTCAAGTACAGCCTCAGCCTCGAGCCGCTGTTGGATTTCTGGCGGGCCAAGGTCGCTCCCGGCTGCCCCCACATGGCCGAGATGTTCCGGGTCTTCGAGAAGCGGGTCCTTGAGACCCCGGAGCTCCAGGCCCCCATCACCGGGGCGGCCATAAAGGACCACCTTTCGATCCTGATGCCCCTGATGAGCGTGGTCTTCCCGCCGGCCTCCTGGGAGACGGAGCTGGCCGCGGCCATCGATCCGGTGGAGTCCCGGCCCTTCCACGCCACCCCCCGGTTCCAGGAGCTGCTGGTGGGCCCCGACGGCCGGCTGAGCGGCCGCTTCAAGGCCGATGACGAGCTCTCCCGGACGGGCCCCTGGCTCCGGGCCTTCTACCGCATCCTGGAGCAGGTCTACGGCATCCCCCAGGGCCTGGACGCCCCGGTGATCAAGGTCGTTCCCGATCCCCGGACCGGCCTGGACCGCCTTTACCGGGTCACCCCGGATCTGACCTTCCTCACCGTCAGGTCGGTCGGCCGGCCCCCCAAGCTCAGCCAGGAGGACCGGAAGCGGATCCTGGACAACATCACCGACCTGGAAGTCCTGGCCCGCCACCTGCCCCCGGAGAAGTTCGAGCACCACGGCTTCGTAGTCATCCGGGCGGTGGACGTGACCGAGCCGGAGATCATCTCCTCCATGGAGCGGGACCTCATCTCCCAGGAGTCCATCTTCTCCCTGGAGGGCTTCAACCGGCTCCTGGGCCGCCTGAGGACCCTCTTCAACCGGCCCCGGCTGTGGAGCGGCCTGGCCGCGGTCCTGGAGGAGGAGAACAAGGTCCTCCTGGTCAACTCCGGCTGCACGGACGAGGCCTGCGCCGAGAACCCCTGCGAGGCCAAGCTCAAGCCCACCGAGGTCTCCCTGGAAGAGGCGGTGGGATCCATCTTCCACCGGGTCTACGAGTCCGGCCGGCTGGAATGGTACTCCGACCTGGCCGCCCGGCCCGACCTGACCCCCTTGGAGAGGGAGCACCTGGACCACGGCCTGCGGGCCCTGATGGTCGTGCCTCTGATCTATGAGGGCCGGACCATCGGGACCATGGACCTGACCTCCACCGAGCCCCATGACCTGGGCCCCATGGAGGCCCTGGTCCTCCAGCAGGTGGCCCCCCTCTTCTCCATGGCCTTGAAAAGGGGGTTGGACGAACGGGAGCGGCAGGTCCAGGCCATCATCAAGGAGAAGTGCACCGCGGTCCACCCCTCGGTGGAGTGGCGCTTCGGCCAGGCCGCCCGGGCCCACCTGGACCGGGTCAGGGCCGGTCAGGCCTCGAACCTGGAGCCCATCGTCTTCAAGGAGGTCATCCCCCTCTTCGGCCAGTGCGACATCCGGGGCTCCTCCGAGGCCCGCAACAAGGCTGTCCAGGCCGATCTCAAGGAGCAGCTCCAGCTGGTCCTCAAGGTCTTCGACTTCGCCGCCGAGGTCCGGCCCTGGCCCCTCCTTAAGGAGCTCAGGTACCGGACCGAGAAGAGGATCAAGAGGGTCGAGGCCGGGGTCGCCTCCGGCGACGAGACCTCGGTGGCCCGCTTCATCGAGCTGGAGGCGGAGACCGCCTTCCCCGACCTGCTGGGCCTGGGCCCCCGGGTGGTTCGGGCGGTGGAGGACTACCGCCGGGCCGTGGATCCTCACCTGGGCCTGGTCTACCGCAAGCGGCGGGAGTTCGAGGAGAGCGTCTCCAGGCTCAACGCCAGGCTGTCCTCCTATCTGGACCGGGAGCAGGCCAAGGCCCAGGCCGTCTTCCCCCACTACTTCGAGAAGCACCAGACCGACGGCCTGGATTACGTCATCTACGTCGGAGCCTCGATGTTCGAGGCGGGGCGGCTGTCGGCCTTCCACCTCAAGAACCTGGGGCTGTGGCAGTTCCTGACCGCCTGCGGCCTGGCCCGGCAGGCCGAGCTGGCCAAGCCCGAGCTCAAGGTCCCCCTCCAGACCTGCCACCTGATCCTCCTCAACCAGACCCCCCTGGCCATCCGCTTCCGCTACGACGAGAAGAGGTTCGACGTGGACGGGGCCTACGACATCCGCCAAGAGATCATCAAGTCCAGGCTGGACAAGGCGACCATCAAGGGCGGCCGGGAGAGGCTGACCCAGCCGGGCCGGATCGCCGTGGTCTACACCCACCCGGACGAGGGCTGGGACGCCCTCCGCCACATCGACTTCCTAAGGGAGCGGGGCGACCTCCTCGATGACCTGGAGGAGGTGGACCTGGATGATCTGCCGGGGGTCAAGGGGCTCAAGGCCCTCCGGGTGGGGGTTAACCTGGAGGCCGGGGCCCTGTCCCAGGCCGAGGCCGAAACCCGCCAGGCCGTTTAATTCCTGATGGCCCTTTACGCTCGCCCCTCCCTCCCGGAGCGGGAAGGCGAACCCCCCTGGGGGGAGCCCGGGGAGTGGCGGCGGATAAACCGGGCGCTGGCCGGGCCGTGCGCCGGCCGGGGGAAGGAGCTGGAGGGGCCCTTGGCCCAGGCCCGGCGGCTGGCCGCCGCCCTGGAGGACCTCTTCCCCCTCTTGGAGGGCTTATGCGCCCGGACCTGCCCTTCCTGCCAGGACCCTTGCTGCCTGGCCGCCAGGGTCTGGTTCGACCTCCCCGACCTGATCTCCCTCCACCTGCTTAAAAAGCCCCTCCCCCCCGGCCAGACCAGGGACTCCCTCTCCCAGCCCTGCCGCTATCTCACCCCGACCGGCTGCGCCCTGCCCCGCCCGACCCGTCCCTGGCGCTGCACCTGGTATCTCTGCTCCGGCCAGATGGAGCTGGTCTCGGCCTGGCCGCCCAGGGAGCAGCGGCGGCTGAGCCGGATCTTCCAGGAGGCCCTCCAGGCCAGGGCGGCCCTGGCGGAGGCCTTCAGCCGGCTGGTCCCTGAAGGCTAATAACTGAAAATATAGAGTATATACCGGTAGTTGTAACAGAGAAGGGGGAACAGCTCGAACCGCCGGCCGGCAGCTCAAGCCTAAACCACGACCACCCGCTTGATGAGCTTGACCGCCTCCTCCGGGTCGTCGATGACCTGGACGATCTCCTCCAGCTCCTCCGGCCTGACCATCCCCGCCTTGGCGGACATGGTCCCCTTGATCCACTCCAGGAGGCCGGCCCAGTAGTCGGAGCCCATGAGGATGACCGGAAAAGGCTTGATCTTGTCGGTCTGGATAAGGGTAATTGCCTCGAAAAGCTCGTCCATGGTCCCGAACCCGCCGGGCATGACCACGTAGGCCTGGGCGTACTTGACGAACATCACCTTGCGGATGAAGAAGTAGTGGAAGTTGACCACCTGCTTGGCGTAGGGGTTGGTGCTCTGCTCTCTGGGAAGCTGAATGGCCAGCCCGACCGAGTTGCCGCCGGCCTCGCAGGCCCCCTTGTTGGCCGCCTCCATGACCCCCGGGCCACCCCCGGTGATGACCGTGTAGCCGGCCTTGGCCAGAAGGCGGCCCGTGGCCTCGGCCTTCTTGTAGACCGGGTCCTTGGGCCCCACCCTGGCCGAGCCGAAGACCGTGACCGCCGGCTGGAGGCGGGACAGGGTCTCGATCCCCTCCACGAACTCGGAGATGACCCTGAAGACCATCCAGGTGTCCTTGACGCTAATGGCGTCGATGAGGTAGCGCTCGTTCAACGGTCCCTTCCTCCTTTGCCCGGGCCTCGGCCGGGGGACGGCCTCTGATAAGCCCTTTCTCCCCGGCTCGGGTAATGAAAAGGCCTAACAGATATCCGCCTTCCTGGCCAGGAATATCAAGCCTCCAGGGGGTGGATCCAGCCTCGGCCCCGGCCGGATAAAAGTTATCCACCCCCGTCCCGGGGTGAGTAAATCTTGGCCGGCCGTCCCCGGTTGGATCATTATAATACCTGTTATTTCAGCTTGTTGAAATAAAAGAGAGACCTGGCATGATCCCTGCTTGAATCAAGGCTGAGATGTCGGTCTGAACCCTTGGCCGGAAGCCGCCCAAGGAAACCGTCTCCAGGTTCTCACCGTCCCTGGGGTGCGGATCGGGCCGAAAGGAGCGGGTGCCGCCCCAGGGAGAGGGGACGCCTGAACTGAAGATCTGAGACCTGGTCCTTGATGGGCCTGGGCCTGGCCTCCGGAGGAGGGACAAGATGAGAGTGAAGGAGATCATCCGGCTGGTGGCGGACTGGATCCTGGGCCCGGCCCTGGCGCCGGTCGTTGTCCGAGTCGAGCCTCGGAGCCTCGTCCGCCGGTCCGGCTTCCGCCGTCCCCGGGCCGGCTGGCCGGTCTGAATGAACCGGCTCTAACCCCGGCCCCCCGGCTCCTCCCTCCCCCTGGGGCCGGCGGAGCCGGGTCGGCGACGATAAAAGGGGCCCCTAAGGGGCCCCTTTTTTTCAGCTTTCTCCGGCCGGGCCGGGTCCTGGGCGGCCTTCCCCTCCAGCCCTTTTGATCAACCCCCGAAGACCACCTTGGGCAGCCAGGTGACGGTGATGGGGAAGAACACCACCAGGAGCAGGCCGATCAGCTGGAGGATGACAAAGGGGATGATCCCCCGGTAGATGTGACCGGTGGACACCTCCTCGGGGGTCACCGCCTTGAGGTAGAAGAGGGAGAAGCCGAAGGGCGGGGTCAGGAACGAGGTCTGGAGGTTGACCGCCAGGAGAATGCAGAACCAGAGCGGGTCCATCCCGAACTCGATCATGATCGGGGCCAGGACCGGGACGTGGATGAAGGTGATCTCGATGAAGTCGAGGAAGAAGCCGATAAAGAAGATCAGGGTCATGACGATGAACAACACGAACCACTCGCCGTGAGTCTCGGCGATGGAGCTTAAAAAACCCCTGACCAGCGTGTCCCCGCCCAGACCCCGGAAGACCAGCCCGAAGGAGGCCGCCCCCACCAGGATGATGAAGACCATGCAGGTCAGCTTCATGGTCGAGATCATCACCTCCCTGAGGATGGCCAGGGAGAACTTGCGGTTGAAGATGGTCAGCAGGGTCGCCCCCACCGCCCCCACAGCCGCGGCCTCGGTGGGCGAGGCCACCCCGGCGAAGATGGAGCCCAGGACGGCCACCATCAGGAAAAGGGGTGGGAAAAGGGCTCTTCCCACCTGGAGGGCGAACTGGGCCCCGCTGAGCTCGGCCAGCTCCTCCCGGGGTATGGCCGGGGCCAGCTTGGGCCTGAGCTGGGCCACCACGAGAATGTAGACCGCGTAGAGGACCACCAGGATCAGCCCCGGGATAACCGCCCCCATGAACAGGTCCCCCACCGGAACCCCGACGATATCCCCCACCAGGACCAGGACGATGGAGGGGGGGATGATCTGACCCAGGGTTCCGGAGGCGGAGACGGTCCCGGCGGCCAGCTCCTTGTTGTAGTTTCGGCGGAGCATGGTCGGCACGGCCAGAAGCCCCATGGTCACCACCGTGGCCCCGACGATGCCGGTGGAGGCCCCCAGGAGGGCCCCGACCACCACCACCGAGACGGCCAGGCCGCCCCTCAACCGGCCGAAGAGCATCCCCATGGTGTCCAGGAGCTCCTCGGCCAGCCCCGACCGCTCCAGCATCACCCCCATGAAGACGAAAAGGGGGACCGCCATCAGGGTCACGTTGCCCATCCGGCCCCAGATCCTAAGCGGCAGGAGATTGAAGAAATCCCAACCGAAACCGATCAGCCCGAAGAAGAGCGAGGTCCCCAGAAGGGTGAAGGTCACCGGGAATCCGGCCATCAGGAGGATCGTCAGGGCCAGAAACATCCACCCGGGCAGGTACTCCATCAGGCCGCCTCCTCGCTCGCGTCCAGGAGGACCAGAAGGCTCCTGATCCCCAGGGAGAGGCCCTGAAGGGCGATCAGGCCGAACCCGATCGGAATGGCGGACTTGATCACGAACCGGAAGGGAATTCCCCCCGGGTCGGGCGAGCCTTCCATGAGCTTGAAGGCGTTGACCACGAACTGCCAGGAGGTGTCCATGATCATCAGGCAGCCGGGCAGGAGAAAGAAGAGGGTCCCGATGAGGTTGATCCAGGCCCGGCCCTTTTTGTCCAGGCGCTGGTAGATGATATCCACCCTCACGTGGCCGTCGTGGAGGAGGGTGTAGCCGGCCCCGATGAGGAAGATGAAGGCGAAGATATGCCACTCCAGCTCCTGGGTGAAGACAAAGCTGGTGTTGAAGGCGTACCGCATGACCACGTCCACGAAGACCACCGCCACCAGACTGCCGGTGACCCAGGCCACGCCCCGGCCGATCCATTCGTTGATCGAGTCGATCCGGCCGGCCAGCTTTATCAGAAAGGCCATGCTCGCTCCTCTCTTAAGTTTAAAAACAGGCTCTGGTCGTATTTAAACCCGGAGATGCTCGAACCAGAATTGGATAGGAATGATTCGCACAATCCCTCCGATCTTGTCAAGGGTGTCACCCCCATCTCCCGGACCTGGGACCTGGAAAACACTCCTCCGGCCGCCTTGTCCCCTCCGGCCGGCTTGACCTGGAGTCTAAGTTGGGCTAAGTCTTTGACCGTGGTAACAAAGCCCCGCCGGCTCGGCGGTCCGGGACCGGAAGGGGCAAGGAGAGGTTCGTGAACGAATCGGTGGTTCTGTGCCAGGTCTGCGCCTGGCGCGGAGAGTGCAAGAAAAAGTTCCACCTGGAGGCCGAGGCCGGGAGGACGGTCTGTCCGGATTTCTGCCGGGATCTGACCCTCCCCAAAGAGGAAAGGGCCAATGAAAGAGAGGCTTAGGGAGCTTCTGGCCCGGTCCCTGGCCGAGGCCCACCGGACCGGACGGCTGAAGACGGCCCAGGCCCAGATTGAGGTGGAGAAGCCGCGCCAGGAGGGGCACGGCGATCTGGCCACCAACCTGGCCCTGACCCTGGCCTCCCAGGAGAAGCTCCCTCCCCGGGAGGTGGCCCGGATCCTGGTCGAGGTTCTGGGCCAGGGCGACGGCTTCATCCGGGAGGTGGAGATCGCCGGCCCTGGTTTCATCAACTTCACCCTGGCCGACCGGGTCTGGCTGGAGGTGGCCGACCGGGTCCTGGCCCAGGGCCGGAACTACGGCCGGACCAACCTGGGGCAGGGGAAGAAGGTCCAGGTGGAGTTCGTCTCGGCCAACCCCACCGGCCCGCTCCACGTGGGTCACGGCCGGGGGGCGGCCCTGGGCGACGCCCTGGCCAATCTCCTGGCCGCGGCCGGCTACGAGGTTGAGAGGGAGTACTACATCAACGACGCCGGACGCCAGATGCTCATCCTGGGCGGCTCGGTCTTCCATCGCTACCGGCAACTCCTGGGCCGCAATGAGCCCGAACCCCAGGACCTCTACAAGGGCGACTACATCAAGGACCTGGCCGCCGGGGTGGTGGACCGGCTGGGCCCGGCCCTCCTGGAGGAGAACCCGGACCAGGCGGCCAGGCTCCTCTACCCGGAGGCGGCCGAGACCATAATGGAGGGCATCAGGGCCGATCTTTCGACCTTCGGGATCGAGTTCGACCACTGGTTCTCCGAACGGTCGCTCCACGATTCCGGCCGGATGAAGGTCTCCATGGAGGAGCTCAAAGACAAGGGAATCGCCTACCAGGCCGACGGAGCCCTGTGGTACCGGACCGAGGAGGGCGGCGACGAGAAGGACCGGGTCCTGATCAAGTCCAACGGCGACCTGACCTACTTCGCCGCCGACGTGGCCTACCACGCCGACAAGTTCAACCGCGGTTTTGACTGGGTGATCGATGTCTGGGGAGCGGACCACCACGGTTACGTCCCCCGCCTGACCGCCGCGGTAAAGGGCCTTTCCCAGGGGAAGATGAGGCTGACCTGCAAGCTGGTCCAGCTGGTCAACCTCCTCCGGGGGGGGGTGCCCGTCTCCATGTCCACCAGGGCCGGGGAGTTTGTGACCCTCCGGGAGGTCCTCGACGAGGTCGGCAGGGACGCCTGCCGCTTCATCTTCCTGACCCGGCGGAGCGAGTCCCAGCTCGACTTCGATCTGGAGCTGGCCAAGAGCCAGTCCATGGACAACCCGGTCTACTACGTCCAGTACGTCCACGCCCGGGTGGCCTCCATCAAACGCAAGGCGGCCCAGGAGGGGATTTCGCCGCCGGGACCGGGCGAGTACCAGCCGGCCCGGCTGGTCCAGCCGGAGGAGATGAACCTCCTCAAGATCATGGCCGCCTACCCGGACCTGGTGACCGGCGCGGCCGAGGCCCTGGAGCCCCACCGGCTGACCTACTACCTGACCGACCTGGCCGCGGCTTTCCATAACTACTACAACCTGCACCGGGTCCTGGTGGACGACCGGGAGCTCTCCCTGGCCAGGCTCGGCCTGGCCGCGGCGGTCCAGCAGGTGGTCAAAAACGGGCTTACCCTCCTGGGCGTCTCGGCCCCGGAGAGGATGGTCCGTGAACCGGAGAACGGGGTCGGGGACTGATCCTGCCGGACCTGGGAGGACGGAGACCAGGCTCCGATATAGGGGTTTGATCAAGAAAAAGCCGGGGTAACCGGGGGAGGGAGCTTGGCCGCCGGGGGCAAGGACAAGAAGCCCGCCAAACCCGCCGAGACCAACCGGAAGAACATGGTCCTGGTGGGTCTGGCCGGCCTCCTGCTGGTGGTCTGGGGGTTTGTCCTGGGGGTCCTGGTGGGGCGGGGCACCGTTCCCAACCTGATCCCGGACCAGCGGGCCGAGCAGAGGACCACCAGCGTGATCAAGACCACGACCACCACGGCCCCGGCCGGACCGCCGACAACCTTGAGCTTTTATAAGGACCTGGCCCGGAAACCGCCCCCCCCGCCGACCACCCTTTCCGCGAGCAGGGCCCAGGGCGAGGACAAGATTCCGGCGGTCTTCAAGGGCTCCCCCAAGCCAGACCCGCCGGCCGGCAAGCCCTCCGCCGCCCCTAACCTTGCCCAGGGGCCCCGGGAAGAGTCCCCGGGGGCCCTGTCGGCCCCGGAACCCGAACCAGAGGCGGCCCCGGCCCGGCCCGAGCCCAAGGCGCCTTCGGCCAAGGCGGTCCCCCAGCCCGTGGAGACAGGTTCAGCCCCGGACCAGGCCGACCCGGCCCGGACCGCCCGGGAGCCGGCCCCGCCGCCCTCTCCCAAACCCGAGGACCAGCCCAAGCCCGGGACCCGAGCCCAGGCGGAGGAGGCCCCTGCCGAAGAGGCCCGGCCCCCGGCCGAGGAGCCTCCCCCGGAGCCCAAGAGCCGGGGGGAGGTCCGCTACGCGGTCCAGGTGGCCGCCCTCCCCAGCCGGGAGGAGGCCGAAGCCGTGGCCCGGGGGGTGGGAGAAAGAACCGGCCTGCCGGTAAGGGTGGTCCCGGCCAGCATCAAAGGCAAGGTCTGGTACCGGGTCAGGCTGGGCGACTACCCCTCCCGGGCCGAGGCGGAGGCCACGGTCCGGATGCTCAGGGCGGGCGGCCAGACGGCCATGGTGGTCCGGAGCTGGCGTTGAGGACCGTTGGCCCGAAGAGCCAGATTTTGCTTGACAGAGAGGCTTCCAGGCTATAAATATTTCGTTCCTGAGTCTTGAAAAAGGTGAGGTGCGCCCGGCGTTCTTCACGGGCTCGTTATTTTAAAGGCTAAAGAGATGAAGACCTACTCCGTCAAAAAGAATGAGATCAAGCGGGACTGGTTCGTGGTCGACGCCCAGGACCTGATCCTGGGAAGGCTGGCCACCCAGCTTGCCGTCCGGCTCCGGGGCAAGCACAAGCCGACCTATACCCCCCACCTGGACGTGGGTGATTTCGTGGTCGTGGTCAACGCCGAGAAGATCAAGCTCACCGGCAGGAAATGGGACCAGAAGATGTACCACCACTACTCCGGTTATCTGAGCGGGATGAGGTCGCAGACGGCCGCCGTGGTCCGCTCCAAGAGACCGGAGGACTTGATTCTTCAGGCGGTTAGAAGGATGCTGCCCAAGAACAGACTCGGCCGGGCCCAGATCAAGAAGCTGAAGGTCTACCCCGGACCGGATCATCCCCACCAGGCGCAGCAGCCCAAGGTCTGGGAGGTTGAGGCGTAATGGCAGCTTTGGATTCCTTTTACGGAACGGGCCGGCGGAAGTCGGCCGTGGCCAGGACCTGGCTCAAGCCGGGCAGCGGCCGGATCGTGGTCAACAACCGGGAGCTGGACGACTACTTCGGCCGGGAGACGGACAAGATGGTCCTCCGCCAACCCCTCATCCTGACCGAGACGGACCAGAAGTTCGACGTCTTCATCAACGTCCGCGGCGGGGGGCTGACCGGCCAGGCCGGGGCCATCCGTCACGGCATCACCAGGGCTCTCCTGGTCTTTGACCCCGACCTCAGACCCATCCTCAAGAAGACCGGCTTCGTCACCCGAGACCCCAGGGTGAAGGAGAGGAAGAAGTACGGCCAGCCCGGAGCCCGGGCCAGATACCAGTACTCCAAGCGCTAGACTCCGGCGACCATGGTTCGGGCAGCCATCCTGGGCGGCTCCGGATATACCGGTCTGGAGCTGCTCCGCATCCTGAGCGGTCACCCCGAGGTGGAGCTGGCGGCGGTCACCTCCCGCCAGGCCGCGGGCCAAAAGGCGGCCGACTACTTTCTTTCCCTAAGCCCGGACCTGGACCTGGTCTTTGTCCAGCCCGGGGACCCCGTCCTGGACGAGGCGGACTTCGTTTTCTCCGCCCTACCCCACAAGGCGGCCATGGAGGCGGTGGTCCAGCGGCTCCGGACTGGGCAGAGGGTCATCGACCTCTCGGCCGACTTCCGGTTCCGCGATCCCCTGGTCTACGAGGCCCACTACGTCCCCCATCTGGCCCCGGAGCTGACCAAAGAAGCCGTCTACGGCCTGGCCGAGGTCTACCCCAGGGAGATCGGCTCGGCCCGCCTGGTGGGCAACCCCGGCTGCTATCCGACCTGCTCCCTGCTGCCCCTGATCCCGCTTCTCAAGTCGAAGCTGATCGATCCGGAGGGGATCATCATCAACGCCGCCTCGGGGGTCTCCGGGGCCGGCCGGGCCCCCGCCCTCTCCTCCCTGATGGCCGAGGCCGGAGAGGACTTCAAGGCCTACAAGGTCGCCTCCCACCGCCACCAGCCCGAGATAGAGCAGGAGCTGAGCCTGGCCGCGGGGAGACCTGTCCTGACCGTCTTCACCCCCCACCTGGTCCCCATGTCCCGGGGGATGCTGTCCACCATCTATGTCAAGCCCCTGGCCGGCCTGGACCGGATCCGGGAGTGCTGGCTCGATTTCTACCGGGCCCAGCCTTTTGTCAGGGTTCTGCCTCCCGGGTCCCTGCCCCGGACCGCGGCGGTCAGGTCCTCCAACTCC
>Ga0068714_10005294_pt1 | contig 13766 bp, 10 predicted proteins | sample MTBNYHSulfiMetaG_FD_62988 | JGI IMG/M metagenome (GOLD analysis project Ga0068714, IMG submission 62988) | Enrichment culture microbial communities from rom New York Harbor, USA that are MTBE-degrading - MTBE-NYH (New York Harbor Sulfidogenic)... | ecosystem: Environmental > Aquatic > Marine >... | reverse complement strand
GCTATGAGGGTCGCCCGGTCCTGCTGCTGACGCTGGGCTCGACGGCCGCCGGCGACCCCGATACGCGCCCGGCCCTCGAACTGGACGGGCAGCATCACGCCAGAGAGCCGGTCGGCCAGCAGGCTGCGCTATATACCGCGTGGCATCTGGCCTCCCTCTACGGCCGCGACCCGCTGGCGACTCACCTCCTAAACACCCGCACGCTCTACGTCATGCCGTGCGTCAACCCCGACGGGAACGAGATCTTCATTGGCCAGCACTGGGCGCAGCGTAAGAACGCCCGGCCCACCGATGACGACGGGGACGGGCGCAGGGACGAGGACCCGTACGACGGCGTCTACGGTTGGGACGTCTGCGAGGCGGTCGAGCTCACGTTCGCCCCGTCCTGGCTGCGCGCTCACCCGGAAGATCCGTTCGCGCCGGGCTGGGGCTACTCGCTGATAAAGCGGACTGGCCTTGGTTTCTACGATCTCGGCGCGGGCGTGTACGTCCCGCAGGTCGATGACGATAGGGACGGCAGGTTCAACGAGGACCGGATAGGGGGCGTCGACCTGAACCGCAACTACCCGGCGGGGTGGGTCTACTGCTCCAACCAACCGGCCAGCCTCGTCTATCGCGGCCCGGAGCCTTTCAGCGAGCCCGAGACCCGCGCGGTGCGGGACGTCGTTGTGTCCCATCCGAACATCCGGCTGGCGGTGTCGTATCATTCCGGAGACGATCGCCTGGCGATCCCGGGGACCGCGGACGGGCGGCTGATCCGTGACGCCGAGCTTCTTGAGAGGGTCGGGATAAAGGCCTCTGAGCTCACGGAGACCGAGGGCTATGACGGAACGCGGCACCAGTACGGAACCGGCCTGGCTCCGGGCGAAACCAGGACCTGGCTCTACGAGCGCGGCGTGCTTGCCTGGCTGGTCGAGGCGTACGTGGACACCGGGCCGGTGCACTGGGTCTGGAGCGATCGCGCCGCCGGGCGGGCAGTCGCCTACCTGCACACCGGCCTGCGTTTCAACCCGGCTCCGGAAGGCTTGCTCAGCGCGTGCCGCAGGTGGCTCCCGTTCAATCTCTACCTGCTTGCCGCGGTCCCTTGCCCGCGCCCCGGGCTGCCGGCCGCCGCCGAAGGGGTTCTCCGGGTCCCTGTCTTCAACGACGGGCTGGTTCCCGTTGAAGTCAGCGTGGAGGCCTTGCTTGGCCGTGACCAGGTAAGCCTCGGTCGAAGGAACCTCGGCCGCCTCGGCCCGGCCGGGACCGTGGCCGCCTGGCGCCTCGGCGTCCCCGAGCTCACGCCCGAGGACGAGCTTACCCTGGTCATCACGGCAGGGGCTCCCAGCCTGGAGAATCCGTCTCCCGGCCTGACGGGTGTATACACCTGGATACCCGGTCAGGCGCCCGTGGCAGCAGGTTCGCCGTGGCCGGTCGCCGCCGCCGGAGCTCCGGCCGGCGAATTCCTGCGGCTCGGCGACGCTTTCGGCATAGACGGCTGGGACGCCGATCCCGCGCGCTGGGACACCGACCGCTACCACATGAGCAACCGCGTCCGCCCGCCGCAGGTTGTCCCCTAGGAGCCTTTCGCCTCGTCAGAAGGCGAGGATCTTGGGCAGGATCTCCACCAGGCCCGTGACCAGCACAGGTGCCGCGAGGTTGCGGGTCCGCTGGTACAGGTAGCCCGCGAGGGCGTGCGCGACCGGTACGAGCAGCAGGCCCTCGGCCAGGAGAGGGCCGTACAGGTGACTGCGGCCAAATAGCACCGCTGTTCCGAGGAGGTACGATGCGCCCGCCGCCGCGGCAGGCAGAAGTATCGAAGCCACCCTCCCGGCATAGCGCTCGAGCGACGTCTGCACGAATCCCCGCAGGGCGAGTTCGCGGAGAGGCGCCCCGACGAGGAGCACCCGGGCCGCCATCAGCGCTGATTCCTCCCACGGCACAAGCCGTACGCCGCTGGGATATCCGGTCGACCCGGCGACCATTGCGTAGAAACCGACCACGGAGCCCGCCCCGATCGCCGTCGGAAGGGCCCATGAGGTCAGCCCGAGATGCCGTGCCGGGACCCGCCTTCGGACGGCCCAGCAGGCCACGGCCACGCCAAGCAGTGCTTCTCCCAACCACGGAGGGTATGACTTGCCAAGAAGCCCGGCCCCAAGCCCCCTGTGGACGAGCATCACCCCCAAGACTGCCAGAGGACCTGACAGGGGCGCGTAGCTCATCTTCATGCCCAGCCTGGCGTTCAGGGGCAGCCCTGACCCTCCGGATGCGGACCTCGCCGCCCATTCGGGCTCCCGCAGGTGGAGCGTCAGCACGAGGCAGAGCAGAACCAGCAGGCCGCCCAGGAGCACATACAGCAGTAAGGCCAACGGGGTCAGCCTTTTCGTGTAGAGCTGGGGAAAAGCAGGTGCGGTCTGGTCGGGGTTCGGGAAGGACAGGCGCCTGGACAACGGGCGCGATAGGTCAAGGACGATGCGGGGACCCTCCAGGTAGTCGACGCGACCGTAGGTCACCGTATACAGCCGGACCGCCGACGGGCTTTCCACCGGGGCAGCCGCCACGGGGCTCTGAAACGAGGGCAGCAGCCCCGGGTCCTCAGCGTGCTGGTCCAGCAGGTCCTGCGTCAGAGCGAGGTACTCGGGGTCTTCAACTTCCCTGGCCAAACAAAGCCGGCGAAGCCGGGCGAGCGACTGATAGGTCGCCGGGAGGTATATCGCCGCGAAATCCTCCCTGAACTGCTCCGCTCCAAGGACCTGCCCCAGCTCTGCCGCAAGATCGGCGGGAAGGTCCAGGCTGGCCCACCCCAGTCCAAAGACCACCACCCCGCTGGTCTCGCTCCGGCTCATCACCGGGACGAGAAAGCCGGCCTCAACGTCAAGCTCAAGGTAGCTGGTTCGCAGCAATAGGCGGTCAAAGGCGTAGACCTGCGCGGCGGCGTACTCCTGTCCGATGGTCGTTCCGTGCTGCGGATTCAGGAAGGCGAGACCGACGGCCGAAATCCCCAGGGCGAAAACCGCGACAACGCTGGCGATCACCGTGAACGCGGGCCCGTGCGGCCAGATGCGCCGGCGTATTGTCGTCCACAGACCCAAGGCCGCAGCCCCCTCCGGGCCGCCCTTCGGCCCGCTCCAAGCTGTTGGCTTCGGAGGGCTTCTTTTCCTGCACAGTGTTCCTGCATAGCGTGATTTGACAAGCCCTGAGCGGCGCCAGTACAATACACTCGGCTTGTGCGCCGGGCGTTCGCCCGGCGTTCTTTCCACGGAGGGGTGACGTCCTTGCCCTTGCTGACCCATTCGCCCCGCGGCATCAACGACGTTCTTCCGGATGAGACGCCGCGGTGGCACTACCTCGAGGACCGGGTGCGGGACATATGCGCGCGTTTCGGCTTCGGGGAGATAAGAACGCCGTATTTCGAGTACGCTGAGCTCTTCGTCAAGAGCACCGGGGAGACCAGCGACATCGTCGAGAAAGAGACCTATACCTTCGAGGACCGGGGCGGCAGGCTGCTCACCCTCAGGCCCGAGGGCACACCCGGGGCTATCCGGGCGTTTCTCGAACACGGGCTTCACAACGCTCCGCTGCCGGCCAAGCTCTATTACCTTGGGCCGATGTTTCGCTACGAGCGTCCGCAGGCCGCGAGGTACCGGCAGCACACCCAGTTTGGCGTCGAGATCTTCGGCGCGCCAGGCCCCGAGGCGGACCTTGAGGTGATTCTGGTAGGAGTCACACTGGCCCGGGAACTTGGGATGACCGACTTGAAGGTCCACCTCAACAGCATCGGGTGCGCACTGTGCCGCCCCCGCTACCGCGCCGCGCTTGTTGAATACTACGGGGGCCGGCGGGGCGAGCTTTGCCCCGACTGCCGGAGGAGACTGGATCGTAACCCGCTGCGCCTCCTCGACTGCAAGGAGGACGCCTGCCAGCCTCTCAAACTCGATGCTCCAAAGCCGCTCGACCACCTGTGCGGCGAGTGCGCGGCCCACTTCGCGGAACTGCAGCGCCTGCTGGACCAGTTCGATATAGAGCACACCGTCGATTCCTCCCTCGTGCGCGGTCTGGACTACTACACGCGGACTGTGTTTGAGCTCATCTACCGGGGCTTGGGTGCGCAGGCCGCCGTCTGCGGGGGGGGCCGCTACGACGACCTGATCGAGGCGGTCGGAGGTCCGCCGACCGCCGGGGTCGGCTTTGGGATGGGGCTTGAGAGGGTCCTGCTGACGCTCGAAAGTGAAGGTAGGAAACTACCGGGTCCCCGCGTCCCGGACGTGTTTTTCGCAGCCGTTGCCACGGAGGAGAACGGCCGGGTCAGGGGGACCCTCCTGGAGCTGCTGTATCGTTGCCGCTGGAGCGGGCTTGCCGCGGAGGCAGACATGCTCGGCAGGAGCCTCAGGCAGCAGCTGAGGCACGCCGATCGCCTCAACGCCAGATATGTCGCAGTGATCGGCCCGGAGGAGGTCTCGTCGAGGACGCTCCGGGCAAAGGAAATGGCCTCTGGTGCGGAAACCGAAGTCAGACTGGACGATGTCGTCACGTGGCTGTCGGATCGCCGCCTGTAGGCAAGGCGGATATTGACGCGTGGAGGCAAGGGAGGGCGCCACGTGGACCTTGATCAGGAGTTCGGCGGCGATCCCGGCAGAGGAGTTCGCCGCACGCACTACTGCGGTACCCTGCGCGCGGCGGACGCCGGCGAAAGGGTGACCCTCGCGGGTTGGGTCGCCAGGCGGAGGGACCTCGGGAGGCTGATATTCGTCGACCTCCGGGACCGCTCAGGTGTGGTCCAGCTGGCGTTCGATCCTTCGCGCAATCCCGCGGCCCATGCCGCCGCCGGCCGCCTCCGGGCGGAGTACGTTATCTCGGTGACCGGTCCGGTGAGCATGCGCGTTTCCGAGGCCCGAAACAAAGCCCTCCCCACGGGCGACGTCGAAGTGTGGCCGGACCGGCTCGACGTCCTGAACGAATCACGGACTCCGCCCCTCTACGTAGGCGAAGAGCAGCCGGCCGACGAATCGCTCCGGCTCCGGTACCGCTACCTTGACCTCAGGCGCCCTTCCATGGCCCGCAACTTCGCGCTCCGGCACCGGATCGTTCAGGGGGTCCGCGAGTACTTCGACAGGCGCGGTTTCCTCGAGATCGAGACTCCTTTGCTGACCCGCAGCACTCCGGAAGGCGCGCGCGACTTCCTCGTTCCCAGCCGGCTCAGCCGCGGGTGCTTCTATGCCCTGCCGCAGTCGCCTCAGCTGTTCAAGCAGCTCCTCATGGTCTCCGGTTTCGACCGCTACTTCCAGGTGGCGCGGTGCTTCCGCGATGAAGACCTGAGGGCGGATCGCCAGCCGGAATTCACCCAGATAGACGTCGAGATGTCCTTCGTCTCCGAGACGGACATCATGGCGATTACCGAGGGGCTGATGCTGGAGGTGATCGAGAAGGTCGGCGCGCGCCTCGTTCCAGTGCCTTTCAGGCGGCTCACGTATGCCGAGGCGACCGCCGCCTATGGCACAGACCGCCCGGACACGCGATTCGGTCTCGGACTCCACGACCTTTCAAGCCAGGCCGCGGCCGGGGACATGCCCGCATTCAGGTCGGCCGTCGCCGCAGGCGGGGAGGTCCGGGGTCTGGTTGTTCCCGGAATGGCCGGTTCGAGCCGGAAGACGCTCGACGGCTATCTGGAAGTGGTCCAGGCGTCAGGGGCTTCAGGTCTGGCGTCGGTTCACTTTGACGAAACCGGTCCACGCTCGTACCTTCTGCGTCACTACTCCCCAGGGCAGCTGCGAAGTTGGGGGGAAAAGACCGGGGCGGGGACGGGTGACCTGCTCCTGGTCGTGGCAGGGCCTCCCGCCGTTGCGCGCAAGGCTCTCGGCCAGTTGCGGCTCCATGTCGCATCAAGCCTGGAGCTCATCCCGGCCGATGAACTGGCATTTGTCTGGATTACCGAGTTCCCCTTGCTTGAGTGGAGCGAGGAGGAGGACCGCGCGGTAGCCGTGCACCATCCCTTTACCGCGGTCGACCCGAGGGATCGCGGTCTGCTCGAGAAAGACCCGTTCGCGGTGCGCGGAAGGGCCTACGACCTGGTGCTCAACGGGGTGGAGCTCGGCGGCGGCAGCATCCGCAACCACCACCGCGACCTGCAAATGGAGGTGTTCAGCGCGCTCGGCATGGCTTCCGGCGAGGCCGAGGCGAGGTTTGGCTTCCTGCTCGAGGCGCTGGACTACGGGGCTCCTCCGCATGGCGGCATCGCCCTCGGGCTCGACCGCCTGGTCATGATGCTGGCAGGGCTGGGGAGCATCAGGGACTGCATCGCCTTTCCTAAGACGTCCAGCGGCTCCTGCCTGCTCACCGGAGCCCCTGCCGCCGCTGAGCCCGGGCAGCTTTCCGACCTGGGGCTGGACGTCAGGGCCGGTACCGGGCGCGGGACGCCGGGCAGTTCGGAGAACAGTTCGTAGCTGGTACATAAGTTGTCGCCGGCCCCGGCGTGTGATAGTATCGTAGTCGGAAAAACCGCATAGCTTCGTAGGGTGCACTACCCTACTGTGTACGAGTGAACCGGCAATGTGATTGAGCCAACACCTTCACATTGGGAGTCCGGGCTCCGCGCGCGGCGCGCATGCCCCCTCGGGCCGGCTGCGGCTGGCCCCCGCGGGGGAGCGCAAAACGCGCGGGAGGGCACCCACCTGCGAGAGCAGGTTCAAGACACCCCGGGGAAACGGCACAGTGGGGTCTTCCTTTTTTGGCCGGCCCGGATTGGAGCCAGGGAGGTTGCCAATGGGACACGAGGAAAGGGACCGTGCCGACCTGTTCGCTGCCGAGGCCGCGCGGCTTCAGCCGGAGCGCCCGCTGGCGGCCCGCATGCGCCCGGGGTCACTGGACGGCTTCGTGGGCCAGGAAGCCGTCGTCGGACCGGGCACTGTCCTTCGTGAGGCCATTGAGAAGGACAGGCTGGGATCGTTTGTCTTCTGGGGACCGCCGGGCAGCGGTAAGACGACCCTTGCGCGGATCGTCGCGGGCGCCACCCGGGCGTACTTCGCTCAGCTTAGCGCGGTTTCCTCGGGAGTTGCCGACGTCCGCCGGGTCATCGAGGAGGCGCGCACTCGCCGCGCCTACGATCACCGGAAGACGGTTCTCTTCATAGACGAGATCCACCGCTTCAACAAAGCCCAGCAGGATGCGTTGCTCCCCGCGGTGGAGGACGGGACGATATACCTGATCGGTGCGACGACCGAGAACCCCTACTTCGCGCTTATTGATGCCCTGGTCTCTCGTTCGCGCGTATTCCGGTTTGAGCCGCTCACGGACAACCAGGTGAGGGAGCTGCTCGTTAGGGCGATCTCCGACGAGGACAACGGGCTTGGCGGCAGGAAGGTCGAGGTCGAGCCGGATGCCCTGGACCACCTGGTTTCGGTTGCCAACGGGGATGCCCGGTCTGCTCTCATGGCCCTTGAACTGGCCGCTGAGGTGGCGCCCGGTGACGCTTCGGGCAGGCGGCTGGTCACTCTGGCCATAGCGGAGGACGCAATCCAGCGGAGGGTCCTGCGCTACGACCGTCAGGCTGACGGTCACTACGATGCGATCTCCGCGTTTATCAAGAGCATGCGTGGTTCAGACCCCGACGCGGCGGTCTACTGGCTGGCCCGGATGATCGAGGCCGGCGAGGATCCCATGTTCCTTGCCCGGAGAATCGTGATCTGCGCCGCCGAGGACGTCGGGAACGCCGACCCCAGAGCGCTTTCGCTGGCCGTCGCAGCCGCGCAGGCGACGATGATGATCGGCCTGCCCGAAGCCCGGATTCCGCTGGCCCAGGCTGCCATCTATGTGGCCTGTGCTCCTAAGAGCAACGCCGGCTACAAGGCGATTGAGTCGGCGCTTGAGGATGTCCGGCGGCGCCGCGATCACGGTGTCCCGCTGCACCTTCGCAACGCCCCGCATCCGGGCCTCGCCGGCCACGGATACGGCAAGGGGTACGAGTACCCTCACGACCTTCCCGGCCGCTTCTCAGACCAGCTTTACCTGCCCTCCGAGATGGCCGGCACCGTGTACTACCGGCCAACTGAATCCGGCGAAGAGGCGGAGATGGGCCGAAGGCTGGAGCATAACCGGCGCAACCAGCACAACCGGCGATTGACTCAAGGCCCCGGCGATGATAGCATTCTGCCGGAGAGCAAAACCTAGTAATCTGGTCGGCTTTCCAGCAGGAGGCCCTGCGCCTGCTAGGCCGGGGTCAGGAGTCTGGGGTCAGGAGTCTGGGGTCGGGAGCTGGTTGCCATGAGGCTTTCCACGCGCGGGCGGTACGGCGTAGCCGCGATGTGCGAACTCGCCCGCCGCCGTCCCGGCGCCACGGTTGCCTTGCGGGACGTGGCATCGCAACAGGGCTTGTCCGAGGGATACTTGGAGCAGCTGTTCATTGCTCTGCGGCGCGCGGGGCTTGTCCGGAGCGTGCGCGGAGCACAGGGCGGGTACGCCCTGGCGAGAGGACCTGCCGAGATAACGGTCGGCGACGTGTTGCGCGTCGTCGAAGGGCCGATCGCCCCGGTGCCATGCGCGGAGCCCACCGCCGGCGGTGCCGGTGAGGCGGCCGCGGCATGCGCCCGCGACCACTACAACGGGTGCATGACCCGGCGCGTTTGGCAGCGCCTGGCCAGCTGCATGTCAAGGGTGCTTGACGGGATCACCCTGGCCGACCTCGCTGACGACGAGAAAGAACTCCTGCCTGATTCCTGTCCACAATGTCAACTACAAGAGGAGGCCCCAAGCAATGTCCGCTGACAACCCGCCCGAGGCCGGAGGGCCCCTTCGTCGCGTCTATCTAGACCACGCATCGACGACGCCGGTCCGGCCCGAGGTGGTCCAGGCGATGGTCAACTTCATGCTGACGGACTACGGAAACCCGTCCAGCATTCACTCGTGGGGCCGCGTCGCCCACGAAGGCATGGAACAGGCCAGGGCCAACGTGGCGCGCCTGATCGGGAGCCGGCCGGCGGAAATCGTCTTTACGAGCGGCGGCACGGAGGCAGATAATCTTGCGATCATGGGGGCGGCGTATGCCGCCAACGAAGGCTGTAATCACATCATCACGAGCCAGATCGAGCACCACGCGGTCCTTCATACGTGCGAGTACCTTGAGGAGCGAGGTTTCAGGGTGACCTACCTCCCTGTCGACTCCTACGGCCTCGTGGACCCCGGCGACGTCCGCAGGGCGATTACGGCTGATACCGCGCTGGTCACGATCATGCACTCCAACAACGAAGTCGGGACTATCGAGCCGATCGCCGAGATCGCGGAGATAACGCAGGAGGCCGGGGTGCCGCTGCACACCGACGCCGTTCAGTCCGCCGGCAAGGTCCCGATCGACGTTCAGCAACTGGGCGTTCAATTGCTCACGGTTTCCGGCCACAAGATCAACGGCCCCAAGGGAAGCGGGGCCCTCTACGTCCGCCGCGGAACGCGTATCCGCCCCATCCAGCACGGAGGGTCGCACGAGCGGAAGCTGAGGGCGGGCACGGAGAACGTGCCCGGGATCGTCGGCCTCGGCGTCGCCGCCGCCCTGGCTTACGAGGAGTTGCCTGAAACCGGCCCGCGGCTTGCGGGCCTCCGCGACCGGTTGATAGCGGGATTGCTCGAGCTGCCGTTCACTTCGCTGAACGGTCACCCGGCTCGCAGGCTCCCGCACAACGTCAACGTCACCTTCCACGACATCGAGGGCGAGTCGATACTGCTGGCCCTGGACATGGCCGGGATCGCTGCCTCGACCGGCTCTGCGTGTACCTCGAGCTCTCTGTCGCCATCCCACGTGCTGCTGGCGATGGGGCTCGACCACCAGCAGGCGCAGGGAAGCATCCGGATGACCCTGGGACGCACCACGGTCCAGGAGGACATCGACTACGTCCTGGCTAAGTGTGGGCCCATCGTGGAGCGGCTGCGCTCGATGTCGCCTCTGGCGGCGGGGTCGCTCGCTCCGCGTCGAGCCCAGGCGCCGGCCGGCCCCCCGGGACAGGATAGGTCCGGGACAGGGGACGGCCGTCGTGCTTCCGGCAAGGAGGCTCCCAGGTGAGCGAGATCTATACAGACCAGGTGATGGACCATTTCATGAACCCCCGCAACGTTGGAGAGATAGCCGGTGCTGACGGGATAGGACAAGTAGGGAACCCGGTGTGCGGGGACGTCATGCGAATCTACCTTCGAATCGATGGCGACCGGATCTCGGATGTGAAGTTCAAGACGTTTGGCTGTGGCGCCGCAATCGCCACAAGCAGCATGATAACGGAGCTTGTGAAGGGTAAGACGCTTACCGAAGCTCTCGAGGTTTCCAACCGCAAGGTGGCGGAGGCCTTGGGCGGACTCCCTCCACGAAAGATGCACTGTTCCAACCTCGCCTCCGAGGCCCTCCAGGCGGCGATCAACGACTACCGCTCCAGGAAGGGCCTTCCTCCGATCGGAGAACCTGTTTCGGCCGGGCACGACGGCGAGGCGACGGACGAGCCCGAAGGTGATGAACGCCCGGCCCCCTGCACCCTCCGCGTGCCGGAGCGGTGCAAGGCGCCCGATGACCAGCCGGAATCCAGGTGAACTGACGCCCGAGAGCCCGGCCGCGGGCGCTTCAGCCGCGCGTCCCAGGGTGGCGGTGGCGATGAGCGGCGGCGTCGACAGCTCGGTCGCTGCCGCGCTGCTAAGGGACAGGGGCTACGACGTCCTCGGCCTCACAATGGTGACCGGATCGCCGAGAGACTGGGGCCTCTCAGGGCGCGCCGGTGCGCCGCAAGAGCCCAGCCCGGCGGACTGCGAAGCCGTGGCTGCAGCTCGCGCCGCCGCTACCCAGCTGGCGATCCCTCACCATGCTGTGGACCTGCGCTCGGAGTTCGGGAGCAGGATAGTCCGGCCGTTCGTAGAGGCCTACGCAGCCGGGTTTACCCCCAATCCATGCGTTACGTGCAATGCCGCGCTCAAGTTCGGTCTCCTCATGGAAGCCGCCTTCGCCCTTGGCGCCGCGCGCTTCGCGACCGGCCACTACGCGTCCGCCCAAGAAGTGGATCTCGCGTCGATCGGGCTCGGCGCGGGGACCGGTCCGAGCTCCCGCCGCGTGCTTCTCCGCCGGTCCGGAGGGCCCAAGGACCAGACCTACGCGCTATGCCTCTTGGCCCAGGAGCAGCTCCGGAGGTGTCTTTTCCCGCTGGACGGGTTGACGAAGCCCGAGGTCCGCGAGATCGCAAGGAGACGCGGCCTGGCGAGCGCCGGCCGCCCGGAGAGCCAGGACGTCTGTTTTCTCCAGGGCCTCGACTACCGGAGATTCGTCTCCGGGATGACCGCCGCCCCAACCCGACCCGGACCGGTCGTGGACACCAGCGGAAGGGTCCTCGGGTCTCACCAAGGGCTCCTGGGATTTACGGTCGGACAGCGAAAGGGCCTGGGGATAGGGGGCCCGGATGTTCTCTACGTACTGGAGCTTCGTCCCGAGTCGGGCGAGCTTGTCGTCGGGACTGGGGAGGAGCTGATGAGCACCTCTTTGATCGCCGGCACCCCGGTGTTTGCCGCGTTTGACGATCTGCCCGGCCCGCTGGAGGTGGAGGCCGCGATCCGCTATCGGGCCGCCCCGCGTCCCGCCCGCGTCCGGCCCATCTCGGGAGGGCATCTTGAGGTGACCTTCCGCGAGCCGCAGCGCGCCGTTGCTCCAGGTCAGGCCGTGGCGTTCTACATTCGCGACTGGCTCATCGGCGGAGCCGTGATATCCGCGAGGCGCTCCACGCATCCTGAGAGCTAGGGGCTGCTGCCCGTTCTCGAAGGCCATCCGGCCCCCGTCCGCTCCCACCGCCCCCGTCCGTTCCCACCGCCCCCATCACCCCCGCCTCCGGCCCGTCGGCTATTCCCGGCGCCAAGGCTTCGGCCCGAATCCGAGCCTTTCCAGCTGGGAACAATTCACACCAACCGAGCTATTGACGGGAGAGAAAGCAAGTGTCAAGGACGGCTGGCGCGAGAAACCCGTTTCCGGCGTCGTGTCCGGTCTGCAGCGGCCGGCGCCTGGGCAGGGTCGGCCTGGACCAGTATTTCTGCTGGGACTGCTACGCGCAATTCACTGCCGCGACCAACCGCCAGAGGGTCTGGGAGATCGCCGACGACGGGTCGCTGGTCCCTCATGCTGCCTTTTCAGCGCTTAAAGGGGATACTGGTCGAGGAGAGCCATTGGCGGAAGACCTGGAAGCGAGGAGGTGAGCTTGGACCGTGAACCGGTTTTGGCGAGGAATGATTACCGGCATGCTCATGGGCATGGCCGTGGGGGTGCTGCTGGTTCCGCAGATGGGGGACACGCGTGATGCCCTGATGGACGCGACGCGCAGCATCGCCGACCGCGCGGGGCGTGTCCTCAGGAGGTCGTCTTCGGACCTCAAGGAGGCCATGCAGAGGTAGCCGCGCGTCCAACAGGAGAGGTCAGGCTTGGGCAGCTTGTCGGCTTTCTGGGCGAACCACCGGCGGCTCCTGGGAGCCGCCTTTTTGCTGGCGGCCGGCGCCGTGGTCCTCTGGCGGCTGAGGGGCGCGCTGACGCCGTTCATCCTGGCAGGCGTTCTCTCGTATCTTCTCAACCCGCTGGTTGACACGCTTTCGAAGCGGGGGTTCTCGCGTCTCGCCGCCCTGTGGTTCATCTATGCAATCGTCCTGCTTACCGGAGTCGTGGTGATAGGGCTCCTTGTCCCGGCGGTAGTCGTCGAGCTTGGCCGGCTGGCCGACTTTCTGCCCGGCTTCTTCCGCGACCTGCAGCAGATGGCTTTTGACTTCCAGTCGCGCTACAGCCAGGTCCAGCTCCCCCAGCCCGTCCGGCAGGCGATCGACGACGCGATTCTGACGGTCCAGACGCAGCTGCTGCGGGTCATATCCCTTGCCGCGCAACGCGTTCTCGGCGTTTTCTCGGCTCTTCTGAGCCTCCTTCTAGCCCCGATTCTGTCGTTTTACATCCTCAAGGATCTTGACTACTTCCGCGCCAGGGCACGGACCCTGATCCCCCGCCCCGAAAGGCGCGAGACCTGGGATATCCTGTCCGAGGTGGATAAGGTGGTAAGCGGGTTCGTCCGCGGGCAGCTCATAGTCGCGGCCGCCGTGGGCGTGCTCGTCGCCCTGGGGCTGTCACTGCTCGGCATCCGGTTCTCGGTCATCTTGGGAACCGTGGCCGGGATAGCGGAGATCATCCCGTATTTCGGACCGGTCATCGGTGCCCTGCCGGCCCTCGCGGTGGCAGCGTCAATGTCCGCCGTTGATGCCGTCAAGGTGCTGCTGATGGTGGGCGGCGTGCAGTGGGTAGAGGGAAACCTGCTTGCACCCCGCATAATCGGCAGGCGGGTGGGCCTTCACCCCGTCGTGGTCGTTTTCGCCCTTCTGGTCGGGTTTGAGCTCTCCGGCATTTTGGGCATGATAGCAGCCGTTCCTGTGGCAGGCATCCTCAGGGTGCTGCTTGTACGGCTGCTTGCCAACCGGGCCGCCCCGGGGTAGAATGCCCTAGGTAAAAGCAACGCGGCCGGGCACCCCCGGCGGCGAACGGCCGACAGACGATGACACGGCACAAGCGCCCCCGGCAGGCCTTTGCAGAAAAGGAGAGCGGATGCGAACTCCGGAGGGGCGGGGGACGCGGGCCGGCCGTCGAGTTCCGGGTGAAACGCGCATGGCCCAAGCCCGGCGGTTGCCCCGTTACGGCGCGCGCGGAGGTCAGCTTGCCTTTCTTGTCCTCCGGGCACTGAGGTCGCGGCCGGGAGGCCGCGGCGGAGAAGGGTGGTATCGCGGGCCCACGCCCCTTGCGGCGCGGGCTCTTTGCTTTT
>Ga0068714_10005290_pt1 | contig 13783 bp, 10 predicted proteins | sample MTBNYHSulfiMetaG_FD_62988 | JGI IMG/M metagenome (GOLD analysis project Ga0068714, IMG submission 62988) | Enrichment culture microbial communities from rom New York Harbor, USA that are MTBE-degrading - MTBE-NYH (New York Harbor Sulfidogenic)... | ecosystem: Environmental > Aquatic > Marine >... | reverse complement strand
GTTGTAGGATCAACAGTGATATCACGGAACTGAAGCAAGCCAGCCTGCGGATAAATGCTGTCGTCTTCCAGAACAAGACGAACCTTATTTTGTGCCTTCCCGCTGCGCTGCAGTAAACCTTCTTTTACCCGCCGCTGCAGGCGCAAAAGATCGGCAATCGATTGAGTGACATCCACATACATCGGATTCAGCTGCTGAATGGTGGCTAAAGCTGCGGGCTGATGCGCGGTCACCAGCGCGCCTTCCGTTACATTAGATCGGCCGATGCGTCCGGAGATAGGCGCTGTAATCTTCGTATATTTAAGATTAATGCGGGCCGTCTCCACCATCGCCTTGCCATATTGGATATCCGCCTGCACCTGTTTGAGCGCTGCCAGCGCATCGTCATAGTCCTGTTGACTGACGGCTTTATCGGCAACCAACTGGCGCAGGCGTTCAGTTTTCAGTTGAATTGCGGAAAGCTGCGCTTCGGAACGGGCCAGTGTGGCCTGGGCATTATCCAATGCCGCCTGATAAAGGGCGGGATCAATTTGAAACAGAGTCTGACCGGCCCTGACATCGGAGCCTTCAGTAAACAGGCGCTTCTGGACAATGCCCCCTACCTGAGGACGCACTTCGGCAATTAAATTTGCCGCTGTCCGTCCTGATAATTCCGTCGTGGTCACTACCTGCCGTGTTTTTATTTCAACGACGGCTACCTCCATCATGTGATGTTGACTTTTTTGCTGCTGCTCGCTGCAGCCGCTTATAATCAGCACCATGAAGAAAAAACCGGTAACAGACAGCTTAATTATTTGACTATTAATCCACATTTGCCACCTCTTCAAAATCAAGCTTCATTATCTTTTAATTCCATCCCAACAGGCTTCAGTTATTTTGTTGATTAGTGCTTTATCTAAAGTAATGAAACCCAGGATATGATCGCGCAGCAAAAAAATTAAAGGCGCAATCGTTAAAGAAAAAAGTGCTCCTACAGGCAAATCCTTCAACAGCTTTTTGTCGATCCCATCCTGGAAAATATGTGACAGCATATCCTGCTTATCCTGTCCTCCTAAAAACTTATCTCTGCGCAATGCAATGCCAAATGGTGAATTTATATACTGTTCCATATAACGGAAATAAAGAGGATGGTCTATAAGGTATTTGATGAAGTTATTCATTAGAGAAAGAAAATCATTCCGGATTGAGCGTTTAGCAGGGCGAGTTTTCTGCAGCGCCGAAATAATTTTATTTTCCAGCTCCAGAAACAGCTCTTCGATAAGTTCGTCTTTGCCGGCAAAATAAATGTAAATTGTCCCCACGGCAACATCAGCCTTACCGGCAATCATGTCCATAGAAACGCGATGAAAGCCGTGCTCAGCAAATAATTTTAATGATACCTCCATAATTTTCTCGCGTTTATCCATATTTCTCACAATTTTTTGTCCTTAGATATGAGTGAATATTCATTCATTTCTATCATGATAACAAAACAGTCGTCAACAAATTTGTCAATTGTATAATTTTTTTTATTTCATTATTTGAATTTTACTTTGGCGTAATCAAAAATCGTCATTTATTCTGCGGATAAAGTTCTCCTGGCCAGAATTCAGGTAAAGAGCTTGATTTTATTTTCCTGTCGGGATAAAAATCTCCTATGAGAAAATTGACTTCCACAGAGGAAAAAGTTGCCAGTCTTATTCAACGCGACATCCCTTTAACCAGTAAGCCGTTTGAACAAATAGCTAATATCTGCAGCCTTACGGAAAAAAAAGTTCTTGATATCATTGAGGAACTTACCCAGAAAGGTTATATCCGCCGCTTTGGCGCTATCCTGCGTCACCAGAAAGTAGGATACACTATAAATGCCCTGGTTCTCTGGTCGATACCGCCCACACAAAAGGAAAAGGCAGGAAGAACTATGGCGGGGTTCCCTTTTGTCTCTCATTGTTATGAAAGAGAGCCGGCATTCCAGGGCAAATACAATATTTTTACGATGTTGCATACAAAAGATAGAAATATTGCCAAATTAGTAAAAGAGATGGCTCAGGCAATAAAAAGTCACGATTTTTTAATTTTAGAAAGCATTCAGGAATACAAAAAAATATCGCCGGAATATTTTTTATGACTGAAAACAATAAAGATTATTTCGCTGAGGCCCGTCAGTTTATTGCCGGCGGGGTCAACTCACCCGTCCGCGCCTGGCGGGCTGTCGGCGGCAAACCCATCTTCGTTCGCCATGCTGCCGGCAGCAAAATATATGACGTTTCCGGCAGGGAATATATAGATTTTGTTCTTTCCTGGGGACCGATGATTTTAGGGCATGCACATCCGGAAGTCATTGATGCAATCCAGAGTGCCGCAAAGAAGGGAACCAGCTTCGGCGCCCCTACAGAAGAGGAAACGGCTATGGCGCAATTAATCTGTTTGGCCATACCGTCGATGGAGCTTTTAAGGATGACTAGTTCCGGAACTGAAGCAACAATGACGGCAATCCGGCTTGCCCGCGGTTATACAAAGCGCAATATGATCATTAAATTCGACGGTTGTTATCACGGGCATGCAGATTCCCTGCTGGTTCAAGCAGGCTCGGGAGTGGCCACCCTCGGCATCCCGGGATCGCCGGGCATTCCGGAGAGCCTGGCGGAGTTGACCATCAGCCTGCCCTATAACAATATGGATGCCGTACATTCGACTGTTGAACGCTACGGACCGCAACTGGCGGCGCTGATTGTTGAACCGGTGGCGGGCAATATGGGTGTTGTCAAACCAAGTGACGGCTTCTTGAACGGACTTCAGGAAATAACGGCAAAATATGGCATTGTTTTAATCTTTGACGAAGTCATCACCGGCTTTCGTTTTACTTTTGGCGGTTATCAAAATTTAATTAATATTAAGCCCGATCTAACCTGCCTGGGTAAAATTATTGGCGGTGGTTTGCCCGTTGGGGTTGTGGGAGGTCAAAAAGAAATCATGGAAAAACTTGCTCCGACCGGAGATATATATCAAGCTGGAACCCTCTCAGGCAACCCCCTCGCCGTAACTGCAGGTTTGGCCGTGCTGCGATTGTTGCAGACACGGAGCGATAGCTATGCCGACCTCAGCAAGAAGACAGAATATCTTTGCCACGAGATGGAAAATCTATTCTTGCACAAAGGTCTACCGATTTGCATTAACCGTTTTCACTCGATGTTTACAATTTTTTTCCAGGCTGGTCCTGTAATTGATTTTTCCTCTGCAAAAAAATCAGATACGGCCTTATTCGCCCGCTTTTTCCATAGCATGCTGCAAAGAGGGATCTGGCTGGCTCCGTCTCAGTTTGAAGCAAACTTCATTTCATTTGCCCATACGGACGACGATATGACTTTTCTCCTCACAGCCTGTGCCAAGTTCTTAAAGGATCTTTGAAGCAGCTAATTGACAACGTGTTATCAATCCTGTAATGGTTAATTATGGCATATATTTACAATGAATAAGCAATCGGAAGATTTACTTGAGACAAACACCATTTAAATCCTTTTCACAATCTGACAATAATTAATGAGGAAATACAATGAAAAAAGCTCTGATCACAGGAATTACAGGGCAGGATGGTTCCTATCTGGCGGAATTATTATTGAACAAAAACTATGAGGTTCATGGCTTAATCCGCCGGGCCAGCACCTTTAATACGGACAGAATTGATCATCTCTACCGTGATTTTCATGACCCTGCTGCCCACATTTTTTTACACTATGGCGACCTGAGCGTTTCCGCACAATTGATGGATTTACTTCACGCTATTGAACCTGATGAAATTTATCATTTGGGCGCCCAAAGCCATGTCCGTGTCAGCTTTGACATGCCTGAATACACCGGCGACATTACCGGCTTAGGAACATTGCGCATCCTGGAAGCAATTCGGAAAACAGGCATAAAAACAAAATTTTATCAGGCATCCTCTAGTGAAATGTTCGGTGCAGCTCTGCCGCCGCAAAACGAGAATACAATTTTTCAACCCCGCAGTCCTTACGCAGCAGCCAAAGTTTATGCCTATTACATTGTGAGAAACTATCGTGATGCTTATAATATTTTCTCCGCCAACGGCATCCTTTTCAACCATGAATCTCCCCGACGCGGGGAAACTTTTGTCACCCGTAAAGTGACGCGGGCGGCAACTCAAATCAAGCTTGGACTGAAAGATAAGCTTTATCTGGGTAACCTGGACGCAAAAAGAGACTGGGGGTTCGCCGGCGACTATGTGGAAGCAATGTGGCTTATGCTCCAGCAGGAAAAGCCTGACGACTTCGTTATAGCCACAGGTGAAACCCATTCAGTGCGCGAATTTGTGGAGAAAGTATTCTACAAACTTGATCTTGATTACTCTCAGCATGTTGTAATTGATCCGCGGTATTTCCGACCAACAGAAGTCGATGTTCTTATGGGTGATTCCCGTAAGGCCCGTAAAATTCTTGGCTGGCAACCAAAGGTGAACTTTGAAGAACTCATCGACATGATGATCGCTGCCGACCTCGAGTTGGCCCAAAAGGAAAAAACTCTTGTTGACGCCGGTTTTTATTGCAGCAGCAGTGAACGGATCATTTAGAATAGATTAAGGATATCGAATGTTCAAAGAAAAGCGGATAACTGTTACAGGCGGCAAGGGGTTTTTAGGAAGTCATCTCATCAGAAAGCTTACTGAGTTAGGATGCCACCGGATTGAGATAATTGACCTTCCTGAATATAATTTGACAAATTTAGCGGACATACGTCGCATGTATGAACGAACGAACCCGGAACTGGTTATTCATTTAGCAGCCAAAGTCGGCGGTATCGGCCTGAACCAGCAAAAACCGGCGGAGCTTTTTTACGATAATTTAATTATGGGCATCCAATTGCTTCATGAAGGCTACCTGCACAAAATTGAAAAATTTATCGCTCTGGGCACCATCTGTGCCTATCCCAAATATACCCCAGTGCCTTTCAGGGAGGAAGATATCTGGAGTGGCTATCCTGAAGAAACAAACGCGCCTTATGGACTGGCGAAAAAAATGATGCTCGTGCAATCACAGGCATACCGGCAGCAATATGGTTTCAATTCTATTTTCTTACTGCCGGTTAATCTTTACGGCCCCGGCGACAATTTCAATCCCGAATCATCTCATGTTATCCCCGCCTTGATCAAAAAATGCATTGATGCCATCAATAATAATGCTGATCAAATTGAAGTGTGGGGAACAGGAGCGGCTACACGCGAATTTTTCTACGTAGAAGATGCGGCAGAAGCTATCTGCCTGGCTGCCGAATTATACAATAAAAGCGAACCGGTCAATATCGGCGCGGGCAATGAAATATCCATTAGAGATCTTACCGTATTGATTGCACAAATTACAGGCTTCCGAGGTAAAATTGTCTGGGATAAAACAAAACCAGACGGGCAACCGCGGCGTAAACTCGATACGAGCAAAGCACAAAAAGAATTTGGATTTAAAGCAAAAACAGATTTATTGACCGGCTTGCAAAGAACGATCGAATGGTACAAAAATAATCTCCATTTGTATTGATAAATAACTGAACGACAGTCACCGTTTTTATTTGACTTTAATCTGCCAACATGTTATGGAGCGCTCCAAATAATGGATAAAGAAGTAAAAAAGTATGCGTTCCAGGTAGCTTATGCCAGCAGTATCGGCATCGCGATGGTTCTGGCAATTTTTGGCTGCCTTTTACTTGGTGTATATTTAGACAGAAAATTTGATTCAGGAAATGTTTTCACATTTACGCTACTTTTAATAGGAATTATTGCCGGATTTCGCAACATCTATGTTTTAATTAAGAAGAATTTCCCGGATGAAGAGTCAGTTATAAAGAGTTTAAAAAGTGAATCGCATCGAAAAAGACCCGCTCCAAAAAAAAATTGAAATAGCCAACTGGATAATCTTGGCTATTTTTTTTGTGCTTGCCCTGATATTTTCTCCCTTAAAATTTGCGCTTGGTGTGCTCTGTGGTGGCCTTATCAGTATCCTCAATTTTCATGGTTTAGGCCGTAGCCTTCAGGGTGCTTTTCAAAATATGAGCAATTCCGGCAACATCAGGGGACCGGTTATGTTGAAATTTTATCTGCGTCTTATTATCACCGGCATTATTCTCTATTTTTTGATTGCCGGCAATACAGTCGATGTCATCGGCTTGATTATTGGATTATCCGTCGTAGTCATCAATATAATATTAATCATGATTTCTAATGTTTTTTTAAAAAAAAACTCTCTTGAGGAGGTCAGTTAAAACATGCACCCTGTTCTCTTTTTGGAAAACCATTATATTCCGGCTCATGTAACTTATACCTTGTTCGTTGTTGTACTTTTAGCTTTATTATCTTTCCTGGCCACACGACGTCTGCAGGTACATCCTGGTCGTTTACAAAATGTAATGGAAGTCGTTATCGGCGGGCTGGATTCACTATGCAGCGACACCATGGGAGAACACTCCCGCAAATTTTTCCCCCTCATTGCCACGCTGGGCATATTCATTTTAACAGCCAACCTGATCGGCCTGATTCCAGGATTTGAGTCACCGACGGCCAACATCAACACAACCGCCTCCATGGCTGTCGTTGTATTTTTCTCGACGCATGTTGTGGGAGTCTGGACTCATGGCTTCAAGTATCTGAAACAATTCATGGGACCGGTCTGGTGGCTGACCCCCTTGATGCTTCCCATTGAAATCATCAGCCATTTGTCCCGGCCGCTTTCCCTCACTGTCCGCCTTTTCGGCAATATTATGGGTGAAGATATTGTACTGGCGGTTGTTCTCATCCTCGTTCCGCTGCTTGTCCCATTGCCGGTCTTTGTTTTAATGATTTTTACGTCCGTCATTCAGACATTGGTTTTCATGTTGCTGGCGATGATGTATATCTCTTCGGCGTTAGAAGCGGCCCATTAATTTTTATTGATCTTTGCGAACGAATAAATGTCGTGTTTTTAAATTAGAAAGGAAGACAGAATAATCCCGATAAACGAATTTTGCCGATAACCAAAGCAAGTTGCGCCACACTATTATTTTTTTATTTCTTAGTAAGATGCCCGCAGTGGTACACTGGCACTGCGAAAAATCTGCGATATTGAAGGTCCATCCTTATATCCCTTCGCTTATAATTGTTAGCGCAACAACAGACTGCCGGCTGGCGTCGTCTGCAATCATCTTCATCCGGGAATTATGGCTGAATGCACTGAGAAGACAATTCCTTTTTACATTCAGCTGCAAATATTTCTTGTCGTCAATCATTTAAGGAGGATTTAATGCACAGCCTGGGTATCAACATTGGCTCCTCTAATGTAAAAGTAACATTATTGGAAGGATATAGTATTCTTTGGAGCGCAATTGAACCCCACGAAGGAAATTTTCTTTCTACCCTCAGAAAAATTCTATCATCGCAAAGCATACCTGCCGATATTTCAGCGCTGGCCACCGGAACAGAAGGAAGACATCTTTTAAATATTAGCAGTGTAATTGAACCGTTATGCATCGAAGAAGCTCTCCAGCAATCGAATCATGAAGCGAATGCTGTAGTTTCGCTGGGCGGCGAAGATCTGGTTGTTTATACGATAGACAAAAATAAAAAGATCATCACCAGCTTTTCCGGTAACAAATGCGCTTCCGGCACCGGTGAGTTTTTCAAGCAGCAACTGGCCAGAATGGATATGGTGCTGACCGATATTAATCAGATCCCTGATCATAGCCGTGTACTGAAATTATCCTCGCGCTGCTCAGTATTTATGAAAAGTGATTGCACGCATCGTTTGAATAAAGGGGAAGCCCAAAAGGGAGATATCGTTCTGTCGTTAAGCGATGTCATGGCGACAAAAGTCATTGATTTTCTAAAAAGAGCCCGCATTGCCAAGGGCAAAGTGCTGCTGGTCGGCGGTGTGACCCAAAATCAATATATAATTCGTTTCATCCGGGAGAGATTACCGCAAATTGAGTTTATCGTTCCGGAGCAGGCATCCTACTTCGAAGCATATGGCGCAGCGTTGCTGGCAAAAAATTTTGGCAGTGCTTTACCGGATTTGAACAAATTATTCAAACCGGGGAAAATACAATTTAAAAGATTTAAGAGTCTGACGACTGCAGAAAACCGCGTAACTTACCTTCCGGCTCAAAAAGGAAAAGTCGTGGCGGGTCGCGAGTACATTTTGGGCGTTGACGGCGGATCAACAACAACAAAGGCCTGCCTGATTGATATGGAAACCAATGAAACTACCGCTTCTTTCTATGGCCGCACCCATGGCGATCCGGTAAAAGCGCTTAAAAATTGCTTTGTAGAGATGAAAAAACAGATAAACGAAGACATCGGCGACGGCAAGATCAATATCACGCTTGCGGCCACAACCGGATCGTCCCGTGAAATTCTCGGCGTGTTTTTGGAAACACCGGCTGTGTACAACGAAATTATCGCCCATGCCTTCGGCACTACCTACTATAAGTCCGATATTGACACAATTTTTGAAATCGGCGGCCAGGACGCCAAATATGTTTTCCTAAAAAATAAGGTTCCCATTGATTATGCGATGAATGAAGCCTGTTCGGCCGGCACCGGCTCCTTTTTGGAAGAGTCGGCGCAGGGTGATTTAAATATCGCTCATGCCTGGGAAATCGGCGAGATCGCCACGCAGGCCAGGGAACCGTTGAAGTTCGGCGAGCACTGCTCCGCCTTTATTAACTCCGATATTCGCAACGCCATTCAGCAAGGTGCCTCGCGCGAAGATATAACAGCCGGCGTCGTGACCTCGATTGTTTCCAATTATTTAAACAGAGTTGTCGGCAATAGAACCATCGGCAGCAGTATCGTTCTCCAGGGCGGCGTAGCTAAAAATAAAGCAATTCCCCTGGCTTTTGCTATGTTATTAAATAAGGATATTCTTGTTCCACCCGCCCCCGAACTGATGGGTTGCTTCGGCGTCGGCATCCTGGCTAAGCAAAAATTAAAGGACGGTCTTTTAAGCAAAGCCTCCTATGATCTAGATAAAATTCTGGCTACGGAAATTGTTTATGAAAAAGAATTCCAGTGTAAAGCTTGCGATAACTATTGCCCCATTCGTGTACTTAATGTCAACGATAATAAATACATGTTCGGTGGCCGCTGCAACAAGTACGCGAATATTCGGAAGAAAAACATATTCAACGAAGAGGAAGTTTTCGATTATATTGAACAACGCAACAATCTCCTCTTTCACGAATGCGCTCCTGTTCCCGGAGAATTTGTCCGAAAAAGAGATTTCGTCGTCGGCATACCACGCTGTTTTTCCGTTTATACGCTCTGGCCTTTGTATTCCTGGTTCTTCCACTCCCTCGGGGTGGAAGCTGTTCTATCCCAAAACATATCCCATGAAGGGACAGCACGTGTCGAAAGCAGCTATTGTTTTCCGGCGGAAATAGCGCACGGCGCCGTTCAGGATATCTTTGACCGCAATCTCGATTATATTTTTCTGCCGCATTTTCGGGATATGGAAAGTTATGAAAAAGATGCTCCGGCTAATCTTTGTCCGATTACTCAGGGCCTCCCCTATTACATAAAGAAAGCATTTCCGGAAATTCCCGAAGATAAGTATTTATCTCCTATCGTCAGTTTCCGGTACGGATTGGGAAAAGCTTCTGAATCTTTCCTGGAAATGGGACAGAAGCTTGGTTTTACGGCTAAAGATACCAAAAAAGCTTTTGAAACAGCTTACTTAAAGCAGATGGAATATTTCCAAAAGGCTGATGAATTGGGGGAAAAGGCTCTGGATTGCGCCCGCAAATCCAAACGTCCGGTCATTGCCCTCCTAGGCCGTCCTTACAACGCTTTTACAACTGATGCCAACATGGGTATACCACGCAAATTTGCCACACGGGGCTACTCGGTCATTCCTTTTGATATTTTGCCTTTCAGAGATCAGACCATCTACGCGAACATGTATTGGTACTATGGCCAGCAGGATATGAAGGCCAGCATGCTGCTCAAAGATGAAGAAAACATCTATGTAACCTATATATCTAACTTCTCCTGTGCGCCCGATTCTTTCATGCTGCACTATCTAAAATGGATGATGGGCACGAAGCCTTTCCTGATTCTGGAAATGGATTCCCATACCGCCGATGCGGGGGTCGATACACGCATTGAAGCTTTTCTAGATATCATCGAAGGATACAGATCTAAAATCACCGACATCCGGGAAACAAGATATGACAACGGCCTGCGGTTCATCAACAATCCAAACGAAGAAATTCATATCAAGAATATACAAACGGGGGAAAAGATTTCCATCAAGCACAATCCGCGCGTTAAGCTGCTGCTTTCGAACATGGGCAGGCTCTCGGTCGAATTGATCGCGGCCACAATCCGCGGGATGGGTATCAACGCTGAAGCCATGCCCGTACCCGACATATATACTCTGCAAATGGCACGCAATCACGCTTCCGGCAAAGAATGCCTGCCTTCTCATTTGGTGTTGGGCAGCGCGCTAAAATATTTATCTTCTGAAAAATATCGGAAGGATGAAATATATCTTTTATTCGTTCCCACCACTACTGGGCCTTGCCGAACTGGACAATATTTTGTTTTTTATGAAAATCTCTTTAAGGATCTACGGCTGGAAAACGTGGTGATTTTTACCCTGGATTCCGACAATTCATATAACGAACTGGGCCCGGAATTCTCGAAATATGCCTGGTGGGCAATGATTATCGGCGATTATATGAAAGATGTGGAAACGTCGCTGAGAACCTGTGCAGCCGAGCCGGTAAGCGCCATGGCGGTTTATGACCAGCTTTGGCGGAAAATGATCAGTATCGCCGAAAAAGATGTAACCAAAGTACTGCCCGTTCTCAAAGATATCTCGGACGATATCGCCCGCATACCGCTGAAGAAAAAAATAGAAGATTGCTCCAAAGTACTTATTGTCGGCGAGATTTACGTAAGGCGCGATGATTTTGCCGTCGACGAATTGATCCAGCACTTCAGCCGGCATGGCATCATCGGTAAAGTGTCGAATGTTGCCGAGTGGATGTATTATGTCGACTTTGTCCGGAAATACGAATTACAAAAACGCCTCAAGTTGATTCCCTGGTACCGCCGCGTCTTTGCCAAAGAATTCATGGATTTGATCAACTGGAATATTGAACACGTCTACAAGCATAATGTGGAAAAAAAGGTGCTGGACTCACTCAGATCCACAAATCTGGTGCCAAAAACGCCTCATGACATGAAAAAAATAATGGAAAATACCGAAAAATATTTCGTCAGCAACGAACTGCATTCGGAGATTAGCATCTCCAGCGGGGTTGCGGCGACGGCAATGATGGATGGATACTCCGGAATCGTTAATATTTCCCCTTTTGCCTGCCTGATCGGACGCGTGATTGAAGGATTGTTTACGCCGTGGGCCCGGGAGCGAAAATATCCGGCCATATCAATTGAAATCGACGGCAATCTCCTCCCGCCCAATGTACTCAACAGGCTGGAAATATTTATGCTGAATGTTCTGCGTTTCCGAAACAATCCTGATGTAAACAGCATGATCGAAAGAGAAGGCATAGAACAAATCGCCATCGACAGAAAAATTATCAGGTAAGGCAACACTTCCACGGCTGGCGTTAACTTTTATTTATTGCCGGCAAGGGGAAGAATTTTTCTTGGTCAATCATATCCAATCACGGACAGATCATTACTGCTGTTGGTTCGTTTTTCTTTTTCGATAAATACTATCTCGATCATCATTTCTTTATTTACAAAAAATCAATTTCGGGATATTGATACTCACCAATTTTATCAGGAGGGATAACTCTGACCCCTGCAGATGCAAATGATGCCGACAAGACTGCGCATGGTACGGTCGAATTTCTTTTACGCCGCATGCGTTACAAGGGTGATTTGCCGGCGTTTTCTGAGCATATAATTGAAATCAATAAAAAGCTTTCTTCGCTGCATTCGATAAATTTTTCTTCCGACCGGGAATTATCCAATACTATTCTGAAAGACCTATCCCTGACCAACAAACTTTTAAGGGTTGTGAATTCCGCTTTTTACGGCAGTATGAGGGGAAAAGTGGCGACAATATCTCGCGCCGTTTTCCTGCTCGGTTTTGACAAAGTCCGCATGGCGGCCGCTTCCCTGATAATTTTTGACTACCTGCAAAATAAAAGTCAAACTGCCGACCTGAAAGACGCCGCCTTGTCGTCTTTTTTGAGCGCGGTAATTGCCAGAGATGTCGCCGATGACCTGAAATACAAAGGTAGCGAAGAGGTTTTTATCTGCGCCTTATTGCATAATATTGGCAAGCATCTGGTAATCTGTCATTTCCCGGAAGAATATGAGGAAATAAAAAAAACAATTGCGTTGCAGGGCATTGATGAACAGCAGGCATCAAAACAAATACTTGGCGTCTCTTACAGTGATCTGGGAATAGGCATTACCAAATCCTGGAATTTTCCCGATTCAATTATCGGCAGCATGGAAATAATAGGATCAAAACAAACAAAAGCTGCAGCAACCGAAATGGATATTCTGAAAAGCATCGCTAATTATGCCAATGAACTTTGCGCAACAGTAGCAGAAGTGAACGAGAGCAAACGAGAAGAAAAGCTGAAAAACCTGGCAGAGAAATATATGCTCAGCCTGCACATTCCCGCTGAACGCACATCGGATTTAATAGGAAGTGCGACGGCCAAGATTGATACTTATACGGATATGATTAAGATAGATACAAGAAACAGCGAATTAATGCGCCACCTAATATCCTATTGCCAGGAAAAAATTCCGCAAGATAAATTGCGTCATTTAGGCCTGCTTGAAGTTTCTCCGGAAGCAAGTGAGAATAGCTCTATTGACCCAATGAGTTCGTCATCCACCAGGGAAGCGCAAATGGAAATACTGAAGAGCTCCATCAAAGAAATAGACGAAGCTCTGCGGTCGGACAGCAGTCTCAGCGACACCATGTATATGATTCTGGAAACAATGTTTCGCGGCTTCGAATTTAACCGGGTTTTATTTTGTATGCTGGATCAAAGCAGGACAAAGATGGTGGCACGCTTTGGTTTTGGAGAAAACATTGACGACTTCATCGGCAAATTTGAATTTAAAATCGTCCGTTCTTCCGACTTTTTCAACAACGCGGTAATGCGGCTGCAGGATTTTCTCATTGATGATATGCTGGTTTCCGGCGTACGCGAAAATTTGCCCAACTGGTATCTGCAGAATGTCAGCGTAAGATCAATTCTGATTTATCCTCTGATCATCAAAGAAAAATGTATCGGCCTTTTTTACGCAGACAAGAAAACAACCGGAATCCTAAATGATGATCAGAAAGATTATATGAATATTTTACGCAATAAAGCAGCGTGGATCATCTTACATAAGCACTAATTGCATTTTGTTTTATTAAGATGTCAAAATTATTTGTCGAAGAGTATAATCAAGCAACTGTCAATTAAATAATTCACTTTATTGAAAATAAATATAATGCTGACTATTTTCCCTTTATAGGCATATTCAGAATTTTCATTTTTATTGATTATTTTCATCTTTTTATGATAGGGGTGAAAATCAATAATTTTTTTTAAAAGGAGGGTATTTCATGGCCAAAGAAACGGAAGTTAAATCTTCGATCCCCCGTTGGATTCCATTACTGGGAGGAGTTTTAGGATCAACCACTTGCGGTGCGCTTCTCTATGCCTGGAGCGTGTTTATCAAACCTTTGAACGCCGAATTCGGCTGGAACCGAGCAGACATTTCTATGGCATTTTCTATTTGCGTTTTAGTGTTCGGGCTCATTACATTCGTTGCCGGTAA